>QMCD01002219.1_pt1 | contig 15671 bp, 9 predicted proteins | sample 1821841 | NCBI WGS metagenome assembly QMCD01 (sample SAMN01991225, study PRJNA193472) | Termite gut metagenome, whole genome shotgun sequencing project. | isolation source: worker | host: Macrotermes natalensis | reverse complement strand
ACCAGGTATACGCAGCGGACGGGCGCGCAGGCGGAGCCGGTGCCCGGCGAACAGGCCGAAGGGCTGGTGCAGGACGGACAGGCAAGTGAAATGCCGCAGGTAGACCTTGGGGGCGAAGCGGCGCCTATACAGGACTATGTGAACCCGGTGCCTGAAATTGCGGAAAATGTGCAGAACAGCGTGGTGGGCATCGCGACATACAATAAAGAATATGCGTCCGGCCAGGAGCCGATCGAGGAAGCGGTGTCTTCGGGAACAGGGTTCGTGATCTCAAAAGACGGCTACATTATGACAAACAACCATGTGGTGGCAAGCGGTAACCGCATCAAGGTGACGACATACAGCGGCGAAGAATACTATGCCGAGCTGGTGGGCCGGGATGAGAACACGGAAATTGCCGTAATAAAGGTTGACGGCGTGGAATGGACGCCCATCCCCCTGGGAGACAGCGACGCGGCGCGGACGGGTGAGATGGTGATCGCGATAGGGAACCCGCTTGGGCAGCAGCTTTCCCACACGGTGACCGTGGGGTATCTGAGCGCGACGTCGCGCGAGATAGAAAATCCGAACGACGCGGCAACCGACGACACATTGAGTATGCTGCAAACGGACGCGGCGATCAACCCGGGCAACTCGGGCGGCCCACTGCTTAACACGAACGGCGAAGTGATTGGCATCAACACGATGAAGACGTCCATAGCGGGATACTCGCAATACGGCGGCATGGTCTCCGCCGAAGGGCTGGGCTTTGCCATCCCGATCAACGACGCCAAAACAGCGGCGGAAGAGATCATACAGTACGGCGAAGTGGTGAGCGGCCCCGAGAAAGCAAATGGGGAAGACGCGGCAACGGGACAAGCGGCTGAAATAAGGGCAGGGATCGGTTTCAGCTACGAACCGGTAACGGCGGAGGACGCGCAAAACTGGAATGCCCCGCAAGGCATCATCGTCCGGTATATCTTACAGGGCAGTCCGGCGGAAGAACAAGGCCTAATGGTTTCGGATATCATCACGGAACTGGACGGCGTGGACCTGACAGGCGGTGCGGAAGCGCCCTCGTTTGCGAACAAACAGGTAGGCGATGTGGTGACCGCGAAAGTGTGGCGGGAAGGTCAGGAAATAGAGATGTCGTTCACACTGGTGGATGTCGCCGCCATTGAAAGCGCGATCGAACAGCAGCGGGATTTCCAGTTGCCGGACGGGTTTGAACTGCCGGAGGGGTTTGAACTGCCGTAAGACAGCCGGATAACTCGTTCAGAATAGAAAATAAATACTATATACAAAACAAACACAAGATAGTTGTTCGGTCTTGTGTTTGTTTTTTTCCACTTAATAACCGCTGATCAATGCAGGAAACGCGTTTTTTTGCCTTATCATGGGCGGCAGCGCAAGCAAGGTTTGCCTATGCCTTGGTTCGGGAGATGAGCTTTGAACTCGCCCTGTGTTGTTGTTAAAGCGGAAACATTTCCCACCGCGGATAGTTATGACGCTGCCACTGGACGTCAAGGGGGGCAGGGGGATTCGGAATTTCCACCCTTCGCCTCCCCCTTGACACCCCCCCCTCATTCCCGCTTCACTGCGGGCTCGCCGCACCGCAAGGGGCAGCGGCTTGCTCACTGCGCGTTCAGCGAATGCTGCACTCCCTGCATTGCCCATCGGGGCGCGGTCGTTCCGCATTCCCCTTAACGCCGACGTAGGCCCACGACCTTAGTTATCTGGGAAGACTTACGGTTCAGCAATGCAGACCAGAATACAGGATAAATGAAGTGATTTTATAGTATTCTACGGCATGGTACTTCACTATGGTATGCGCCTTTGTCTTAAGGGAGTTTAACCGTAGGTTCTAAACCGCCGGAGGCATATAATGCGCCGCAGGCTCCTTGACCCGGGAGGAATACCCAAAAGCAAACGCAAGATTATTTGCACAATAGAAATACGGGTTCGTGTTTGGACGAACCCGCTTTCGCTTTAACCAGCAATTACCTATATCCTGTTCGCATACTCCTTGATCGCCGCTTTATCCTTGAGCTCCTGCGTGTAAGTCAAATAAGCCGATTCCTGCGCGCTCGTAAGCTGCGACGCCATGATATCGTCCTTTACCGTCTCAAACGGCACCGGCCCTTTGCCATCCCTGTCATATTTAATAATGTGATACCCAAAATCCGTGGCGACAGGGTCGGAAATATCGCCTACATTCTGAAGCGCAACCGACGCCTCGGTAAATTCAGCGATATATTCCTCGTTGCCCTCATACACCAGATACCCGTATGTTTTGGCCGGTTCGCTTTCCATGCCCGGATCCTCGCCATACTCGGCTATAAGCGCGTCAAAATCCTCGCCGTCCCTCGCCCGCTGCGTGATCTCATCCGCCAGGCTCTTTAGCTCGGCAAGCGCTTCATCACGAACGGCGTCCGCCTGCTCGTCGTTCCCTTCGCTCCTGAGCGTGCTGATCTCGGCCTGCGTTTCGTCCGGGATAGAGAGCAGCACATGCTTCACGTATTTATACCCGCTCGGGTTCACGTACAGTTCGCCAAATGCTTGGTACAACGACGCCTGCGTCTCGTCCTCCTCAATAAACGGCTGCTGCATTTCCACCTGCTGGTCGTAAAATTCTTTCGCCTGTTCCTCCGTGAACGTCACGGGTTCCGTTATGCTGTTCCTCATTTCATTGATGGCGTCACTCTTGAGCCGCCTATCGACATACGCCTCAAGGTCTGTCATATTGGCGTTTTCCCTGTACTCGCCCCACCGGATAAGCGCCTGCGTTTCTTTCTCATCCTCCGGGATAGTCTCGTCCGCCGCCGTCTGGTCGCGGTAGTATTCCAGCATACTGTACAGGTCTTCCTGCGCGGCTTTCATAAGCTCCGCCCTGTGTTCTTCCGAAAAATCCACAACGCCCTTTTCCTGCGCGTCCTGATACACCAGCTCATCCGTGACCATCTGTGAAAGCGCGCTTTTCTGGTAGTCCTCATACATATCGCTCTGCTCAAGCTCGTCTGTTGTGGCACCTACCGTATACGCGACATTTTGCATCGTGGTATAATAAACGCTTTTCGGCAATGCCACGCCGTTTACCTCCGCGACAACCTGCGCCTTGTCCCGTTCCTCGTTCACCGTCACCATGCTGCACGCGCACAGGCCGCCCGCAAGAACGATTGAGCACGCCGCCGCCACCCATTTTTTCCAAAAAACCATTTCTCTTGAATTCCTTTCCACAGGATAATAGTTTTGCTGATCTTCCATAATATAACCTATCTATTATACAACCCGGTTGCCGCAACTGTCAAAATATTTGTCTGTACGAGAGTGGCCCATCCGTGTGTAATTTTATAGTAACCTTAGCAACGGCGGCTAAAATAGCCGCCTTTACGCCGGGCGCCTCTCTTTTTCCTCTATTTTCCCCGATCGGCATGTGGGCGGGCGGTGAAGAACGGATTAGAAAAAACGTGCCTTTCTATTTGTGGATTTATTCTGCCATAGGGCAGCGTTTTTTCTCATAGCGGAGTGCCCTTCCTTCTTTACGCATGACGGAGCGCCTGATGAACCGCCCGCGCGCGTGACGATCGGCTCACCCATACCTTTTCCGCGCGTAGCGCGGAAAAGGATGAATCCATCAACATAAGAAGCCTGTACCGCCCGGCGAACCAATATTTACACCGCCACTCCCGCCTGTGCCAACCGTGTTTATGCGCGCACCGCTTTCAGCTTTGCCAAAAAACTGAAAAACGCCTGCGTGGGCATTTTGCCCTCTTGCCTATATACGATGACCGCCGGGGTAGATGCCCTCAGTATAACATGTTCGCCGCATTCCGCCGTAAGCTTTAACAGTTTTTTTACATCCGGCTGCACCAGCTCGGAAAACTTAAGCTCGGTCTGGCGCGGCTTTCTTATAACGCTCGCGATGCCCGCCCGCTGCGCGTAAGCCTTTATGAGCGCCGCCAGTATCAGGTTGTCCACCTCTTTGGGGAGCTTGCCGTAACGGTCGGCGATTTCCGCCGCCGTGGCTTTCGCGTCCTTTAAGCTGTGTATCTTTGAAATCAGGCGGTAAATGTCCATCTTGTCCGTCTGCGCGCCGATGTATTTATCCGGGATATAGGCGGGCGCGTTCAGTTCCACCGACGTCTCAAACTCCGGCTCCACCCGTTTTCCGCGCGCCAGCTTCACCGCCTCGCTCATAAGTTTCACATACATGGAATACCCCACCGTCGCCATATGCCCACTTTGCTCGGCCCCTAGAAGGTTGCCCGCGCCGCGTATCTGCAAGTCGCGCATGGCGATTTTAAAACCGCTGCCAAGCTGCGTGAATTCGCGTATGGCCTCCAGGCGCTTCGCCGCGTTCTCGTTCATCACGCCCTCGCCCAGGTAGGTAAAATACGCATACGAGCTCTGGTCGCTCCTGCCCACGCGCCCCTTTAGCTGGTAGAGCTGGGACAAGCCGAATTTATCCGCCTCGTACACCACGATGGTGTTTACGGTGGGGATGTCGATGCCGCTTTCAATGATCGTCGTGCACAGCAGCACATCGTATTCCCGGTCGATAAACCCGCTTACCACGCGTTCAATCTCGTGCTCGGGCATTTGCCCGTGCGCCGCCGCCGCGCGCGCTTCCGGCACATGTTTTTTCAATTCCGCCATCAGCTTGTCCATCTCGCGTATCTGCCTGCACACAAAATAGGCCTGGCCGCCCCTGTGGATCTCCCGCATGACCGCGTCTCTAAGCAGCCCCTCGGAATAGCGCATCACATAGCTGTATGGCTGCACGCGCATAGCGGGTGGTGTGTCTATTGTGCTCATATCGCGTATGCCCGTCATCGAAAGCTCCAGCGTGCGCGGGATCGGCGTGGCCGAAAGTGTGAGCACATCCACCGATTGCTTTAGCGTCTTGATCTTTTCCTTATGCCCCACGCCAAAGCGCTGCTCTTCATCCACAATGAGCAGCCCCAGATCGTTGTAGGAAACATCCGCCGAAAGCAGGCGGTGCGTGCCGATCACGATATCCGCCTTACCCCGCTTCACATCGTCTATCACCTGCTTGTGGCGCGATTTCCCAAAGCGTGTCAAGCCCTCTATCGTTACCGGGAAGTTTTCAAACCGCGCGCGGAACGTCTGCAAATGCTGGCGCGCCAGAAGGGTGGTGGGCACTAAAACCGCCACCTGCTTGCCGTCCGTCACCGCTTTCATGGCGGCGCGCATGGCCACCTCCGTTTTGCCGTAGCCCACATCGCCCAAAAGCAGCCTGTCCATCACGCGGGGCGATTCCATATCCTTTTTGATCTCGGCGAGGCTCTTTACCTGCCCTTCCGTTTCCTCATATTCAAACGCGTCCTCAAACTGCCGCTGCCACACGGTGTCCGGTGAGAACGCAAAGCCATTATGCCCGAAGCGCGCGGCGTAGAGGTCCACAAGGTCGAACGCCAGCTTGAGCGCCGATTCGCGCACACGCGCCTTGGCGTTTTCCCATTCCTTGCCACCCAGCCGGGAAAGCTGCACCTCCGCGTCCTCGCTGCCGATATATTTATGAACCCTGTCCACCTGCGCCGTCGGGATGTAGAGCTTGTCGCCGCCGCGGTACATAAGCTCCATATACTCGGAAATGTTGCCGCCCGCCTCCATCGTTTTCAGGCCGATGTATTTACCCTTGCCGTGTATGTCGTGCACCACGTAATCGCCGGGGGAAAGGTCGCTGAATATATCCTCCGCCGCGCTTTTGCCCCCCTGCCGCGCCACCCTCTTTTTGACGCGGCCAAAAATATCGTTTGCCCCCAAGGCCAGCACGCGGGGCGAGGACGCCTCGAACCCGTTTGAGAGCAGCGTATCGCTGACGGCCAGCTTCAGTTCGCCAAATTCTTTCACGACCGGCGCGAAGAGGCCGTAATCCTCCAGCGCCTTGCACAAAGCCACCGCCTTCGCGCCCGCGAAGAGGTACACACGGTAGCCATGCTCCATACGGTTTTTCACCGCCGGGGCGAGCAGCTCCAACCTGCCCGAAAACCCTGCCGCGGCGCGTATGCCAAATTCGGCGGCCCGCATGGGCGCAAGCCCGCCGGACGAACCACCCGGCATATCCAGCATAAATTCCTCCCGGCCATCCGCCACCGTTTTTAGCGGCAGCAGGCTTTCCGCTTGCTCGGAAAACGCCTCATGGCTTCTTACCAGCCGCGCGTGCGCGTCGGAAAACTCCGTGCGGATGCGCTTCACTTCGCTTTCAATGCGCTCAAAATCGTCAAACAATAACAGCGCGTCACTGAAATGATCAAACAATACCGCCTGCTCATACAGCACCGAAAGAAACGTATCCGCGATTTCAAACGAGCCGTATTCCTCTATTTCATAGGCAATGTCCCCCGCCTCCCGCTCGTATTCGGGCGGCTGGTTTTTCAGGTAGGCAAACATATTTTGCCGCGCCTGCCCGTCCAGCACCACTTCGCGCGCGGGTGGCAGTGTATAGTGCTCAAACGGTTTACCTGCGGATTTTTGCGTTTCAGCGTCGAAATGCCGCATACTCTCTATTTCGTCGTCAAAAAACGTGACGCGCACCGGGCTGTCGCTGTCCGACGGGAAAATATCCAGTATCTCGCCGCGCATGGCAAATTCGCCCTTGGAATAGACCGTGCCCGCGCGTTCGTAGCCGTTTTGTGTGAGCGTGCGCAGCAGCCCGCCTGTGTCGTAACTTTTGCCTGTTTGCAGGGAAAAACACGCCGCGCGGAACACAGCGGGCGGCAGAACGCGCGTAACGGCAGCGCGCGCGGAAAGAAAAACCACGCTTCTCTTGTCCGCGTTTTTGAATGTACGGATACGGTCCATTTCCCCTTCGCGGCCTTTTGCCTCCACACTGCGCAGTGAGAGGTCGCTGTCTGGAAACAGCAGGCCGCCGCAGGCCGCCGCGTAGTCGCGCGCCGCCTGTTCTGTGGCGGTGACGCACAGCACTGTTTTTTTTGTGGCAAACGAGAGCGCGTGCGCGAAATACGGCTTGGCGCTCATAGTAATGCCAGAAGCCGAGCAGGGCAACCGCCCCCCCCGGACCCATTCCAAAACATCGCCAAACGCTTTGCTTTGTGCTATTAAGCCTGATACGGCGTGTTGCATTGTTCCTCCTTGCCGGTGCGTTTTGAGTTCCCGTTATTATATGGCATTCCGGTCGGTTCTATGGTATGCCTTTTGAGGCTCAGGCATTCCTCTGTGGTCGAGGTGCCTGCGGCGCATTATAATGCCTCCGGCGGCTTAAGGACGCACTTCCCGCTTCACTGCGGGCTCGCCGTGTCGCATAGTGCAGCGACTTGCTCCCCTCGCGTTCAGCGAATATCGCGCTCCCTGCATCGCCAATCGTGGCGCGGTCGCGCTCCATTCTCCTTAAGAATCCTCGCCTTTTGAAGCATTATTTTCTACCTTTATCACTACGCGTTGGGCTTCGCGCCTTTGAGGGAGTTTTTAGAACCGTAGGTTCTAAACCGCCGGAGGCATAAATATCCGCCGGAGGCACCTTGACCACAGAGGAATACCCATAAGTTTACTTGGCCTTTCCCATGTTGCATTTTACACTGTAAAGCTACCCCTATGCTAACCTTTCACCCTATCCTTAAGCTCTTCTTTTATCTTCCGCGATCTTTTCACATTATCCAGCAGCAGCAAAGCTAGTAATTCCAGTTGATACGTTTCGTCATACCATTCACCCTGCCCCCCTGCGCATCATTTACCGTTCCCGGCATTCCTTTCCTCATTCCCCCCACACAAAGCTATCCACAATCGCGCGCGCCGCCTCGTCCGCGTCCGTCACCGCCGGGTCATGGAAATCCGTCAGGTGCACCAGCACAAATTCCCGCTCGCCGACGATATAATACTGCACGGTGGAAACCTCCGCGTCGTCCTCTCCTATGCCAAACCGGTACAGCGTATACCCGTTTTCCGTGTTGCCGCCCGAGCCGAAAAGCGTACCGTCATCCCCGCCCATCTGCATTTGAAGCTGCCGCAGTATGGCAGTACGGAACTGTTCGTGTTCGTCTACGGCATAGCGGTTCGTACCGTACTCCACCGATATATTTGTGGGGTACTCCCCCGCAGGCTCCACGCCACTCTTCACATAAAAGTATTTCCCTGCCGCTTCGCTTGTGGGCTCGCTCGCAAGTTCCCATCCCTCCGGCACTTTGTACGAGCCATAGGGTACATGTATAAGGCCGTCTTCCTGCCGCGCGCTTTCTTCCGGCGCACTGCCCTGTTGCGGCGTTTCGCCGTTGAGCACCGCGCGGGCGGCTTCCGAAACAAGCCCGCAAGCCGAAAGCATCGCCCCCATAAGCACCAGTACGGCGGCGCAAATCAACCATTTTTTTCCCTTCATCATTTTTCTCCCATCCAGGTAACCGCTGATTAAATCGTGGTCAGATTTGCGAGATTGTTTTTTCAAGATTGGTGTTTTCAGGTTCCGCTGCTAGCAGCGCTATCAGTGGGTTCTAAAAATGCCAAGATTGGGAAAACAGGCCGCAAAGATGGCCGCGCTATTTGATCAGCGGTTACCTGATTGATATAACTCCTGCGCGCGCTGTACGCCGTCCGAAAGGATCGTTTCGCACGCATCCGCCGCGCGGGCAAACAATTCCTCCGCTTCGCCCCGCATTTCCTTCTCAAATTTCCCCAGCACATGCCCGGTGAGCGAATGGGCGGGCTTTCCAATACCTACGCGCACGCGTAAAAACGCGTCGGTCTGCAAGCAAAACACAACGGATCGCATACCGTTGTGCGTGCCCGCGCTGCCTTTTTCCCGTATGCGCAGCGTGCCGAACGGTATGTCGATATCATCGTACACCACAATGATATCGGCGGCGTCCACGTCGTAATAGTCCGCCACCGCGCTCACGGCATAGCCGCTGTTATTCATAAACGTGAGCGGCTTTACGAGGCTGGCCCGCTGCCCGCCGATATGCCCCTGCCCCATCTCGGCTTCCATCTTTGCCTGCTTCTTCATCGGGATGCCGTGGCGGCGGGCCAGGATATCCACCACCGAAAAACCCGCGTTGTGGCGGGTGTTCCTGTACTTTAAACCCGGGTTGCCCAGCCCAAAGATATATTTCATTCCCGTTTGTCCTTCCAGCCTTCCTTTATAACCTGCCGCGCCCGCGCGATAGCCAGCGAACGGGCCGGCACATCCGCCGTTATGGTCGCGCCCGCCGCGATATATGCCCCTTCCCCCACTTCAACCGGCGAGACGAGGTTTGTGTTGCAGCCGATAAACACATTGTCGCCCACCGTACTGCGGTGTTTCTTTTTTCCGTCGTAATTGACAAACACCACGCCGCACCCCACATTAATATTCTTGCCGAGGTCCGCGTCGCCGATATACGTTAAGTGCGACACCTTCGTGCCGTCGCCGATATTGGAATTTTTGACTTCCACAAAATCGCCCACGCGGCAATGGTCGCCAAGTACCGTGCCCGGGCGCAGATACGCATACGGCCCCACCGTAGTATTGTTACCCACTTTCGCGCAAAGCAGCACGGAATTTTGCACAGACGCGCCGTTTCCTATCTCACTGGAAACGATACGCGACCCGGGGTAGAGCGTCACGTCTTCGCCAATCACGCAGTTTCCTTCCAGCGTCACACCGGGATGCACCACCGTATCCCGCCCGATTGTAACATCAGGGCCAATATAAACAGCATTTGGGTCGGCCAGCGTCACGCCGTTTTGCATGTGCGCCAGGTTTATACGCGCGCGCAAAAGCCCGCTCGCCTCCGCGAGCTGCGCGCGGTCGTGCACACGCATGCAGTCGCGGTGATCCGCCACCCGGAGCGCGCCCACCTTGCCGCCGCCTTCCCTTACCAATTCCACGATGTCCGTAAGGTAATACTCATTTTGTGCGTTTTTAGGTTGCAGCTTGTCCAGGTATTTTTGCAGCACATCGTTTTTCACACAGTAACACGACGTGTGCACTTCATCCACTTTCCGCTGTTCCGCCGTCGCGTCTCTTTCTTCCACAATAGCGAGCACATCGCCCGCGCTGTCCCGAAGAACGCGCCCATACCCAGACGGATCGGCAAGCCGCGCGGAAAGCAGCATACAGTCGTAGTCCCCCCGCGCCGCCTCATCCACAAGCTTTCTCATCGTCCCGCCCGTAAGCAGCGGCATATCGCCTGCCACAATGAGCACATACCCGCAAAACCCTTCAAGGTATTGCCGCGCGCCCATCACCGCGTGACCGCTGCCCAAACACCCGCTCTGCCGGACGCAAACCACTTCGCCGCCATAACGCCCTTCTATTTCATCATACGCATCCCCCAAAACCAATATGTCTTTTTTTGTATCCGCCGCGCGGACAGCGCGCAGCACCCATTCAAGTATGGGCAGCCCCGCCGCTTCGTGCAGCGCCTTGGGCGTTTTTGATTTCATGCGCGTTTCCCCGCCCACCGCGAGGATTACACTGATACAATCCATTATTCTCCCGTCCTTCTCTATATATACTATTCACCAATAAAGGAAATCTCGGTTTGATTATACACAAACCGCGCCGCAACTGCAATCCGGCAACATAAAAGGGCGTAGTCATCTGCATTGTTATGTATTTGCTTCGGCAGTGGCGGCACACTGTTTGATGCACACCATAATCGTCGGGCGCCTCTCCTTTTCCTCTATTTTCCCCGTTCGGCGCATGGGCGGGCGATGAAGAATGGATTAGAAAAAACGTGCCTTTCTATTTGTGGATTTACGCTATCACAGGGCAGCGTTTTTTCTCATAGCGGAGTGCTTTTTTCTGCTTTATCCATGCCGGAGCGCCTGATGAACCACCCACCCGCGTGACGAGCGGCCCGCCATCACCTTTCCCGCGCGCAGCGCGGGAAAGGTTGAACCCATCTACATAAGAAGACTGTACCGCCCGGCGAACCAATATCTGTGCCGCCGATTATACTAATTCTTTTTCCGCTCACAAAATATCCGCTCCCATGTAAAAGCCCCCCCGCTACCGCGGAAGGGCTATCTTTATACACTACCGTCTAAAACTCTCCCTGCATCACCGGTATCTTCGGAACAGGAAGCGGCACTTCCTCTTCGTCCGGCAGTTTCGCATAATTCTCCAGAATGACCGTCTGTATCAGATCCCGTGTTTCGGAATTGATGGGATGCGCAATATCTTTGTACTCACCGCTCAGGGTCTTCCTGCTTGGCATGGCAATAAAGAGACCGCTCGCCCCCTCAATAATCTTCATGTCATGCACCACAAACATGTCATCGAAAGTGATTGAAACAATCGCTTTCATTTTTCCTGTCGCATTAATTTTGCGAATACGGATGTCAGTAATCTTCATGGTCCCCTCCAAAATTTGTCACTAAATTTAGTTTGTTGATTCAGCCGTAAAAAAGTTAAGATTGTCCCAGAACTATCTCCCACAGTGTATGTATATTCCATTTTAATACTTTTTTTACAAAAAAGCAATCACTTTCTTGAATTATCCTTTACTTCACTCATATTGTTTTATATCAATGCGTGTTTCGCTCAGTTCCTCCAGTAAAAACAACGCATTAAACTGCTTTATTTTCTTTTTTTGCGGATATTGATTCACAACAGCGACACCCGTGCCGCAGACCTCCACCTTAAACTCGCTCAAAAGGTCATTTACAGCCCGAAGCGTGCCGCCGCCTGAAATAAAATCATCTATCACAAGTGCCCGCGCGCCTTCCTTCACCATGCGCCGGGAGAGAGACATCGTTTGCAGCCTGCGCGAAGAACCGGAAAGGTAGTTGATGGAATAGACCGGCCCGTCCGTCGGTTTGTTTTCCCGCCGCGCGACGGCGACCGGCAGGTTTAAAATACGCGCCACACTAACGGCAAGGGGAATGCCTTTTGTTTCCACCGTTGTCACAAAATCCGCTTTGCTTTCATAAAACCATTCGGCCATAATGCGCGCCATACCATCCACATAACCGGGCGTATAGAAAAGATCGGCAAGGTAGACGTAACCGCCGGGCAAAAAACGGGAAATATCCGACATCCTGCCTATCAGTTCGTTCATGAGCGATTGTTTTTCCTCCTGCGCCATCAACGGCAAAAAACGCACGCCGCCGCGCGGGCCCGCCACCGCTTTCAGCGTACCGCCGCCCCCCTCCTCCAGCGTTTTGCGAATGACGGCAAGGTCTTCCGATATGCTGGATTTCGCCGCGCCAAACAACTTCTCAAAATGTGTGAGCGAATAAAGTTGGTTTGGATGCTGCACCAATATTGCGCTGATCGCCGCGATGCGCTGCTTTTTATTTTGCATGGTTTGCCTTTTCCTTTTAATGGTACGACTTACGTTTTTATAGCATTGCTTACATTATACACCGGCGCGGCCCGCGCCGCAAAAGGTATGTATCCCTGCTGTTGCCTAAGTAACTGCTAACCAATGTAGGTCGCGCGTCTTTTTTGGCTCTTTTATGAGCAACCGTTCAGCAAAATTTGCCTATGCCACGGTTAGGCATGTCCGCTTACTTACGAATCTGTACTTTGTTACATTGTACAAATATCTTGTATCTTGCGTTTGCTTTTGGGTATTCCTTCCGGGTCAAGGAGCCTGCGGCGCATTATAATGCCTCCGGCGGTTCAGAACCTACGGTTCTAAAAACTCCCTTCGAGTCAAAAGCACGAACAATCATGAAATGCCATGCCTTATCATCCTACAAAGCTATTTCTTTATTCCGTATTCTGGTTTACATTGCTGAACGGCACGTCTTCCCAGATAACTAAGGTCGCCGTCGGCTTTAAGGGGCAGAGGGGGATTGTCAAGGGGGGCGAAGGGTGGAAATTCCGAATCCCCCTGCCCCCCTTGACGCCCAGCGGCAGCGTCATAACTATCCACGGTGGACAATGATGCCGCTTCAACAACAGTGCAGGAACGAGCTCAAATCTCGTCTCCTAAGTTAATCCGCGCTACACGAACCCATAAACCATCTGCACAAAACCCCATGGCGTGCGCGGGTTGCATCTTTCCCCCGTTTTCAGTATAATAGTTCTGCCGCCGCGTCGGCATAGCACAAAACAGGAGATTGCAATGGCAACAGGAAAACTATCCGATTATAAAGATAAACGCATTCATTTTATAGGCATCGGCGGCTGCTCCATGAGCGGCCTCGCGCAGATCCTTGCTGCCCGGGGCTTTCATGTTTCCGGTTCGGATATCAAAGAATCCGCTTTTACGCGGCAATTAAAAAAGCGGGGCATTCCTTACTATATCGGGCACGATGAGAAGCATGTGCACGGCGCGGGCATGGTGGTGTATTCGGCGGCTATCAAGCCATACAACCCCGAATACGCTTACGCGGCGGCGCACGAACTTCCCATGTTGGAACGTTCCAGGCTTTTGGGCCTGCTTTCGGGTGAATATAAAAATGTGGTGTGCGTAGCGGGCTGCCACGGAAAGACGACCATCACCTCTATGCTGGCGCTTATCATGCAGGGTACAAAGGAAGACTGCACGGTTCATGTGGGCGGCATGGTGAATTTTTTGGAGGGCGGTGTGCGCCTGGGCAACGGCGGCGCGTTCATTACCGAGGCGTGCGAATATGTGCGCAGCTTTTTGACGTTGCATCCTTCCCACATACTGGTCAACAATATAGACGACGACCATCTCGACTGTTACCGCGATATCGAGGATATTTTCGGCACGTTTGTGGAATTCGTGCAAAAGCAGGATAAGCACGGCATACTGATGCTGAACGCGTCTGACGGGCTTGCCATGCGCTTGAAAAAACACGCGAAAGGCCGCGTGATTACCTATAACCAGCCCAATCAGAGCGACTGGCACCTCGAAAATGTCGCGTTTGACAATCTGGGGTGCGGCAGCGGCGAAGTGATGCGCCGCGGGGAAAAACTGGCCACCGTAAAGCTTACGGTGCCCGGGCTGCACAACCTTAGAAACGCGCTTGCCGCCATCGCGTTCGCAAGCGAAGTGTTTGGCGCGGACGTGGCGGGCGCGGCGGCTTCGTTGCTGGAATACAAACTGGCCGGGCGGCGCTTTGAGCTTATGGGTGAAAAAGGCGGCGTCAAGCTGTATCACGATTACGCGCACCACCCCAGCGAGATAGCGGCCTGTCTTGCGGCAGCGAAACTTGTGCCGCACAAAAAGCTTTGGGCTGTGTTTCAGTGCAACTCGTTTACGCGCGCGCGCACATTGATGGAGAAATATGGTGCCTGTTTTGGCGATGCGGACGAAGTGTTGATGCCGGACATCTACCCGGGCCGGGATACGGATACGCAAGGCATACACGCGCTTGACGTGGTTGCCGCCATAAACAAAGGCTCGCACAACTGCCTGTATATCCCTACATTTGACGAGATCAAGGACTATTTGCACAAAAACTGGATGCCCGGCGATATCGTCGTCACACTCGGCTCAGGCGATGTGAACCGGCAGCAGATGGTGATATTGGAGGGGTAGGATCTGCTTGCGCAAGAACTTCCTGTAGGATTTCTTCCAACGTCTTAGGTAATCGTTGATTAAAGTGGGTTCGTATCCCCATCCCTTAGGGAAGTGTAATTTGAACGCGTTCCTGCGCTGTTGATGAAACAAAATCTTTTTCCATCGCGGATAGTTATGACACTGCCGCCGGAGGCATATAATGCGCCGCAGGCTCCTTGACCCATGAGTAATGCCCCATAGCCTTTGATAGATATTTTTGACACTTTGTTTTGATTTATTTATTATTTTTGTAATATTTTCCGCCCCGCGCAGGTTACCATTATTGAAGCGGCAGGCGGGAACGCGGAAGCGAGGTGGCTTCGTTTGGTCTTACTGGTTCTGGCTTTTTCTTCGGAGGAAGAGAAAGACAAATTTGAATACCTCTATTCAAAATACAAGAACCTCTTGCTGCACAAAGCATACGGCATATTGCACGACTATATGCTGGCGGAAGACGCGGCGAGCGAGGCTTTTTTGCGCATCTACAAAAACCTCGCCAAAATAGAAGACCCGGACAGCGGCAGGTGTATCGCGTTCCTTGTAACCATCGTAAAGAACGTATCGCTCACGCTGCTGCAAAAAAAGGCCCGGCACACGGCGGAAGAACTGCCGGTGGAACAACAGGACGACTTCAGGCTGGAAGATTTTGTGGTCTCGCGGCTTACTTCATCGGAAATTTACGGTCTTTTGGCGCAGGTGGGCGAGGAATACAAAAACGCGTTTGTTTTGAAATACGCCTACGCCATGAGCAACCAGGAGATCGGCAAAACAATGGGCGTGAGCGCAAACCACGTGGGCGTGCTGCTGTACCGCGCCAAAAAGAAGCTTTCCCAATTGATCAAGGAAGGAGGGCAAGCGCATGAATACGCAAAATGACAAGGAGCAAGCGTTGCTCGATCGCGCGTTTCAAACTATCGCGAACGAATACGCGGAGCAATATGGCGACGAGCTGAAACGTGAATTTGAAATGCTGGAGCGCAATTCCCCTCCACAGGTCACGCCCAGACTGGACGCGAAAGTGCGGGCGAAAATCGCGGCACGTAAAAAGACAAACTACCGCGTCATAGGCCTCATAGCGGCCTGCTTGCTTGTGGTGGCGGTCGTCCCCGCGATATACGGCCTTTTCAGCGGCCAAAACATTCCCGCTGCGGAAGCGCCTGCCATGGAAGCCCCGGCGATGGAAGCCCAAACGGATGCGCCGGTCTTTGGGCTTTCGCCCAACGAGGAAGCGCCCGCCGCCACGCAGGCCCCGGC
>QMCD01003340.1_pt2 | contig 15674 bp, 15 predicted proteins | sample 1821841 | NCBI WGS metagenome assembly QMCD01 (sample SAMN01991225, study PRJNA193472) | Termite gut metagenome, whole genome shotgun sequencing project. | isolation source: worker | host: Macrotermes natalensis | reverse complement strand
GGTCAGGCTCGCTCCGCGCAGGTAAGCCGAGCTCAGCGCCCCGCCCGAGCGGCGCATCAGATCGCTCAGGCGCTCCTCGCGCTGAATCAGCGCGTAATCGCCCGGAAAGAGGATCTCGCCGTACACCGTGACCGATTTCTGGACTTCATAGCCCGGCGAGGTGCGGATGGTGACGATGTCGAAAGGCTCCAGGGAGAATTCGCCGTACTCGGAGACCACCAACCCGTCGCGAATCGAGAAGGTGAAGTTCTCCGAGCGGACGGCGCTTTCGGAGAGACTCGCGGGATTCTTGATGCGCCGGTAGACGTCCGCCCGGGCGGTGGAGGCCGATTCGAGCAACCCTCCGGCCATCACGATCATGTCCTCGACGGAGAGGTTGTCGGCGTACGGGTACTCTCCCGGCTCGCGGACCGCTCCCTGAATGGTGATCGAGTACTCCTCCCGCAGGTCGGAAAGGGAGGGGATGTGCAGCGAGTCGTTGTTGCGCAGGGCGATGTCCGCCATTCGGCCCGAGAGGATGGCGTCCACGTCGACGGGAAGCACCTCGAAGGTGTAGTCGGGTTTTTCGCGTGTCAGCACCCCGCGAGCCGTGAAGGCGTCGCCCATCAGGCCGTCGGCCCTTTCGATGAGCTGTTTCACGGTGCCCACGCTCTCCGATACCGAGTAGAGACCCGGACGAAAGACCGCCGCACCCGAGATCTCGAGGCGGTTGGAGAATCTCTCGACCCCCTCGCCCACAGCCACACTGTCGGCGTCGGCCAAAGCGAAGCGAGAGTAGCTCTCCTCGGTCACGTCATACACCTGGCGCATCCGTCCGCTGCGACGCACCACCGTGACGGCGTTCTTGTAGGCATCGCCCGTGAAGCCGCCCGCGTAATCGAGCAGCGAGGCGAGTGTCTGGTGCTCCTTCATCTCGTACTTCATGGGGCGTTTGACTTTTCCGGCCACTTCGACGAGGTTTCTCCAGGGCGGTACCACCACCATGTCGCCGTCGGTCAGCGCTATGTCGACATCGGAGCGCCCCTCCAGCAGATAGGCGTAGGCATCGACCGTGGCTATGCGCTTGCCGCCGCGGCTGACCGATATTTCGCGCAGCGAACCTATTTCGTTCACCCCACCGGCGCGGTACAGCACATGGAACAGCGTGGCCAGCGAGGGCAGGGTGTAGGTGCCGGGATTTTCGACCTCGCCCATCACGTGGACCTGGATACTGCGGATCTGTCCGAGCGACAGTTTTATCAGCGTGGAGGGCTCCTCGCCCCGGGCTGAGGCGAAAATCCCTCCAAGCGCGCTCTTGAGACGGGCGTCGGCCTCCCCGACCGTGTAACCGGCCAGCACCACGGGTCCCAGACGGTTGATGACGACCGTGCCGTCGGGCGAGATTGTCTGTCGTATGGTCTGTTCCGAGTCGCCCCAGATGTCGATTATCACCTCGTCGCCGGGCCCGAGCAGATAGTTCTCGGGGGTGGCGATGTTAAGCGACGGCTCGAAGGTGAGCTCCTTGCCCGAGAATACGTTGTGGCCGAAGATCGGGGTATTTTTCGACCTTTCGACCTCCAACAACATCGAGTTGAGAGCCTCCATGTCAGGTATCCGCTGCGAGGAGGTGCGTGCGGTCGTGCGGGTAGCGGTTGTTCGCGGATCCCGTCCGTTGAGGGGCGATATTCGCGGGTCCTGCATCTCACGCGATTCCTGCATTGTGGGATCGGTGCGCAGACGACTCTGCTGTCGATCGGACTCCGGGTCGCGGGTTGTCGAAAAGCTCCGGGTGGTGTCGATGGCAAGGAAAATAGGCATCCCGTGGTCATCGATGCCCGACGCCGCGCCAATCACCACGTTTTCCCCAAACGGCTGAACGGGAACAAGCTGCCACTGCATGAGGTTCGACGTGTACCCGATTCCCGCCTCGCCGACCAACACCACCACATCTTGGATAGCGGCCCCGGCGTGGAGAATTGAACTGACGCCCGGTCCGCGCTTGAAGCAACTCGGCACTTCGACAAATTCGAGGTTGTTCTTCAAGCCGTCGATGATGACATTGACATCGGTCGGCGGCAGATGTCTTTTTGGGACAAGATTATCCTCGTCAAGCGGTGCGACGCCGCCGGGCACGCCTTTCGCAAGCTGCTCGTCGGGAACTTTTTTCGTCGCATCAAGGCTTGCCACGCCATCCGGCCTGCCCACCATCGCTTTCGTGACCAGACCGTCTTGCGGGTGAACGTGGTCTTGCCGCGCGTATCGGTTCGACACGCCTGGATCGGCAATCTCGGCTAGCGGAAGCGGCGGGGCATTACCCGGCGACAGCGTGTCCACCTCGAAAATCATGCCCAAAATTTCCGCGAACGTGCCGCAAGTGGCAATCTGGCCGGCGTCGTTGCCCAGAAAGAACACGTCTGCATGGCGACCGGCCACGCGGATCGTCGCACTCATGTCCGTGGTGTAGGGCGATGTCCAACCGCGGGCAAGGTCTTGACTTGCAATGAGCATTCCGTTTTTGCCGGCGACGAGGTGCATGCCGTCGTAATAAACGCCGGAATAGAAATCCTCTTTCCGGCCACTGGCTCGCTGCGACCACGTTTTGCCATCGGGAGATGTCAAGATCACGCCGGCCAGACCGACGGCCAAGAACAGACCGTTTCCGATGAAAATGTCCATCAAGTCCGTCGTCACAGGCGAGGTTTCGATCACCCAGCCGTCCCCGTCAACCGACGTGACCACTTTACCGCCCACGCCCACGCCACAATAGATGCCGTTCAAAAAGGCGATTTTGTGAATGCCCATCGTGTCCAACGGGCTTGACGTGCTTTTTTTCCAGACCAATTCGCCGTCTTCCCACGACGACCGGTAAATGTAACCGTCCTTGGTATGGATGAGGAACTGCCCGCCGCCGTACATGATGCCTTCGATGTCGCAGTCGTCGAGTTCCCGCAATTCCGTCCATGTTGCGCCGTCCCGGCTCGTGGAATAATGATTGGCGGAATCGATGGCGATGAAAATGTCGGCGGCGTGATCGTCCAGTCCACAAGCGACCCCGATGACCGGGAGTGTGTCGGGAAACGGGTTTAAGTCGGGGGTTTTGAGTCGCTTGACGTGCGAACCGTAGGCAATTCGGCCACGCTCTCCGACCACAACGACGGTGCGAGTATTGCTGGCTGCTGCGTAAATCACGGCGTCCGACGCAATGTCCGAAAACATCGGGTTCGGCTGAATATACCACTTGGCGATGTTGCGGGAATTCAGCGTATAATAAAGTCCTTCCCAGTCCCAACCGTTGGGAACGTATTGAAGCGGAATCACGCCGTTGTGGTCAAGTGGTGTGATGCCGTTTGGAACACCGACTTGCGATAGTAGTACCAGATTCGCGTGTGAGTGAACGTGGTCGGCCCGGGCCGCATGGGTGGACGCTCCAATCGAAGCATTGTCAGCCAGATTGACCGGTTTTTCCGTGTCCGGGTTGAGTGTCAGGTTCGTCGGGTGCGAGTGATCGACGCGGGCCGCTTCCAGCGTGTTGTTTCCCGGTTTACCAACCCACCGGACGCTGCCATCTGATCCTTCCGTTGCCCGTGAGAGCGGCATTCCCGGATCATCACCGAGATCGGGCTTGTTTGCCAATCGTTCATCAATTTCAACGAGTTTGCCGTTGAAAATGTTCGTGATGTTGGCAAACCAATCGTTGTTGTTGTCGATGTACTCTTGCAAGTCTCCCATGTCGATGTTGGAGAATTTGCCGGACAGCGATTCCGAGACGGCGATTTCGCCGCCGTCCGAACCGATGGCGATGGCCGAATTGCCGTAACAGATCGCTCGCACCGTTTTCTGCACCGGCGATTCCCACGTTTTCCAGTGGTATCCGTCGGCGGAGGTGGCGACCTGCCCGTTGACGTCGGCACAGATAAACATGCCGCCGCCGTAGGTGATCGAATAAATTCCGTTTGTCCCGAATGGTCGTTCTTCGATGAGCGTCCAATCACGTACATTGGTCGAAACGGCAATTTTTCCGTCGGCCCCGACCGCCACGATCTTGCCGCCGCCGAAGGCCATACCGTGAATGTTGGAGCCGGCAAACGGCGTGTTCCATTCGTACCACTGGCTGCCGTTTTCGGAGGAAACGATTTTTCCCAAATTGCCGCCTCCGATGAACTGGTTCAGACCAAAGCAACAGCAGGTGATTCCCTGCGTGATGGAGTCCGGCGACTCTTGGGATTTCCAATCAATGTTGACCCGGTTGCCTTGGCTGTCGTAACGCCACGGATCGGATGTTTCGGAAAAGGTCGCCCGAATCACCCGGCCATTGTGGGCAAAAATCACAAACGTCTGGTTTCCAAAACAGCAGCACTTGAATTCGTAGTCGCTGTAGACTTTGCCGTCATCCTCGCTGTACTCCATTGCCGGCAGCCACGTCCGCCCAGCCGTCGAAAGCCCGGTGGTTGACGTGGTGGACTTGGAAAACGAGTAACGGTACGTGTCGTCTATGGCCAAATACAGGGCTTCGTAATCGACATCGGCCCCGAAGCAGACGCCGACAATCGGGTTTCGGTCTCCGAATGGCATGTTGTCGGCTTCCCGCCAATCATTACCGACATAGCTCCACGCGATCCGGCCACCATCGCCCACCATGACAAACCGCTCTCCGTAAACGGCGGAATAAACCCGTACCGCTTCGAGCGGAGAATGGCGAAACGGATTGATCGGGTGATATTCCCAGTAGGACGCAATCGTGGCCATCATCGCCTCGAACAGAGCTTCCGGCGTGATCTCGGCCAGTCCACCGCCACCGCCGTCCTTGGGCATCACCCACGCAATCTCGCCGTTTGCGCGGCCCACCATCATGCCATCGATCCCGCCGACCGGGATATGCAGTTTTGTGTCGCCGAGATGGGCGAACAGTTCTGGCAAAATAACCGCCTTGTCCGACCAAGTGGTGATTCGTTTTCCGCCGGACAAGCCGCGTGTCAGAATTTGTCCGGCTGTGCCGCCGGTCGCTGCGTGAATTTCAAGATTGGCCGCATGAGCATCGGTTGCCGTCTTATTGTCGGCGATATCTGATCTGGCGACGTCGATCTTCTGGTTGGCCTCGGCAATGTCATTCTTTACCTCCGTTAGGTCAGTGCTCGTGTCCGGCAAATCATCGCTCTTTTCTTCGAGGCGTTTAACACCGTCCTTCAGTTGCTCAATGCTTTCCGGGATATTGATTTGCGCCTCGCCGGTGCGGACGTAAATATCCTTCTCGCTGAGCACTTCGCTGTCTGAGAAAACGAAAATGTCCGTATCCGTTGTCTGCTTATCACTGCTCATATTTGATTTCCTCTCGAATTTTCCCGTCAAATCCCGGCCAGTCCGTTTCCCATTTCATTGTTCGTATGTCGAACACCTCCATCGAACTCAAAAGATGTTCTTCTTGCTCAAAGACCATTTGAAGTGTACTCCCCACGTTCAGCGGTGATTCTGGATTATCTGCGTTGTCCAACTTTTGTATGCCGACTGCCTCATGGCCTCGTCCGCCGATGTAAAAAACCTTGACCGTTTCGAGCGGCTTTTCCTTGTCAATGTCATCCTCGGCGTATTCCACCACCTTGACCGCGATGGCCGGGGCATTGTACCGCATCGACGGCATCGCCGTTAATGGCGTGTCAGGAAATTCCGCCGTGCTCCATAATCTCGTTTCCAGATCAAGCCAGTTGACTTTTCGGTGACCCGAATACTTGAACTGTTCGCCCTCGACGATCCGCTCGCGTCCGCCGAGGCCGTGACCAAAATCTGCTCGGTCACGTCCTTCATCTCAAACTCGCCCGACCCCGGCTCCGTTTCCACTTCCACGCTCCGAGTGAGCGGCACGATAGTCGCACCGAAATTGGCCATCGTGAACGGCAACTCACCGAATTCCGACGTGCTCCATTTCCGTTTTTCGATGTGGAAGGCATGAATCACACTGGTCGGGCCGGAATCCGTATTCCCTCCCGGACAGATGAGCCACGATTGCTTCACTTGCTTTGGCTCTGCCTCGGGATTTTCGGCCAATTCCTCCTCGGTGAGCGGCTCTTCGACCATCCGCTCATAATAGAGGACGGGAAATTGCTCCTTGGCTTTGACGCTGGTGTCAATCTCAAAATTGATGAGTTCCCAGCGACCATTACGAAATCCGGCATAGACCTGATCTCCTTTGTGCGAACCGGGCAGATTGGAGTTCACGTCGGGATAAACGATCCGCACCGGCGCGCCATGCCCAAACTCAATGTGCCGCTTGGCGTCCTCCATCACCGGGAAAGCAGTCGCCCAGTACGATTGATCGCTGTCTTGCCGTTCCCATTCCGTTTGCAGCACAAAACGGCGTGTCACCGAATCGCCAACCGCACCGACACGACGCCGCTGCGTCATAGGGCGTTTCTCCATGACGGGCCGATTTCGCATCTCCCTCGCAAGCACATCGGTCAGTGCCTGCGCGGACTCTTGGTTCATCTTGATTTGGTAACTACTGTCGGCCATTAATAACGGGCCTCCCGTTGGTCGCCCATGATCGTTTTTTTCGCTGACGATCAAGAAACGGTTTGGTCTTCGTCTTCTTCGGGGATGGAAAAATCATCCCACCGATACCCCTGATGCTTCGGAATGCGTAATTCATTGAATTCGACAATCGGCGACTGGTATCCACTAATGGTGGTGCTGTACACCATCCTTTCCTCCAGGTCGGGAAACTTGTCCGGGTCACGGACAAGAGCGTAATACTCTTCTTTCGTTTCCGGGTCGATTTCCACGACAACGGGTCGCCAATATCCCCAACGCTCGTGGTACTCGATTTTTATGTCAGGATTGTCGGGGTGAATGTACGTGCCGAGATATTGCCTGCCGGTTTTCCGGTCAAAGGGGAGTATGGCCCCATCAGCCAAGATCACAGGCCCCGGTTGTGGTTTCTCGTCCGGCGATGGATTTTTCGATTTCGATGCAATTCCGTACAATGTTGGCTGATCAAAGTAATACTCTTCTCCACTTTCTCGGACTGTATAGACGCACTTTTCAGGGAACAAAAACATCGGCTCCGATACCTCTTCGGTTCTTTCCTGATTGAACCGTGTCATCATTTCGCGGGTTCCGTAATGTCTTTGCGATGTGGTGACCTCGCCTGTGATTTCCTCGGATTCGTAATTCTTCAGACTCGTGCCGTAGTAATCGAAGAGCGGCCTTTTGTCGGTCTCTTTCTTGTCCTTCATCACCGTTTCGGTTGTCCAAATTTGGGCAAACGGGCTTTCCGGTGTCGGTTTGAAGAACGTGCTGGCATTCACACTGTCACGCCACCATGTTTTCGGGTCGGCCACCATCGACAGGCTGATTTCCCAATACTTGATGTCGCCGCCCTCGCCATGTTCGCCGAGTTGCTCTGTTTGGGGCGTGGCGTCGATGTCCACGATCTTGAGCGTGCCCGGTTTGTACCGCCGACCGGCCACCGTATGGTATTTCTGGTTGATCGTATCCCGGTATTTGCCGATGAATTCCTCTTTGAACGCCTTTTCCGGCAAATTGTATGTGAATGACATTCCAAGGAGCGGCCTATTTCTGCTCGCCAGAATCTCAGTTCCCGCCGACGTTCTAAACGGCGTCGGTTTCCCCTCCTTGTCGTAAAGTTTGTCCATGGCTTCTTCCACATCAACGGCGTTGTATTTCACGCTGGACATGGGAAGATTCCACGGCATCAATTGGCCGTTCTCGATTTTTTCTTTGTCTTCCTCGGTTTGTTCGAGATTGCCGATCCCCCTGTAATTCACGATCACTTCGACCATAAATACGCCTTCGCTGTCCTTGATTTCGCACAGACCGCCGTCGCTCGTCGATTCAACCCGGAACAACATCGTGTTGCGGTGTCTTTGGCCCTTGCGAGGAAAAGGAGCATCGGAAACGAATCGCGCATACGTCACGGGATTACCGGCTGCGTCTTTTTCCGGGATTATCCACGTTTCGACTTCGGTAAAGGTCGTGGAACCTTCGCTTCGGTTGGAGCCGGTCGATTTGATTCCTTTTCTCGTGTACATAATGGTCGGCTTCGGCATTAGACTTAAGCTGTTTAGACGTATTCCAGAAAATACGGTCCAGAAACGTCAGGTCGAGTAGCCCTCCGGCGTTGGATTTTGCTGGGCGTAGCGTTGAGGGGCGGCGCACTGGGAAAATCAAAACGCATAAAGCATGTCTCCGCAACCCTAGTATCTATTGGGAGTTACTACGATTGTTGCATATTCTTTTTCTTCCTTCTCGGCAAACCTCAATTGCGATTCGAGTGCCTTTCGCATTTTTTCCAACTCTTTGGTGACGGAGTTTTGAAACCGCTCTGTTGTGGTTTGCCATGACCGGCTCATCAGTTCTTTTGCCGCGACACTGCTTGCTTCAATCGCTGCGGCGGTTGTTTTTGAAACGGTTGAAATTGAAGGCCCGCCACCTCCGTTCAAACCTTGCATCCTGCCAAGACTCTTTTGTGCTTCGGCAAGATACTTCTCGCGTTCTTCAAAATTCGTGGCCGACTCAAAGGCGGCGAGATTCGAGTTGAATTGACCTCTGGCCATTTTCCGCTTTTCGGAGGCGGAAGCGTTGTCGTAGTTGAAGTCGAAAAGCAATTCGCGGGCATCAGATGATCGTCTTTTGTACGAGTCGTAGAGTGTCCGTTGTTCATCGAGGATTTTTTTGTCGATGTCGGCTTGCTCGCCAATAAGACCTACTTGTTCTTCTTGGAGTGCTTTTTTCTGCTCTAAGAGTTTATTCACCGCTTCATTGGCTTTTGTTTGATCTATCCTGTGCCAATCTCTCACGGTCAATGTTTCAGTTACGTTTCTTTCTTTTCCATCGTGTATTTCAGTTACAACATTTCCTTCTTCGTCCAGAACATTTCTGGTTTCCTGTCTGTTGCCATCAACGCCCTTTTGAAATTTTAGAAAATCTTGCTCAAGACGACTTGCTTCTCGTTTGGCTTTTTCGATTTCCTGTTCCTTGGCATAAATTTCATTCACTTTTTTGATGTTTTCCTGCTGTTTTTTGTCTTGATCCTGATAGAGCTTGATTTTTGCATATTCAGGGTCGAGCGCGGCACGATAGGCATCATGTGCTTCATACACCATCTCTTCAGAGGATTTGTTATGGCTGGAGCAATGCTTTTATTAGCACCAGCATTAGTATTACTTGGCTCGATGGATATGGCTGGGGGAGGGAAGAAGTTTTTTGCTTTTCTCCCTAATTTTATCCATGCCGTAGAACCATTGCTCAAGTTTACCTTGAACTGCGCCGAACGTTCCTGTCCACTTCATTAACGCCACGCCGCCATCGTAGGCCCCGAGCGTCAGGTCTGACATTGCACCGGCGAAATAACCTATTGACGCTTCAGTGCCAGACAGCCCACTATCAAGCTGACGAATTCCATAAGCCCCTGTCGTCATCGTGTCGGCAAATTTCAGCAACGTATTATCGGCTTGCGTGGATGCTCTTCAAAGACGTTTCGGTTAACCGGCAGCTCCAGCTAGTGCAACAGAGACTCCAGCAATTCCAGCGGCTGCTGTGATAATTCCCCATGCTGCGCCTCCAGCAGAGGCCGCCATACCTAATCCCGCTGTTCCCATGCCCATTGCACCTCGTCCAATACCATTTCCCATGCGGCTCATCAAACCCGGCGCGGCCGCTGTCAGCGGGACAGCAGATACTGCCGCGCCGGTGGTTGACATATTCCAGCCAAGAGCAGTTTGTTTCACGATGGCAGCCGCTTGTGCCTGTTTTGCAGCAATGACAGCAGTATCTGCCCTTAATAGAGCAGCATGAGATGTTCCTTGTGCTTTTATGAAACCATCATATTGCTTCGTGTAGCGTTGATGCAGTTTCTCAAAAGCCTTGATTGTGCTTGCGTCTGCGCCTCCTGCTCTTGCGGCTTGTAATTTGTTAAATGCAGATTGCACATTTCCTTTCGCCACAAATTCGCCATGTCGAGCAGCGTCAAGTTTTCCTTGTGCCGCAGAATATCGTCCTTGTGCTGCTGCAAGTTGCGAATCTGCCGATGCCCGCTTGGCAGACAGTGTCGATGCCGCATTTGAGCCTTGCACCACTCCAACTACCGGCATTGCCCCTGTTGCTCCCATTCCACCTAAAAAGGACGCTTCGGCCACCGATGCCCGTGCCATCGCATTCGCCTGCAATGCCTTTGTCTGCACGGAAATTGCGCCCGTGAGAGCGTTGGTCGAAATGGCCTCAGTTGATTGTGCAATCGCCGCTCTTTCAGCCGCCCTAGCAGAAGCCAACTTGGAAGCATTGTACATGGTGATCGCCACCGAACCCACTTTGTATGCGGCAGTCATACCTGTCAGCACCGTTCCAATCGTACCAAACACCACAACGGCTTTCTTTGTCGCCGGGTCGATTTCGTCAACCCATTTCAAGAACTTGTTGAGTGACCGCAATGATGCTTCTACGTCCTCGCGGAAAGCGTCACCGATGGAGACTTTTAGCGCGGTGATGTTGTTCGTCAATTGATTGATCTGTGCGCGGTAGTTGCCGCCTTCAACCGCGAAATCTCCGATGGCGTCATTTTGCTGACGCTGGGCCTCGGAAAGAATGGCGAAGGCGCGTGCTTCTCGTTCTGTGGCATAGGTGATGCCGTTGGCCGCTTTTTCTGCGATTACTGATTTGATTGACGCTTCCGTGAGATGAACGCCGTAAGTTCGCAGGGCCATCGTTTCGCCCATGATTGCCGACTGCATGGCGTTCATGACGTCACTGGGGTCTTTCGACATGAATGACCCAATGTCGATGGCCATTTTTGCAAACTCCCCCGACAACTGGAGATTCAGCCCTTTGAGCATGGAAGCCAAGCTCATGGTCATCTGCATGGCTTCACGGGAAGACCGGCCATAGTCGGCGCTGGTCAAGGTTTCGATGAGCTTCTCGCCTTCACCGCGAACTTTCCGAAAGACCCACTCAAACTGCGCAACGTCTTCCCGGAACATGGCAGATTCTTTCACGGCGTCGCCAAGAAAACCGGCAATCTTCATGCCGCCGAATGCAGCACCCATTGCAACGGCGGTGTTTTTGACCATCGTGCCCATGTTGTCCACACGGGCAGCAGCATGATCCGCACCATCGGCAACGCTGGCCATGCTGTTTTCGAATTCACGCATCCTGTCAAGAGAGGCTTGCGTGTTGACTTCAAGATTCAGGGTTGCTACGGAATCAGTGGACATGTCTTTTTTCAGGCTGATGTTTTGATTGAGTCCGCAGCCGCCCCTCTATTCCGGCATATATTCGCCGAATTCGGCCATGAGTTCCGCGTATGGAACTTTTCGCACGCTGCTTGCCACAGCCGCCAGCCCTTGGGCAAATGCTTTCTCTTTTTTGTAGCTTCGTTCGTGAGCCTCGGCTTCAATGACATCCAACTTTTTCCGCCGCATCTCGTGCCGCACAATGTCCGGGCTTGATAGAAGCTCAATACGATCATCCGCCATGTCTGACGATAACTTCCTGCGAACCAGAATCTTTAACAACAGGGCAATTGTTTCCAGCGTGGATTCGGTTCGTGTGTCACTGATCTCCGGTGCGCCGCCGTAAAGTTCCCAGCGAACGAATGCCTCATGCTCTAGGAGTTCTCGGATACTCGGTTTTTCTGCTGTGATCGGGGACTGGCCGTAGTATCTGCACCATCTTCGGCGGGCGGGTTCGTACCAGTCCCTTCCAAGTTTTTTTCCGCCTGCTCCATGCGTTCAATCTGTTCATTCAAAACCGTTCCGGTGATCTCCTTGATTCGGTTCGCAATCTTGATACTGGTCGCCGTGCATTGCGAAAACAATTGATTGATAATATCAACGCCGTACGGTTCCTTCGTTTCAGGTTTCAGCAATCCACATTCAAGCCATCCGATGTAGCGAGAGCCGCCATTGGCCTCGCCTAGCAGAACCGTTTCCCATTCCACGCCATTGAGTGGTCGAATCAGCACCACTTCACCGGCGACTTTGAAATGTTCATACGGTTCTGTCGCTTTTTTATCAATCCACTTTTCAACATCAAAAGCCATTGTTCTTTCCTTTTTGTGGTTAGGCCGGTGACCCGGCTTGGTGTAAAATTCTTTCAAACCTCATTATGGGGTAGATTCTGTACTGGGCCGTTCCGATGTCGTAACTTCCAGACAATCACGTAACTTGCCACCGCCTCGTGGTTGAACAGAAACCGTCATGGTTCCCGCTGAGGCGTTTGCTGCCGAGCCCGTTGATCCGGGCGTGACAAGAAAGCAATCTTTGGCAGTGATAGCCACGATCTCGTTTAGCTCTGCATCATCGTAGACGTACACGACATCGAATCGCGTGCCAACGTGGTCAACAAGCTTGTTTTGCAAAATCGGGTCATAGACCACCGCGAAATCAAGTTGCGACAGACCGCCGAGTTTGCCGACGACCTTTTGGCTAATCTCCTGCTCCGGGTCATCGGTTTTGATGTCCCATGTTTCCGCGGCCTCAATGCCGGGCAGTGTTTTATCTGTGGTCTCAATCTTGATCGGGTCAGTGGAGAGCGAGGTGTTGGTGACGACAATGGGCTTGAGCGTTACCAGTGCCTTGTACAGACTTTTGATGGGGGCTTTTTCCAGTGGCATAGGTCTTTCCTTTCTGAAATGGATTAGGATACGGCAGTTTCAAATTCGACACGGGAATTAACCCGGTATGTTTGTGATTGTGGAAAAGGCGGCTCTTGACTAACTCGCACCACTCTGAGCACTTTGCCATTTTTTGTCTTCATGGTGGACTTACGTCCCGAAATAACGGTGAAGGAATCGGCAATTCTGCTGGCCACGTTATGCGCCCTTGCCGTGCCGCTTCCCAGCCAGACGGCAACGATGAAATTGACGACCACCATTACCCGTTCGGTTCTGTCAGTGGCGGCCCAGCGGTCCGATTCGGCGGCGGTGATTTCGACATATAGCGCGGTTTGGTCGGAAAATTGCTTGTCTTGTGTCTTGTCTGTCAAAGTTTGCGGGAAAATGATGCAATCATCCGGCACGTTAATCAGTCCATCGCGTGTCATGGTCGCAATATGCTCTTTTCCCGCGTCCAGTAAATCATCAAGGTTCATAGTAATTTCCGTTTGATGAGGTTGGCAACGTGCTCCACAGACACTCTCACCATGCCTTCCGGTCTCTGTGTGCTGTATCCGAACTCAATGGGGAAGGCATATGGGGTACTGTTGGAAAAGAACCACCGCCGCCCGTTAATCTGTTCACTCGCGATTATTGCTGCCGCTTTTCGAACACTACCGCCCGGATCGTTCTTCCGGTCGGGAAGAAAATCCGCGCCGGGATAATCCGGGTGCAGTTCCCAGTTTTCACGCAGTACGCCCTCACGCACTGGCGTCATCAGGTTCACCCTCGCATTGAGGTAGAGCATGATTCGGCGGTTGTGATTCTCGCCCTTCGTTTTGGCGACCTTGCTGAATTGAGCAAAGGCCGATCTAAAATTGTTCGATGTCATGTTATGATACTGTTACGCCGCCTTTTTGCCGACGATTTGAAATGTCGCGATTTCCTTGCCGCTTTTCACTTCTTCAATGGCTTCAATGATGTACCGCTCGCCGGAAATACATATCCAGTGGATTTTTGGCTGGATTCGTTTCGTGATCTCGTCCGCAGGAATGTATCCTACGATTGAACCGATCAAATTCACCATGCCGGATCGGTCCACGTCTACTCCCCGCAAACCACCGCGCGTGGTTGCCACGGACAGAAATCCGACATCTTTCACAAACGGCACAGCGTACGTTTCGTCCGGCTTTTGATTCGGATAGGAGTCAGTCTCCCGGTCATACTCGCCCATTTCGCCCGGAAAAACCAGCGTGACCTGCGTGCCGCCCATCTGCAATAACTGCATGGCAACGCCTTCCGGGCCGGAGAAAATGTCGTCAAAAATCGCCTCACACGCAATGGAGCCAAGGTCAATACTGGGAAGTGTGCTCATTGTTCTTCGTAATTTATTGTCATCTTGTTTGCTGCAAACCGATCTGTCCCGCCTTTTCGTCTTCAATCCGACGAATGGCAATAATGACCTCGATCTGCCACAATAGGTATTGGAGCTTGATGCGAATGTCCGTTTCTGAGGCAAGTGCTCCATAAACAACCGGTGGCGGTGGCGTGGCGACGATGTAGTGGCCAGTGCGTTTTTGCTCGCCTTCGATGATCCGTTGAAGTCGTCCGGTGAGTTTGTCGAGTTCCTCGTCAATCTGTTGAGCGGACGCATCCGCAATCGCTTCCTTGGGCATCGTAAAACAATGCGGCACGACATAACCGATACCAAGACCGATTGCGAGGCAAATTCCTGCGAGCACCATGAGGGCAACCAGTATTTCGCCGGTGGTGGGAAAATGGAGGTTCATGTCACTGTTGTTGTTACTGGCCTGCTGAAAAAAATGGCCCGTAGCGGCGACCGGGCGTAGCGCAGCGAAGCCAAGGGAGCTGCGGCACGCGATCAGGCGGCACGGAACGGTGGATCAAAATTTATACGCGGGTCTATAAAATTACCGATACCGATAAGTACGAGGCCGCGAATATCGAGGCGTTGCATACGCCGGCCGACATCCATATTCATCGCAAACCATTCCGCTGGGCACTACAACATTCGGCGTTGGCTGCGGCTGTGTCACCTGCACGGCGGTCGCGCTGTACGGCTCCGCTTCGCCCGGCCATCTCGCTTTTCCGGTCACGTCGGTCGGCATTTCGTAATCGCCCACCGTATTCGGCGGCAAATCGATGGTTGCCGGAGCCGATGCGTTGACGAGTCGATAATATCCGCCCACGCACGCCATGCCCGCCTTGTAATCAGGCAAGATTGGTCGCGGAACGACAATCTGATTGCAACCCATGGCAACTAAAATGAGCAAGGCAGCGGCAAAAATGATGTTTCGGTTCATGGCAAGTGTTCGGCGGAATTCAGTTTTTGGGTGATTTCGGGTGCTTGGGCAAATCCAGTCGGTTTCGGCTTTGGCGTTGCACTGCTGGCAGGCTGTCCGTAGATTACGGGCGGCTCTTGCACCGGTAACTTGGCCTCGACGTGAACGATGCTAGGGCTTGCCAAAGGTGATGGCTGCGGTGTGGTTTTGTTCTGAAATACGGGCGATTCCAGTGCGGCCAGCGCGAGCCCACACGCCGCCGCTGCGTATCCGATTCGTTGCATGATTCTGTCCTCCATTGTGATTGAGATTGATTCCCAAGTAATCTTTTGTTCCGAGTCCGTCCAAGTCGCGGCCCCTAAAACCGTCCAGCGTTCCGTAGGCGAACGAGTCTCCACGCGAAAGCATAGAGTCCATCACTTTCCATTCGATCCAAAACGACCCTTCCGGCATGTCTTGCCAGTATGGGCCGCTCGCCCAGTTGTCGCCCCAACTGTTCCAGATCAGGAACAGCTTGCGTCCGTCCGAGGTGGTTCTACGGCCAATAACCGCCATGGAATGATTCCATCCACCCGACGGCCTGCATACGCCTTCGCTGTCTCGTTGCTTCGAGAATCCCTGCCCGGAACAAACGTTAATCGGGTATCCGTTCCCGATCAAAGACCAAGCCTCTTGGGCCGACTTCACTCGTACCGCCGATCCGCACTTTCGCTGAACGGCCTCGGCCTTGAGTGCGTTGCCGACACCGGAATATCCCATCTGACGCGTCCGGTTCGGGTCATTCTGCGTCAGGT
>QMCD01001426.1_pt1 | contig 15676 bp, 10 predicted proteins | sample 1821841 | NCBI WGS metagenome assembly QMCD01 (sample SAMN01991225, study PRJNA193472) | Termite gut metagenome, whole genome shotgun sequencing project. | isolation source: worker | host: Macrotermes natalensis | reverse complement strand
ACGGAAGCTGCGCAGCCGTACTATGATCGGTTGCCTGCCATCGTTACTGAATATCTTGACAAGATCAGCGCAAAAACAGGGCGCCCCTATCATCTCTTTGATTATGTCGGCGCGCCGGACGCAGAGGATGTGATCGTTGCGATCAAACAGGACGGTTTCTCCGTTTTCACGGAAGAGATCACCGCGACCGCGGGAACTTATGTCGAGAACGGATTCGCCAACGACTATTCGCGTTACGTCATAACTCTGGCCTCGACCCCCGTCGATGATGAGGGTTACATCAGAGGCGCCGGTATGTCTCTTATGATGGATATCGTCGGCAAGAGCTCCGACTTCGTCTATCCCGAACTCCCCTCCGGAACATACGAGTTCACAAAGTCCTCTCCAAACAGGCAGCACTTCACGGCTATCACCGATTCGGAGTACACCTATATGAGATTCTACGATGAAGCGAGTGCCGTTGTCAAAGAGTTGCAGGTCGTTTCGGGAAGTTTCACCGTCGCAAGGGACGGCGACGACTACGTTATCGACGTCGATCTGCTGATGAACGACGACACGATATTCAGAACCTCGTACAGTGGCCCCATCGAGATCGAGAATCCCGCGATAGTGTCGACCCTGAGAGACGACGTCGATATGTACACCTTCTCGGAGGGCGGTACTCTGATATTCTACGGCACCGACACCGACGCCGGAGCGTATCGTTGGGTCAGCCAAATGTGGGGCCCGGGCGTTTATATAAACTCCAACGGAGAGTTCGCGGGAAGCGGCTTTATTATGATGATCCAGCTCTTCTCCGACAAAGCGTCCACTCAGAATCCCACGGCGGGAACTTATGTCGTGGAGTACGCGACCTACAAGCCGTTCCGCGTAAGAACGGGGTACACATACTACGGTGAAATGCGCGGCAGCTGGTACACGGAGATAGAGGACGGAATGATAGTCGCTTCGGCGCCTGTGGCGTCCGGCGAAGTGAACTTCTCTGGCAGCGGAAGCCAATACACCGTGGGACTTAACGTGCGGGACGATATCAATAACCGGATCAGAGGTACCTATAAGGGCTCCCTCAGATATTATAATCAGACTTCTGCCGGGGCACCGAAGGCCGCCGGGGCGGGTTTTCGACCGCAACTGCCGGAGGCCCCGATCGGAGCCCTGCCGACCCTCAGTCGGGTGTGCATAATGAAAAGAGCGACCTTCCACATCGGAAGGTCGCTCTTCTTTTCTATTCCGTAGCCCGCACTCTTCCTGCACCCTAATACCCGGGGGCGGAGGATGTAACCGTTTTACCGAGCGGAACGGAGAACGTTCCACCCTCCTCGGCGACGTAAGTTTCGGGGAATATGAGGCGCGCCTCGTTCTCCAATACCGATACATCTTTATACCGCGACGAGAAGTGGCCTATGAGGAGCTTTTTTGCTCCGGCCTTTACGGCGATACCTGCTGCCTGCGATGCCGTCGAGTGTCCCGTTTCGCGTGCCAGACGCTTGTCTGTGTCGGCGAACGTCGCCTCGTGATACATCAGGTCTACCCCCAGCGGCGTAAGCTCCTTTACTATCCCTGCCGCCTTGGGCGAGGGGAGGGTGTCGCTCAAATAGGCATAACTTCTCGACATATGTCCCTGAGCGTCGGTTTTCTCTCGAAAAATATACCCCGTCGTCGGAGTCCTGTGACGCAAGGGCACGCTCCATACCTCCATCGAGCGGTTTTCGTAAACGAGCGAACTGCGGGTCGTATCGACTGGCGTGAACTCGATTGGGAAATCGACAGGCTTGCCGAACTCGTTCTGAAAGAAATCTATGAGTCGGCGAATTTCGGCAGGGCCGAAAATTTTGAGGGGCGTCTGTTTTCCCGCCAATCCGAGGCTCGCTACAAAAGGCATCAGCCCGAACAGATGATCGCCGTGAATATGGCTGAAAAATATGGCGTTGATCTTCAGAGGCGATATCCCGGCACTGATAAGACGTTCGCGCGTCCCTTCGCCGCAATCGATCAAAAAGAACTGCTCACGCACATTGAGTGCGTGAGCAGTGTGATGTCTTCCTGGTGCGGGAGACGCAGAACCGTTTCCGAGTATGGTAACTTCAAACCTCATCTAAGTTGCGACTCTGCAAACTCGGGTCCACCGGACAGACGAGCTGAATTATTCGGCCTCGGCGACCTCCTTCATCTCCTCGATAACCTCCTCGGCAGCCTCCTTAACGGCAGCGGCTTTCTTCGCGGGAGCTTTCTTCGGTTTCTCTTCGCCTGTGCTCTCGTCGGCCTTCTTTGCGGTAGCCTTCTTCACGGGCTTAGCTTCTGCCTCTTCCATATTGGCCTTCAGTTCGGCGAGTGCGGAAAGGTCACCCAGAGTGGTCTTTTCGACAGCTGCCTGAACCTTCTTCACCGACGATTTGGTCTCGTCCGCTTCGGCCCTGCGCTGATCCTTGACGGCAGTTTCGGCCGCACGGCGAGCTTCCTCGTAAGTGCGAACGTGCGACAGGATGATGCGGCGAGTGCCTTTCGAGAACTCGGTCACGCGGAACGGCAGAGTGTCGCCGACCTTCGGGGTCGAACCGTCCTCCTTGGTGAGCTGACGCGCGGGAGCGAAACCTTCCACGTCTTCGGCGAGCGAAACGACGGCGCCCTTGTCGTTCATTTCGGTGATCTTACCTTCGTGAACGCTGTCTAAAGAGAACTTCTGTTCGAACTGGTTCCAGGGATTCTCTTCGAGCTGCTTGTGGCCGAGGCTCAGGCGACGGTTCTCCTTGTCGATCTCGAGAACCACCACGTCGATATCGGCGCCGACCTGCGTGAATTCGGCCGGATGTTTGATCTTCTTGGTCCAGCTAAGGTCGGAGATGTGGATCAGACCGTCGATGCCCTCTTCAACTTCCACGAATACGCCGAAGTTGGTGAAGTTACGCACCTTGGCGGTGTGAACCGAGCCGATCGGATAGCGCTCTTCGATGCCTTCCCACGGGTCGGCTGCGAGCTGCTTGGTGCCGAGCGACATTTTGCGGTCTTCGGGATCGAGTGTCAGAACGACGGCTTCGATCTCGTCGCCGACCTTCATAAAGTCCTGAGCCGAACGCAGGTGCTGGCTCCACGACATTTCGCTGACGTGGATCAGACCTTCGATGCCCGGAGCGACCTCTACGAACGCGCCGTAATCGGCCATCACGACGACCTTACCCTTGATCTTGTCGCCTACTTTGATATCCTTGCTGAGTGCTTCCCAGGGATGCGGGGCAAGCTGCTTCAGACCGAGAGCGATACGCTTCTTCTCGCCGTCGAAATCGAGGATAACGACATTGATCTTTTCGTCGAGCGTGACCACCTCTTCGGGGTGCGTTACGCGACCCCACGACAGGTCGGTGATATGTATAAGACCGTCCACGCCGCCCAGGTCGATGAACACACCGTAAGAGGTGATGTTCTTGACGACACCTTCGAGGATCTGACCCTTTTCGAGCTTCGAGATGATCTCTTTTTTCTGTTGTTCGAGTTCGGCTTCGATGAGAGCCTTGTGCGAAACGACGACGTTGCGGAACTCCGAGTTGATCTTGACGACCTTGAATTCCATCGTCTTATCGACGTAGATATCGTAATCACGAATGGGTTTGACGTCGATCTGGCTTCCGGGCAGGAACGCTTCGATGCCGAATACATCGACGATCATACCGCCCTTGGTGCGGCACTTGACATAACCCTTGATAATTTCGTCGTTCTCCATCGCGGCGTTGACCCTATCCCAGCTCTTGAGCTGACGGGCTTTCTTGTGCGAGAGGATGAGCTGGCCTTTTTTGTTCTCGGCGTTCTCGACGAATACCTCCACCTTTTCGCCCACGGCGAGTTCGGGGTTGTAACGGAATTCGGCGATGGGGATCACGCCTTCCGATTTGTAGCCGATGTTCACGACGGCCTCGCGTTTGTTCAGACCGATGACGGTACCTTCGACGACCTCGCCTTCGACCACGTTGGAAAGCGTGCGGTCATACTCGGCGGTGATCTCTTCCTTGGGTTTGTTGTAGAGTGCGGAATCGCTCTCAAAGGCTGTCCAGTCGAAGTTTTCGTTGGCCACGGCCTGCTTGTTTTGTTCTGACATTTGTTACTCGTTGCGATACAATCGCTGATTAATGGTTAAACTTTTGGTTTTCTGCGCTCTTGCGAGCGCGCAAAGATATGAAAAATGATATACAATTGCAAGTTACCGCATAATAAAAACGTTATAATTTCGAGGGTGATAAACCAGCCAACTGCTCATCGGTCCGGTTTTCGAGGCTCAGCATCGCCAGGTAGGGATCGCCCTTGAGTCCGAGCACCTGCGCAAAAGCCGGCTCGGTCTTCATTCCTGCGTTTTTCAGCGCGACTATTTCATCTCTAAAACCTGCGCCCATAACGTTGAGCAGGCGCGATTCGACGAGCATATGCCGCCACCCTTCACCCTGTGCCGAAAGAACGGGTGAACCATATACTTCGAATTTTTCGCCGCCATACGAAAATGTACAAACTACGCGGCCTCCGTCGCAAAATCGTATGTTATAATCTTCGTATTTGCCGAAATTGATATCGATCACGTCGGCAAAAGAGGTGGCATCGCGGACTTCGCATACTATATCGAGGTCGCTCTGAGCAGTGTCGATCCCTATCGGTATGGTTCCGACGAGCAGAGGCCCGTATGGAGCGAGTATCTCCATAATGCGGGTTTGCACAAGCAGTTCGTGACAGCGTCGCTGCCTCTTGTTACCGCCGGCGAGATACGATATGTCGGAAAAATCGACCGTCACCGTTCGCTATTTTATCGTTATCCTCGCCACATTATCGGCCTCCACGGGGTTGTGACGCACGATGTACTCCTGCAACATCTCCGTGACCTGCCTGCCCGTCTCGACGAAGGTCGCGGGACGGTCGAAAGTGTAATTTTTGTAGAGATAGTCTGGCATCGCAACGAAATAGGAGGCCCTTTCGGGACGGTCGAACGTCACATCCACCGCGTCGCCCGCCTCGTTCGTGAGGATGGTGTACCCCACGCCGCTCGGCATAATATCGGGACCGTGCGTGGGGCTTATAGGGTCGTTCCACCTGGCCAGCACCATCCCCTTTATCTGCCCCGGGGTCATCCTCAGCGTGTAAACCTCGCTCAGGAAGGGCTCTATCCGGTAGAGGTCGGCCGTGGAGACGGTTCCCGCAAGAGTATCGACACGAATGCCGCCCGAGTGGTAGAACACCACGTCCGCACCGACACTCTCGCGAATGGCGTCCGTCACAAGATTTTTAAGCCCCGCCTTGCCAAACGGCGCAGCGGTCTCGCCGATGGGTGTCAGAAGTTCGGGATTCGAGTTGTACCCCGCAACCATCTTCTCGAACCACGGCATCGGCGCGATGGTGTCGAGCCGCACGAGACGGTTTTCGATGGTCACCTCGCCGCGCTTTTTTGTCACCACCGTCACACCCGCGTATTTGAGCCTGCCTCCCGCCTGCGTCACGACTACATCGCCGACCTTCACGGGCTCCGTGAGCTCGGTGTGGGTGTGTCCCCCAATGATAAGGTCGAGCTCCGGAACCTCCTCTGCCAGAATAAGGTCGCGGTCGTGGCCGATGTGGGTCAGACCCACGAATACATCGCAGCTGTCTGCCAGCCACGCATAGTCGCGCGCGGTGTCGAAAACGTCGGGAAAGGCCAATCCCTCGAAGTGCTCGTTCTTGCCCTCGGGGCGACGAGCTCCGGTGAAGTTATGCACGAGCCCCAGAAACGCGAATCTCACGCCGTCGATGTCGATAAAGGCATAGGGCGGAACGTAGCCCAGTTCCGATCCTGCGGACGAGATATTCGCACAAACGACGGGAAACTCCATCTCATCGAGCCTCTCGCGCAGCCGCGCCTGCCCCCAGTCGAATTCGTGGTTGCCGAGGGTCGCAACGTCGTAACCCAGTTCGTTCATCAGTTCCACGACAGGCGAAAGAGGCTTGTGGGCTTTGTCGACAAACGGATTTCCCGTCCATCTGTCGCCCGCGTCGACGAGCAGCACACGCCCTCCCGTCTCGGCGCGCAACCTCTCTACAAGGGTCGCAAGTCTCGGAAAATTGTCGATCGAGGAGTGGATGTCGTTGGTCGAAACGATCACGACCTGCCGCTCGCGTGCGCATCCCGTCAGCAAACAGACGAGCAAAACTGCGAAGATTCTTTTCATAACGTCGGTTTTTTTGTATCTTTATGCCGCAAAAGTAATTAAAATCGACAGGATGAAACACAAAAAAATAAGGATAATTTGCGAGAACGGCGAGCGCCGCCAAATACTTGTCCCGATGGGAACAACGCTGCTCGAAATAGCCGCTTTACTCGATATAGAAAACCCCCGCCCGTGGCTCGCGGCTTACGTCAACAACAAGATCAAGGAGCTCACTTACGCCGTTTTCGAGGCCGTCACCATCTGCTTCATCGACATAACCCATTTCGAGGGACACCGGGTCTATGAGCGCACCCTGTTCTTCACGCTCAATAAGGCCGTGCACGATCTGTGGCCTGAGCGCAAGTTCTACATCCGCCACTCGGTGTCGAGAGGTTTTTACTCCGAAATTTCGGGCTTCGAGGGCGTCACCCCCGAGATGATCGACCAAATAAGGAGGCGCACGAACGAACTTATCGCTGCCGACATCCCCATCGAACACGACCGCGTGCTCTACGACGAGGCGCGCGAAAGCTACGAAAGTCTCGGTTACGACGACAAGATCGCCCTTTTGGAGACGCGCCCGAGGCTCTACGTCACGCTCTACACGCTGGGCGACGTGGTCGGCTATTTCTACGGCGCGCTCGCCCCTTCGACGGGCTATCTGGGACTTTACGACCTTCGCCCCTACGATCGCGGGATGTTCATCGCCGTTCCCAAGCGCACCGAACCCGAGGTGCTTAACAAGGCGGTGCCTCAAACCAAGATGCGCGAGACGTTCGCCGAACACAACGAATGGATGTCGATTATGGGCGTTTCGAACATCGGCCGACTCAACGCGCGCATCCAGAGCGGAGAGGCGAGCGACCTTATCAAGATAGCCGAAAGTTTCCACGAGAAGAAACTATCGTCGATCGCCGATACGATCCATGAGGCAAACCACACCCGGGACACCCGCCTCGTACTGATGTCGGGACCCTCGTCGAGCGGCAAAACCACGACCGCCAAACGCCTCGGCATCCAGTTGCAGGTGCTCGGTCTTCGTCCCGTGCTCATATCGCTGGACGACTATTTCGTCGAACGCGAACGCACACCGCTCGACGAGAGGGGCGAATACGACTATGAGGCTTTCGACGCGATCGACCACGCCAAGTTCAACAACGACATCCGCCGCCTGTTCGCAGGCGAGAGCGTCACTGTCCCCAGGTACGACTTCATCACGGGCAAACGGATGTGGCACGACCAGCCGCTCGCCCTCGATGAGCGCTCGATCCTGATAGTCGAGGGGATCCACGCCCTGAACCCGCGCCTCTCATCGTCGCTGGACGACAACCTCAAATTCCGCATCTACCTCTCGTGCCTGACATCGATCGCGATGGACAACCTCTCGCGCATCCCCACGACCGACAACCGCCTCATCCGCCGAATGGTGCGCGACAACCTCACGCGGGGGCTCGACGCTTCGGCCACGCTGAAACGGTGGCAGAGCGTGCGCCGCGGCGAGGAGAAACATATTTTCCCCTATCAGGAAAACGCCGACGTGATGTTCAACTCGTCCTTGTTCTATGAACTCCCCGTGCTCAAAGACTACGTCGTGCCGCTGTTGAGGAGCGTTCCGAACACGATCTCCGAGTATGCACAGGCGCGCCGCCTGCTCAAATTGCTCGACTTTTTCGTCACCATACCGCCCGACGAAATACCCCCCACTTCGATCCTGCGGGAATTTATCGGCGGAAGCAGCTTCAAATATTGATGGAAACACTTAAAACCCTGATAGAGACCGAATGCCATTACCGCATGGCACCCGATACCGTGGAGATGTTTATCGGCCTTATGACCGAAGTGCGGTTGAAGAACAAGGAGCCATTGATCCCATACGGCAAACTTGACAACAACATCTATATCGTCAGGGAGGGCCTGATCCGCTACGCCTATTTCGACGGTTTGAAGGAGAAGACCCACGCCTTTGCCGCGCCGGGAACATTGATAGTCTCCTGCCACTCTTTTTACATGCGCACCCCTTCGGTTTTCCAGTACGAATCGTGCGGCGAGTCGGTCGTTATGAGGGTCTCCAATGCCGCGTGCGAGGATCTGATGCGCGAGTCGGCCGATTTTACGAATTGGATGTTCCGAATGTCGATGTATCAACTCTACGCTTGGGAGAGGAAAACGACGGTGATAAACGGAACGGCAAGAGAGCGCATAGAGGCTCTCATAAAAAACCGTCCCGAAATATTGGAAAGAGGCACCAACAAAGTCATTGCGTCGTACATTGGGATCGAGCAATCCTATTTCAGTCGCCTGAAAAAAAGAGTATTCGTACCGTAGTTTTTTCAATTGTTTGACATTTTACCAACTTTTTTATTTTCCCGCCCGCTAATTTTGTAGATATATCCATTCTCACTAAAATGTTCTGTCCTATGAAAAAACTACACTTCCCACTTTTAGCCGCCATGGCGGGGTTACTGTTTCTTACCGCCTGCAAACCGGAAAAAAATGTCGCCGTGACCGGTGTAACGATCTCTCCCGCAACACTGACAATTGTCGTGGGTGACGAGGAGACTCTCCAGGCCACGGTGGCCCCGGTCGATGCCACCAACAAAAACGTGACCTGGAACAGCGATGACGAGACGATCGCCACTGTAGATCATACGGGTAAAGTGACAGCCGTTGCACCGGGTACCACGACGATCACCGTCACGACCGTCGAGGGCAAAAAGAGCGACGAGTGCACCGTGACTGTCGAGCCTGCCGGCGTCCGCGTCACGAAGGTCGAGCTCAACAAGGAGACGCTGACTCTCACAGTGGGCGACGACGAGACCCTCGAAGCTGTTGTTTCTCCCGGTGATGCCGCTAACAAAAACGTGACCTGGAAGAGTGACGACGAGGCGATCGCCTCGGTCGACGGGGCGGGCAAAGTCACCGCCGTTGCGCCGGGACAGACGACGATAACCGTGACGACCGTGGATGGCGAAAAGACAGACGATTGTACCGTGATCGTCGAGCCGATCCCGGTGGTATATGTGGCCGGCAACGAGAATAACGGCACGGGACAGAAGGCTACACTTTGGATCGACGGCGTTGCCACGCAACTCAGCGATTCCGAATCTAACGCTGCCTCGGTATTCGTTTTGGGCGACGATGTCTATGTCGCCGGAATGGTGTTCAACGAAAACTATATGAGGGTAGCCACCCTCTGGAAGAACGGTGTGCCGCAGGCGCTTAGCGACAAGACGACGATCACCAATTCGGTGTTCGTTTCGAACGATGACGTCTATATCGCAGGGATCGAATATGCTGGCAGGAATGTGCCTTACGCCAGATATTGGAAAAACGGCACTATGTCGAACATCAACGAGGGCAGCTACTCCAACGCGCGCTCGGTGTTCGTTTCCGACGGCGACGTCTATGTGGCCGGCGACGAGAGCACGGCTATCGACGAATCCGCCGCCACGCTTTGGGTCAACGGCGAGATGCAAACGCTCAGCACCGTATACTCGTTCGCCTACTCCGTTTTCGTTTCGGATGGCGACGTCTATGTTGCCGGCTATGAATACAACGCCTCGGTACCGTGCGCCACGATATGGAAAAACGGCGTGAAACAAATACTTGACGACGGAACTGCCGGCTCTTCCTACGCCTACGGGGTCTCCGTTTCGGGCGACGACGTCTATGCGACCGGATACAAAATGGTCGATCTGGTGAGAAAAGCGATGGTGTGGAAGAACGGCACGCCTCAGACCATCAGTGAGACCGAATCGTGGCCCAACGCCATCGCTACTCGCGGCGACGACGTCTATGTCGCGGGATACGCCTTCAATGCCGCCGAACAGTCGATCGCGACTCTCTGGGTTAACGGCACGCCCGAGGCTCTCAGCGAGAATGTATCGACCGCCAATTCCATCTTCGTAAAATAGCTTTCCGCTAATATCACCGACCTATCCGAACTGCACTTCGAAAGTTTTTCTCCGACTTTTGAGGTGCAGTTCTCATTTTGTTTCGTAATTTTGCCGTTTCTAAGTCAAGTAAGAAATAAAACTATAAAACCGCTATGTCGTTCGACAAATTTTACAACCGCCACATAGGCGTGACAGACCCCTCGGAGCTCTCTTCGATGCTCGAGGTCATAGGCGCGGGAAGCGTCGAGGAACTCATCTCGCAGGTGATCCCGGCGAATATCCGCCTGAAAAAGCCCATCGCCCTGCCCACGGAGGGGATGACCGAGGCCGAATTTACGGCACACGTCACCGGCTTGGCCGCCCGCAACCGTCAGGTACGTTCGTTCATCGGGATGGGCTACTATCCGACGGCAGCCCCCGCCGCAATTCTGCGCAACGTGTTCGAGAACCCCGCGTGGTACACCTCCTACACCCCCTATCAGGCCGAGATCTCGCAGGGAAGGCTCGAAGCGCTTTTGAACTTCCAGACCGCCGTCATCTCGATGACCGGAATGGAGATCGCCAACTGCTCGCTTTTGGATGAGGGCACCGCCGCCGCCGAAGCGATGGGAATGATGCTCGCCCTGCGTTCGCGCGACGCCGTCAAAGAGGGTCGCAACGTGCTTGTGGTCGATGAGAATATCTTCCCGCAGACGCTCGACGTGTTGCTGACGCGCGCCGAACCGTTCGGTATCGAGATAGTGTTGGGCGACTCCCTGACCCACGAATTCACGGGACGCGAGTTCGGAGCCATTGTCCAGTACCCAGCGGCCAACGGCGATGTCCGCGACTACGAAGCCTTCACGGCGAAGGCACACGCGCAAGGCGTGCTGGTCACCGCCATTGCCGACGTGACAGCCCTCGCGATGCTGAAATCCCCCGGAGCGTGGGGCGCCGACATCGCCGTGGGCTCGACCCAGCGCTGGGGTATCCCTATGGGCTTCGGAGGCCCGAGCGCGGCTTACTTCGCGACGCGCGACGCCTACAAACGCAATATGCCCGGCCGCATCATCGGCGTTTCGGTCGACAGGCTCGGAAATAAGGCGCTGCGTATGTCGCTCCAGACGCGCGAACAGCATATCAAACGCGAAAAGGCGACCTCGAACATCTGCACCGCATCGGCGCTTATGGCTTCGATGGCGGGGTTCTACACGATATACCAGGGTGCCGAAGGCCTTCGTCGCGTCGCGCAACATATTTACGACCACACGAGCGCCGTCGCCGATGCACTGAAGGCGATGGGCTACACACTCTCCTCGGAGAACTATTTCGACACGCTCGACCTCGAGGCCGAGGTTTCGGTCATCCGCCAAGGAGCGGCCGAGCAGGGCGTCAACTTCTTCTACCCCTCCGAAGGGCGCGTCAGGATGAGCTTCGACGAACTTACCACGGCAGACGAAGTGCTGAAAGTGGTGTCGATTTTCGCCGCCGCGATGGGCGTGAAAGCTCCCAAAACCATCACCGTTAAAGAGGGTCGCGAATTCCCGATCGCCGCCCTTCGCCGCCGCGACGAGATCCTCACCGAAAGCGTCTTCAAAAAATACCGCAGCGAGACCGAACTGATGCGCTACGTCAAACGCCTCGAACTTCGCGACATCTCGATGGCCAACAGTATGATATCGCTCGGCTCGTGTACGATGAAGCTCAACTCGGCCGCCTCGATGATGCCGCTGTCGCTCGCGGGCTTCGGAAACATCCACCCGTTCGCACCCGCCGATCAGGCCGAGGGCTATCTCGAAATGATATCGAACCTCGAGGGCGACCTCGCCGCGATAACGGGCTTCGCCGCCTGCTCGCTGCAACCCAATTCGGGCGCGGCAGGTGAATACGCAGGCCTTATGGTCATCCGCGCCTATCACCAGAGCCGCGGACAGGGCTACCGCAACATAATCCTCATCCCCGCCTCGGCGCACGGCACGAACCCCGCGTCGGCGGCAATGGCCGGAATGAAGATCGTGGGCGTGGCCACCGACCCCAACGGCAACATCGACGTCGAAGACCTTAAAGCTAAGGCCGCCGAACACGCGACCGAGCTTGCGGGGCTGATGGTCACCTATCCCTCGACCCACGGCGTGTTCGAGAGCCGCATCCGCGAGATCGTCGACGCCGTTCACGACGCGGGAGGTCAGGTCTATATGGACGGAGCCAATATGAACGCCCAGGTGGGGCTCACCAACCCCGGCTTCATCGGCGCCGACGTCTGCCACCTCAACCTGCACAAGACCTTCGGAATGCCCCACGGTGGCGGCGGCCCGGGTGTAGGTCCCATCTGCTGCGCAAAGCATCTCGCCCCGTTCCTGCCCTCGCACCCCGTGGTCTCGACCGGTGGCGCCGACGGAATTACCGCCGTCGCTTCGTCGCCCTGGGGGAGCGCGCTGCTGCTGCCGATAACCTACGGCTATATCAAGATGCTCGGCGAAAAGGGCTTACGCCTCTCGACCGAAATGGCCATCGTGAACGCCAACTATATGGCAAGCGCAATAAAGGGCGAGTACCGCACGTTCTACTCGGGCGAGAACGGCCGCGTGGGTCACGAGATGATCCTCGATCTGCAAAACTTCAAACGCGACTACGGCGTCGAAGTGGGCGACGTGGCGCGCCGCCTGATGGATTACGGCTTCCACGCGCCGACCCTTTCGTTCCCCGTCCACGACACGTTTATGGTCGAACCGACCGAGAGCGAAGGCAAGGCCGAGATGGACCGCTTCGTCGAGACTATGATCGCCATTAAACGAGAGTGTGAAGCTGCTACGAGCGAGCCGACCGACAATCCCGTCGTGAACGCACCCCACACCGCAGCCGAACTTGCAGGCGAATGGTCGCACCCATACTCGCGCGAGGAGGCCGCCTTCCCCGCCGAGTGGGTAAAGAGCTCGAAGTTCTTCCCGTTCGTCTCGAAGATCGACAACGGATTCGGCGACCGGAACCTTGTATGCTCCTGCGGATGCTTAACTGAATAATAACACTAAAAAACAATAAAAAATGAAAATCACAGAAAACACTTTTGTCGCACTCGACTATAAATTGGAAGTCGACGGCCAGATCGCCGACCAGTCGCAACCGGGCCAGCCGCTCAAATTCGCTTACGGAATGGGTATGCTGCTCCCTAAATTCGAGAAAGAGATCGAGGGCCTCGAGCCCGGCGATACCTTCAAATTCACGCTGACCCCCGAAGAGGGCTATGGTGAAATTATCGCCGAAGCGGTCGTCGAACTGCCCAAAACGATCTTCGAGATCGATGGTGAAGTGCAGCCCGGCTTGCTCGAAGTGGGCAACGTGATCCCGATGGCCGACCAGCAGGGCAATCGCATGATGGGTCGCGTTGTCTCTGTCGCCGAGGTCGTTACGATGGACTTCAACCACCCGATGGCGGGCAAAACGCTCAATTTCAGCGGTAAGATCGTAGAGGTACGCGAGATCACTCCCGAAGACCTGCAAGGCTTCGCGGGCGGCGGCTGCGACTGTGGATGCGAAGAGGGCGGCGAGTGCTCGTGCGATGACGACAAGAAGGCCGGCTGCGGCTGCTAAAAGTTCTTCAAAAAGTCACAATCGAAAGGACGACCTCAAAAGTCGTCCTTTTTTTGTATCTTCGTGCAAAATAAAATCGTGCCCCGCGCGTCTATACACAAACGACACACGTCAAAAATCGACCACAATGAAAAAGAGAGCTATTTTCGCCGCACTCGCCGCCTGCATCGCGGCCGCGACCACCGTTCAAGCCCAGACCCAGACCCAAACCCCGAAGCCGATCCCCTCGAAGGTGACCGAGGCGACCGTCTTTTTGCAGGGCGCCGAGCTGACACTCACCGCCGAGGCGACCCTCACAAAGGGCACCAACGAGATATCCATCGAAGGCCTGAGCCCGCAGATCGACCGGGGAAGCCTGAAAGTCAACATAGGCCGCGGCGTTGTCGTCTCGGCGTTCGAATACTCCATCGACTACCTCTCGTCGTCAAAAACCCCGCCTGCGAGGCTCAAAATGCTCAAAGACTCGATCGACATCTATCAAAGCCGTCTCGACCGTGCGAATGTCGACATCAAGGTCAATTCGGCTATGCAGGGCTATCTCGAGACGGGCATCGCGAAGAACGTTTCTGGCTCCGAGGAGGGGCTCGGCATCGACGAGCTGCGCAAGACGATGGACTACTACAAGGCCAAATCGGAGGAGATACTCAACGCCGCGCGCGACTTGCAGCGCACCAAAACGATCGTCGAAGGGCAGCTCGCCCGCGTGCGCAACCAATATAATCAGGAGACGGGACTCACGAACAAAACTTCGGGCATCCTGCGCCTTGCCCTTACCGCCCCGGCGGCGGGAACATATCCCGTCACCATCACCTACTACACCCCGTCGGCAAGCTGGTCGCCATACTATGATATCAACGTCGCCTCGACCGACCGCCCAATCCGCATCGCGGCAAAATCGCGCGTGAGCCAATCCACAGGCCTCGACTGGACGAACGTCCGCCTCACCCTCTCGACCGCTATCCCGAGCGGCGGCAAGATCGCGCCCCTCTTCTCGACGTGGTTCCTGCGCGAAATGGTTGTCGCACCTATGTATAAATCGAGGGCTGCCGGAACAATGGTCCAAAACTCTATCTCCTACGATATGGCTCCAAGTGATATGGTATTCGAGGAGGAGGTAGCCGAGCCCGATTACGAATACTCTATGTACGACTATGTGACGACCGCCGACAACGCCGTGAGCGTGACCTACAACATCGACCTTCCCTATTCGATCCCGGGCAACGACAAGGCGCAGAACATCGACCTCACCACGAAAGAGGCTGTCGCCGACTATAAATACTACGCCGCACCGAAGCTCGACCCGCAGACCTACCTGATCGCCGAGGTCGCCGATTGGCAGAGCCTCGACCTGCTCTCCGCACCGGCGAACATCACCTACGACGGCACCTACATCGGCGAGACGTGGATCGACACCTCGCGCACGAACGAGAAGCTGACGCTCACATTGGGCACCGACAAGAGGGTCGCCGTGACGCGCGAACTTGCAAAGGAGTTCACCTCTAACCGCGCCATCGGCAGTTCGACCGAGCAGACCTTCACATACCGCCTTACGGTGCGTAACGGTCAAACCGGCGCGGTGAATATGGTTCTGAAAGAGCAGTATCCCATCTCGACCGACAAGAGCATTACCGTTACGCTCGATACGCGCACAACGACACCGTGGTCAGTGAACAAGACCGATACCGGCGTAGTAACGTGGGAAGACGCTCTCGCTTCGGGTGAAACCCATACCTACACGATATCCTACACGGTCAAATACCCCAAGGATATGAATCTGAACCTGTTTTAACCGATAATAAATATCGTCGGACGTTTGTCGAGGGTGGGGGCGGGAAGGCGCTTCCACTCGGCTATAACGTGGGTGCGGATATACTCGCCTGTGTGGCTGTTGTCCCCGCGTATTTCGCCGGCGGCGTTCCGAGAGGAGATGTCGGCAGGTGCAGGTCTGACGGAGATATCGGCGGCAACGGTGAGGAGGGTTTCAGGAGCGCACGACGAGAGCAACTCTGCAAAAAGTTTACCGTTGCGATAGGGCGTTTCGATGAATATCTGCGCCTGTCG
>QMCD01001274.1_pt1 | contig 15679 bp, 18 predicted proteins | sample 1821841 | NCBI WGS metagenome assembly QMCD01 (sample SAMN01991225, study PRJNA193472) | Termite gut metagenome, whole genome shotgun sequencing project. | isolation source: worker | host: Macrotermes natalensis | reverse complement strand
ACATACGAGCCGCAGGATGACCCGTTTATCACAACCGCAGGCGTCAAGTACAGCGCGTGCCGGCTTGATATTGACCTTGTGGCTGACTATCGCACGTTTTTGAACCTTATGCGCGACCTGTACAGACACCAATATTTTATTAATATCAACAAGGTGGAGATTGTGCCGTACAGAAAAGACAAGAAGATTTTGCTGGTGAATTTGGTTATTACGCTGTATGCGCAAAAATCATCACCGGTGGATGCGGGGATAAAATTATGAAAAAACTGCTGATTTTATTGTGTAGTTTTTTGTGCCTGCCGTGCGCTGCGGCGCAAAATGTGCTTGTGCTGTTTGACAACAGCGCCGATAATTACTACGGTTTTCCGGAGGTTTCGCAAATTATCGCATCCGATGTTGTGGGTTATTTCAACGAGTCGGGCAAAATCCGTGCGGCCCGGGTTGTTGATGTGAACAAAAAAATCAGCAAGAACGAAACGCTGAAAAATCTCACGCGCGGCGCGCTGGGTCAATACAAAAACACCAAGACTATTGATTACGCGGCGTACCGGACAATTGCCAGAGATTTTGGCGCGGACTATGTGCTGCTGATTTTAAGCGATGTGGATAAACGCAGCTTGTGGGAGGTTTTGCACATCGCGTCGGCCTTTGGCACGGGGCAGATTGTTACACTGCAAACGCAGGCGGTGCTGGTCGATACGCGCAGCGATTTGGTGATGTGGAGCAGAACGTATAACAAAAAAGTCAAACACAACGGCGGGGACGTAACGGCGCATCTGGAAAATATCAGGATGTATTCGGCAGATATTTTGGCGCGTGATGTTTCGCAAAACATTGTGCTTCGGTTTTATCCGAAAAGCGTGCGTTCAATCGCGCGTGATGTAAGAGCCAACAACGGCGAGGTGCTGCGCTACGACAGGACAAACCCAAAACCCAAATCCAATATTGACGCCGGCAACTACGGTGAGACGCTGTTTAGTTTGTAGGGGTAAATGTGGTTTAATTATTCGTAATCCTGCCTGAGACGACGCGCTCAATTCCGGCAAGATCGCGCTGAATCTCAATATCTTCAAACCCGTTGTAGCCCATCAGCGCCTTGACCTCTTTTGCCTGCCCGCGGCCGGTTTCAAACATTAAATATCCGCCGCGGTTAAGCACCTGCGGCGCCTGCGCTGTAATCCTTTCATAAAACTCCATCCCTGTTTCGCAAAACAGCGCCAGCTGAGGCTCAAAGCGTACCTCACTTTGCAGCCCGTAGATTTCGCTTGTCGGGATGTAGGGCGGGTTTGATATGATGACGTCAAATTTTTCCGGTACGTTGGAGAATATATCGGATTTTCTAAATATTGCTTTGTTGTTGAGTTTGAGCCTTGTTGCGTTGTTGAGTGCGGTTTGCAGCGCAGTTGATGAGATGTCAACGCCGAGAACCTGCGCGTCCGTTAATTTTGCAACCATGCACGCGATGCATCCGGAACCTGTGCCGACATCCAGCGCGGTTTTGAAATTGTTTGCCTTAATCACTTTGACCGCCTGACGTGCAAGCAGCTCGGTTTCGTCGCGCGGGATAAGGACGTCCGGGTTGACGATAAATTTTTCGCCCATAAAATACGCGGTGCCTGTGATATGCTGCACCGGCCGGCGGGTTTGCGCGCGGAGTCTGGCTTTTTCTGCAACGATGGCAAGTTTTTCGTAGTCAAGCCGCTTGCCCATTAGCAAATCCATCGCTGTTATACCGCAAAAATGTTCAATCAAGAGTTTAACCTCGGCGTTTGCCTCAGCCGGCTCAATCCCGCTGTCGGTCAATATCTTCACAATCTCCGGTATGTTCATTTAGTATCCTTGCAATTTCCTCACGCACGCTGTATTTGCTCATTTGCTCCTGCTCTATTATATCAATATTGTGGCGTTTGCACAAGCTTTTGTAATATTTTAGCTGCTTTTGGGTAGGGGGTTCGCGTTTCATTTTTTGGTCGCGCGCAAATTCGCGCTGCTTTTTCAGGTAGGCCTTTTGCGCCTCGGCGCGCGGCTTTTGGTATTCGTAAAACCTTCTGCACTCGTTCATAAACATTTTTGTTTCTTTAAAAAACCGTTCGTCATCAAGGTCGATAAACTCAAACCGCGGCTGGTTTTGCGCGTGGTAGTAGGTTTCATCCTCAATAAATTTTTCGGCGGTCGCCTCGGGTGATTTTTTCACGAGCGCACGCAAAAAATTACACAGCGCGGCCTTTTGCGTTTTTGAAAAATTCTGGTAAATCCGTTTTTTCAGCGCATACATTTTACAGCACCAGTGTTGTTGCCCAAATAAACAATATCCCGGACATAATCCCTATCATTGAAAGGTGCCAGTCGCCGTATTCTTTGGACAGCGGCAAAAGCGTGTCAAATGAGATATAAATCATGATTCCCGCGACTGTTGCAAACAAAAATCCGACAAGGATTTGCGGCAGGAACAGCTGGAACAAAAACACGCCGATTAGTGCACCGATTGGTTCAGACAGGCCGGAAAGCGCAGAATAGAGCATCGCGTAGCGTTTTTTGCCGGTGGCGTTATAAACCGGCAGCGCAACGGCGATACCTTCGGGGATGTTGTGGATTGCGATTGCGATACCTATTGAAATCCCGAGCGTCAGGTTGTGTGATGACGCCAAGAACGTTGCCATCCCTTCGGGGAAGTTGTGGATACAGATTGCGGCTGCGGTGAAGATACCGGCGCGGCGCATTTTCGGGTCAACTTTTGCACAAAAATCCTCGCGGCATTCAAAAAGTTCGTTCTGGTTAATGTGGTCCGGGATGAAGTAGTCAATAAGAATTGCGACGATTAGACCAACGACAAACCCTGCCATAACAAGCCATTGGGCGTTTGAAAAATGCTCGGAAAGCATTTGCCCTGCCTCAGGCAGAATTTCCGAAAACGACAGGAAAATCATCACACCCGCGGAAAACCCGAGCCCGACAGACAATGCCTTCACGTTGCCGGGCTTGATGACAAACGTAATCGCACCGCCGATTGCGGTTGACAACCCTGCTAGCATGGTGATAATTAATGCGGTTAAAAAATTTTCCGGTAAAGCCATGCCCTTAATTTTAGCACGAAATTTTTATGTTACAATAAACCCATGGAACAGGTAAAAATACGCCGGATGACACTTGATGATATTGAGACTGTTGTTGCGATAGAGGCTCGTGCTTACGGTGAGCATCACTGGTCTGACAGGTCGTTTTACAATGAGATTACCAACGATTTGGCGCATTATTTCTGCGCGGTGGATGAAAGCGGGCAAATCATCGGGTACAGCGGGTGCTGGTATATTTTTGAAGAAACTCACATCACAACGCTTGCTGTTGCGCCCGAGCACCGGCGAAAATCAATCGGGGAGGCGCTTTTGGTCAACATAATTAACGATTGCCGCGCCAACAAGATGAAATATATAACGCTGGAAGTTCGTGTCAGCAACACCGCGGCGATAAAACTTTACGAAAAATACGCGTTCACATCGCTTGGCGAGCGCAAGAATTACTATCAGGACAACAACGAGGACGCGCTTGTTATGTGGACAGAAAACATTTTTTACGATAAATTTAGTAAAGTATTTGAAGAAAACATTAAACAATTGAAAGTCAAAATTGTATGATACGTCACAGGAAAAAAAAGAAACCGATTGCGAACGCGTGGACGCTGGTCCTTATGATGATGTGCTTTTGGCTGGTCATTGTGTCAACGTTTGTGCAGTTTACGCTGCCGGTGGGTGAGGGGTACAAATTCATCCCGCAGATTCCGGTTATTTTGTTCACGGGCGCATTGCTGGGTAGAACGTACGGGTTGATTGTTGTTGTATCGTATATTGTTATGGGGCTGTTTTTTGAGCCGGTGTTTGCGCTGGGCGGCGGGACGCGGTATGTGTTTGAGTACGGGTTCGGGTATATTTTGGCGTATCTGCCGGCTGTATTTTTTTCCACATCTATTTTGCAAAGCGGGTTCACGGTGCGCAACATTGCGCAGGCCGCGCTGGTCGGGGTGTTGTGCATGCATTTAATCGGGATTATTTACATGTTGTTTTTGGCGGGTGTAAACCATGAGGGGTTAAGCTTTATGTACAACTGGGTTGCGGCGCAAAGCGGGGTCAAGATAGTTTACGACTTGTTGTTCAGCTTTTTGGCGGTGCTTGCGGTCAGGTATTTGCCGGCAGCGCTAAAAGTTTGGTGAGCGAAAAAATTGAAAATTGAAAATGTAAAATTGAAAATATCTAATGCGGCTTTGCCGTAAAAATAATTTTCCACTTTCCATTATCCATTTTACATTTTACATTTCAACACAATTCCTACCCGCGGCTTTTGCGCGGTAGAGCGCCTTGTCGGCGATTTCAAACATATCCTGCGCGGTTTCGCAGGTGGTGTCAGAGCTCAGGCCGATGCTGATTGTAACTTTAATTTCTTCCCCTTTAAAGACAAACCGGTGGTTCTCAACGGATTTGCGCAGGCGCTCAAGCGGGATTTGCGCGGCAGCGGCGTCGGTTTCTGTCAATATCGCGACAAACTCTTCACCGCCGTAGCGAAAAAGCATATCCGTGTTGCGGATGGAGTTTAGCGCAAGGAAGGCGGTTTCTTTCAGCACAAAATCGCCTGTTGTGTGGCCGTGGGTGTCGTTAATTTTTTTAAAAAAATCAATATCAATAACGGCGAGTGTCAGCTTGCTGCCGTAGCGTTTTGTGCGCTCAAACTCGCGCTCAAAATTGCTTTCAAAATGCCGCCGGTTGAACAGGCCTGTCAGCGAGTCCGTCACGGAAATCTGTTTGACGCCCGAGTACATAAAATTTATCTGTTTAATCACATCAAGCTTGTTATCGTCGGGGATGTCAAAGCTGTTGATAATGTTTTCAATATTAAGCTGGATTTCGTCAAGCATTTTTTCGGGCAATTCAAAACTCATGGTGCTTTTATTATAACATAAAAACGTATGTGTCATGCCGAATTTGTTTCGGCATCTTGCCACCGTTGCGCACATGGTCAGATCCTGAAACGAGTTCAGTATGACGTATAAAATCAAGAGAATGCTTTAAACGAGCGTTCAATGTTTTTATCGGTGATAGCTTTCAGCGATTCGTACTCTTGTTGGAGCGCGGAGTGCTGCGAATCAAGTTTTTTAAGATCGTTGTCAAACTTTTTATCTTGTGCTTGGATATCGCGCAGGCGCTGCTCGTACTTGACTTCCGCGCGGGTAAGGTCGCGGGAGTTTTGCTGCGAGTTAATATCGGATGAATTTGTGTAACCGATGGCTTTCCATTCGTGCTCTTTAAGGTTCGGGTGCTCGTCAGAGCCTTTTTCGGTAAAGACAACCTGTTCCATGGTGATGGTGCCTGTTTCAAGCGCCCATTGGAGCCATGCGGAGTTGTTCATCTGCTTGTCGTCCATTTGTACGTAGTGGTGTGTGCCGCGCAGTGTGCCGGGCTCTTGCTGGCCGACATAACCGTCTTTTGTTGTCTCGCTTGTGCCGCCCATACGGTACCAGAGGTTGGTGTACCATTGGACTTTCGGGTCTCTGTTTTCAGGGACCATACCGTATTCGGATACCTCGGCGAGGAGTTCTTGGATGTTACCGGTTGCATCTGCCATACGGTCGATATAGTCGTCATAGTAGCTGATGCGCGCATCGATTGCATCGTCAAACTCATTCATACGCTCTCTGAACTCGCTGTCGTCGCCAAACTTGGCCAAGTAATCCAGCGCGGCATTGTTGTTGCCGGTGAGCTTGTTGTTGTTGCCGGTGATAATGTCTTTGTTATCGCCAAGGATTGCGTTCAGCTGGTCTTGGTAGTTTTTATCGTATGTTTCTTTTGCAATTCTTATTTCGGTTTCTTTTCCGGTTTTTGCAAGTTCAAAGGCTTCGGTATAAGCTTGGTCATATTGAGCTTGGAATACAGCCTCTCCCAAATCTTCATACCATACGCTGGCCCATGCAGCGTAAAATTGGTCAGTAGTTATGTCATTGACAGTATTTGAAGTACCCTTAACTTGGTTGTGGTAGTCTACTATTTCTTGAGCACGTGCCGCACTGATACCAACAGCAGCAAAAGTTGTGTTTGCAAGGGCCGAACCGGCGTCGCTATTAACGTTTAGATACACTTTTGAAAGTTCGTTTGTCAATGCTCTCAAAGATGCTTCTTGTTCGGCAGTTTTGTATGGGTTGCTCATTGCGGCAGCTACTCTGGCCAATGTATCATCGTATCCGGAGTTATAAGCGGTACTGGTCGCGTAAGTTCCGCCAAGTCCAAATATATCAATCAAACCGTTCGTGCCGCCTGCGGCATTAGGTGTGCTGCCGTGAAGTAAAGCCGAGAAGTGGTGTCTGATATGGTCTGAGCCGCCGCCGGTCATACCGCCGAAACCAATGGTACCATTGTATGAACCCGGACCGCTTACCCTTGTTCCGAACCAGCAGTTTGTAGTACTCGGAGTAATCGGTGTGGCGTTGACAGTATTATTTTCTGCGAACCAAATCGCAAATTCTTCCTCGTTAAATTCAGGCGGCGGATCATAAAGCGGCAGCTGCTGCAAGGTATCAAGTGAGCCCATACCGCTGATATCAGGCATTCCAAGGAAAGAGAACGGATCGCCAAACAGCGCTTGTAAATCCACGCCGTCAGCGCCCGGGATGCCCTTGAGCGTTTCAAGCCAGTTTTCCATCGCGCCGTTGCCCATATCAACGCCGCCGTTAATCCAGTCCGGCATATCCGCTAACGCATCAAATGAGTCATCATAGACACCGATTTTTTCCAGATATTCTGCCACAGCCACTCTGAACCGGCCTTGAACACTGTTGTCCGAGATTGAATCGGGAGGCAGGATTGTGACAATCGGTACAGGTTGACCGTCGCTGCCTAATAGTCTGCCTTGAGCGTCCACATCTTCGTTTTCCAACCCGCGGCCCATTTTGTATGATACGTTTTCTTTATAACCGCCGTAGGCTGCTGTGTAGTACGTTTTATAAGCGTCATTTACTGCGTTGTTGTAGGCATCAAACGGGTCAAAATTTTCGTTGGCTTTTTTGGCAGCTTCAATTTTTGAGCCGTCAAGAGTCATAACACCGTTCATTTCTGTCATATAAGGTACAAGGTATTGGTCTCTTGCCGCCTCAATGCTTGAAGACAGCGATCCGACAAGTCCGCCTTGACCGGTGTAACCGACCATGGAGGTTTGAAGATCTTGCACTGCCAGTTCAAAGTCATTTCTGCCGGTCGGTCCGATGCCCGCCCACAATTCACGGCCTGTGACAGGGTCGACTTCGCCGGTTGGGTTCGCAATTTGGCCTTTAATATGTTTACCGATTGTGTTGTCATAGATATAGTTGTAGTTGGCCATTTTATCAGATTCGCTGTGGTAGTTGAACCATTGGTCTCCGTAGATTGATTTCAACAGCTCCTGATACGCGCCATCTTCTTTTTTTGTAATGCCGTAGCAGTCCAAAAACTCTTCAAGCGTTGTGGATTTTTCAAAGTTTGCTTTGTCAACGGATGATACCATCAACCGGCCGGCGTTGTCCACAATACCGTACGGGTTTTTCAGCTCACCGTACTCCATAAGCGCACCCGGTGTGAGTTTCATAGAAGTTTTCAAGCTGTCCGCATCGTAGTATGAGTACATCAAATCGTGCTTGTCAAGCGCTCTCATATACTCGGTAGTTGCCTCAGTTTGAGAGTCGGCAAGGCGCAGCTTTGAGTTGGTAATAAACTGCGAGCGCAATTCATTATCACTCAAACGAGCGGTAATGCTTAATAATTTCGCCTGGTTTGCAGATAAACCCATTTTGTGCCTTTCCTTGATTTTTCCTGTAATTGTTATTACGACATGTTTTGCGCCAATCTTTAAACATGTTTCGCGCATGTTTACAAATCGTTACAATGCCTATATCATTCAAAAAGATGATGGCTAAACAGGTAAAAATCATTATGATATTGTTGGAGGAAAACCAGGGAATGGGGATGAACTTATCCAGAGTAGGCGCAAGCCCGTATATCACACCTGACGGCCGCGGCAAAGTCCGTAAAAAAGAGGACGAGGAAAAGAGCGCTCAGGCTGCCCAGACGGGTGAAGAAGAAGGCGGTCAGCAGCAGCAAAGCAAAGGGCTGCAATATATTGAGGACCGCAAACCGGCGCCGATGCCAAGCTACAACCAGGCTGCGCAGTTTGCCTTGCCGCAGGCAGGTGCTGCCGGTGTCGGTTCGCGAGAGCGAAACGAGCAGGGCAGCATAGTTAAGCAGTCCGGGCCCGGCAAAACCGAAGCACAGGCGCAGGCAGAAGTTGAGTTTGCGCAGGCCGAAAACGCCAAGCTGGAAAAGACTTACGCCGAGCGCCAAAAAAGCTCCTCCATTAACATTGCGCAGGTTCTAAAAGATTTTCGCGGTACAGCCGCTGCCATCGGTACACCGGAGGCCTTGAACGACGAGGTTGAGGGCTACCTTGCGCTGATTGATAAACAGGTTAACAAAGACGAGCCCGACTCCAAAATCATCCGCACAAACCTGAAAACCGCCGCCGCGATTCTTGACAAATTTATCTCAAAAACGCTTGATAAAGAATCAAAAGTTGTTGAAAACTGGGTTGATGCGCTTTTCTTGCAGCAGATTAATTTCAAATACAACGAAGAGGATGTCAACCGGCAGTTTCTGGTAAAATTCCCGGAATCTAACAAACCCGCGCCGCAGGCAAGTCCCGCAACTCCTCAGCCTGCCGCGCCAACTCCCGCCGGCCAAACAATGCAACCTTCACCGGCCGCGCAACCGCCGCAAAATCAACCGCAAACCCCTCCACCTGCCGCTGCGCAACCCGCACAACCCAAATCAATAACCCCCCAGACCTCGCAAAATGCCGAATTGACCGTAGAATTGCCCGAGGACAAGCAGTTAAAATCCACATTCCTCCAGGCCAAAAAATTAGCGTTCGCGAACGACCCGAAAAAGGCGATTCAGCTGTTCCACAAGGCGTTGGAACGCGCCAAAGAGCTTGAAGATACGCAAACCGAGTCAAAAATTTTCTTTGAGGTCGGCAAGATTTACGATGATTACGATTATCTGCCGCAGGCGCTCAAAAGCTACAACAACGCGGTGACGCTGACAAGCGACAGCGGTGTAAAAACCAAGGCGCATTTTTCCATGGGTCAAATTTACGATGAGGCAAACCACATCTCGCCGGCGCTTGATCATTATTTCAACTCAATTTCGTTTGGGGGCGAGGCGGAAAACCTTGTTGCGCAATCAACCGCGCTTGCCAAGATTGGCAACATTTACACGGATATGTTTGAGGACGCGTCACTTGATTATTACACGACAGCGCAGGGGCTGGCGGTGCAAACCGACAACGCGAAAATCAAAGGTTACGTGGAATCGTCGCTGGCGGGTGCGTATGAGCAGTTTGGCGAGCCGAAAAAGGCGATGCAGTCGTATTCAAGTGCGATACAGCACTACACCGAGGCCGAATCACCTGATAAAGTTGCGCAAAATTACGTGAGCGCGGCAGAGATTATGTTGGATTACAACAACGAGAGCAAGGCGCTTTCAATGCTGCGCAAGGCACAGTCGTTCGCGGAAAAAGCCGGTGATGAAGCTTTAAAACAAGAAATCGGCAAGAAATTGGCCGCGGTTAACGTTTAGCTGATTTATCCGCCAGCTCGGAGTCAAGCCGCAGGAACACAGGCTCAATTTTTGCACCCATTGTCAGCTGGTTTGCCATACGTGCCGCGATATTCGGGCAGAAGGGCGCTATTAAATAACTGACGGTTTCCATGACTTTTAAAACGGTTGACAAAACTTCCTCGCATTTTTCCATGTCGCCGTCCTTTGCGAGCGTCCACGGCGCATTGTCGGTCACGTATTTGTTTGTCATATCAACCAGCGCCATAATCTCGTGCGCGGCCTCTGCGACCTCAAATTTATCAAAATGGCCGTTAACTTTTGAAACCGTTTCATTTGCGGCCGCAAGCAGCGCAGAGTCCCGGTTTTCACCCACTTTTCCGTTGAAATATTTTTCGGTCATGTTAAGTGTGCGGTTGAGCAGGTTGCCCATGCCGTTTGCAAGATGGGCGTTAACTTTTTCCTTAAAATCGTCGTCGGAGTAGTTGCCGTCCTTGCCGGCATGCGCGGCTGACGCCATGTAATATCGCAGCACGTCGGGCTCGGTCAGGTTGAAACTTTTTAGGATATCCGCCGGTGCGATGACGTTGCCGGTGGTTTTGGACATTTTTGCCGCATCAATTGTAATCCAGCCGTGCGCGAAAATCGACTCGGGCAGCGCTTCTTCCATCGCGAGCAAGATGCCAATCCAGTATACCGCGTGGAATTTCAGGATATCCTTGCCGATAACGTGCACTGTTGCAGGCCATAGGGTAAATGATGGTGCTGCCGAACCAAGCGCCTCGGGTGAGACCTGCGTGTAATAATTTGACAGCGCATCAATCCAGACATAAATTGTTTGTTCCGGGTCGTTTGGCACGGGGATGCCCCATTGGACATTTTTTGTTGAGCGCGACACGGAGATATCTTGCAAATCCTCCATAAAATTCATGACCTCGGCCACGCGCCATTCGGGTTTGACGGCTGTTTTGACGTATTCTTTTATGCGGCCGGCGTACTTGGATAACCGGAAAAAATAGTTTTCTTCGCTGACGTGTTCGGGTGCTTTGTTGTGGACCGGGCACAGGCCGTCTTCTGTCAGGTCTTTTTCGGCCAAAAAGCATTCGCAGCCGGAGCAGTAGAGCCCTTCGTATGAGTGTTTGTAGATATCGCCTTTATCAAGCAGTTTTCGGAAGATTTCCTGAACCTTTTTTTTGTGGACGGGGTCTGTTGTGCGGCCGAATTTGTCGTATTTTATATCAAGCAGTGCCCAGGTATCTTTAAATTTTTGGGCGTTTTGGTCGCACAATTCTTGCGGTGTAATCCCTGCGGCCGCGGCGGTTTTCTGGATTTTCACGCCGTGTTCGTCGGTGCCGGTGAGAAAATAAACATCGCGTCCGCGCCGGTCAAAATGGCGGACAATAATATCGGAGATTATTTTTTCATAGGCGTGGCCGATGTGCGGCGCGCCATTCACGTAATCTATCGCGGTTGTTAGGTAGAATTTTTCCATAGGGTTATTATAACATAAATCCTTTCACGCGGCTAAACTTATTCATGCTATAATATTCCCATGAAACACAGAGAAAATGTGCGCAATTTTTGTATTATCGCGCACATCGACCACGGAAAATCTACCCTTGCCGACCGGCTGCTTGAATACACCGGCACCGTTGCGCAGCGCGATATGCAGGCGCAATTGCTTGACAGTATGGACATTGAGCGCGAACGCGGGATTACGATTAAACTCAACGCCGCGCGGATGAACTACACCGCCAAAAACGGCAAGGAGTACGTGCTGAACCTGATTGATACCCCGGGGCACGTGGATTTTTCTTATGAGGTTTCGCGCTCGCTTGCCGCGTGCGAAGGCGCGCTGCTTATTGTTGACTCAACCCAGGGCGTTGAGGCGCAAACCCTTGCCAACGTCTACCTTGCGGTTGAACAAAATCTGGAAATTATTCCTGTTATCAACAAAATTGACCTGCCATCGGCCGATGTTGAACGCGTCCGCGCAGAGATTGAAGAAATCCTCGGTATTGATGCGTCAATGGCAATCCCTGTGAGCGCAAAAGCCGGTATCGGGATTGAAGAAGTGCTGGAATCCGTTGTGGATTTTGTGCCGCCGCCGGTTGATACCACCGACAAACCGCTGCGGGCGTTGATTTTTGACAGCTCTTATGACCAGTATCTTGGCACGCTGTGCTTTTTCAAGATAGTTGACGGGCAAATGAAGCTCGGAGACAAGGTTAAATTCATGGCGTCAGGCAAAGAGTACGATGTGGTGGAACTCGGGTATTTAACACCGTCGCGTGTGCAGGTGGACAAGCTTGTTTGCGGTGATGTAGGATATTTTGCGGGCTCGATTAAGGAGTTGACGCGGTTTGTGGGTGATACGGTGACGCTTGCCGCTAACCCTGCCAAAGAGCCGCTGCCGGGGTACAAAGAGGCGCTGCCGATGGTGTTTTCAGGGCTTTATCCGGTGGATAACGACGATTATCACGATTTGAAAGACGCGCTGGAAAAACTTAAACTCAACGACAGCAGTATAACTTTTGAGCCGGAAACCTCGTCCGCGCTGGGGTTTGGGTTCCGGTGCGGATTTTTGGGCATGCTGCATATGGAAATCGCCCAGGAGCGGTTGGAGCGCGAGTATGATTTGTCGCTGATTACGACCTCACCGTCGGTTGTGTACAAGGTTTACAAGACAAACGGGGAGATGGTTGAGATTGACAACCCGGCGAATCTGCCGGCTGCGAATATCCGTGATTATATTGAAGAACCTTATGTCAGGGTTTCCATTATCACACCGAACGATTATGTCGGGACGCTGATGGATTTGTCACAGAGCAAGCGCGGGATTTTTAAGAACATGACCTACATTGACAAGGTGCGGGCGAATTTGGAGTATGAAATTCCGCTCAGCGAGGTGATTACGGACTTTTACGATCAATTGAAGTCGCGATCAAAAGGGTATGCGAGCATGGATTACGAGTTCAGCGATTACAAGCGTTCCAAACTGGTTAAGCTTGATATTTTGCTCGCAAACGAGGTGGTGGACGCGCTTTCGGTGATTTGTCATGATGATAATGCGTTTTACATCGGGCAGAAGCTGACGGAGAAGTTAAAAACCATTATCCCGAAACAAATGTTTGAGGTGCCGATACAGGCGGCAATTGGCGGGCGGGTAATTGCGCGCACCAACATCAAGGCGATGCGCAAAAACGTGCTGGACAAGTGCTACGGCGGGGACATCAGCCGCAAACGCAAGCTGCTTGAAAAACAGAAAAAAGGTAAAAAGCGGATGAAGTCTATCGGGCGCGTTGAGGTGCCGCAAGAGGCTTTCATGGCGGTGCTTTCGCTGGACGAAGATTGATTAAATTTAGAATTATTTAATCCTGAAACAATTCTGTTATCTTGTCAATTTCCGGCAATATGTAGGACAAAACCGTAGAAACGCAGGCCATTTCGGCTGATTTTGGTTCGTGTTCTTCGGCGAAGCAAACCAAGGGGCGTATCAGGCCTTTGATATCCAATGCTGTCGCGTATATCTGGTTTTGCTGGTCTTCCGTTAGCATTTTTCCTCCTTAATGTTTGACTTATTATTTAAATCATGTACGAAATAGAATATCATTGATTTACAAATTTGTCAATACTGTATTGTTTCAATTAGACTTAAATTAATGTTAAACATAAAAGAAGAACTTACTATATTGGCGATGCGAAAAGGACTTTCAATGCGCAAGGTCGCGGCAATCCTGCGGGAAAACGGTTACGAAACACCAAAAGCAAGCGGGTTGTCCTATCAACTCAACAAAAAACGCATCCGATTTGAAACAGTTCAAGAAATTCTTGATTTATTCGGGTATGATTTAGAAATTAAAAAACGCTAACCATACTGTTTTTTTTGCGTCCGAGGTGCAGACGCAAAAAAAAGAAAGTCCTACCGAAACGATAAGACTTATAAATATACATTTACCCCACACCATTTATATCATAGAGATGAGCTTTTGTCAAGGTTTCTTTGCGAACAACTTTACAATACTGCCGGGGAGCTTAAACAGCTTGTAGCCGGCAAGTGCTGCGAGCCCTGTGACCAGCAGACCTGTCAAAACCTTTTTCCAGGTTGGGATACCGGATGTTTGGCCGGCGGATTTAACAAACTGGTCGGGTTTTTGCGTCAGACCCTGACCGTGGGAAGAGAGCATCGGCATAACATCGGTGTAGCCGACCACACCGTTTTGTTGGAGCATATTCAGGTCGTTAACCCATGTATTTGGTCCTATCATGCGATTTCCCCTTTAAATATACAAACGTTTTTTTCGCAAATAAATTGCCCCTTTTGATGATTGATAATTTATTTTTTATGTTATGATGGGAGTGTGAGAAAATTCATGAGAAACAGCATAATATTCCTAAACGCGTTTATAGTCTTGTTTGCGGTAATTATCCACAGCAATGTGTTTGCCTATCAGCCGGCGGATTTGTATGATAATGTTTGGCAGCTTGTCAACACAAAGTTTGTTGACCAGACAAACAACGGTCAGGATTGGCAAAAATGGCGTCACAAGTACGACAAATGTATCCAGACCAACGAGGACGCGTATGTGGCAATCAACACTATGATTGCGAGTTTGGATGATCCTTATACAAAATTCCTTGACCCGAAAGAATTTGCGGAAGAAACCAACTCAATAAAGGGTTCGCTCAAAGGCATCGGGATACAAATCGGTGTTAAGGACGGCAAATTGATGGTTATTGCGCCGATTGAGGACACGCCGGCGGAGCGTGCGGGGTTGGTTGCAGAGGATGAAATCCTTGAAATTGACGGGATAAGCGCAAAAGGTATAACGGTTGACAAGGCTGCAGATAAAATCCGCGGTAAGGAAGGTACGCAGGTTACGCTGCTGATTAAGCGCAAAGATTCACCGCCAAAGGCTTACACAATCACGCGTGCGGAGATTGAAGTCAAATCCATCTCGCTTAAAATGCCGATTGAAACCAAGCTGCCTGAGGATATGGCGTATGTTAAGCTGAGCTCTTTTATCAGCCGCAACGCTGCGAAGGAGTTTGAAGACATTTTGAACGCAAACCGTGATAAAAAAGGTTTTATTGTTGACTTGCGCTCAAACCCGGGCGGGCTTTTGACCAACGCGATTTATATCTCGGATATGTTTATTGACGGCGGCACGATAGTCAGCACGGTTGACCGTGACGGTTACAAAGAGACCCAGCGTGCAACGCGCGGTGTGGTGACGAAAAAACCGGTTGTTGTGTTGATTAACAAGGGCTCTGCCAGCGCCAGCGAGATTTTGTCCGGTGCGTTGAAGGATAACGGGCGCGCTGTGATTATCGGCGAGCAGTCGTTCGGCAAAGGGTTGGTGCAAGAGATTAACAGGCTGCCGCAGGAGGCCGGGATTAACATAACTATCCAAAAATATTTGACGCCAAACGGTACTGATATCAACAAAAAAGGTATAACACCCGATGTTGTGGTGGAGTTGACAGAGCAAAATGTCAAAGACAAGAACGATGTGCAGATGAAAAAAGCTATTGAGGTCTTGCGCAGCAAGATTTAGAAATTAAGCAGTTCTATCAGCGTTATGTTAAGGCCATCTGCGATTCTTTGCAGATATTCAAGACTCGGGCTGCGTTCCATGCTTTCCAACCGGCTGATATAGGCTCGGCTGACTTCCGCCCTTACAGCAAGTTCGTTTTGAGATAATCCGTGTATTTTTCGCAGCCGTTTTAGTCTTTCTGCGAACATTTTTGCGATTGCACTTGACATAATTAATATGATAATGGTACAATGTGACTATTGTCACCCCACGTCAGAATAAAAGAAAGGATAATTATGAAAAACGGGGAAACCGCAGAGGACAAAATGGCGCTGGTCAAAGACCACATAGAGGAGCTTATGAGCTTTGTTGACGTGATTACAGACTCTGCCGAAATTATTGAACAATGGAAAGGAAAGCAAAAGTCGAGAGATATTGAAAGACTTGCGAGAAGGGCTTATCCGCAATATTTAAATTATGATCCAGATATCTGGTTTGAAATTGAAAAAGATTCTCAAA
>QMCD01001669.1_pt1 | contig 15685 bp, 13 predicted proteins | sample 1821841 | NCBI WGS metagenome assembly QMCD01 (sample SAMN01991225, study PRJNA193472) | Termite gut metagenome, whole genome shotgun sequencing project. | isolation source: worker | host: Macrotermes natalensis | reverse complement strand
TGGAATTATCCCAGAGCGATGTCTCGGAGGGCGGCAGCCCGAGAGAAAAGCGCGACCGCCCCGTGGCGACGGGCGCGGGCGACGCTGTTCGCGGTTGGACACGCAGGCAAAAACCAATAAGCTTACGCCGCCGCGGCAAAGCTCTAATTATCGACCTATCCGGCGGATTATCGCTGCTGATTCACCTCCGCATGACCGGACAACTAGTATTTGAGCCGGCCCCAAACGCAAAGGGAACTCCCGCCGAACGCTTTGCTGGCGGCCACCCAACAGAAAGCATGGTTGGGCGATTGCCCGACCAGCACACGCGGGTGATCATAGGTTTCTCTGATGGCTCACATCTATACTTTAACGACCAGCGTAAATTCGGTTTTGTCAAACTAGTTCAAACAGAACAAGTAGAGCAAGACGATTTTGTAGCCAAATTGGGTCCAGAGCCCTGGGACAAGTCACTAGACCGCGGAGGCCTTTATGTTCGCCTGCAAAAACATCCCAAGATGATGGTCAAAGCGGCGATTTTGGACCAAACTGTGCTAGCCGGAGCGGGGAACATCTACGCCGATGAAGGCCTGTTCTACGCCTTTATCCACCCGGAGCGCAGGGTTGGTAGCTTAAGCCAGCGAGAAGTGGCAGAATTACTAAAAGGCCTGCGGGAATCTATGGAAAAATCCATCGCAGTCGGCGGTTCAAGCCTGCGTAATTATGTCAAAGCCGACGGATCGCGCGGGGATTACCTGGACCAATTCGCCCAAGTTTATAATCGCACTGGCGCTCCTTGCCACCGTTGCGGCACTCCAATCCAGAAAATCCGCGCTGCAGGCCGTGGCACCCACTTTTGCCCAACCTGCCAAAAAATCTAGCCCATCGTGTGGCGGCGGGCTGGCAGATTCATCGGGCCAGCCTACCCTCGTCCGGCCGCTTTCGTTTCGGCCGCTACTATCAACAGACCGAGTGATTCTGCTACATCGTCAAAGTGTTGACTCTCGCGGAAACCAGCAATCTTGCCCGTGTCAAACGCCTCGCTGGGGTCATTCCGACCAGAGTCCAAGAACTCTTGCATTTCAGCTAAAAACTTCGTAATGCCCGTCTCGAAGACCCGGAAACTGTCGCCAATCGCTGAACTATTCGGGAGCTCGCTCTTTAGCAGCACATCCACATCCTGCTTGACATGGCCAAACGAAGAGTATAAAGCAGCCAACGAACGTTCGTTAGGCAAGGCTTCAAACTCTTGCCAATCTGCGAAAAAACCTGCCAGCCGATTTGTGACGACGTTTGCCTGCTCTGAAATCTCTGCCGCTTGATTCTTTTCCTGCTCGAAACTGATTGTCGAATATCCAAACGCACCAATAACAAACCCAACCACTAGCACCAACACTGCCCCAATAATTCTGACAAAAACACTTGTCTTGCGCTCCTTCACTTTTCACCTCCTACTATCTCAATTTTACCATATGTGATATGATTTGGACAAGAAATTTTGAAGACGGGAGATAAAATGACAAAACCTAAAAAAGCCAACCTACTCTGGATGGACCTAGAAATGACTGGACTTGATCCGATCAAAGATCGAATTTTAGAAGTAGCCGTCGTCGCCACAGACTGGGACCTCAAAGAAGCCGCCACATACGAAGCCGTCGTCAAAGTCGGTCCCCGGCTAGCCGAAAAACGCATGACCGGCGCCTTCTGGGATAAATACGCAGCCGTTCGGGCCGAGTTGCTCAAGCAGAACCAAGAGCAAGGTCGGAGCGGCAGAACTATCGAGAATGAACTGCTTGAATTCATCGAGACCAATTTTGACCCCAAAAAACCAGTCTATCTCGCGGGCAACTCAATCCACCAAGACCGCAAGTTTATCGATCGCGAGTGGCCCCGGCTGGCGGCCCGCCTGCACTATCGCATGCTAGATGTCTCGGCCCTCAAAGTGTTGTTTGCCGAAAAATATGGTGAGGCCGTGAAGAAACCCGAGCACCATCGCGCCCTCGACGACATCCGCGGCTCGATTGAGGAACTCGGACACTACATCGGATTCATAAAAGTCAAAAAATAACCAGCGGTTTTGACTCTCAGCTTGCCTAAAATATGCTATGATAATAGTACCATGCAGAGCGAAGTTAGGGAGAAAATACAGGCAGCGGTGCGAGCGGCGTTTTCGCTGGATACGGAGATTGAACTGTCTGTGCCAGAAAACCCCGAGTTCGGAGATTTTTCAACGAACGTTGCCATGAAATTGGCGCGAGAATTAAAAATGCAACCGCGCACAGTTGCGCAAATAATCGTTGACAAGCTAAACGCTAATGATATAATTGACAGCAAGGCGGTTGGACAGTTCGCAAAATCCGAAGTGGCTGGCCCGGGCTTTATTAACATCACGATTTCGGCAAGCGACCTAGCCAAACAACTAGATGCAGAAATGGCCTCCCCGGGCTTTTACCACCCGAGTAATTACAAAGATCAAGTAGTCGTCACAGAATACTCCGACCCCAACCCCTTCAAGGTATTGCATATCGGGCCACCCTCGTTCGAACCGTTTTTGCGTCAAACCTAGTCGAAAACGCTGGGGGAGAAGTGCACCGGGTGAATTTTGGGGGCGATGTTGGCCTGCATGTGGCCAAAAACCTTTGGGCAATCCGCACGTTTCTTGGTGGCGATCTTCCCGAGAAGCTGGCAGAGGTAGTGCCAGGTGCGCCAGAAGCCCGCGCGGAATTTCTTGCTTCCCGCTATGTGGAAGGCAATCGCGCCTACGAAGACGACGTAGCCGCTCACGAAGAAATCGTCCAGATAAACGCCGAAGTCTACGGTTTTCACACCGCTAACGATCACAAATCACCGCTAGCCCAAATATATTGGACCTGCCGCGATTGGAGCTACGCCTACTTTGACGATTTCTACGCTCGCATAGGCGTTAAGTTCGAGAAATACTACCCAGAAAGCCAGACCGCTGAAATCGGTCGGGAAACCGTCCTGCGCGAGCTGCAAAATGGAGTTTACGAAAAGTCCAACGGTGCGGTGATTTTTCCGGGCGAAAAGTACGGATTACACACCAGAGTTTTTATCAACAAACAAGGTCTCCCCACTTACGAGGCCAAAGACGTCGGTCTCAGCATCAAGAAATGGGAAGATTATCACTTTGACAAGTCGATTATCATAACCGGCAACGACATCATTGAATACATGAAAGTAGTAATTAAAAGCATTTCACTCTTTGCGCCCAGACTAGCCGAGCGAACTCAACACCTTACTCACGGCAACGTCAAACTGGCCGGTGGCATAAAAATGAGCTCGCGACTAGGCAATTTTGTCCGTGCGGCCGATGTGCTTGATATCACCGAAAAACTGCAAAACACCCAAAACGGCGGCTCCAGTCCAGATGTGGTCCTCGGCGCCGTTAAGTACGAGTTCCTGAAAAGCACCCTTGGCCCTAACGTGATTTACGAGCCAGAAACTTCTGTCAGTTTGACTGGTTTTTCCGGACCTTATGTTCAATACGCGGCCGTGCGGGTCAATAAGATTCTCGCCGCCGGCCAAGATCTTGAACCGGCAGAATACGCTAACACCTACGATTTCGCCTCCGAAAAAGGCCTACTCAAGCTGCTCCTAGAATACCCATCAGTTCTCCATGAAGCCACTACTGAGCTGGCGGCCCACAAAGTTGCCCGCTTCCTTTTTGACTTAGCTGGCGAAATCAATAAGTACTACGAGAAAACCCCGGTCCTGCAAACGGACGTTCGTTCGCGTAGTGCGCGTCTACATCTGCTTTCTCAGGTGGCTAAAGTTTTTGCCCACGGCCTCAAGCTGCTTGGCATCAACGTGCCAGAAAAAATGTAAAATCGCAATCAAAAATCTACTTAAACTCTTCCAAGCGCGTCTGTAATGCTCGCAGGTTGCCCTGCAATGCCACCAGCGATCGCAGCAGTACGGCATGTGCGGCGCCATCCATCCGAGGCGTCAAATCGGAAATCGTGGAAAGTATAATGTCAATCTGATAAACCATCTCTCGGGCATACGTGGCATCAAACTGTGCATTCATCTTGCCCTTAGTCAGATTGTCCTCGAGCGTTTGCATCCGAATACGTTCTGCCGAGCGAACCGCCGACGGAATGATATTCAGGTTTGCCCCAGTGGAGGCTGCGCTATCATTTATTTCTTTTTCGGCAGCAGTCAGAAAACTTTGTAGTTCACTACCCATAGCTCGTAGTCGCACATCTTTGATCTCGGTTTGCCAATCCGTTGTGGCCGTCTTCAGACCCGTCACCTGCAAGTAAACAGTTGCAGTTTTATTTTTTACCTGCTCAACCTTGTCTCTCTGCATATTATTGACCGTTGCGATGGCGACAATCACCAAGACTACGCCTAGTAAAACCCCAATCACCGGAAATAGGTGGGATTTAAACCATTCAATCAAATTATCCAGAGTTGAAGGCTCTGGCACTTCTGGGGCAGCAGGCCCGTGTGGATTGGCCGAGATTTGCTTTAGATACTCCGGGTCAAAATCACCAGCTTTGGTTTGTGTTTCGCGTTCGTCAAAATAATCCATAAACACATTGTAGCACACGACTCGCGCCAAAACAAATACTCGGTCTCCCAGATGTGATACAATATATACATGGACGCAAAGGAGGAAGTTAAGGCCAGATTGCCAGTAGAAGATGTGATCGGGCAATATGTAGAATTGAAGCGCGCCGGGCGGAACTTGAAGGCACTCAGTCCCTGGACCGGTGAAAAAACTGCCAGTTTTATGGTTAGCCCAGAAAAAGGCATTTGGCATGACTATTCTTCCGGAAAAGGTGGCGACATTTTTACCTTTGTTATGGAGATGGAAGGGTTAACATTTGTGGAGGCCCTGAAACTGCTCGCCGGCCGGGCCGGAGTCGATTTGAAAATGTACGGCTCAGATGGCGCCGACACGGAAAAAAAGCGCAAGCGATTCAGGGAGGCTCATAAACTTGCTGCCAAGTACTATCAGGCTGCAATGATGAAGAACAAGCACGCGCTCGATTACATATTTTACAAACGCAATCTCAACCGCCAAACAATCAGCGACTTTTTAATTGGCTACGCGCCCAACACCGGGAACGCGCTTTTGACTTTCCTCAAATCAAAGGGTTTTCAGAGTTCTGAGCTAGCCGAGGCTGGGTTGCTAAACCGATTCAGCACCGACATGTTTCGTGGGCGGATGATGATTCCGCTAATGGACACCGTAGGGGCGGTGATTGGTTTTACAGCTCGTGCTCTGAAATCCGACGAGCAGCCGAAATATCTAAACACTACCGCCACACTGTTATACGATAAAGGTCGGCATGTTTTCGGGCTGAGTCAGGCCAAAGAATCCATTCGAATCAATGGTTTTGCAGTAATTGTCGAAGGGAACATGGACGTGATTTCTTCCCATCAAGCTGGAGTTAAGAACGTGGTGGCAACCGCCGGAACCGCTATGACCGAAGACCACCTCAAGGCTCTTTCGCGTCTAACCAGCGATATTCGCCTAGCCTACGATGCGGACAAGGCTGGCGTAGCGGCGGCCGAACGATCAATCGCCTTGGCCTCGCGGCTAGACATCAAGCTCTCCGTGATTAGCGACTACGGCGACGCCAAGGATCCAGACGAATTAATCCAAAAAGATCCAAAGCTTTGGCAGGCAGCAGTTGCCAAAAAACTGCCAGCCGTGGACTGGCTACTAAGCCAATACGAAGCCCGTCTTGACCTGGAGACTGGCGAAGGCAAAAGGGAATATAGCGACGTAGCGCTAAAGCTCGTCAACCAGTTAGGCGACGAAGTCGAGCGCGAGCATTACCTGAACCTGGTGCATAAACGGTTGGATATTTCCGAAAAAACCCTCCGCAACAAAATGCGAGCATTAGCCGCAAAAGAAGGCAGCAGGCGCCTGAAGCGGCCCAAAGTTGAACCCCAGACCAGTGAAAATACTCGCATGCTGGAACAAAACATCATCGCTATCATGCTATTAAACCCGGGGAAACATGATACAATTAAACGGGGGGGAGTTGGTGATGTCAAAAAAGTTGAGCGCGAAGACGAAGACCTTGTCGCTGCAATCCTTGACAAGATCAAAGCCTTGGACTATACTGAACGAGAAAGTTTAATACTGCGCGGGCAAACGCGCTACGAGGGCTGGAGCGATGAGGACCTAGAGTCGGAGTTCCAGGACCTAGTACAAAAAATGAAAAAACAGAGGCTACTCGACAAAAAAGCCGAGCTAGAGCATATACTAACAAACGATAGTTTGGACAATGCTTATGGTTTTGATAACAGTAGCGAGAGCAATAAACAAGCAATCTTGGTGGAATTAAACAACATAATAAAGGAATTAAAACATGCGAGATGATGGACGAGAGGACGAGTTAAACGATCGCTTAGAAGACGATAAGAACCCAAACGAAACGGTTGATGAAATAATCGAAGTCATGGAAGCTCCGGATACCGCAGAGATTACTGGCGTAGCTCCGGCGGAGCTAAACGGTGGCTCATCGCCGTCAGACGAGCAGGTAGAGCCTACCGACTCCGACCTGAAAATCGATGGTGACGAAGAAGAATTATCTAATTTTGACCCCGCACAAGTGTCAACCGACGAAATCCTTGACGACTCGGTGCGTTTATACTTGCGCGAGATCGGCAAGATTCCACTACTAACCATCGAAGAAGAAGGTGCTCTGGCACAGAAAATCATCAAGGGCAGCGAGAAAGCCAAGCACAAGATGGTGGAAGCTAATATGCGCCTAGTGGTTTCAATCGCCAAGCGCTATTCTGGCCGCGGACTTGACCTTTTGGATCTAATTCAAGAGGGAAACACCGGGCTATTGCGCGCAGTCGATAAATTTGACCCCAGCAAAGGGTTTAAGTTTTCCACATATGCTACTTGGTGGATTCGCCAAGCTATCACGCGAGCCATAGCAGATCAAGCTCGAACTATTCGTATCCCCGTGCACATGGTAGAAACAATCAATAAACTCCTGCGCACTCAGCGGCGGTTAGCGCAAGAGCTGAACCGCGACCCTAGCGTCGAAGAATTGGCCAAAGAGATGGGGATGGAACCTGAACGAGTGGAATACATTATCCAAATCAAACAGGACATCACCTCTCTTGACGCATCAATCGGTCGCGAAGGAGACGATGAAGATTCGTCCCTCTCGGATTTCATAGAGGATGAGGACCACGCTAGCCCGGAAGAGGCGGCCAATATGCAGTTACTAAAAGAGCATGTCGGGCGGATTTTGGACAGCCTGAGCGATCGTGAGCAAAAAATTATCAGAATGCGCTTTGGCATGGATGGGGAGGGCGCACACACCCTCGAAGAGGTTGGCTCAGAGTTCTCCGTCACTCGCGAACGCATTCGACAAATCGAGGCTAAGGCATTGAATAAACTGCGCAAGAACAAAGACACCAAGAAGCTTCACGATTACCTGAAGTAAAAATTAGCCGAAAAACCACTTGCGTTTTTAAAAAGCGTGCTATATAATAAGCATATGAAGTTAAAGATATTAAATGGGATTGGGGACTTCTTCGCGTTGGATATTGGGACGGCTGCGATTCGGGCACTCCAATTAGCCGATACAGCACGACCTCCAGCGAAAGGCTGGACGTTACAAGCTTATGGCTATGCAGGTATCGACCCAACGATCACGCTCGACAACTCAGACGAAGGCAAGCGCAAGTTGCAAGAGGCAATTCAGGGAGTTGTGCAACAAGCCGGGATAACAACGAAAAACGTTGTCGTGAACCTGCCGGCGAACAAAGTTTATGCTGCCATTATTGATGTGCCAAATCGGCCAAAAGTTGAACTAGAGAAAGTCATAAAATACAAACTGGACAAATATATCCCTGTAGCTCTCGACAGTGCCAAAGTGGACTGGACTTACCTTGGCGTCAGCCCAATTGATGCCAACAATCAAGAGGTCTTGATCAGTAGCGCCAATAAAGAATACGTGGAAGAACGAATGCAAATCCTGGAAGACATAGGGTTCGATGTAGTGGCAGAGGAGCCGGATTCGATCGCCATAGCCAGAGCTTTGACGCCAAATGGTGTGCTAGATGCAATTATGCTGATTGATTTCGGCGAAACAGCCACAGATATAGTAGTCGTTTTTCAGGGGATGCCGCGTTTAGTCCGCAGCGTGCCGGGCGGCTTGCAAGGCCTTACTGTCCAGGTAGCGCAGAATTTAAATGTTCGACCCGACCAAGCCCGACAATTTATCTTGAAGTTTGGTCTAGCTCAAGACAAACTAGATGGGCAAGTATTCAAAGTTCTAGATTCGGTTCTCGGGGGATTTATCGGGGAGCTACAAAAATCGATTCAGTTTTTCCAAGCTAGATACGTAGGCAACTTAGTCAAGGGTCTAGTACCAGCCGGATTCGCCAGCGTAATCCCATATTTGAGTGAATATCTGGAAGCAAAATTAGCTATCGCTGCCCAGCGGGGTAATCCCTGGCAGAACGTTATGGTCCCGCAAACTATGCAGCCGCAATTATCAAGCGTAGCTAATGAGTTCGCAGTAGCAGTGGGCTTGGCCGAAAGGAGTAATACAAATGTTTGAACTGAACCTAGTTCCTGATATTAAGCGTGAGTTTTTGCGTAAACGGAAAGTTCGCACGATTGTCACATTTGCTTGCATAATCGTTGCCGCGGCTGCAATAGTTGTAACGGCTCTTCTCGGGATTACTGTGGGTACACAAGCCGTGACGGCTGGCGTAGTGGACGGGAATATAGATAGTAATTATACTGCAATGCTCCGAGCAGTTGGTAGCTCTGGCGACATAACCTTGAATAGATCGGACACCGAACAGATATTAACTCTCCAGCGTCAGCTTCAGGGTTTGGCAAGCCAAGCTGCGACCAAGACTGACCCATCGCGAATCTTCGCGATTCTGGATACGATATTGCCACCAAATTTTAAAATCGATATCTCCGAGATCCGCTATGATGCAGAGTTGGCAACTCTAGCAATCGACGGTCAGGCCGGCACCTACGATCAAGAGGGTCGGGAGCAAAACGGCTCGCAGGCGTTGGCTGGCTTCGAAGAAACTATCAAGCGAACGAATTACCGCTTCTGCTCATTCGACTGCGAGAACATGTCCACATGGACCGAACAGGATAAGCAAAATAATATGACTGCTCTGACGCCACTAATTGTCCAAGACTCAATATCGCACTCAGATGTTTCATACGGTCGTTCGTTTGACGGCAGTCTGATGCTGCGCTTTACCGTCACTTTCGTGCTTGATGCCGGAGTGCTAGACTTCAATAACAAGGGCATGGAAATCGTGGCGCCAACCAAACAAAACGTGACGGACTCTTATGTGCAAATCCGTGACGACATCTTTGCCGAGCGTGCCCAAGACGACACGAGCGAAAATGCTGGCGGCGCAGCAGATTCCGCAGCGGGAGGACAATAAAATGGCCAAAGTATTATCGGGTAAACGCTTAATGATTGCAAAAGACAACAAAACAATGTTTATCATCGTGGCCGCCACTGGTGTAGTTTTGGGCGTTTGTATCGTGGGCATCTTCCGCTTGAGCAAAATTATAGGGTTTAATGCCAGAGTTATCGGCGCGAAGCAAGATACTGTCGCAACTATCGAGAGCAACACCAAGGCCATTAAATCAATTCGAGATCAGCTCATGACGCTGTCGACAACGAGCGACACAACTCTAAAACCTCTAATTGTCACGGAAGACGTGATTGTAGGAAATAATAACATACCCGGCGGAACCTCTTCTAGCGACGTTCTTTATGGTCCCACATTACGGGTTATCGCCGACGCTCTGCCGGCCTATTCTAACATGTGCGATACCAATATCGACAACACTCTCCGCACCAGCATGAGTCTGAAGCTTCTCGGACCTGCTGTTGAGGCACTAAGCGTGGGCGACGATTCGAATAGCTATTGCGGCGTAGGCGCCGGGGGCGTGGATGCAGGCACCTCAACTTCTTCAACAACTACCGCAACAGATGTTCTTCATGCCATTCCGTTTTCCTTTAGCATCTCGTTCAGCAACCCGGCTGATGGCGCCGAAAGCGAAACCAATCCAAGTGCCATGGGCAGGATTCAGTCCATCTTGGAGAATCTAGAAAAGTCGATTCGCACGATCCAAGTAGCGGATACGCGAATTACTCGCTCGGAAGGCGGTGCCGAAATGCGCGTAACCGGCGAGGCATATTGGACAGATATCTATACTCTGCCAGCAGACGCAAAAAGCCTGACAACTAAAACAGAAAGAATGAGTGGAGGAGGGACCAGAAAATGAAAAAAACCGATATTGCCATGCTGATATTTATTGCATCTTTGAGCGTAATTTTATCAATAGTACTCGGAAATGTTATTTTCGGCAATGTAGATGATATGACAGCCAAAGTGCGAACCATAACATCGATCAAAGGTTCACTTGATGATCCAAATCCCGAAGTGTTTAACGCGAACGCGATAAATCCCAGCGTTCAACTTGAAATCGGTACCGAGAACCCGTCGGCCTTGCCCTCGCCATCCGCCCCACCTACTTCGCCTACGCCACCCGAAGACACTAATACCGGCACCGACCAACCAACCGAACCAGTCAGTTAGCCAGAGGACGGGAGGAAATATGGCGCTGCTCACAAAAGAAGTTCAGACAAAAGTTGTTCAGCTTCTTATAGACGAGGGCTTGGTTGATGCAAAGCAAGTTGCCGAAGTGCGAAGTGAAGCTCTACAAAACGATGAACCCCTGTTATCGGCATTAACTAGCAAGAGGTTAATAGACGATGGCGTCCTAACCCACGCAGTTGCAATGATTAGCAACGTCCCCTATGTAGATTTAACTAACATCCGTATGTCCCCAGACGTTTTAGCATTCTTACCAAAATCCGTGGCAGAGAGAATGATGAGCGTGCCAGTAGCTGATCTGGGCGATAGGGTAGCCATGGCAATGATTGATCCAGGCAATGTTCAAACGGTAGATTACTTGACTACCATTGTTCAGAGACCACTGAAAATCTATATGGCGTCCCAAGATAGCATTCAGTCGGTAGTTGATCAATATGGTACCGACATGTCGGCGGTCGATCAGGCGGTAAAAAGTTCAAATCTGGAAGAAGAAGCGAAAGAGGAACAGAGAAGCGTGCAAACGATTGTTCAGGATTCGCCAATATCCAAGGCCCTAAACACCATCTTAGAGTATGCCGTGCGGGTCAAAGCATCAGATATCCACGTTGAGCCGCTAGAGAAAGAGCTGATAATTCGTTGCCGTATCGACGGCGTACTGAGGGAAATCATGCGGCTGCCAAAGTCTATCGAAGCCCCGTTGGTTTCTCGCATCAAAATCATGTCAAACTTGAAGATTGATGAACACCGGATTCCGCAGGACGGGCAATTTGCTGTCCGAGTTGGTGATGCCGAGGTGGATCTACGAATCGCGATTGCTCCAGTAGTCTGGGGTGAACAGGTAGTCATACGTCTGCTAGACAAATCCGGAGCATCGTTTGATCTTGAGCAGATGGGTTTTGCGGGGCGAGCTCTTCGTACAATCCGTAAGGGTATCTCGAAACCGAATGGCATGATTCTGACCTCCGGACCTACGGGCTCGGGCAAGTCTACCACTCTTTATGCTCTAATCAAAGAAATCAAGAACGAAAGTATCAACATTATAACGCTCGAGGACCCAGTTGAATACAAGATGGACGGCGTGAATCAGATCCAAGTGAATCTGGACGCCGGGCTGACATTTGCCTCGGGCCTCCGTTCAATTCTTCGCCAAGACCCCGACGTGATAATGGTCGGTGAAATACGTGACGCCGAAACCGCCGGCTTGGCAGTCCAGGCCGCACTAACTGGACACTTGGTGTTCTCGACTCTGCACACTAACTCGGCGGCCGGTATTTTGCCTCGGCTTTTAGATATGGGCGTGGAACCATTCCTGCTAGCCTCCACATTGAACACCGTAATCGGTCAGAGACTTGTTCGACGTGTGTCGCCCAAGCGGGAAACTTATGATTCCTCGGACATTGAAACCGAATCCATCAATTCTGTCGTTGGTAATCTGTTGCCAAAAACTGAAGCGGACGTGGCTTCAGTTTCGGAGGACTTGGGCTACGAGCGCCTACCTCTTGCTGGACAGGAGTCTTATCAGCTTGTGCGAGGAATCGATTCACCCGAAACCCCGCGAGGCTACCAGGGTAGGGCCGGCATCTACGAAGTAATGGATGTAGATGACGAAGTCGAGAAGATGATTGTCAGCCACGCGACTGCTGGAGATGTGCAGAAATTAGCATTACAAAAGGGCATGGTCTCCATGCGCCAAGACGGAACCCTAAAAGTCCTAACCGGCATCACAACCCTAGATGAAGTCAACCGCGTAGCTAGCGATATCGCATAAACTATCAGTTGATAGTTTATAGACTCGTGCATGCATTGACAACGCGGTTCATTCATGTATACTGGAGTTATAAGTTTTAATGAGCAAGGAGAGGATAGGGAAGGTATGAGAAAAATTAAAGCATTATTGCCAGTCGCGGCTATTGCCACTATGGCGTTAGCTGGAGTCACGGGCGTCTCAGCAATCAAGTTAGATGACATCAATGTATATAACATCGGCGATATCAAAAGCTGGGCAGACGCCACCGAGTTTAATATATCTTACGATCAGGAAAACGACATCAATAACGTCGAGGCTGTCATTCGCATTAACCCCGATTCTGTTAAGGGAGTTCTAGATGTTCGGGCAGGGAATCCAAATGATCTCAGTGCAATCCAAGGTGGTGTATACTTCGGTATCGATTTCAATAACCCAGGTGACGATCCAGCTAACGGTTGGTTGCCCGTATCCGATACGCCCGCTGGAAATAATAACGATAGCATCTATAACACTACTGACCCCGACAACCCCAACCGAAACGTTGCGCAGGTTAAGGAGGGTATTGTCAAATTTTACCAAGCAGCCGAAGACAGCTTAGCAAACAGGAGCATCTTTGACAACCCCAACACGTTCTGGCCATCCCTTGCTCTCGTTGCCCACCGCGACTCAACAACCGGCACATTCGTAGTTGATCGGGACGTCGCTGACGGCAGCAGGACCATAGGCGAATACCTTCTCGAAGAACTTGACGATAAAAACGACATCAGCGAGCTGGTTTATGGCGAAGACTACATTATCCAAGCTCCGAACTTTGGTCCCGATGGGTTCATCCTGTTAAGCCTCATCCAGCACGGCGAAGAAGCAACTGCTGAGAACATCGACTGGGTCAAAGTGACCTACAAAATCGAGTTCAGCATCTACACAGAAGATGCGAAAGGCAATCAAGCTTATTTCCCGAGCATCGAATCCGCAATCGCGGCTGGCGAAACCGAAATCTTCATTAACGACGACATTGTAGTGGACAAAAGCCTTGAGATCCCATCTAACGTCACGCTAGACATTCTCGAAGGTGCATCGCTAGAAGTGGTCGAGGGTGGACAAATCATCAACAAGGGTTCGATCGTGGGCGCAGGCAACCTAGTAGTTGATGGCCCAACCATCACAGTGAATGGCCTAGCCAACGACACCCATGTGGTCATCCTGGAGGGTGGCGCTGATCATGATTATATTCAAAGTATAGTAAAAAAGAATTCCAGCTTCGCCGATTTCATAGCCTCCATAACTGGCGAAGGAACACACTCAGTTTTCTTGACGCTTGACGGCCAAGTCCCGTGTGCTGAAAAAGGCTGTGACGTCACTATCACGCTATCTAAGATGAACCCGAACACAGTGTATTACCTATATCATCATGACGCAGATGGCAAATACGAATTTGTCGATTCTATCAAAAGCGATGCTGCCGGCAACCTGACGCTTGAAATCGAGAAGTTCTCCGTTAATTTCGTCACCACTAAGCTCGCTGCCCAAGTCTCAGACCCAGTTGGCCCAACCGACGAGACCCCAGAAGCTAGCGGCGGCTCCGACGACCCTCTGGAAATCCCAGCCACTGGTGCTGGTAAAACCAGTGATGGAAGCCGGTTATTGACTGCCTCGACATTGCCAATCCTCGTCGGTTTAGCTGTTTCGGCCAAATCATTCTTGGTGCTAAAGAAGCGGTTCTTAGATAACAAATAAGCCAAGATTACCTAAACAATCCCCCACGCAGTAAAAGGCTAAAAAGTACTTGCGCGGGGGATTATGTTTGTGGTAAAATTAAGCAAGTAACATAGAATTGAGGTAAAGTAGAAATGGAAGATAATAGCCAGAGCAAAGGTCAACTAGAGTATCTGTTAGAGGAGACTGTCAAGCGCAAAGCTTCTGACCTACACCTGCAGGTTGGTCTTCCGCCAATTCTACGTATCGACGGCTCATTGGTGGCAATCGCAAACACCAAACCGATGTCGCCCCGAGACATTGAAGGTGTCATATATAATATATTAGATGCCGATCAGAAACAGATCCTGCTTAAAGACAAGGAATTCGACTTTTCGTTTGCCTTTGGTGACAAAGCTCGGTTTCGGGTCAATGCCTTCTTTGAACGCGGCAACCTAGCCGGAGCGTTCCGGTTAATCCCAAATGAGATCAAAGGTCTATCGGAGTTGGGCATGCCGGCAGTCGTGGAGACATTCGCTGCCTATCCGCGCGGGCTAGTCCTAGTGACCGGACCCACTGGCTCAGGTAAATCAACCACTCTTGCGGCCCTCATCGACAAAATTAACAGTGAAAGCTCCAAACATATTCTAACTATCGAGGACCCGATTGAATTCACCCATAAGTCCAAACGGTCGGTAGTAGTTCAACGCGAAGTGCGTTACGATACGTTTAGTTTTTCGGCTGCTCTACGTTCGGCACTTCGCCAAGACCCAGACGTCGTCCTGATAGGTGAGATGCGGGATCTAGAAACCATCTCCTCGGCGATCACCATTGCCGAGACCGGACACTTAGTATTTGCCACTCTACACACCAATTCGGCTGCACAAACGATCGACCGTATTATTGATGTTTTCCCAGCGCACCAACAACCCCAAATTAGGGCACAGCTAGCCAATGTGTTGCAGGCGGTTTGCGCTCAACGCCTTATGCCAGCCGTCAACGGCGGGCGAGTAATCGCCTCGGAAATACTGGTCACTAACTCAGCCATGCGCAACATCGTGCGCGAAGGCAAGACTCATCAGTTGGATGCCGTGATTCAGACGGGCATAGACCAAGGCATGCAGACCATGGATCGTAATCTGGCAAAACTAGTGCAAACGGGCGTAGTCTCTTACGACACGGCGCGGGAATACGCGTCGGATTTGAACGAATTAGAGCGGATTATTAAAGGATAGGTAAAGTTATATGAAAGTGGGCGAGGGCGGCAAATGAAACAATTTCGGTACAAAGCGCACGATACAGCTGGCGCAAAAGTCAAGGGCAACATCCAGGCGGAAAATGAGCAAAAAGCTGGCCAGCTTCTAGTAGAAAAAGGGCTGATTCCAGACGAAATTATTGACACTGCGCAAAAAGGCGTGTTTAGTGATTTTACTCACCGGATAACCGGAAAGGATAAAATCGTCTTCTCGCGACAATTAGCTACTTTGGTTGGAGCTGGGTTGCCACTAGCTACGTCGCTGCGTACGGTCGCGGAACAGACCGCCAACCCCAAGATGCGCGCAGTCGTGGAAGATATTTTGGCCGGGGTTGAGGGCGGAAAAAATCTCGTTGAATCATTTGGCAAGCACCCTGATGTATTCAATAAAGTCTATCTTG
>QMCD01004701.1_pt1 | contig 15686 bp, 13 predicted proteins | sample 1821841 | NCBI WGS metagenome assembly QMCD01 (sample SAMN01991225, study PRJNA193472) | Termite gut metagenome, whole genome shotgun sequencing project. | isolation source: worker | host: Macrotermes natalensis | reverse complement strand
TTACCACGTTGCGTACAGAGGTGGTGTAGTTGCCGGTAGCCGTGGATGATGTTTTAGAATTGCCCGTCTGGCCGTTGAATGCGCCTGTCCACTCGTAGGCCGTACCGCCGGTGGCGTTGAAGGTCACACCCGTGCCGGCGCACTGGTTGCCGGTAGTCGCCAATGAAGGCGTAGCGGGCGTAGGGTTCACCGTAATAATACCCGATATGGTAGCCGCCTCACAGGGCGCCGTGTGGCCTATAGTGGTGATTTTATACGTTGTTGTAGCCGTCGGCGTGCCGCTAATGGTCAGCACCTTTGTTGCGGTATTCAGCGAAGCGGTCAGGCCGCCGAGGTTAGCCACGGTGCACGAGCCGGCCGATCCGCCGAGGGTGTAAGATGTACCGGTAATGGCGTCGTTCTTACACACCACCTGATTTTGATAGGCGGCCGACGACGGATGTATGGTCACCGATGAACCTGCGGTGCCGCAAAGCACGGTGCCGCCGTTGCCCGTAGCGTCGGCAAAGGATGAAATATGTTGTCCGGCAGGTACGTTCACTGCCGCGCCTGTGGGCGATGTCCACGCCGCACCGCCGCTATATTGTCCGCTGTAAGGCGCCGTGCCCGCCGGTTGCGCGGTGATCGCGCCGCCTGCTCCTATGTTATAGGTAACTACCGGTTGGTGGTCGGTTACATAAACGCATGGACGAATGACCCCTCGCGGATAATCACCCGCAGGGGCTACGGAAACGCTTACTGTGCCTGCCTCCTGCCCTATCCCATCAATATAAAAACCGGCATTGTTTTCCGTTATCGTCCGTACCTTGGCCCCAGCCCAGGAAGTATACGTGAGCTCTGCCGAAGCCACCGGCATGCGCCACATTTGCTGTTTATCCATATTAAAATAGTCGATGAACACCCACACGGCGTCGCTTCCTCCCGAGCTATTGCGCAACAGGTCAAAGGTGATGGTATTGTCGGCCGCCACCTTAAGGTTGCTCACCTGCACGTCTTGCGCCACCGCACCCAGCGCCGTCAGCATTACTACTATTAATAACATTAAACTCTTTTTCATATATATTTATTGTTCATTATTCATTTCCCGCAGGCAGACACACAGGTCTGCCCTTACCCCATTTTCAATTCTCAATTTTCAATTTTCAATTCATTATGTTGGAACGACATCCCCCTGCAGATTGTCACCCGCAGGGGTTGCGGAAATACTTACCGTATTCATTGTTCATTTCCGTGGTCGTCCTCTCTCAGGCCCCACCCCAAGTTAATTTATTATTTATTATTTATTATTTAGTTTACGGTTTACAAGTGACTAAATAACTAAGAGACTAAGTAACTAAGAGATTAGGAGATTAGGAGATTAGGAGATTAGGAGATTAGGAGATTAGGAGATTAGGAGATTAGGGTTTATAGATGCTCCATCACTCATCACTCATCACTCATCACTCATCACTCATCACTCATCACCCATCACTCATCACTCATCACTCATCACCCATCACTCATCACTCTCAAAGTCTCAAGGTCTTCGTCATTGGGTTGCTTCGTACCTCGCAATGACGCGAAGCAATCCCGCTCTGCACGAAAAAAAAGGGGCCGCCCTGGGTTGATAACTACGTTAATGATAAGAAGTGCAAAAGGTTGACAAACCTTGCGAGGCAGCCCCATATTGAGACTAATCTAAAATACTCGATATACAATAAAATATCATACCACAAAATTTTTTGCAGTTTCAGAATTTCGGGAGCAGAAACTGAACTTCACGCGAGCATTAGGTGATTGTTTGTTATAAACGACAGCTTAAGATATCTCAGCCAGTAGCAGATAGAACTCATACCATTTTTCAATGCCCGGGAAAGAAAACAAACGTTTTCATGACAATGAAACTGAAAAGCATGAGCGCCAACTTTACTAACAAAAACTTTCAAGTTTCGTTTATGGGCGACAAAGCGAGCGCCAAAGTTGTAGTTGGGTACGATAAGTAAAGAACGTGATATTTCCCTTAATGCAAAGGTAACACGACTAAACGAATTGACCAAAAATGAATCGTTAAATAAATTAAAAAAGGCCGTTCACACGAACGACCTTTCATGTTATCATACTGTAATACAACTACATGCTTTGTAATTTTTCATTGTAGAAATCATGCTTTTGCTGCATTTCGGGACTTTCTTCACGCAGGCGGAAGTAAATTGTTTTCAGTGATTCCAACACGGCGCGTTCCGAAGGGTTCAGCTCATACGCCTTTTCAAGGTAGGGCACTGCTTGTTTTATTTGCGAGTCGAATCTTTTCATCAACACTTCATACCTTTTATCATCCACTTCGTCGGCAGCCATCTGGCTGGTCTTTACCGCTTCGTTGTAGTAAAGGGCGCCCAGGCCATAGTTGGCGAAGAAATTGTCGGGGTCTTTTTCAATGGCCGTTACGTAAGCTTTGGCAGCGCTATCGCTATCGCCCAATTGTTCGTACACCAATCCTTCGGCATAGTATAAGGTAGCATTTTCGGCATCGTTTTCCTGGGCCTTATGCACGTAGGGCAGGATCTTCTTGGGATCTTCGCCTTTTTGCAGGAAGAGGTTGATCAGCCCCACAATAATACTTTGGTTCGTCGGGAATTTCTCCATACCGGCGCCCAAAGCGGCTTGTGCGGCTACACTGTCGCCGGTCGACATCAATACTTCCGCATAGAGTGCGTACATATCGCCGTTTTCTACATAACCCATATCCACCGCCTGTTTAAAATAATCGGCGGCCTTCAGGTTATCGCCGTTAGCGCGGGCTACCAGACCGGAATAGTATACGATCACCGAGTCGGTTTGAGCGATCAGGGGATGAGCGGAGCAAGCCAGCGAGCCTTCAAAGTTTCTCAGGGCTTCGGCATAATCATTCCGCGTGTAGGCCGACAAGGCGTCTGTGTTGAAATTGTTTTTCAGTAAGGCCAGACCTTCTTTAATTTTCTTGGCGGACGATCCTTTGGTATCTAATTCCGCTGCGCGTTTGTAAGCATCCAAGGCCTGGAACAAAGGATTTTCCACGGCAAAGCCGGTCACCTGCCAAAACGCCAATAAGCCTTCGGGGCTGTAATAGAGCTTTTTATCGTTGTAAACATCTATTTCATAAATAACGCCACCCAACTCTTCGCTAAGGCTTTCCTGAATTTTTTCTTTGGCCAACACCAACTTGATGTCCTTGTTCGCCATGCCGAGCATTATAGTTCCGGTAGGCGCCGCCCACACATCCATAAAGAGTTCGGCGCGGTTGATCCAGGTTTTGGGTTGTACGCCTTTTTTTGCGTCGGCAATCTCAGTATCGCTTTTGGCTACTTTAGATTGTAATTTCGCCTTTTCCTTATCCTGCGCAAATAGCGGGAAAGAAAGCAACAGGCACAATGCTAATACTATTTTTTTCATAATAACTACGATGAAGTTTTAATTTACAAATATACTACTTTTTTTAATATTACATATTTTCACCGGCTATTTCGGCAGTTTCGCCTTCGGCCGGTGTTTCTTCCTCGCTTTTGTTCACCTTGCATACGGCCGCAATGCTATCCTTTCCCTTCAAATTAATTAGCTTAACTCCCTGAGCCACACGGCCTGTAATACGCACTTCGGATACCGCCAGGCGAATGGTCAATCCCGATTTATTGATGATCATCAGGTCGTTTTCGTCCGTAACATCCTTAATGGCGATCAAATTACCTGTTTTTTCGGTAATATTAATGGTACGCACGCCTTTTCCGCCGCGATTGGTCACCCGGTAGTCGTCGAGGTCGGAGCGTTTGCCGTAGCCGTTTTCACTCACTACCATGATGTTGACCTTGTCTGTTTCGGGCGAGTGGGGATCAATGCAGATCATGCCGATCACCTCGTCGGTGTTTTCAATGGTGATGCCGCGCACGCCGGAGCCTGTACGGCCGATGGCGCGTACTTTTTCCTCGTTGAAGCGCACGCATTTTCCGCCGCGGGCTGCGAGCAGGATCTCGCATTTACCGTTGGTCAGTATGGCCTCCAGCAATTCGTCGCCTTCGCGCACGGTGATGGCGTTCACCCCGTTGGCGCGCGGACGCGAATAGGCTTCGAGCGATGTTTTCTTCACCGTGCCGCGTTTGGTACACAATACAATATAATTGTTGTTGATATATTCGGTATCATTCAGCGTTTTCACGTTGATGTAGGCACACACCTTATCTTCGGGTTCGATGTTGATCACATTTTGAATGGCGCGGCCTTTGGAAGCTTTGTTTCCTTCGGGCACATCATAGACTTTAAGCCAGTAGCAGCGTCCTTTTTCCGTAAAGAACAGCATGGTGCTGTGCATGTTGGCCACGTAGATGTGTTCAATAAAATCTTCGTCGCGCGTGTTGCTGCCCTTCGCCCCTACTCCGCCGCGGCTTTGCAGGCGGTACTCGGCCAATGAGGTGCGCTTGATGTAGCCTAAGTGCGAGATGGTGATCACCATGTCTTCGTCGGCGTAAAAATCTTCGGGATTAAACTCTCCTGCCGCCATCACAATGCCGGTGCGGCGTTCGTCACCGTATTTGTCGCGCACGGCGATTGTCTCGTCCTTCACAATTTGCAACTGCAATTTTTCATCGGCGAGAATTTTATTCAGTTCGGCAATGAGTTGTTTCAGGGCGGCAAATTCCGCTTCCAATTTTTCGCGTTCCAGTCCGGTCAGTTGGCGCAGGCGCATTTCCACAATAGCGTTGGCTTGCATTTCCGACAGGTTGAACTTCGTCATCAGGCCGGTTCTGGCCTCTTCGGGCGTTTTGGAAGCGCGGATCAGCGCGATCACCTCGTCGATGTGATCCTGTGCAATGAGCAGGCCTTCTACAATGTGGGCGCGTTTTTCGGCCTGTTCCAGCTCGTAGCGCGTACGGCGCACCACCACTTCATGGCGGTGGTTCACGAAGTATTTAATGAGCTGTTTGAGGCTCAACAGGCGCGGACGTCCGTCGACCAGCGCAATGTTATTAATGGAGAACGACGATTGCAGCGCCGTATATTTGAACAGGTTATTCAGCACCACGTTGGCCACGGCGCCCTGCTTGAGTTTAATGACGATGCGCATACCGTTGCGGTCGCTTTCATCGTTCACAAATGATATGCCTTCAAGTTTCTTTTCTTCCACCAGGGCGGCGATTTTCTCGATCAGTTCTTTTTTGTTGACCTGATAAGGAATTTCGTTCACCACAATGGTTTCGCGGCCGCTGGCGGCTGTTTCCACATCGGTTTTCGAGCGGATCACCACCCGTCCCCTGCCGGTTTCATACGCTTCCTTGATGCCCTGCACGCCGTAAATGGTGGCGCCTGTAGGGAAATCGGGCGCTTTAACGTATTCCATCAACTCGTCGACGGTGATCTCGTTATTGTCGATATAAGCGCAAATGGCGTTACATACTTCGGTGAGGTTATGGGGGGCCATATTGGTGGCCATCCCCACGGCGATACCCGAGGCCCCATTCACCAGCAGCAAGGGCACCTTGGTGGCCAGCACCGTAGGTTCCATGTATTCCTCGCTATAGTTGGGGCGGAAATCCACCGTATTTTTATCCAAATCATCGAGCACTTCTTCGGAAATTCTTTGCAAGCGGGCTTCGGTATAACGCATAGCCGCCGCATCGTCGCCGTCCACCGAACCGTAGTTCCCCTGCCCGTCGACCAAGCGGTAGCGCAAACTCCACTCCTGCGCCATGCGCACCATAGCTTCGTAAAGCGCCGAGTCGCCGTGCGGATGGTATTTCCCCATCACATCACCCACGATACGGGCTGATTTCTTGTAAGGTTTTCCGGCCAGCAAACCCATTTCGGACATGCCGAAAAGGATGCGGCGATGCACCGGTTTCATGCCGTCGCGCACGTCGGGTAAGGCTCTGGAAACGATCACGGACATCGAATAGTCGATATAAGAGGTCTTCATTTCCTCTTCAATGTTCACCTTGATAATCCGCTCTGTTTTTTCGCTGTTTTCCATCATTTTTTCTTTATTTACAAAAAGGAGCGCTAAGGTACGAATAAATCTCCGGTTTTTAAAGCTTTTTTGTATTTTTTATGCAAAGAGTTTTCAACATTTTTTTATTATCTTTGTAAATTAATTCGGAGATAAATATTAATGAACTTACAATTATCGGAAGAAGCCAATAAGATACTGATATACAGTCATGAAGAAGCTGCACGGTTAGGCAATTACCAGCTCTTGCCCGAACATTTGCTACTGGGCATCCTGCGGCATAACGAAAATAAAGCCGTGGAACTGATGGCCCGCTTCGGTGTCGACCCCGGAGCGCTGAAAACAGAGATGGAACACCGGTTAGACACAGGCACCCCCATCCCTCCCAAAGAGTCGGACAAAATCACGATGACCGGCATCACGAAAACCATCTTTGATAAGTCCTACCTCGAAGCGGCGCGCCGCAGCAACGATAAACTTCCGCAGGCTATCGACCTGCTGCTCTCGTTATTAAACAATGACAATGAGAATAATAAAGTGACTAAGATGCTGAAAACCTACCGGCTGGACTACCGTTCGGCCTTAGCCAATTATTATGCCGGACAACCGGCGCCTCCCCGTCCGCACGCTGATTTTGAAGAAGATATAGAAGATACACCCGAAGGTAACCCGGCGCCGGAACCGGCGAAAACCAGCCCTAACACCACGGTGAATAGCAAACCCTCGAGCGACACGCCGGTGCTCGACAATTACGGGGTCGACCTCACCGCCGCCGCCCACGAGGGTAAACTCGACCCGGTGGTGGGACGCGACAGGGAGATTGAACGGCTGGCGCAGATCCTGCCGCCGGAAGAAAAATAACCCGGTGCTCATCGGCGAACCGGGCGTCGGGAAATCGGCCATCGCCGAAGGACTGGCGCTGCGCATAGCCCAACGTAAGGTGTCGCGCGTGCTGCTGGGTAAACGCATCGTGGCGCTCGACGTGGCAGCCATCGTGGCCGGCACCAAATACCGCGGTCAGTTTGAAGAACGCATGAAGTCCATTCTCAACGAGTTAACGAAAACGCCTAATTTGGTACTGTTTATCGACGAGCTGCACACCCTCGTAGGCGCCGGCGGCTCAGGCGGATCCCTCGATGCGGCCAATATGCTGAAACCCGCTCTGGCGCGGGGCGAGATCCAATGTATAGGCGCTACCACGCTCGACGAATACCGCGAATACATCGAAAAAGACGGCGCCCTGGAACGCCGGTTCCAAAAGATTATGGTGGAACCCACCGGCCCGGAGGAAACTATTGAGATCCTGAATAACATTAAAGAACGCTACGAGAAACACCATAACGTGATCTACACGCCCGAAGCGATCAACGCCTGCGTGTACCTGACCCAGCGTTACATCACCGACCGCTGCCTGCCCGACAAGGCCATCGATGCCCTCGACGAGGCCGGCTCACGCGTACACATCGCCCAAGCCGAAGTGCCTAACGAGATCGACCGGATGGAAGACGAGGTGGAAAGCATCCGCTTGGAAAAATTGAAAGCCGTAAAGGATAATGACATCGAAAAAGCCTCCATACTGCGCGACAAGGAGATCACGCTGCAACAGCAACTGACCGCGACAAAGAAAGCCTGGGACGCCGAACAGGAAAAACACCGCGAAACGGTGGATGCCGACCAGGTGGCCGAAGTGGTGTCTATGATGACCAACGTGCCCATCCACCGGGTGGCCGAAGCCGAAAGCACCCGCCTGCTGAAAATGGGCGAAGCGCTGAAAGGAAAGGTGATCGGACAGGACGAGGCGGTGGATAAGGTGGTGCACGCCATCCAGCGTAACCGCGCCGGACTGAAAGACCCGAATAAACCCATCGGCAGCTTTATTTTCTTAGGCCCTACAGGCGTTGGTAAAACACAATTAGCCAAAGTGCTAACGGAATATCTCTTTGATTCGGCCGACAATATGATCCGCATAGACATGAGCGAATATATGGAGAAGCACGCGCTGAGCCGCCTCATCGGTGCGCCTCCGGGCTATGTGGGCTATGAGGAAGGCGGACAGTTGACGGAGCGCGTGCGCCGCAAACCTTACGCCGTGGTGCTGCTCGACGAGATCGAGAAAGCACACCCCGACATTTTTAACCTGCTGCTGCAGGTACTCGACGAAGGTACGCTCACCGACAGCAACGGCCGCAAGATCGACTTCCGCAACACGGTACTGATCATGACGTCGAACACCGGCAGCCGCGAATTGAAAGAGTTCGGTGCAGGCGTCGGTTTTGCCAACGCCACCAAGCGCGATACGGCCGAAAACACCCGCAGCATCATCGAAAAAGCTATGCGCAAAACATTTTTACGCCGGAGTTCCTGAACCGTGTGGACGAGCAGATCCTGTTCAAGTCGCTGAGCCTCGACGACATTTATCAAATTATTGATATAGAACTGAACGAGCTGTACGACCGTATCCACCGCGCCGGCTACGCTGTCAGCATCACGCCGGAAGCCAAAAAGTTCGTGGCCGGACAGGGCTACGATCCGCAATTCGGCGCCCGCCCGCTGAAACGGGCCATCCAGCGATATATCGAAGACCTTATAGCCGGGGCCATCCTGCAACAACAGGTAACCACCGGCGCCACCATCCACGTAGGATTAACGGAGGATGGGAAGGACACGGAAATAATTGAAAATGGAAAATTGAAAATTGAAAATTAACACCCTTCCAGTAATCCATATTCTACTAAATCTGCCGGTTCTATTCTTTCGCTATTCTTAACTTTAGAAATAACGGCATTAAGATCGCTTTCAGTTAAAATACCCCGACAATTATTTCCTGCGGTTATTCTATCTTTAGAAAAAGTAAAAATTTGACCACCATCAACATAAGACGGGTCACAACTTGTTTTTATAAATGGATAATCTTTTTTTGCAATAGGATGAAAGTCTTTTTTTATGGTTTCTAAAGAATGTATATTCCGATTGGGTGTTGATTGAATCAAGACACAACCATAATATTCATTTTCGTTATGACCAATAATAACCACATGTTTTGTGTGAAATCCCTGTTCCTTTTCTTTTTCCGGGATTACAATGCCATCCTCTTCCGTTAATTTAAGCGTATGAATACTCCCCTCTTTAAGAAAGAGCTCATTTTTCAATGCCTGTAAATTAGAAATCGCACTACTTTCAATATGTGAAAAAATACCCCGCTTCCCCATTCCAATACATCCAAATTTTATGACATGCCATTCATAAGTAAAGACTCTTGGATATATTTCCTCATTCCATCAGAAACACCAGCTGCTAATACAATATCATTTATTGGAATTTTCTTAGGTTTCTTTTCATCTTCATTCCAATTCTTTCTCCAGGCCGCGTCGTGTGTTATATTGGATAGCTTACTTGACGAACACGCTTGATATTTATCATATATGTCATCAATAACACGTAAATTACTTTTGGATAATCTATTCATGTCAGGGTTTTCCAAGGCTTTAACAAAATTCACCTTTTTATCTTTCTCAGTGGTAACTTGAATAGTTTTAGCAATTAATTCTAATGACTTATCAGAACATTCACCCTTAGCAAACTTGCAAATATTATATATAATGCTCGGTGCCGGCCCTGCTTTAAAAGTATAGAAATCATCTTTAATCAAAGGGATACCATAAAGTCTCAGGTGTTCTTTTTGGGCTAAATACAATAACTTAAACAATTTGATAAAATCGACTTTTTCATCAAATTTATTAAGCATATAGAGAAGAACAGCTTTTATCTTTAATATATCTTTTTCCGCTCTCATATTGCATGTATTCATAGTGCAAATATACAAATATTTTCTAAAATGGCTAAGTATGTATAAAATAAATTTATAACTTTGCAGAGATATTATGATTATGCCGTTTTATTGTAATTGCTCATAATAAACTAATCGGTGATTGGGCAACAGGCCGGGATGCAAAATACCGACCAAGTCGCGGAGTATAATGTGGGGCCGCACCACGCCCGACTCCCAGAAATCGCTTCCGCCTTCGGGCGTACGACGAAGGGAGTTGTTAAAAACGCGATGTTGCCTGAAGGCCGGTATTGTTGCAAAACGGGGATCACCCGCCTTCAGTTCATGTAAACTGCACGCCGCATTCGGATGTAACCAGAAATCGGCTTGCTGCGCATAGATATAAGCCAGCTCAAGGCTCAGCGGCGCACTGTCGCGACTGCCTTCATGGGCGCCCAACACTTCACCTCCCGCATCGTACACCAAACGGCAGGTATAATTCGCCGTGCCGGGTACGTACCAGGCGTTGCGCCAGGGCGCATTCATCAACACGGTGGGGCGTTGCTTCACCGGGTCGACAAGCGCTTTGACGGCGTTGTAATCATCCGCCACCGCCTGAAATATTTCGGCTATCCGTTCTTCTTTGTTGTAGAACGCCGACACGGCCACCATATATTCGGCCTTGCCCAGCGGCGAATCTTCGAGGTAGTCGCCCAGGAACACCACGCGGATGCCCATGCTGTTTAACTTGTCGGCCACGCTGCTCATTTCGCCGGCCACACCGTAGGCCAACACCACATCGGGACGAAGCCGCACCACGGTTTCGTACGACATGCCTCCCTCGTACCCCACATCCGCCACCTTCCCTGCGGCTATAGCGCTGCGCACGGCGGGATGGGTAACATACCCGGGGCCCGACACGCCTACCACCGTAGCCGTTTCATCCGACACGTCAATGCAGGCTATGTGTGTGGTCGACAAGCAAACAACCCGCTCCAACGGAATGGGAATGTTCATCAGCGAACTGTCCAGCGCCTGCCGGTCGTCGCGCGGAACAAGCCTGTAGGCATAATGCACGTTCGATGCGCCCTGCCAGGGGTTCATCACATGCAATACTTTATGCCCGCCTTCCCGGGTGATATAAAAACCTTTGGCATATTGGGGCGTGTAGAACGCTTCCGGCGCCACTGCCGACGGCGAAGGGTTCGTACATGAAGCGAGGACAAGGATGATAATTACGAATTTCAAATTGCGAATTACGAACGACTTATGACGACTGAAAATTGATTTCGTCAGTCTAAAAATTTGTAATTCGTAATTCGTAATTGGTCTGGAGCCTCTCATGGGATTTGAACCCACGACCTGCTCATTACGAATGAGCTGCTCTACCGCTGAGCTAAAGAGGCAATATTTTAGAACGTGCAAAGGTACAAAAAAATTCATTATTCCAATCGCCGTTCCATTAAATTTCTTTCGGCAATACGTTCCTGCACGCGCTTCCGGTAACCTTCCGTTTCCGGGAGCACATAATACTTGTCGGCTATTTGCAGCCACTCCAGCGCCAGGGTGTATTCACCGATCATTTCGGAACCTAAGGCTAAGTTAAAAGCGGCGCAGGCGGCTCTTTCCCATTTGGATTGTTGCAGGATCTGTCCCCAAAAGTATATGGCTTGTTTCCAGTCCTGCCTATCCGCATAATAGGCAGCCTGTCCCCAGCGCTGCGATTCCCCGGTGAGCGAGTACCGGGAAAAATAAAACCGGCGGCCGGATACCCATTGGGGCACGGTCTGTTTGGCAAAGTACTGTCCCAACGCCACCGACACCAGCGTATCTACCTGCGCTTCGGGAATGCCTTCAAACACCTTAACGGTATCCCAGGCCGCCCTTTCATAGCTCAAGGTATCATTCATCCGGAAAACCGGCAGGTAACGTTGCGCCTCCACGTCATAGAAACGGAACTGCGCCTTGTACGCCGCATTGATAATGCCCAGATAATAATCACCGTAATCCACGTAATTGTTCCGGCGTTCCACCAGCGTATCCTTCGTGATCGCCACACTGTCGACCATGATCAGCAGGGCTGCGCCTGTCTGCTCCGAAAGACTGCGCAGATAAGTACTGTCGTACAGGTCGGGACAACCGCCGTTGCAAAAGAGATCAAGGTTATATACCGGAATATCCTCGCCCTTGAACAGGTCGGACGACTCCAATCCCTGTTTCATACCCAGTGCCGCCAAAGCGGTTTTCAGGCTATCCGACGCATACACGTAGGGCGGCGTTTGCTCACCATCAACATGCAGCACGTTGAAAATAGCCACCGCCTTGTCGGCATAATCCACCGGATACTTAGCCGGTTGAAGGGTTTCAATACGCACCGTTTCGGAATACATGCCGCAGGAAGCACAGGCCAAACCTATGAGCACCGATAATGTGTATGTTAAAAACCTTTTCATAGCTATAAAATTGAAAATTGAAAGTTGAAAATTGAAAATGAAACTTCAATAATTATCCATTTTCAATTTTCCATTTTCAATTGTTAATTTACATGTTCATCCCGCCGCACACCGTGAGCACTTGTCCGGATACGTACGACGACAGGTCGGAGGCCAAAAAGAGGGCGACGTTGGCCACATCTTCCGGCGTACCGCCGCGGCGCAGGGGAATTTGTTCCATCCATTTTTCGCGCACATCATCCGACAACTGACCGGTCATTTCGGTAATAATAAAGCCCGGAGCAATAGCGTTGGCGCGGATGCCGCGCGAGCCCAACTCCTTAGCCACCGATTTGGCCAAACCGATCATCCCTGCCTTAGAGGCCGAATAGTTGGCTTGCGCGGCATTGCCCGACACACCTACTACCGAACTCATGTTAATGATACTGCCCGATTTTTGGCGCATCATGGTAGGAATAACGGCATGAATAAAATTGTACGCCGATTTCAGGTTGATATTGATCACCATGTCCCACTGGGCTTCCGACATCCTCATCAGCAAACCGTCGCGCGTGATGCCGGCATTGTTCACCAGCACGTCCACACGGCCGAAATCCTTCACTATCTGATCTACTACCGCATGGGTATCTTCATACAACGAAGCGTTCGAGGCATAGCCTTTAGCTTTCACGCCCAACGCGGCAATTTCCGATTCCGTTTTTTTAGCATTCTCATCGTAAGCCAGGTCGGTAAACGCAATGTTGCAACCATCCTGCGCCAGGCGCATGGCCACAGCCTTACCGATTCCGCGGGCGGCGCCCGTTACAATAGCTACTTTTCCTTCTAATAATTTCATTACTGTCGAGATTTAATTAAATAACAAAGTTACGAAATTTTTATGAATTACCGGCAATATTCTTTCAATGCTTCTTCTGCGCGTGTATCTCCAAGATCCAAAGCACGTTGTAAACTTACACATGCTTCATCACGACGGCCTAAACCAAAAAATGTGTAACCGCGTACATAATAGGCTGTTCCGCTATTCGGATTCATTTTCAGCAGATAATCACAATCGACCAGCGCATCGGTATAGCGCCGGAAATGCAGATCAAGGTAAGCCTTCCTTTCATAAGCCTCATATTGCTGTTGCGGATTGCCGGCGGTTTGCACGGCATAGGTCGCATACATGAAAGCGGAATCAAGGTGATTTAACTCCGTGTAACCACGCACTAAGCGCAGGTAGGCGCCGGCGAAATTATTACGCACCGTAAGGGTTTTCTTCGTCCACTTGATCACATTGGGATAATCCCGGAGAATTTCATAGTGTTCGGCCAACTTATCAATGCCTTCCACAAAACGCGGCTGTTTTTTGATCACATCTTCAAACAAGGGCACCGTGCCTTTCCACACCTGCGTGCGGTGGTAGGATATGAACGAGAAAGCAGTAGCGAAGATAAGAACGGTTAAGGGTAAAAGGTAAAGGGTAAAGGGTGATTTATGCGTCGTCGTTTCACCCTTCACCTTTCCACCTTTCACCTTTCTACCTATCAAGTAAGCCAGAAGAAAGAGAAAGCCGAACATCGGGAAATAAGCGTAACGGTCGTGCGCGGAAATAGCCACTACCGGTATAATTTGTAACACGGCGAAAATGGTAGTGAAATAAAACAATCCTGCAAAGATCAAAGGCCGGCGCATGGATTTGGCTTTCCAAATAATGAATAGCACCGCCATCAGGATGAACGGCGACATCCCTATAAACGCAGGCAAGGCCTGATTATTGTAGAAATAATAAGAAACGTGAGGATAAATAAAACTCAACGGCAAGGGCCATATAAATTTCACGATGTAAAAAGCCAGCGGATACGTTACGAAGAGATAGCCCTTATAACTTTTAAAAAAATCGAGGAATCCGGAAATTTCGGGCGCGCCGGAACCACGCAGTTCAATGGACAAAATACCCAGCACAATGGAGATGGCCAAAAAGGGCAATTTCTCAATTATTACCTTGGAACTAAATAATTTACGCCTATAGTACCAATCGAATACCAAGAGGGTCAGCGGCAGGGTCATGGCAGTGGGTTTAGACAAGCCCGAAAGAATGAAGAAAACAAATGTATATATCAAATACTTGGTTTTCAACCCCGTTTTGATGTATTTCACATAATAGATCAAGGCCGGAAAGCCAAAGAGCGCATACAGGAGGTCGCCACGGCCTGTTACCCAGGATACGGTTTCCACGTTCAACGGGTGTACGGCGTAGATCAACGCCGCGGCCAGGGCTGCCGGAGAACTGCCTATCATGATATAGATCAGGCTGAAAAGCAATATGATATTGATCAAATGATAGAACAGCGACATCAGGTGATAGCCCGCCGGGTTCAGTTCGAATAATTGATAATCAAGTGTGTGCGACAATATTTTCACCGGACAATACATATCGTAGTACGACTTGGTGAACATATTTTTGATGTGCTCCCCGCTGAACGACCGGATATCGGTATTTTGTACCACAATAGTTTCATCGTCCCAATAGCGGGTAAAATCGTTTTCAAGGGAAGACGGGAGGTAGATCAGGGCGGTTAATAACAAGATAGCCCCCAGGATAAAGAAACGGTACTTATAAAAAAACCCGGTGTCGGGAACGGCTTGTTCAAGCGGTGTTTGAACCGGCGCAGGTTTCGCTTTGGGAATATGGCGCTGTTGCTTCATAAGTTACATAATATTAATCAAAAGTTACTCGACAAATTTAAATAAAAACACCCGTCTTTTCGAAAAAAACGGGTGCAATATACAAATAATTTACTAATCTTACTTTTTTTCCAGATGTTTGTAACGGCTGCGGAATTTGTCCACACGGCCGGCGGTGTCTACCAATTTCATCTTACCGGTGTAGAAAGGGTGCGAAGTATTGGAAATTTCGACCTTGTACAAAGGATATTCCACCCCGTCAATGGTAATCGTTTCTTTAGTATTCACACATGAACGGGTAATGAACGTATGGTCATTCGACATATCCTTGAAAGCTACCATGCGGTATGTATTGGGATGAAGTTCTTTTTGCATAATTAATGTCTAATTTTCAAATTGGGCTGCAAATATACACATTATTTTTTATTCTGCAATAAAAAAGTTTTAATTTCTCCGGCTAATTTGTCGGCAGCCTCCATAGTATTGGCCTCTGCATAGATGCGGATGATAGGCTCCGTATTGCTTTTGCGCAGGTGCACCCAACGCTTGTCGGCATCAAAATCTATGCGCACGCCGTCAATATCGGTGATTCGCTGCTGTTTGTAGGCGTTTTTCAGGCTTTCCAGCAAGGCATCTACGTTAATATCGGGTGTAAGCTCCACTTTGTTTTTAGAGATGAAGTAGGACGGGTAAATTTTCCGTAAGTCCGAACATTTCAGCTTTTTATGGGCTAAATGCGACAAAAACAGCCCTACGCCGATCAGCGCATCGCGGCCATAGTGCAGGTCGGGCACAATGACGCCGCCATTGCCTTCGCCGCCAATCACCGCCTCGCAGGCTTTCATCTGCG
>QMCD01002268.1_pt1 | contig 15687 bp, 12 predicted proteins | sample 1821841 | NCBI WGS metagenome assembly QMCD01 (sample SAMN01991225, study PRJNA193472) | Termite gut metagenome, whole genome shotgun sequencing project. | isolation source: worker | host: Macrotermes natalensis | reverse complement strand
ACGATATTAACGATAGGTATATACATAATAATAAGGTTAATAACCCACTCCTTTACGGATATAACCTCCGACTTGGCTCTAAATTCTTCTTGCATAATAATTACTCTTTAAATTAATTTATTTACAGGAATCCATTTTAAAAAAGGCCCTATTTTCCGGGACGGCAGGGTCATTCTATAGACTCTGGAAGTCCCTTGCTTGACGGCTGGATACAGGAGTTTGGATATTTTCCTGCAATCGGCGCCGTAATCACAACGTCAAATCCGGTTCCTTTATCTCCTACCCGTACAAGGCAGGGTTATGGCTAAGGAACTTTTAACTGTTATCCGGCATTATTAAAAACCTGTTATATTTATCAATGGTTCGGTAAATAATAAATTAACAATCTCAAAAACAACGAGTTGCATTAACAGGATTTAGTATAACAGGATTGGTCAAATAACTGATATCAGTGTTTTTTTTTAGTTTTCTACACAAAGAGTTACGATGAACATATCAGATGCACTTGACCAATATAGGGATATCTGCGGTGATGTCTTAAAGAGATACACTGTGAAGTTAAACAAAAGTTTCAAAACCGTCTTTATCGAGATATTACTTTTATACATGGTGATACCACGAAAGATCAATTTTACCCAATTGGGATGCTACGGAAGGCACTGCAAGCAATATTTCCGGCAAAACTTCACGAAGGAGTTCGATTGGCTTTCGTACAACCTGCTTATGTCCGAAAGGATATTTGGCGAGCAGGATCGCAAGGCTATCGCCATTGATCCGAGCTATATATCCAAATCGGGCAAACGCACTCCTTGAATTGGTTATTTCTGGTCTGGTTGTGCAGGACAGGTCAAAAGAGGACTTGAGATTATGGGTATCGGATTGATCAATATTGATAAACATGATTGCCTGACCGCCGTACATTCCTGCAAGGTCAGACTGATATTGTGTGGAAAGGTAATGCTGACTCCTTTGAGAACACTGTCTGTCCCGACAGGATGGCTCTGTGGCCTGAACTGGATAAAGGTTTGTTGATCTTCATTGGTAATACCTTCGCCTCTTGCCTCTGCTTGAAGCCGTCTCATAAAGATTCCGCAACGTTGTGCCCAGTCTAAGATTTTTTCATATTTAATGTTATTATCCCGGCAATAGGATTTGAATGATAAATATGAATCTTTCTTCAAATATTCTTTATAACATTCAATAGCTCTCATCTTTACTGATGATTTATTCATTTCTAAGAAATTATTTTCCATGCTCTTTTAATTGCAAATGTACAGGGTTATGAAAAGCGAATCAAGACGTCATCGCGGAGACGCTTACTCGAAATCCACAAGCGGATGGTCACCCTGACCAGAGATATGGAAACTAAATACTTGGATAATGGTCGCTAAGATCAATCTTGGCAATTCCTTGTCCGGGGTATTAGCCTACAACCAGAAAAAGGTAGATGCCGGCGAAGCGAAAATAGTGTGCAGCAACCTGATCCGGCAAACATACGGGGGCGACTACGAACCGGCGTTGGCCTTGCAGTCCTTCGAACATTATCTAAGGGTAAATAAAAAGACGGAGAATCCGGTGGTGCATATTTTAATTATTTAATAGGATTCGACAAATAATATTTCATATTGGCCTGTTTCCAATTGTTAAAACGTAATCTGGAAAAAGACAGATCTTCCGATAAAGACCTGTCTCAAGCAAAATTGATATCCGGGATATTGTAAAAAGCAGATTAATATCCGGGATTTTGTTTCCAGTTAGTATTAACATTCAGGATATCTGTAGGTACGGGGAAAATCCGTCGAAATTTCTCGGTCAATCCGGCAGGATAAAGTTGCCCACGAAATCCCCAGTCATTTTCAAACATACCGAATCGAATCAGATCATTACGGCGCCAAGCTTCGTCAGTAAATTCCCGGGCGCGTTCGTCCAACAGGTCATTCAAAGTTGCCGGGCCTTCAATATGTGAAGTACCTACATAATCCCTGATCTGATTTATCAACGATTCTGGTGTGTCGCCGTTAGTGGAGGCCGCGCCACGGAGAATAGCTTCTGCTTTCATCAGTAATATGTCAGCATAGCGAAATACGGGAACGTCATTGCTTTGTTGCCGGTTGTTTGCCGCAGTAACCTGTGTATCCATATAAAACTTGATTGAACGGTATCCCATGCAACGCCCCTTTTGGTCATTTCCACAGTCCAAGCGTTCGGCGGCCCCGGGATCCTTACGGAGCTCAATTTCCTTTGTAAACTCCATTTGCCATTCGAACATATCGTTTGCGTCTGCACCAGTGTAATCCTGATCGATTCCTCTTTTCGAGGTTTTAATCATGAATGGGCGACTGATTTTCTCGTAATTTTCCCAATAATATTGTTTTCCCGTAAGCCATATTTGATTCCGTTCGTCTCCAGGCAAATTGAACTTATCATAAAACTCAGGAAGCACGCGCAAGGTACCTCCTACACTTTGAGGTAAATTGCCAAACTGTTTCTGAGCGCTCCGGCAAATCCAGTGACGGGCATAATACATTCCATGTTGCTTATCCCTATCATAAGGAATTGCAAATATAAAGTCCTTTATATGAGGTCCATTGTCGGGCCGGAACTTACTCATAAACTTATCCGATAAATTGTATTTTCCCGCTTTAATGATTTCGTCGCACACAGCTACCAAATCATTTAACTTCGGATTGGCATCAACAGGTGTATAAGCCGTTACATCGTCTTTAGAATATACAGTCCAGTTCAGATAGAGTTTTGCCAGCACGGCATCGGCCATATAGCGGGTTGGCTTACCATAAGTCGTAGCATCTACATCGGTCGGCAACTTACCGCGTATAGCCAGCATTTCTGACTCGATGAATTTACAAATCTCTGGACGTGGCACACGGTCGGGTTGTTCACTCATCAATCCGGTCACTAATGGTACCGATCCAAAATTGTCCATTAACAAGAAATAAAAATATGCGCGCATCGCCCGTATCGGAGCTGCACCGGCACTTTGGTCGTCTCCAATTATTGAAAGTACCGTATTGCATGATGTAATACCGGACATCGGCGCATTCCAAAGAGGAGGGAACCACGGATTATTAGCCGTCCAACTATGAAGGCTGAGCTGTACGTACTGTCCGCCGTCATACCAGTCGTTACCAAAAGAAACACTCATTGCTTCGTCGGAAGCATTGGTGTGTACCATCCATTGCTGTGAACCTCTGCATGCATTATAAACATCTGCTGATGCCGCTTCAATAGCCTCTGGCGTATCCGGGAATTCGGTCAATTGGGATTGGACAGGTACGTCAAGATCCATGCAGCTCGTAGCTGCAAATATCAGCAGTAGAGCAGACAAAATGTTTTTTATATTGATTCGTTTCATAGAAATCTTCATCGGATAATTAGACATTAAAAATTGATATTGGCACCTAACATAAAGGTACGTGTTTTGGGATAAGTCTGACGATTGTCGATTCCCGGAGTCAACCCTCCCATATAAACTTCCGGATCGAGGCCTTTATAGCCGGTCAGGGTGAATATGTTATTGCAATTGAGGTACAGGTGCAGATTCTTCACACATTTAAGCGGGTTGCGGAAATCGTAAGACAGGGTGAGGGATGAGAGCCTGATATAATCTCCTTTTTCGATATAACGATCCGACAGGTAATGCGCCTTATCATCAGTCGGCTTCTCAGAGCTTACAACACTGCTCAACAAGTTATAATTTCCACTTGCTCCTACGACGTCTGAATAACGGGCGCGGGTTCCATTGATAATTTTATTGCCGAACACACCCTGAAAGAAGGTCGTTAATGTGAAATTTTTGTAGCTGAAAGAGTTGCTCCAACCCATATTCAGTTTGGGTTGTGCACTTCCTGTACATCTTTGATCACTTTTATCCGGAGTCAATGTTGTGCCGACCAATTTTCCATCCTTATTATAATCGTTGAAAATAGAGATACCATCCTTGTTATATCCAGCCCATTCCCAGGTATAGAATTGTCCGATAGGGGAACCCTCCATGATTCGTTGCGAATATAGATCTGATTGGCCGCGTCCGCTGAGATTGGCGGCTTCAATATAGTCTACTGAGAATTTACTATTCGAAATCTTTTCCACTACATTCTTGTTATGAGAAAGATTCAGGCTGGTGTTCCAATCAAAATCTTTTGTTTGTACGGGAACCGCCTTTATTGTCAACTCAATCCCTTTGTTACTGATTTCTCCTACATTGGCTATCATTGTATTATATAAATACTGTGTCGTAGACACTGCATAATTATAGATAAGGTCTTTGGTGTTCTTTTTATACCATTCAATTGTACCACTCAGGCGATTTTTTAAAAAGCTGAAATCCAGTCCAACATTTACCATTCCTGTCTTTTCCCATTTCAGGTTAGGATTGTCATTGGCCACAGGGCCTAATGTATGGGCTTGGTTTCCGGCAGAATTTATATACCACCCTGTTGCTCCATAACGGCGGATAGCAGAGAAGGCGTCGAAGCCCAGTGAATTTCCGCTTACCCCATAACCGACGCGCAACTTCAAATCGTCAAAAATATTCAGATTCTTGATAAAAGGCTCTTCGGATACGCGCCATGCCATAGACCACGAAGGAAAAGTAGCCCAACGGTTATTCTTTCCGAAAGCAGAAGATCCATCGCGACGTAATGTTGCCTGAAAAAGATATTTACTGGCATAAGAGTAGTTGGCACGACCAAACAACGATATCATTCTCAATGCGGAGAGGTGGTGGTTTCCGAAACTGCCTTGAGAAGAATCTTCATTACCTGGAGTATCGGGTATAATAGTATTTCCCATTCCCAGGTTATAATAGAGCAAGGCATCGTCATAGAATCCGGAAGCAGCGGCCCTAAACCCGTCATTGTCGTTGCCTTCCTCCCACGAATACCCCAGCATGGCGCCTATCTTGTGTAGCCCGCCGAATGTTTTATTATAATTGAAATACATCTCTATTGTCTTCTTTTCATTTTCTACTGTGCCCCGAATAGCTTTGGCTTCAGTCTCCAAAGATGAATTATTGGAAAAGTACTTATTATATAAAAACTGTTCGTTCTGGTAGGAAAGGTCAATATCATAAGTCAGTTCCGTCAAGATCTGTAAGGAAGCCTTTCCTGTTCCCTGCAAACGTTTTATTTTGGAGAAGTCTGTATTTTCTTCAATCAAGGAAACTGGATTATAATATTGAGACCGGGTTGTATTTTCAAACCATGTACCGTCGTCGTTTTTAACAGGCGAATAGGGTAGGAAGTAGTTCATCGCATCATACACGCTTTTTCCATCGGACATATGGGGTACGTCATTTTGCTTGGTAAGGCTGGCATTGACATTGAAAGAGAGCTTTAAGCGATTATCCAGGGTTTTTGTCTCGATGAAAGAACGTCCTGTAAAGCGTTCCCTATCCGTACCCTTTATAACACCCTGATTCTTGGCATAGTTAAAACTTGCACTATATGCTGTCTTTTCAGAACTTCCGTTGGCCGAAATGTTGTGGTTCAAGGAAACACCAGTACGCTGAACTTCTTTTTGCCAATCTGTGTTGACGGTAAGATCTTCACTCGGCTCCATAGAGAAACCATTATCGGTAACATAGGCTTTGTATTTATCTCCTCTCATCATTTTCAGTTTTTTTGCCACCCGGTCAATGGCCACATAAGCATTATAATTTACACTTGACTGGTCTTTTTTACCTCGTTTGGTAGTAACGATGATTACTCCATTGGCGGCTTTGGATCCATAGATAGCAGTTGCCGAAGCATCCCGAAGGACGTCTATGCTTTCTATATTATCGGGCGCTATCAGCGCTAAAGAAGCTCCCGGAATCCCATCAACTACATAATATGGCTCCATCGCTGCACCGGTACGTAGGGTAGATGCTCCGCGAAGGGTAACCGAAGGCGATGAATTAGGATCGCTGCTTTGAGTAATATTAAGTCCAGCAACCTTACCCTGTAGTAATTGTCCCGGGGAAGAATACGCTCCAATATTTAGATCACTCGATTTAATAGTTGCGATAGAGCTGGTCACATCTTTACGGGTCATATCACCATATCCGATAACGACGACTTCGTTGAGTGCAATATTGTCTTGCTTAAGAACAATAGTTAATGTCGGTTGAACTTTCAACTGTTGAGTGATATATCCGATACATGAGATCCTAAGCATTTCACCAGGATTAACTTCGCTCAAACGGAAATGGCCATTCTCATCGGTTATAGTACCATTGGTTGTTCCGGCTATCGAAACAACGGCCCCAACAATAGCAATACCGGATTCATCCGTTATCGTACCGGTAACTTCCCCACTTTGCCGTAAGTCCCGCAAAACCGTTGTAGATATATCTGCGGGCGATGCCGCGAGACCCGGAATACCCCAGGCTGATGACAGACACACAGCCAGGACTGCAATCCTCGAGTAATTAACAATTTCCTGACTAATTTTTTTGATTTTCATACTTTTTGTAAATTCTTGATGACTGTTGAATAATTTTTATATTTTTTTTTTGCCGCGGGCAAAAGTATGTTCGGCATATTTCATTAATAATAAGAACCTGTTACATTGCAGATACTTTTTTTTTGACTAATATAAGGCATTAATAACCATGGTGATATATAAAGGTTTCGCTATTCTTAATAATTACAGTGGCCCCCTTGTTCGGGAAGAAATCATCCTTTGGGCGATCAAGCTTTCCTTCTTGGCTATTAGCAGTGAATGCTGCAATTGTCCTTATCCTGAGATAATAAGTGAGCAGCTATTTTAAGCGTGGAGTTTCTATTTTATGAGGGCATATTGAATAATAAACACTACAATACACTGAATAAAATTTAAGCAGCTTCTTGATAATTGTGTAATATTTATGAAACAATAAATGAGTTTTTTTGCACAAAATTTAAAAAATGTAAAAATGATAATCAGGAGCTATTTAATTCTACTATGCTTTTTAATTCCTATTTGCTCATTCGCCCAAAGCGGAGGAGTCGTCTCGGGAATAGTCAGGGACAAAGACGCCGTTTCATTACCCGGAGCGACCCTCAGCCTGAACAAATATAACCGGTATACTATATCCGACCAAAACGGCTATTATGAGTTTCTTAATGTACCGGAAGGGACATATACGATGAATGTATCGTACATCGGATTTAAACCGGCCTCAACGACAGTAACAGTTATTGTAGGGAATAATACGGTAACAAATATAGAGATGGACGAGAACGAAATTTCTACAGGAGAAGTCGTGGTCATGGGCGAAATGCTGAAAGGGCAGGCCAAAGCTCTGAACCGGCAAAAGACAAATTCAAATGTATCGAACGTTATTTCATCCGACCAGGTAGGGCGTTTCCCTGATTCGAATATCGGGGATGCCCTAAAAAGGGTTACAGGCATTACCATGCAGAACGACCAGGGAGAAGCCCGTAATATAATTATAAGAGGTATTGCCCCCGCCTTGAACTCCGTCACACTGAACGGAAACAGGATTCCCTCGGCGGAAGGCGACAACAGGAACGTACAAATGGACTTAATCCCGGCTGATATGATTTCTACGATAGAAGTCAGCAAAACCCTGACTTCCGACATGGACGCGGACGCTATCGGCGGTTCCGTAGACCTGATTACCCGTGCTGCCCCCAATAAACAGAGGATATCGGCGACACTTTCGGGAGGATTCAATCCTATCCGCGATAAATACACCTATTCGGGAGCTTTCATTTATGGCAACCGTTTTATCGACAACAAGCTCGGAGTGGTGGTTAGCGCATCACTTCAGAATAAAGATTACGGTTCTGACAATATAGAAGCCGAATGGGTACAGAATGAAGAAAAGAATAATGAAGCATATATTCAAACATTCGAAATAAGAAAATACGATGTGCAACGAGTACGCAGGAGTATTTCCTCCTCTGTAGGCTTCCGCTTCGACGATAATAACTCAATAGCCGCCGACATCATCTACAACTGGCGTGACGACCGCGAAAACAGGTACCGCCTCCGGTATAAAGATATGGAACCTGAATATGACAAAGACAATAACCTGACAGGCTATAAGGGCGAAGTACGGAGAGAGACTAAAGGAGGTATAGATAATAACAGAAATAAAAATCGCCGCCTGGAAGACCAGCGCGTACAGAATTACCTGTTAGGGGGGCAGCACCTGGTTTCAGAAAAATTTGACCTGGACTGGAACCTGAGTTATTCTAAAGCCAGTGAAGACCGTCCGGATGAAAGGTATATAAGTTTCAGGCAAAAAGAGGTAGTGATGTCCCAGGACTTATCAGATAAGCGTTATCCTTTTATCCAAGCTCCGGGCGAAGATTTATCAAAGATGAAACAGAAAGACCTGACAGGGAATCACAATTCTACAAGCGAGGATGAATACTCTGTGAAAATAAATGCAAGAACCCCATTATCGATAATCGACGAACAGAAAGGACGCTTGAGATTCGGGCTGAGAGGCCGGTTTAAGGATAAGGAAAGGGATAATATCTTCTATGAATATAAGCCGCTTGAAGGAATAGGTGCGTTAACTGAAGTACCAAGCAGTAATTATGACGGAAAAAATTTCCAGCCGGGATCGAAATATGTTCCGGGTACATTTGCTTCGGCATCTTATCTTGGAAAACTGGATTTAAAGAATCCATCCCTTTTTGAAGGAAACACTGTGCCAAGCAAATACCTTGCCGCCAACTATGAGGCAAAAGAAAAGATTGCAGCCGGATACCTGCGTTGGGACCAGAATCTTAGAAAAGACATGCTGATTATCCTGGGAGTAAGGGCAGAAGCTACATTTATCGACTACACGGGAAATTATGTGATGGACGATAATACCCAGGGAGAAACAAAAGACAAGAACTCTTATGTCAATATCCTGCCGGGTGTTACCTACAAATATAATATAAAGGATAACCTGATTTTCAGGGCCGCGTATACGACTTCGCTGGCACGTCCCAATTATTATGACCTTGTTCCATATACAAATGTGGCCTCATCGGACAAGAATATATCGGTAGGTAATTCGGAACTAAAGGTAACTTATTCCCACAATTTCGATATAATGGGAGAATATTATCTAAGTTCTGTGGGTATTCTATCAGCCGGAATATTCTATAAGCACCTGGATAACTTCATTTATAAGTACAAAGATATACAGTACACACATGAAAAATACTCAAATGACTTTCCGGGCCTTTCCAATCCTATACCCGAAGGTGAGAAATGGAGTTTTCTACAGTCGCGAAACGGTAAGGGCGTAGAGGTTTTCGGCTTTGAAGTAGCTATTCAGCGGAAACTGGATTTCCTGCCGACTGATTTCCTAAAAAACTTTGCTGTATATCTCAATTACACGTATACTCACTCTAAGGCAAAAGGAATAGCCGATGAAGAAGGCACAGAAAGGAAAGATGTCAGTCTGCCGGGAACAGCACCTCATATGTTTAATGCATCACTGGCATGGGAAAACAAAAGATTCTCGGCACGAGCATCGCTAAATACCACCTCCGGCTATATAGACGTACTCGGAGCAAGCGAGTTCTATGACAGCTATTACGACAAACAACTGTTTCTCGATATAAATGCATCTTACAAAGTAATACCAAGCGTTCGTGTTTTTGCTGAAGCAAACAACCTGACCAACCAGCCCCTGTGCTACTATCAGGGAAAATCGGACAGACTGCAACAGGCTGAATATTATAAACCTACATTCAACATAGGTATTAAATACGATTTCTAACCCCCGTAAAAAAATTAAATTATGAAACTAAAAAACCGTATACTCTTTCTCAGCCTTATCCTGTTATTCACAACCGGAATAAGCGCTCAGGATAACATTAATAATCACAAGGAACTGGATGACCGTTTTAATTTTATCATTGCTACCGACTTAGGCAGGAATGGTTACTATGATCAGAAACCTGTAGCTGCCAAAATGGGAGAAGTAGCAGAGAATATAGGTATTGAATTCTTTATTTCTTCAGGAGATACCCACCACTACGAAGGGGTGGAAAGCGTGAAAGACCCGTTATGGACGACTAATTATGAGTTGGTGTACTCCCATCCTGAACTTCAGGTAGAGTGGTACCCTGTCTTGGGAAATCATGAATACAGTGGTAATACGCAAGCGGTAATTGATTACAGTAAAGTCAGCCGCCGCTGGTGTATGCCTGACAGGTATTACAAAAAGTCGTTCACGACTGGAGAAGGGGAATCTGTACTGATTGTCTTTATAGACACTCCGCCCCTTATCGACAAGTACAGGAACGAAACAGAATCGTACCCTGACGCGGCAAAGCAGGATATGCAAAAGCAACTGGACTGGATAGACGCTACACTAAAATCGGCAACCGAAAAATGGAAAATCGTTGTAGGGCATCATCCTATCCATGCCGAAACATCGAAAAACGATAGCGAGCGTACAGATCTGCAAAAAAGAGTAGACCCTATCTTGCGAAAGTACAGTGTAGACATGTATATCTGCGGGCATATCCACAACTTTCAGCATATCCGTACTAAGAATACAAATATAGATTATGTAGTGAATTCATCCGGTTCGCAAAGCCGCAAGGTAAAAAATCCGGTTGAAGGGACCGTATTCTCCAGCGGGGAAACAGGCTTTGCTGTGTGCTCGGTATCAAATAACGAATTAAAATTATACCTGATAAATAAGGAAGGTAATATACTACACACTGTGACAAGGAAGAAATAAAATAAAAGCTAAATGAAAAAAGCTGCCGCTGCCTTTGGAATAATTATCCGGAAGGCAGCTTTTTCCGCATTTATCAGGTTATTGCTACCGCCGGCGTCACCATGTTTCCTGGGAAGTCTGTATATAATGATTTACAATACTTTTGTATTGGAGTTACAGCAATATGAGATGTATTTATTTAATAATAAGCGATTTAATTCTGTTGAAATCGAAGAGTACCTTAGCTATGGAACTGTGAACCGAAAGAGTTTTCTATCAATGCTGCGTATCAATTATTATAAAGACTCCGCCAGAATATTATAATTCTGACGGAGCTAATAAATAATGGATCACATTATTTGCGTATCACCTGAAATAGCTCTTATCCATATATTCGAACTCCGGCTGTCCTTCCTTGCGGATAGCGACAAGGATATTTTCCCACTGGGTGGGGAATCCGCCGAATATGGCTCCCAGCCTTACCAATTTGAAAGCATGGGAGCCTTTGGCTAGAGCTATGGATTTGTCGCTGCGGGAGAATTTACGGGCTGTCCCGTGATTGTCCTTTTCATTGGATATCAACAGCTTGCCGTCTATCCACAGTTCATGGTCCGTACTGAAATAATAAACCCCGTCCTCGGGTATGTCCATGTAGCCGGTGAGCACTGTCGAATAGAAATCATCCTGGAATACTTCCCTGTAACCGTTCACCCGGAATTTTGATTCTTGCGGCGCTGCCACATATCCGGTTTCCACGGGAGTCTTCCCCTCGAGTTCCGCCACTGTCCTGAAACAGCCTTTGTAATATTCGGCTTTTATTCCCTCAGCGGTATCCTTAGCGACTTTTACAGCCGGGGCATAGCTTTGCTTTTCTAGGGTAATTGTCCGTACCGGGCTCATTTTACCGGATAACAATACGGAACGTATCTTTAATACGGTGTTCTTCGTAAATATCAATGGCCTGAAATATACATCCGATGTTAAAGCCGGCTCGCTGCCATCCGTTGTATAAACCATCTTAACCGGCTCCGTCGTTTTGAACTCCAGCACAGCCTGCTGCGTAAAGGCTATAAAATTGCATGAAGGAATTCCTTTCTGTTCGGGAAGAGGTATATAATAATTAACATCGTGCATATCAAGGCGCACCCGTTGATTTTCAATACGACGCTCGAAATCCTTGTAATCTTTCTTTTCTTTTGGCGTCCATGACAGTTCGGCCAAAGCGATGATACGCGGATAGATATCATATTCCATATCTTTTCCGCCGTATTTATACTCCGTCCACACATTTGCCTGCGCCCCGAGTATGTGATGCCTTTTATCCGCCGCTATTTTTTCGGGAACAGGTTCATATCCGTATGTTTTTTCAAGGGTCATATAGCCGCCTATAGTCACGGGTAGGAGTTTCGGGTCTCCCTGGTATTTGTCAAGGTACATCCAGTTTCCCGGAGTCATGATCACATCGTGCCCCATATTGGCCGCGGCTATGCCGCCTTCCTCCCCGCGCCAGCTCATAACGGTCGCCGACGGAGCCAGGCCTCCTTCGAGGATTTCATCCCAGCCTATCATTTTCTTATTGTGTTTCAGTAAAAATTTTTCGATGCGCTGCACGAAATAGCTTTGCAGGCGTTCTTCTGCGGAATGCCCTTTTTCGGCAGTCAATCCCTGTTCTTTTATACGTGCCTGACATTTGGGACAGGCTTTCCACCTGCCTTTGGGGCACTCGTCGCCGCCAATATGGAAGTATTCGCTTTCGAACAGGGGGATTACCTCGGCGATTACATCTTCCAGGAATTGGAATACGGAATCGTTACCGGCGCAATACACATCGTTGGCTACACCCCATATATTCCTTACCTCTACCGGTTTGCCTGTGCACGAGAGTCCGGGATAGGCAGCGATCGCTGCTACGGCGTGTCCCGGGAGCTCGATTTCGGGTATCACTTCTATAAAGCGTTCTTTGGCGTATGCTACGATTTCCCGGACCTGTTCCTGCGTATAAAAGTAGGGACCATATTCGTTTCCTTCGCCTTCAATCCTCTTTGCTCCGACTTCGGTCAGTTTAGGGTATTTCTTTATCTCGATGCGCCATCCCTGATCTTCGGTCAGATGCCAGTGAAAGGTATTTATCTTGAACATCGCCAGCAGGTCCAGCTGCTTCTTGATAAAGTCCACACCGGCAAAGTGGCGGCATACGTCGAGGTGCATGCCGCGGTATTTGAAGCGGGGCTCGTCCTTTATACTGACGGCAGGAATATTCCAGGTAATACCCTTTACCGGCACAGGGCTTTCTATTTCGGCAGGCAGCAGCTGCATGAGGGTTTGCATCCCGTAAAACAACCCCCGTGGTGTTTTGGCACGGAGCTCTATGGCCTTGTCCGTCACATCCAGCAGGTAGCCTTCCCCGTTGACAGGAATATCCTGAACCAGAGACAGGCTTATATAAGCGGATGACGGCTTTGTCTTACGTATGTCCGGGCTGTTGCCTGTTGATTTTCCAATTTTAGCGGCAAAGTATGCCGCCACTTTTTCCGCGTTTTCATTATCCGTTACGAAAACTACCTTCCCCTCCGGTTTAAAGGTTCCTTCCTTCTGTATAATTTCAAGAGGCAACGGGGTTATATTCAGCCCCCTGTTATACGGTTGACCGCCCGATTGGGCATTGACTATACATGCACACAATAAACACAGCGCTGAAAACAGCATGGGTATCACTTTCTTCATTTTTATCTAATATTTTTTGATGAGGGAAAATTCTATTCTTTATCTCGTAATAATTCCTATTTCGCCTATGGTATAACTATCCTTGTTTCCTACAGACTCCTGCGGCTTTATTTTAATATATCGCCCTTGTTCAGGACTGTCGAACAGTACCTCCTGCCGTACCGGGTTATTGGCGATATTGCTGAATACGGCGTTGCTTTTCACTTGTATCCACTCCTGCCCGTCGGCGCTTACATAAAAATCATATTTGTAAATATTGGCAGCCTGCACTTTCCCCACAGGTCTGTATGTAAAGCCTTTGAGCACGTAGCTTTGTCCCAGGTCGACCGTTAAGGGTGCGGCTATGGCAAGTTCGGCCGATGTCCGTGGATTGCCATCTATGATATTGGCGGTGTTGTTTACCGCAGGGCTTATTACTGTCCATTTTGCAGGGGCAATGTCATAAAAGACCGTTACAGTCTCACTCTTTCTTGCCACGCCGGCTATAACCACCGCCTTTATAATACCGCCGTCCGGCAAAGGGAACGGCCTGTCGTATTTCTTCGATGTATTGTCCGGCTCTTTTCCGTCCCTGGTATAGAATATGTCAGAGCCGGGAATTTTACATCGGATAGTGACAATACCGGCTTTATCCCGGCTGATTACAGGAGCGGAGAGTAACTCCGGTGATTTATAAATGCCAATACTGCTTATAACCGGACTAGCCAGCGCGTTAAACTCAATCTTCAGTTTTTGGGAGGTTATCGCCGGGAAACGCAATATGCGCTTATAACCTATCGTTGTGGCTTCGGTCAACTTCTTCCAGTTTTTAGCTTTCTTGTCCCAGTATTTAACGTTGAGTGCCGATACGCGTTGTCCCAGAGGTATATATTCCTGTAACAGTAGCCGGTTGAATGTTTTCTCCTTTTTCAGGTCGATTTCCAGGTACGGGGACAATTCGCCGTCATTAGCCGCCCAGTAGCTGTCATAATCGTTATCCAGTATTTTACTTGTCGCATATTCAAGTGAACCACCCCTTGTATTGCTTGCCTTTACCGCTGCCCCGGAGATAAGGTTTTCACTGAAAGCCTCTTCCCTGGCTCTGCGAAAATCCATCAGCCTTAGCGAATCCTTCGGGTGGATGCGCCCCCTGCGGTCGGGAGGTACATTCAGCAGCAGGTTCGAATTGCGTCCTACTGATGTATAGTAAATATCCATCAGCTTATCCACCGATTTAACCTTATCGTCTGTCGAAGGACTGTAAAACCATCCCGGACGGATAGATACATCCGTTTCGGCGGGAACCCATGCTTCCCCACCCTGCACGCCTGCATTCAGGACTTGGACAGGAGGTGCATCCCGGCCGGGGCCGTAGCCTTTTACATTCAGTGTAGACCAGTTGGTTTCCCCTGCGATACCCTGCTCATTGCCCATCCAGCGACACCCCGGGCCTATATCGCTGAAGACGATAGCCTGCGGCTGATTTCTATAAACAACTTTATGGAACATATCCCAGTCGTAGGTTTGTTTTTTGCCTCCGTGCCCTTCTCCGTTGGCTCCATCGAACCATTGCTCGAATACTTCGCCATAACCGGATAAAACTTCATTCAGCGTATTGGCGAAAGTCCGGTTGTAGGCAGGAGTTCCATAATCAGGGTGGTTCCGGTCCCATGGGGAAAGGTATACGCCGAATTTCAACCCGTATTCCCTGCATGCTTCAGACAGTTCTTTCAGGATGTCGCCACTTCCATTTTTCCATGGGCTTTCCCTGACAGTGTGCGTGCTGTATTTACTTGGCCAGAGACAAAACCCGTCATGATGCTTGGCTGTAATGATAATACCCTGCATTCCGGCCGCTTTGGCCGTTGCCGCCCATTGCCGACAATCGACTCCTGACGGATTAAAGACTTTGGGGTCTTCCTTGCCATTGCCCCATTCCACATCCGTGAATGTATTCGGCCCGAAGTGACGAACATGTAATACTCCAGTTTCTGCCAGTCAACCTGGTAACCGGACGGAACTGCTCCATAGGGCTCAGGCGGTCGTGTCTGGGAATTGATAAACTGGGGACTTATAAAAAAATATATAAATAGTAGAATTATCAGGTATTTCATATATGTATGGTTTAGTTTTTTAATCCACCTATACGGGTAAATAACCGTTGACCGATTATTGTTCGATCTTAAGCTTCGTCAATACCGGCACTTTGGTCGTCCTCACTTCCGTATGCGGCTTATCATTCAGCTGCTCGAAAATAATGATCTTATTCTCTCCTTTCTTAAGCCACACACCCGGGA
>QMCD01002295.1_pt1 | contig 15689 bp, 14 predicted proteins | sample 1821841 | NCBI WGS metagenome assembly QMCD01 (sample SAMN01991225, study PRJNA193472) | Termite gut metagenome, whole genome shotgun sequencing project. | isolation source: worker | host: Macrotermes natalensis | reverse complement strand
TATCTTTTTCACAGATAACTCCTTTCGGGGACAGGGCAAAAAGCGCCGTACCCATCGTAATTTCTACCTGTATTCCGCCTGCTTACGCGGCCAGCTCGTAGGCGTCCATTGTGTGATAGCTGTAGCCGTTGTTCTTTGAAACCAGCCTTGCGAAAAAACATGCCAAAGCCGGTTCGTAATTTCTGACGCAAACCAGTGTTTTTTGAGTCGCCGCCACCTTCTATGTGCAGAAACACTACTACCATCGGTTCCCTCCAATCTGGCCGGAAGTCCAGAGATTGCCAAGCCGATATTTTTCGAGCCACGGGGCCAGTTCCTCAGGATCAAGTCGCCGCAATTCCGTGGAGCCATCAATTTTTTCGCAGATGACAATACTTTCTGGCGTGTCGGTGAACTTATCGACCAGTAAAACGGAATGCGTCGTGGCGATAATTTGTGTCCGCTCCGAAGCGTAGCGAATGGCCTTAGCAATGACTTGGATCAAGTCGGGATGCAGGCCCATCTCCGGCTCTTCGAGGCAAATCAGCTTCGGTGGCTCGGGATCGCACAAAATGGCAAGCAGGGCAAGGTAACGGAGCGTGCCGTCGGAGATTCGGGCTGCGGGGATTTTGAGTCCGTCTTTTTCTTGTGCGGAAAAGAAAAGATAGTCATTGAATTCCTCAATGACAATATCTTCAATGTCTTCATAAAGTTCATGGAGAAATTCTAAAAATTTGGCTTTGCTTTGCTCGTTTTCCGTGATTCGCCTGAGAACGTGAGCGAGGTTTCGACCATCGTCTCGCAGTCGGTCATGTCCAAGTGCCACAGGTTGTGGGCCTGATCGAATCGGTGCGGAAGGGCCGTATTGCCAGTCTCGAAAGAAAAAGATGAAGTTACTCTGTTGACTTTCGTCCCTATATCTCTCATCCTTCTTGTACTCGTTACGAGATTGGCCAGCCAAAATCTGTGGTTCGTCAATGTACCCTGAAACAATTTGCCCATCGGTCGTGTCAAGCCTACGTACAGCACGTTGACTGATATTGTGATTCCAAAACCACGCATTGTCCAGTCTGCAATTCGCCCCAATATCAGCTTGCAACGCCGCCAGCAGATTCGACTTGCCCGACCCGTTTGGTCCGATGACGATGTTGATCGGCTTTAGTTCCAACTCAGGGCTGTCGGGACCGAAGGACAACAGGTTCTGAATGCGGATGCTTTTGAAAAAATTGGACATGGCGAAAAGTGATAGACACCAGATTCATTCAAAAAACTAAATTTCCAACTTTTGTTAAACGTCTTTTTTTTCTAATCGTTGGCCGTGTACCTCGTTGATGCTACCATTTTTTGGCGATAAAACCTTCCGGTGAGGGCAAAATTTCGACGGCATAACCGGACTGGACAATCACGTAAAAACCTTGTTTTTGTGCAAACGTGGCGACGTTAGGCTCAACGACCGCACCGGCCACCGCACCGACGAATTGGTGATTCACGCGGCTTGCGTCCGTGTTCCAGTATTTCCGATATTTTTCAAGCTGCTCGACATGTTCCCGTACATCCTGGATGGTCAGTTTTGTTTTGACTTCAATGAGAATCGACGTTCCGCCGTTTTCGAGAATCAGGTCGATTTCGCTCTGGTCGACCGTGCCAACTTTTCCGAAAATGCGGTTGCGATAATAGGATGTCACTTCGTATCCGAGGTTTTGGAATTGGTTGACAATATTACCACCGATCATGTTTTCGACAATTTGGCCAATCCGCGAGCCGAGATCAGAGATTTTTTTATCGAGCATCCGACTTCGCTGTTCCCATTGTGCATCGTCTTCTGCTCGTTGATGTTTTATATTCCTCTTCCTCCTTTTGACGCTGCTTTTCGCGTTCCTCGGCTGCCGCGCGGTCAAGTGCCCGCTCACGCTCACGTTCTGCTATTTCACGCTCAATACGCTCATTGGCTTTTTGAAAAAGCTCAAGAATACTTTCATAAGTTACTGGTTTTTGTTGTGCGGACATGATTTTTGCTCATTATTTTTTTTTGTCATCGGCGATTTTTTGGGGCAGCGATTTTTTTGGGCACGGCCACCATGCAGACGGGTTGGGGAACCCTGACTTCCGAGCCAGTGGGCGTGAGTCTTCCGGTTTCCGGGTCAACTTTCATCACGACGATGTTGCCGCTCTGATTGCAGGAGAACAGAAACCGGCCTGTCGAGTCGAGCATAAAAAATCGTGGTGTTTTTCCGCCGCTCGAAGCGTGCTGAACGAGCTTGAGCTTTCCGTCTTTTTCACTGATGGCAAAGACGGCGATGGAATCATGGCCGCGATTGGAAACGTACAAAAATTTTTCGTTTGGCGACAGAGCAATTTCGGCTGTTGAGTTTTTCTTGGGATCGAACTCGTCGGGCAAAGTGGAAATAGTTTGAACCAAATCAATATCAACGGGTTCGGTGTAAGCGTTGGCAAAGTCAAAGACATTGACCGTGGAATTCAATTCGCCATTGACATAGACGCGGTGAACTATGGGCGGTCCGTCTCGTTGGGGTAGAAATGAAACGGCCAAATGCCGCGGCCCCGTTCCCGGCGGTAAGCCCAGTTCCATTCCTCTCGTCCGTAAGAGACTTCCGTTGCCGCCTCTTTCTTTATAGTAGTGGAACGTGTACACGAGGTCGGCTCCTAAGTCTGGAACATAAAAGTGACCGCCGGTTTTGTGGATAGGAAAAACTCCGTGCGGATGCGACTCTTTTTGCCGTTGCGAATTGCGACCGGGACGAAGACGGGGGGCTGAAAATTTGTGGTCGCTGTGTTCGCGGGCATCATTCAGTCGCCCGTCCTCCTGCATTTCAAACTCGGTCACATTGGCCGAATTGTAATTCGCGGTGGCCACGGCAAAAGGCTTATCCTGTAGCAAGAGCACGGCCAAATGGCACGGGGCTTTGCCCGGCACGTCTTGTCGCTCCAGAAGCTCCATTTTGCCCGTCTTTGCGTCATAGGAAATCACGTAAAGACCCGCATTTTCATTTTTTTCACTCACCGCATACAGAATCGGCAAAGTCGGATGCGTGGCAATCCACGAGGGCTGCTCGCATTCGAGGGCCAGTTCCGGTGGCGAGAGCTGGCCAGTTGCGGGATCGAATGTCGTTGTGTAAATGCCTTTACTGTCATTTTCGCCGCGACCGGTGTACGTTCCGATAAAGTAACGCTGCGGTTCGGCAGAGAAAGCGAAAATGGAGCAGCAAAAAAACGCGAGTGCAAGGAAGGTGGTTTTCATGGTATCAAATTTTCGGGGTAGCATACATTCGTAGAACGCAGGTCGTTTTCAATTTTTTCTGGACAGCCCGCGAAGGCGGAAATGACGGAACAAGTCAAGTGTTCATACCGGCAATCAGCACCAACGCCTCCGAGCCGCGTTCGGAGGCGCAGGGTTCGTCATCAAAGCCTGCCCGGATTACAGCTCTAAAGCCGCTTTGTCGTGCTGGTCATCGTGCCCGTGCCCTTCACGGTCATCCTCATCTCAGGCATCTCGGCGGCAAATTTTAAAGCAGCATTCTCTTCTGAATCTTCTGTCGCTTCGGTTTTTTGAGTACCGCCCATGATCATGGTCATGTCCATTTCCGTGTTCACCACGGAAGAAACCATGAGGCCCGTTGTCACTTCCATTTTGGTCACACCGGTCGATTTGATGTCCATTTTTTCAAATAGCATTTTTATCGGTTCCATTTCAATGGTCTGGCCTCTTTCGGATTTTTGCGTGAGCGTCATTTCCGTTTCAGCGATTTCCACGCCGTCCACCGTTTCCACCGCTTTTAATACACCTTCGCCCACAGTGTTCACTTTGCCTAACATGGGAATCGGCATGTCGGTTTCGATATTCCATTTTTCGCCCACCGCAAGGGCTTGTTTGGGCTCGGCATCTTTTGCGGACCCCAGCAGCGCTGTCATCATGTCCGCCCCCATTGTGTCTTTCATCGTGGTATACACTCGCTTTTCCTGCTCGTTTGCCGCATTTTCGGTCATTTTATTCCAAAATTCATCCCAGCCTTCGGTTTTTTGAACGTTGCCGTCCTTGTCAAATGTCGCGGTGATTTTCAGACCCACCATCATTCCCAACGTTTTGAACGGTGAATTTGTCGCGGTCGCCTTATCGTCACTGTCAAAATTCATCTCCATCGGCCCAGTTTTCTGCTTCATGGCTATCCGTTTGAATTCCGTGACGATTTTTTGTGTGCCATCCGCCTCGACGGGGCCAGCGGTGATTTCCACGTACTGATTCATCTCCTGCACGCTAGGCATGTCCTGCCCCATCACGTTGACGGTCATGTTCATGGCCGTGATGTTCTGCATTTCGTAGCGGCCTTCGGGACAACGGCCGCGCAGTTCGTATTTTTTGGTTTCTTGGCCGGAAACGAAGGTCGTGACGGTCGTGAGACACGCCAAAATCGCCATGCAACCCCAAACGGATAATTTCTTCATAAAAAAACTCCATCAAGTAGGGACTAAAAAAGAAAGGTGACAAACGTGATACCATTATAGCCGAAGCGCCGTCACAATGCAAGCAAACAGGCTGTCCACGCCAAAAACTTCCTTTTTGTGTGGGGGTTTTCGCTGGCCTGCTCTGATGCTATAATTTCGGAAATATCGCGATTTTTTGGCACTTTTGGGGCGGCGACCGACAGCATGAACCGAAATTCGCTGGCCGTTTGGCCACATTCGTTCTTCCAACTTATCATAATCAATCTTTACTCTCATGGCAAAAAACAAAATCGTCGTTTGTATGGGCAGCTCCTGTTTTTCTCGTGGCAATGGAGACCTTGTGGAGCTGATTGAGAATTATTTGGCGGCCAATGATCTTCAAAAAGACGTTGAAGTCGAGCTTTCCGGCACGCTTTGCCAAGAACATTGTGCGGAAGGCCCCAACGTGATGATTAACGATGTCCGATATGCTCATGTGGATACCGGCGTGATGCTTGACCTGCTCAAAGAACATGTTAAGAAATAATGGAGAATGGACAATTGGAAATGTTCGCATGTAGCATGAAAAAATGCCTCCTCCCTCAAATTTTTCCATTTTCAATTCTCCATTTTCCATTGACTTCCCCATGAACCAGCGCAATCCCGTTTACACCATTGATAATAGCTGTCACGATTGCTACAAGTGCATTCGCTATTGCCCTTGCCGCGCCATTCGGATCGTCAATGGCCGCGCGAGTGTCATTGAAGAGCTTTGTGTGGCCTGCGGGATGTGTGTCAAAGTCTGTCCGGCCAAGGCGAAAAAAATCCGCCCGGATTTGCCGCGTGCCCGGTATCTTTTGGCTAACAACAAGCGGGTTTACGCATCTCTTGCGCCCTCATACGTCAGTTATTTCAAAAATCTTCCGCCCGGTGCCGTCATTGCGGCGATCAAAAAATTGGGCTTCGCTGGCGTGAGTGAGACGGCTCTCGGAGCGCAGGCGGTCAGTGCGGAGACAAGCAAATTTCTTGAAAACGCCCCGCCCGGCATCTACTTTTCCAGTGCCTGCCCCGCCGTGGTGGATTACTTGCGAAAATACGCACCGCAATTTGTGCCCAACATCGTGCCGGTTCTGTCGCCGGTGTTGGCTCACACGATAATGCTGCGTCAAGAACGAGGCAGCGACCTGAGCGTTGTCTTTTTTGGCCCTTGTTCCGCAAAAAAGAGCGAAGCGGATCGTCATCCCGACATTCTCGATCTGGCCTTGACGTTCAATGGACTGAAAGAATTTTTGAAATCGGAAAACATTTATCCAGAGACCATCCCTGAAAAGGAATTTGGTGAATTCTTTCCCCGTGTCGCCGAGGAAGGCCGAATTTACGCCGTTGAGGGCGGCATGAACGATACGATGCGCTCGGAATCGAGTCCCATTCGCTTTTTTTCTGTTTCAGGGCTTCGGAATTTGGAACGTCTGTTAATGGATGCTCCCACGGCGGAGGAAATCGGCAACTGCAAGATTTTCGTCGAAAGTTTGGCCTGCTACGGTGGTTGCATCAACGGTCCAATCATGCCAGCGGACAGTGCGGGCACACTTTCCTCAATGGTTCGCCTTGCCAGAGAATATGAAGGCGGAAACAGCTTGTCACGAACGTTCAACTTGTCCATCGAAGAACCCATTGCGGCGGCTCCCTGTCTTGACCCGGCGGTGACGGAAGAGGAAATCAAGAAGGCGCTTGCATCGATTAACAAGTTTACGCCCTCGGACGAGTTGAATTGCGGCGGTTGCGGCTATTTCAGTTGCCGTGAATTTGCCAAGGCACTGTTGACAAACAAGGCGGAAAGCTCCATGTGCGTTTCGCATCTGCGTCAGCTTGCACAACGAAAAAACAACGCCTTGGTCAAATACATTCCGGCGGGCGTGGTGATTGTGGATCGGCATCTCAACATTGTCGAATGCAACAGCCGGTTCGCGGAACTTTTTGACGAAGACACGCGCTTTGTTTTTGAATCGCGAGGTCTCGTTGGGGCGGACATCACAAAATTTGTCGATTTTCATGGCCTTTTTTCTTCAGTTTTGGATGGTGGCGGCGAGCTTCAGAGGCCGCATTTGGTTTGCGACGATAAAATTTTGAACGTCAGCATTTTCACCATTTCGCCCAATCTCATTGTGGGCGCGATCATTCAAAATGTGACCAGTTTGGAGATGCGGCGCGAGCAGGTTTCGGGCAAGGCGCGAGCGGTGATTCAGAAAAATATTGCCACTTGCCAGCGAATCGCGCGGAGTTTGGGCGAACACATGGCGGAAACGGAAATTTTGCTGCGCGAAGTGGCAGGCACGTATGACGTGGCCGTTCCGACGAGCGATGTAACAGGTTCCTAACGCTTTCCGCCCTAATCACGTTTGAGCAAATCCGTCTCGATGACGCGGATTTTTTCCCATTTTCCGCCAAAATATCTCACGGCAAAAGCCGCGCAATACGCCATGACCAGCGCGGTCAGGATTATCCAGCAGCCAATCACGCCCATCCCGAAAAATTTGACCCCCACAAAGCACAAGAGTGGCAACAGCGGGGCCAAAACCAGCACGACGGCCATGATGTAAAACGAGTCGCCCGCCCCGCGCAGTGCGGCACAAAACACAACGGAGATGCAGTCGAAGAAAAGGTACAAGGCGATAAACTGCACGAGAATCACCGTCACGTCGCGCACGGCGGCAAACTCTTCCGGCGGCGTGTTCATGGCAAAACCGGCCAGCAGTATATCAGGAATCGTGAGGAGCAGAATGCCTAAAACGCCGGTATAAGCTATGCCCATCACCGCGGCCGTGTTCGTTGCCCGGCGTGCCAAGTCCACACGATTGTTTCCCAACTGGTTGCCCACCATTGTTGTAACGACAATGCCAATTCCAATAAGGGGGATGAACGAAAAGTTATTGAACGTAAAGGCGATGGTTGTGGCGGCCGCTTCGGGTTTGCCCAGCCCACCAATAATCATGAGAAAAACGGTGAACGTGATGTTGTCCAAAAAAACGAAAGAACTGCTGGGCATCCCAAAATAGAGCAGTCGTTTCATCAAAGGCCAATCGAAACGCATTCCAGCGAGGATATTGTAGCGTTTTTCTTTTGCATCCGCCCAAAAAATAAGGACAAGATAAATACCAAGTCTCACCCACTGGGCGACCATCGTGGCAATGGCGGCTCCTTCCAGTCTCCAGGCGGGAAAGCCCCATTTCCCAAAAATGAGGACATAATCCAGAACGACATTGAGGAAAACGCAGAATAGGTTGATGAACATTTCGACCTGCATCTGACCGCGGCCACGAAAAAAAGACGAGGCCGCCTCACTGCCCACCGCGGCGGAAACGCCCCAGAGCATAATGTTGAAATAACTGGTTTCCATCTCGAGCAGCTCAGGATCGTGGCCAAAAAGGGCGAAAAAGCAGAGCAGCAGCGGTTGCAGCAGAAACAAAAGCGGCATGGTGGCCACTCCGACCCAGATTCCTTGCCAAACAATCGGACCAATGTGGCTGTCATTATCGCTGCCGTGATACTGAGCCACAAAAGTCGTCGTGAACATGGCGATTCCGGCGGGAATGGCCATCACGGTCCAGAAGAGCATTCCGCCCAGCAGGGAGGCGGTCATGGCATCGGAGTTAACTTGCCAGAGAAAAAAGCGGTCGGTAAAATTCATCAAGGAAATCGAGCCGCTCGAAATAATGATCGGCAGAGCCAACCGTAAGACATCGAAGCCCCCACAGGGGCGTGTCCACCATGTTTCCTCGCTTACCTTCCCGCTATTACCGCCATTATTTTCGCTTTTTTTCGCTGCCATGCGTGTAGTATATCGCAATTGATATGTTTTTCAAGGCGTTTGAACACAGGCGTGGCCAGAATCTCGCGCGGACTTTTGCGAGTTGACGGGAATGGCGACACAGAAATCGAAGCGTTCTCAAAAAATTCGTCTTGACGCGAAAATAAAAATTCTCTATACTTCGCCGCAGCATTGAAGCAACACCCTTTGCCACAAATCCTGCAAAAGTTCTGCCGCATGTCCTTTGCCTCTTTTGACACCCCTTTTAACGACAGTGAAAAGGAACGAATCCGCGAGGCCATCGACATCGTTGACCTGATTGAGCATCATTATGCCATCCCACTCCACCGAGCTGGCCGAAAATTCAAAGGCCACTGCCCCTGGCACGACGACAAAGACCCCAGTTTGCAAGTTGACCCTGACAGGCAAACGTTTATCTGTTATCCCTGTCAAATCGGCGGTGATGTCTTTTCCTTTGTGATGACCTACGAAAAAGTCGACTTCAAGGAAGCAATGCAAATTTTGGCCGAACGAGCTGGAATCGAACTACATAAGCGACCCAGCAAAAGAATTCTGATTCGGACGGATTTTCAAACCCCGTTGCACACGGCCCCGTCTAACGAAGACGCCACTCTCCGCACCGCCACAAAGCCGACCACGCTTGACCCAAACGCCTTGCTTGACGAAATTGGTCAGGAAGATGAAGAGTTTGACGAGATTTCGCAAATAGCACCATCTGCACAGAATAAACCATCTCAGCAGGTTAAAGCAGTCACCAAATCTGTGACAAAAGAGACGCTGCTCCAAGCGGCGGATTGGTTGGCTCGGCAATACCATCAAGCCCTGTTGACTTTAGAAGAGGCCAAGCCTGCCCGCCAGTATTTGGAGGAGCGCGGCATTTTGGCGGCCTCGGTCGAACAATTTCAGCTCGGTTTTGCTCCGAAAGAACGGGACTGGCTTACGAACAAAGTCAAACAGCAACCAGAACGCATTGGCATTTTAGAGAGTATAGGCAACCTGCGAGAATCTGCTGGGCAACCGCAGTCTGGGCATCATAATGCCAGTGCAAGTCGTTTTTACGACCCGTTTGGCGGACGCTTGGTTTTTCCCATCCGTGACACGAAGGGAAAAACGGTGGGATTCAGTGGTCGCACCGTGCCAGGCATTGAACTGAAAAATCCGGCAAAGTATTACAATACGAGCGGTGATTCACCGCTTTTTGTCAAAAGCCGACTGGTTTACGCACTGGATTTGGCACGAAAAGCGATGCCCAAAAGTCGCCGTGTCTTGATTATGGAAGGTTATACCGATGTGATCATGTCCCATCAGTACGGTTTTTGCGACGCAGTCGCCGTCATGGGAGTGGCCTTGGGCGCGGAACACATTCGTGAGCTCAAACGGTATGCCGACCAGATGATTCTGATTTTGGATGGCGATGTGGCTGGAATGCGAAACGCGGAGCGTGTGCTTGCGCTCTTTGTGGCGCAAGGTGTGGAAATGAAAATTGTCACACTTCCCGATGGGGCCGATCCTTGCGATTTTTTGCAGCGTCACGGAGCTGCGGCCTTGGAAACACTGCTTCAAACAAACGCAGTCGATGCCTTGGAGCACATGCTCTTGTCGGCCACAAAAGGTTTGGATGTGCAAAAGGATGTGGCGGGGTCCGTGAAAGCTTTGGACTCGGTGTTGGAAATTCTTGCCCAAGCACCGATGGAAAAGGCGCTTCCCAATGACCCCATGCGATTGCGGGTTGAAAAAACAGTGCAGAATCTTGCTCATCGATTTTTGATGCCCATCGACGAAGTGAAGCGGCGGTTGCGCGAAATTCGAGAAACCGTGGAACGGCGGCAGCGCGACGAAAAACAGCGGGCGAGTCAGCGACAAGCGGATAATCATGAAACAACCGCTTTTTTCCACGAGCCGCAAAGCACCGAGTTCGCTAGCGGGCAGTGGCCTGACCGACTGGAGCGTGAACTGCTGGAGTTTTGGCTTTCCGACCCCACGGCGATTTACGAATTTTGGGGAGCGATTCCCGTGGAGCGTTGCCGATCTCCTATTACTCGCATGGTGTACGAAAAATGCAATGAGATCATCGAGCGAAATTTGCCAGCCACCTTTGAACGCGTTTTGACGGCCTTTGACGAAAATCCGCAGATGGGCTTTTACCTCGTGGAACTTCAAAAGTCGGGCATGGAAAAGCGGCGAATTTTTGCGCAGCGCGAGGAAAATGAGCCCTTTTTTGCCGCGAACGATGAAGTTGGCGAATTGGAAGAGTCACTGCGTTGTGAAACGGAAGAACAATTGCCGTGGCCTGCTGAACGGCGGGCGCAGCTTGTTCGTGAAATCATTGACGGATTTGATCGCCGCGATGAACCTCGGCAGAGGATTGACGATCTCAATCAGCTTCGCAACGATTCCTTAACGGACGAGGAAAAATGGGAGAAGCTGATTCAATTACAGACGGAACTTCGCCGCCAGCAAGAAGAAAAACGCAAAAATCGTAGTGAATAATGGAATAATGGACAGTTGATAGTGGGTCGTAAGAAAACGCAAGCGGACGTCCAGAGATATGGGCTAAAGACTGTTTTTTCTGGACTGGATTCCTGCCTTCGCAGGAATGACCGGTGCGACCATCCCACTCTCCACAAATTTAACCCCCGGCGCCAAGGATGACGCAAAAGGAGTATTTCATGTCACGGATGACACATGACGCTGTTACCAGCAATTGTAACAGAGCCGACAATTCTCAGCACCTCTCGAATCAACGCGAACTTTTTTTTGAATCGCCGTCCCATCGGTCTTTGAATGACGATGACGTGATCAATCATCTCCACGAAGATGAGGGTAACGCTCTTTATCACGGGGCGGAGCTGTTTAGCTCTCTTGATGGCGGCTACCGTTTTTCCGATGAGGAAGATTTTTTCTCGAATTCGGTTCCTTCCTCGCTGCATTTTGACGCTTCTTCCGATGAAGACGATGATGATGAAGAGGAGAAGACAGGAATTGAGCGGAGCAGGGATCGTGTTCTTTCTCCAAAACAGAACAAGAGTGTCGCAAAAAAATCCTCCCAACGCGGGACGTCTTTCCATGACCATACTTTCCATGACAGTGATTTCGCTTCGGAATCCAATCCGTGGAATAGCGATCCTGTGCGTTTGTATCTGGCACAAATGGCCAACATTCCCCTTTTGACCAAGGAAGGGGAAGTACGTTTATCGAAACGCATTGAAAAAAGCCGCCGCGCTTTTCGCCGCTGCGTTTTGGGTTCGCCACTGGGCATTCAAACAGCGTTTAAGACTTTAGTGGATGTGTTCCACGGCAAATTGGCCTTTGAACGCACGATCAAGATGTCGCTTACGGAACGGCTGTCCAAAGAGCAAATTCAGCGGCGAATGCCCCATCATTTGCGAACACTGGCTCCGATGCTGGAATCGTTGAACAAAGATTTCAAGGTTCTCGTCAGCAAAAACGCCTCGCCAGAAGAAAAAACCGCGAGTCGCAAACGCTTTACCGCCCGCCGCCGTCGGGCACTGGTGCTCATCGAAGAATTGAGCCTCCGCACTCGTCGCGTTCACGCGCTGATGAAGCAGCTCGAAACCATCTCGGCTCGCTTGGATGAAATTGACAGGTTATTGAACGATAAAACCGTCTCCATTCTGCCGGAACGCCAGACATTGCTCAAAAACGAGCGACGACGTTTAATCAAGGCCACGCAAGAGAGTCCGCGAAGTTTGCAGGCTCGCCGTCAAAAAATGCGTGAAAACGTGCGAATTTACGAACAAGCGAAGAGCGATTTGTCGCAAAGTAATCTGCGTTTGGTGATTTCCATTGCGAAGAAATATCGTAATCGGGGCTTGAACTTTTTGGATTTGATTCAAGAAGGGAACATGGGCTTGATGCGGGCCGTGGACAAATTTGAATATCGGCGCGGCTTTAAGTTTTCAACTTACGCGACTTGGTGGATACGGCAAGCCATCACACGCGCTATTGCGGAACAAGCCCGCACGATCCGCATCCCGGTCCACATGATTGAAGCCATCACCCGTCTGCGCAACGCGGCACGGATGTTGTATCAAGAATCCGGCAAACAGCCGAGCGTGCAAGATGTCGCTGATTTTGCGGAAATGAGCGTGGACGAAGTGCGCCGCATCATGCTGATGGAGAGCAATCCGATCAGCTTGGAACATCCGGTTGGAGAAGACGACGAACGAAGTTTCAGCGAGTTTGTAGCGGATACCAGTTTTGACAAACCGGAACAAAGTGCCGCCTCGGAACTGTTGCGAATTGCCATTGCCAAACAGCTCAAGGCACTCACGCCGCGCGAACGGGCTATCATTACGTTGCGCTACGGTTTAGACAATGGCTATTCGTACACGCTGGAAGAGGTGGGACGCATTTTCCATGTGACCCGTGAACGCGTGCGGCAAATTGAAGCGAAGGCGGTGCAAAAATTGCAGCAGCCGGGGCGAAGTCATGTTTTGGCTGGTTTTTTATCGCAGGTGGGAGAGGAGTAAGAAAAGTCGTTTTTGACACGACGATGCGACTTCAGTGCGGGTCAGGAATGAACTCGATCCGTTTTGCTCTTTCCTTGCATGACTGTTTTTGCTATGCTGCCCACGTTCCGTGGTCTGTCATTCCCCGCAACAGTTCCTCAACCGGTCTCGATGGGCAATTTTCAGCAGCATCTCACTTGCAGTACCCTGACCGGCATCGCGCTGAGCGGGGCTGCCTACCACTGCGGCATTCCCTTGCCCACCTGTCTGCTAGCGGGCGGATTTTGCAGTATGGCCGGGATGCTGCCAGACATTGATAGTGGCTCAAGCCGCTCTTTCCAGGAATGCATCTCCATCGCGGCGGCCATGAGCGCGTTTTTGCTCGCGCAGCGTTTACGGATATTTCTTCACGAGCCAGACATCATCATGCTCAGTGCGGCAGGCGTCTTTTTGTTTGTCCGCTTTGTGGTGGGCGGAATTCTCCGACGCGTGACCGTTCACCGGGGCATGTTTCACAGTATTCCGGCGGCGGTTTTGGTCGGTTTGCTCACGTTTTTTGTATCCACGGGCACGATTTCCGAGCGTTTGCTGAAGGCGATCGCGCCCACCGTGGGCTACCTGTCGCATCTTTTGCTGGATGAGTGGTGTAGCATTGATTCCTCTGGAAAAAAGCCACGCCTCAAAAAATCGTTTGGCACCGCGCTAAAATTTTATGATTCCAAGCACGCCGCCAGCAGTCTTGTTTTATACGCCTTGATCGTTTTTTTGAGCGTGACGGCCATCAAGCAGCCCGAAATGATCGAGAAACTGGACGGCGCAAGCGGCACAGAGCACGCGACTTCGCAGCGGCCATCGGACAGCAAAGTGGAAAATCGTGATCATTCCAATCGCTCTGTCTCACCCCAACAGACACGAAAACAGGCCATTCGTGAGAAGGCGGCAGAATATTTGACCCGGTTTGACCCAAATCGCTCTGCCACTCGTCCAAAACCTGACAAAGCCACAACTTGGCAAGCGGCGCAGTCGCAATTGCCCCAAGACAAGCCATTGAGTTCGACAAACACGGCAAAATATGGCGTTTTTTCACGCAATTCACGCCGTGGAAATGCGAAAATGCAGCCAAATCGCACAACGTCATCGGATGTGATGGCAACGTATTCGCCGCCCTTGCCTTCCCGTGCGGTTTCCATGCCGGGCTTGTATTCCAACCATTCCGACCAAACCAGCGCGGCATCGACCAGCGTGGCATCGGACTTGCCGCCAATGTTGTCCGGGTCGGATTTCCGCGCTGTGGGACAAATTTCTCCTTTTACCATCAAAACCAAACCGGCGAGTCTTCATTTGTTCGAGCAAAAATCCGAATAAACGACAGAAGCAGAATCGACCCTTTCTTTTCTCATCGTCATAATCGTGTTAACCGGCCTCCATCAGCGGTGTTATGCTTGTTTTCGCTCTTGCCCCGGCTTGTCTTCGCCGTCATTTGGCGGTAGGATAGCGCACTTTACAGGCAGGCGGAGTCGCTCAGACGCTCCATCGACCTCTCAAAACCAACACCGATTTTGAGATTTTTCGTATTTACCTGAACCACTCAAACTATTTTCTGGAGAATTTTGCATGCCGTCTAAAGAAGAGATTTTCAATGGCGTGAAAGAAGCATTGGTAGAAGCCTTGGCTGTTGATGATGATGAAGTGACGCAAGGAGCCACCCTCGTTGGTGATTTGGGGGCGGAGTCCATCGATTTATTGGACATCGTTTACCGCTTGGAAAAGGCTTTCGGGATTAAAATTGAACGCGGCGAGTTAGTTCCTGATGATGTGGTCAACGATCAAGAAGGTAAATACGTCCAAGAAGGTAAACTGACGGCATTGGGCTTGGCGGAAATCAAAAAACGGATGCCGCATGCCGATCTGGAAACCTTTGAATATGTCGGCGATGGCGTACCACGAGGTGTTGAGACGTGTGAACTCGTTCATTCCTCCCTGCGAGGCGATGCTGTGGAGCACGTTGTTCATGCTCGCCATGCCGGGCTCTTCCGACGCGCCGTATTTGCCGTCGATCTTGGGATTGATGCCGGGATAGGCCTGGAACAGATATGTCATTGAGGTGGAACCGGGTTTCTTGTACTCCTTGGTCGCGTAGGTTTGCGTGCCGACGGTCAGGAAGTCGGAAATCTTCGATTCGAGGTTGATGCGTGCGTTCAGGCGGTCGAGACCGGTGTTCTCCAGCGAGCCGGGGTTGTTCTGGTAACTCAGCGACATCATGTAGCGGGTGGCTTCGTTGCCGCCGGTGATCGACATGTTGTAGCGCTGGTAGAACGCCGGTTTGAACATTGCCTGCGCCCAGTCGGTGTTGGGGAATGCGATCCGGTTGGGAACCTGCGTTCCGAAATCGGGGTCGGTGTACATTCCGTTCGGGTTTGCGTTGGCCGCTCTCCACGCCGCGATCACCTCTTCGGGATAGTCCATCGAGGTGGCCATGGGATTCTGGTTGATGATCCTCTGGTTCATGAAGCTCATGAAGGTGGGCATGTCGGACATGAATTCGAGGCCGGTTATGGCCTTTTCCTGCGCCCAAAGAGTCGAGACGGAGACGGTCGGTTTGGTGCGCGCACCTTTTTTCGTAGTCACCAAAATAACCCCGTTGGCAGCTCTCGACCCGTATATGGCGGCCGAGGCGGCATCCTTCAACACTGTGACGCTCTCGACGTCGTCGGGATTGATGACCGACATGTCGGCCACGAAACCGTCGACCAGGATCAGCGGCGTGGAGCCGTTGATGGAACCGACACCGCGGATGACGATCGAGACGTTCTCGCCGCCCGGAGCGCCGCTGCCCTGCGTGACGCGCATACCGGGGATTAGACCCGCGAGCGATGACGAAAGGTTGGGAGTGGCGCGGCCCGAGATCGATTCGGAGGTGACTCTCGCCACCGAGCCGGTCATGTGGCTCTTTTTCTGCGTGCCGTAGC
>QMCD01001273.1_pt1 | contig 15693 bp, 18 predicted proteins | sample 1821841 | NCBI WGS metagenome assembly QMCD01 (sample SAMN01991225, study PRJNA193472) | Termite gut metagenome, whole genome shotgun sequencing project. | isolation source: worker | host: Macrotermes natalensis | reverse complement strand
CCAGATGGGCCAGGCCAAGCGGCTCGGTTCGTTCAGCAAGTTGCTCAGCTTTATTCCCGGCATGGGCCAGTTCGGGAAAATGATGGGCGAAATGAACGTCGACGCCGACGAGGAAATGCGGAAAGTCGGCGGTATTATCGACTCCATGACGGCGGAAGAGAAGCGGAACCCGAAAATCATCGACCAGAGCCGCCGCCGCCGCATCGCCGCCGGAGCCGGTTGCCAGCCGAATCAGGTCAGCGATCTGGTAAAATCGTTTTTGCCGATGGCGGAGATGATGAAGGCGATGTCATCGATGAACATGCGTGACCGCATGGCGGCCATGCAGCAAGTGCAGCAGATGATGGGTAAAAACCCGACAGGCAACATTGCCCCGGTAAAAAAAGGCACCGGAAAGCGATTGACGAGCAAAGAAAAGGCCGCCGCGAAGAAAAAGAGGGAGAAAGAGAAGAAGAAAAGGGAGAAGGAGAGAAAGGGGCAGTAGTTGGCATTTCAAAGCCGCGCCCATAAGGAAGCGGTGAAATGTATCGAATGCAAGGAGTTACCATGAGTGTATTGGAACTAAAACCGACAACGATTAAGGAATCGCTCCTGAATCTGGTCGAGAACATGCCGGAAGATGTGACTTGGGATGACATTCAGTATCAGATGTACGTTTGCGAGGCGATAGAAAAGGGCCTGCAAGAGATGGAAGAGTCCGATGGGATTCCTCAAGAGGAAGCGGAAAGGATCATGGACGCATGGTTCGTGTAAAATGGCACCAAAACGCCCTTGACCAGTTAAAAGACATCCAGAGTTATATCGCCAAGACGTCGCCGTTCCAAGCCCGACGAGTGGTTCGATTGATTCGAGAAGCGACAAGGCGGCTTGAAAAACAGCCGGAAATCGGGGCCGTGGTGACGGACTGGGCAGTGCGAAGACGGATTCGCAAGGTTTTGCGTGAGATTCATGTGTTCAGTTATCGCATCATTTATTGTGTTCAAGAGGACAATGTCCACATTGTGGCCGTCATTCACGCCGCAAGACGTTTGACTGTAGAGATGATGGGGGAGTAGTTCAGGATGTGAAGCGAGCCGTTTTGCATTCCCTTCTCCCAATGGGAGAGGGTTAGGGTGAGGGGATTGGCCTGCTCATGAGTGGATGATTGCAGAAAAGAGGACTGTAATATTTTCGATAACCATTTTCGGAGAAATGCTATGGATTTCAAGGATCAAATCAAGCAACTCGGTGATCGTGTCCAGAAGCTCAAAGACCAAATTGCCACGGAAGAAGCCACCAAAAATGCTTTCATCATGCCCATGCTTCAGATTTTGGGTTACGATGTTTTCAATCCTCTCGAAATAGTGCCGGAATTTACCTGCGACATTGGAGCGAAAAAGGGTGAAAAAATCGACTACGCAGTTATCCGTGATGGAAATCCCCTGATTTTGATTGAATGCAAGCACTGGAAACAAAACCTTGACGTTCACGATGCGCAACTGCTACGTTATTACACGGTCTCCAAGGCGAAGTTTGGTATTCTGACAAACGGCATCAAATACCGGATGTACACCGATTTGGTCGCACCAAACAAAATGGACGAAAAGCCATTCTTCGAGTTCGACGTGACGGACATGAAGGAAAACCAAGTCGAGGAACTCAAAAAATTCCACAAATCCTATTTTGACCTCGACAATATCGTCAACACGGCCAGTGATTTGAAATATACGAACGAAATCATGGGCATTATCAAAAATGAGATAGCCGGTCCCAGCGAATGGTTTGTGCGTGGTATCGCCAAGATTGTTTATCCCTCCAATGTCACTCCCAAAGTGTACGAACAGTTCTTGGCCCTGACGAAAAAGTCGTTTTCGCAGGTCATCAGCGATTTGATTCAAGAGCGTCTGAAAACAGCGTTGTCCCAAGAAGCGGAATCGGCGCAGCAGGCCGAGGCGGTCCAATCGCAAGGAGGCGAAAGAGAATCGGACGACAGCCGGATTGAAACGACGCAAGAAGAAATTAGAGGGATTCTATATCGTCAAAGCCGCTCTGCGTGGCCGGGTTGACGTTAATCGGATTGTATACCGGGATTCGGTGTCGTATTTCGCCGTTTTGCTTGACGACAACAATCGAAAACCGATTTGCCGTCTCTATTTCAATGGGCCGAAAAAGCAAATTGCCGTTTTTGATGAAAATAAAAAAGAGTTGCGGTCGGAGATTACATCGATGGATGACATCTTCAAGTTTGCCGATACAATGGTCCGGAGTGTCGAGAACTACGATAATCCGAAAATCAAACAGCGAGAATCTGAGCCTGCTGTTATTGAAACCATTCCCGTCCAACAGCCGTGGATGACCGGCGAGCCAAGCACGAATGCAGAAATGGGGTGATGCTGTCCTGATGAAGCGGTCGATCTCTCTCATCCGAACCCGTCAGCCACGGTGCTCCCTGTGGGAGAGGGGAATGATTATTCGTTATTCACTATTCACTCTCAACTATAAACTAAATTTTTCCGGTTGGCATGTTTGCGTAGAACGGTTCTACGATGAGCATGTCTTGCCAAACACCGTCCTAACCAATTAGAAAAGGAGAACAACATTGGCAGTTAAAATTCGTATGAAAAAAATGGGAAGGCGACACCGTCCGTTTTTCCGCGTCTGTGTCATGGATGCCCGGTCGCCGCGCGATGGTCGCGTCCTCGAAGAAGTCGGCTATTACGACCCCATGGTGCCCGAAACCGATGCCCGAACCGTGCTGAACGGCGAACGCATTGATTACTGGCTCGGCGTTGGTGCTCAACCTACCGACAAGGTGGCCGTACTGATTAAAAAATACGGCTCGAAAGGTACGCACCTCGAAGAGCAGAAAGCCGCCCAAGACCGCTTGGCCGTCAAACGCCGCCGTCCCAGCGTGCCCGACCCGTCCACGTTGCCGCGACAGAAAGCGAAGCCGACGAAGAAGGAAGCGGAACCGGCAGTTGCGGAAGCTCCGGCGGTTGAAGCACCGGCTGAAGCGATTGCGGAAGTGCCGATGGATGCGTAACCGTATCCCCCTTCTCCCAATGAGAGAGGGTAATGAAGTAATGCGGAGATGTTTCATACCATGCTCCATTTTGACGTTTTAACCCTTTTTCCGGGCATTTTTGACGGTTTTCTGTCGGAAAGCGTGTTGAAAAATGCCATTGAGGCGAAAAGGGTTTGTGTCCGGCTCCACAATATGCGGGACTGGGCTGACGACAAACATGCGACGATGGATGATCGGCCATTCGGCGGCGGTCCCGGCATGGTGCTGAAAGTTGACCGCGTGGTTCCCTGCGTGGAAAATGTCCAAAGTATGGAATCCGCGCCGGGCAGATTGCTGATGCTTTCGCCGCAAGGTCGGAAATTCGACCAGCGTTTTGCCGAAGAATTGGCCGCCGAGCAGCGCATTCTGTTGCTTTGCGGAAGATACGAGGGTTTTGACGAGCGAATCGTCGAAATCCTCCAGCCTGAGGAAGTTTCCATCGGCGATTACGTGCTGAACGGCGGCGAGGTGGCGGCGATGGTCGTCATTGAGGCCGCCATGCGGCTTTTGCCCGGCGTGCTGGGTGATGAGGATTCCAGCCGGTTCGATTCGTTTTCCTCCGACGGGGTTTGTCCGGGAAAGCGAATGTTGGACTGTGCCCACTACACAAGGCCCCGCGAGTACCGAGGTTTGGAAGTGCCGGAAGTGCTGCTCGGCGGTAATCACGTCGAAATCGCCCGGTGGCGAGAAGAAAACGGCAGGGAACGAACAAAGCTAAAACGTCCCGATTTGTTGGACAAATAGGATACGGTGAAAAGATAGTTTCAAAAATCATCTCTCCCAGCTAGGGAGAGGGAAATAGTTAATACTGTTAGAAAAATTTATTCCGTAAGGAGAACATAATGAGTGATCAAATTATGAAACTGGTCGAGGCTCATAGCATTAAGCCCGACATCAAAGAATTGTCGCAATTTGAGATCGGCGACACGGTCAACGTGCATTGCCGCATCCTCGAAGGCGAAAAAGAACGCATCCAAATTTTCAGTGGCGTTGTGATTGCCCGGAGCGGTAGCGGCACGCGGGAAATGTTCACGGTGCGTCGCATTGTGGCCGGCGAAGGCGTCGAGCGGAAGTTCGCTCTCAATTCGCCGAAAATTGCCAAGGTGGAAACGATCCGCAGTGCCGTCGTACACCGTGCGAAGTTATACTTCCTGCGTGACCGCGTCGGCAAGGCCGTGCGACTCAAGGAGCGTATCGTTCGCCGCAAAGTCGACGAAACGAAAGCCGCCACGAAGCCACGTCGTGGTTCAAAAAACAAAGGCAAGAAAAAGGTGGAAGCGGAATCCTGAGATTTTTCCGTCTGTGTAACCATGTGTTCGTCGCCCCGTTGCCCGCGGCGGGGCATTCTTCATGCGCACGCAAACTTTTCCCAAAACGGCACGACTCCGAAAATCATCCGAGTTTCAGCACCTCTATAAAAATCGCTGTTCTGCGGCGAACGACGTGCTGATCGTCTTGGCTTGTCCCAACGACCTAGGCCGGTGTCGTCTTGGTCTCTCTGTGTCGAAAAAGGTCGGCAATTCGCCCGTGCGCAATCGGTGGAAGCGTTTGATCCGTGAGGCGTTTCGGAAGCGTCGTTCAAAATTCGTGCAGAATCTTGACATCGTGGTCATTCCGCAGAAAAGTTTCGTGCGAGGTTCGACGCCGCCCGGTGCGGACGTGGTCGAAAAAACGCTCGTAAAACTTGTTGCGAAAATAGTCAGACGGCTGGAGAGCCGCGGGTGACCTCGTTGCCAACATGTCGTTTGGGCAGCACGATCATCACTAAGGACACAACCAACCAGCAGGCGGCAATGACCCCATGCCATTTCAGGCGTTGCTCGGAAAACATGGAATTGGTCGGCCTCGGCACGCTAAGCGGCAGATTTTTTTCATGAAAAATGGTTTCGTCAACCGGCGTGGGATCGAAATGAAGCAATTCCCATTCTTCCGTGCTGCCGCTATTTTCGCCCGTCGTCGTGACCGTGCGTTTTTTGAGCATCGGCATGTTTTGGACCATGTCGCCGTATTCTCGGAAATCACTCTGCACAAACTGTTTGTCCTTGTACGAGTACGTGCGATGAGCATCCAGCAGAAGCCAGTTCTGCTTGCGGTCCATGCGAAGCGTCAACTCGGATTCATCAAAATCTTTGTACGTCAATTTCAGGATGGCCGTGTCGCCCTCCAGCGTGAGGCTTTCGATGCAAATACCGACCGGCGGGTCCCAAAGATAGGCATCGGGGCTGGTGAACGGGTGTCCGTAACTCGTGTAGAACAGCGAAAATGGCCGCATATTTCGCAGTCGGTGCCGCTGAAATTCTTGCTGCCGGTATTTTTGTTCGCCGCTGGGAAATGCAAATCGCCAAGCATTTTGTCGCGGTTCTTCGCCGGTTCGGACATATTGAAACGTATTCAGGGTTTCATGCGGCGTCAGGAGGTAACAATCCGTCCGTTCCGTTTTCTGTTCGGTTTTTTGGCCTTCCTCCTGACCGTTTTCCTGAGAATGGGACGTACTGGTACTCGTTGCGTAATCGCGAAAGAATTGTCCCTGCCGTGCATGGAAAAGTTGCTCCGTCCAGCCACTGCTTTCTTCATCGGAACCGTGATACGAGGAACGCATGACGGCCTTGATCGTGCCGTTTGCCGTTACGCGATAAAAATCTTCCATCTGCCGGTCGTAGGCGGTCCGAAATTCGTCCAGCAGCGATTTTTCCTCCGCGGAGAGTTTTTCGACGGCCTTGTCAAACGAATGCGTTGTTTTTCTGTACGCTTCGATTTCCCGCCAGTACAGGGCATCCCATTCTTCTAGGGTCATGCCGTAAATGCGTTCAATATCTCGTTCCAGCGTCTTTCGGTTACAGGTCACGTACAGTTCCCGAAACTTTTCCGGCCCGAATTTGTCGAGCAGCACCGTCACGAGTGCCCCGCCTTGCTGGTAAAGACGGTTATCGGTCTGGTTGTAATACACCGCAGAGCACATTTCGCGCACCGTCAAGGCGAGTTGCCTTTGTTTCAGTCCCCAGCACTGGTCGACAAGGTCTCCCCACGATTCGGAACGGGCCATCGCCCAGCCTTCGATGAGCAGAAACGGCGGCGAGTTGCCCGCACAAAATTCGCTCGCCGTGGGAATGCCGATGATGTTGTGCGACGCCTCGTGAAAATCGACGGATTGGAGATAGATTTTTCCATCCGATGCCTTGTTTGAGCCGGTCAGGGCGACCGAGGAAAGGGCCAGACCATGAAAACCGAAAATTCCAGTTCGCAGCCAGTGCATTTTGGCAGGCATGGACGCTCCGAGAAATTTTTCCTCGCTTTTGATAAAATCGTCCATTTTTTTCAAATCACCTTCAGGATCGGCAATCGTGTCATCGTAAAACATGACCGCCCGCTCGCCTTCGAGTCGGTGCGGCAATGTCCAACATGCAATGCCGTCGAACAGAGCGGCGGCGATGGTCTGTGAAGTGGCAAGATACCAATTTGACCAATTGACCTCAACCTGCCGTGTTCGCCGCTCTGCCTGAACTTGTAAAGCGAGCGAAACCTGCGAATACCAGAAAAAGCCGGGCAGAAAAGCGAGGAGCAACCAAGCGGCGGTTTTGAGTCTCGCCGGCCCACGGATGAGCTGCCCAACGCCGATCACCACGGCAAAGAGCAATGCGACGACTTGGACGGCGATGAAGGAAAAAAGCGGAATGCACGACGGATGCGGCGTTTTTTGCCAATCGAGCAGGAAATAATAGCCGTGCATGGCCAAAAACGCCAGCCACACGAGTAGGACATAAACGGCAGGGCAGGCTACACTGTGCCCTGCACAAAAAATGAACCGAGGGGCTTCCTGAGATTTCGCTGCGCTACGCATGGCCTGCGTTCCTTTCAAAATTTTCCACGGAAACGGAAAGGGAATAGTTTACCGGCTTTTACAACAAGTTCACCACTTTGCCCGCCAAGCCTTTTTCGCCGACAATCACTTGTAGTTTGTCGGACTCGACGATTCTCTCCAGCACTTCCAACTCGCGCAAGCGCATCAAGGTCGGATTGTTTTCCAGCAGTTTCGCCGTGTTCGCCTGACTTCGCATGGCCGCCGTCTCTTCCCGTCGCGCGGACACAAGCGTTGAAAGATTTCCATTTGCATCCAAAAATTGGTCGCCCGGTCTCAAATCCTTTGCTTCGGCCCAATAACCACATTCCGTTACTGCGTGAAAGAGATTATTCCGAGTGAGCCACGCTCTTTTGCATATGGCACATAAAGCGAATTATTTTCTGTGTCAAAAACCATGGTTTCCACATAGCCTATATCTGGGTCGAAAAAATGAGCTTCCTTTTTTGAAAAATCAATAAATGTTATAGGTATCGTGATACCACAGGCAATGGCCGAATACTCGTTGATAAAAAGCAATTTTCCAAGCCAAAATTCAGACAAGCTGTTGCACCAAGTTTGCACAAATGGATATGAAACAATATGGGAACAAGATGAATGATTCTCACCTTGCTTAAAATGCCAGATGTCGATGCAGTTTAGGCGGCTATCTACGATGATAACGAAGGATTTCTCCTCAAGATAGGAGACCAAAGAAATTTTGGCATAGCATTTCGGAATCTTTGCAATTTGTCTTCCGAGCACGGCATCCACAATGTATACCCAATGTTTCGTATTGCAGAGTATATCGCTTTTTGAGTTCACTAACGCCATGGATAAAATTTTTGAATCCGTCCTAAAAATCGTCTTGATTCCTTTGTGTTCGGTAATGCTGATTTTGTAAATTTTATTTTTCGTGAATGCTACAATGGAATTATCTATGGAAAAACTTGGAAATCCGAGATAGCCCAACAAAGGAATAAACGATACAGAATTAGTGTCTTTGTCAAGTATTCTCATTTCTTTATATTGAGAAAAACAGGCCAATGCAAATCGCAAATCACCAGAAACATCAGCATGGTTAATCTCTATGCCATCGTAGGGACACCACGTACCAACAACCTCATGTGTGCGGGTATCCCAGCAAAACACATATCCGTCACGACTTGCAGAGAGTAAACTGTTTTTTTGTTTAACAAAAGCCAAAGATTCGATTAAATCTGTATGCTTTCTCAGAACGGTAATATCTTTAATTTTGGTCATGTCTGTGCAGCACAATAAACAAGTTTAAGTCATGGTTTTATAACCAGAAACAGATAACTTTTAGAATCCTTTAATTGTAATATTTCGGATCATAGCATTAAACTCGTCAAGTTTGTCCAAGGGAATTTCCCATCCATCAGGATGCCCAAGAGGGCACTTGGCATTGTTTCGCAGCCAGTTCAGTGTACCATCTGCCATCGTCAATCGTATCCGGTTCAAGACGAACAGTCACCATCCCAGAGATTCAAATTAAATATGTCGCACATTTCTTGTTTATTATATGATTTAACCTTGGTAAAATCACTTGTCCGTATAAAAGACTCGCAAGTCCCATGAATAATATCTAAAGTCACTTCCTTCACCACGGTAAGGCCAATATCATTTACATATCGTTCATCGTCAATATCTTGCGAGATTCTGATACAGTCGTAAAAACAAAGGGGCCAGTATTGCTGAGTACGTTTATTTACAATGTAAACATGGCTGAGATACCCTCTGGATTCCATTTCAGATATTTCTCGATCTGTTATGCCATTAACAAAACCAATAGAATACTCGGCACAATCCTTTCCAAGGGGGATTTCCGTGTCGGTTGCTGTTAATAAATACAATGAATACATGTTACATATTCAAAAAACTCTTATTTTCATTTTACTCCAAAACAACTTTTGCCAGTAAATCTTTATACTGTTCAAGCGTCATTGGTATTTTAGGGACAATCTCATAATGGTTGGGGTCTTTGCCTCGTTGAATAATTTTGAGTAAGTCAGGGATATACTTGACTCTGAATGCTCCACCAAACTTGCTCATTTTCACCTTGTCAAGATTTAATGATAATCCGTGTGTAGGCTGTACTAATCCATCCTTACTGATCTGTGAAAAAATACTGAACCAAACCGGTTGGGTTGCTCGTATGGCATTGCATGAGCACGCAGCACGGAGGTTTGTGCGTCAACATGGCGGCGACTCGCGGCTGGCGATCTCATCTTACGTGGCTTCGACGCTGGCGCTGTTACAGCCCCCCCAGTCTTCGTTCTCCTCCGTTCGCCGTTGGAGAAAAAAGGTCGAGGAAAGCGGATGCGGCTTGGTCGGCTGCGATTGGAATTCCGGGAATTGTACCGCCACAACCCCCGGATGCGTTTCCGGTGCGGCAGATGAGAATATCCGGCTGGATGCCGATCTGCCGTAGCCGGCCCACGCCCTTATTTTTCCAAGTCCACGGGTATCTCTTCGTCCAGAAGTCCTTTTTCTCGCGTGGTTGCCTTAGCCGCTTCTCGAACTTCCGCAGCAGCCTGCGGCGAGGTCGATTCTTCTCGCATTGCAGCCAGCGACTTTGCAATGCCCGCCGGGTCCAGTGGTTTGGTCACATTGCAAATCTCCGCCGTACAAGCACAGGGATTTCGATTGCAAAATTTGCACGAATACGCATAGGACACCTGACCGGCATAGCCCGGCCTGTTGCATTCGCAGGGGTCTTTGTGACAGAGTTCGCAAGACCAACGGAACGTAAACGGCCTGTTGTAACCGGCAAAGGTCGAAGGATTCCAGTGAGGTCGATAATACGGGGCAGGATTATAATAGACAGGGAATTTTCTCGCGCCGTTGTTGGTCAAGTCCACAATCGGCCGCGGCAACGCCGACAAGATTCGCGGCTCTTTGTAGGGGTTGAATTCGCCACGCGGTCCGTAGCCGTCATCTGCATGTCCACACGGATCGCTACGATGTTCTCGGCACGCATCACAAGTTCCGCAAGGCGCATCACCTCCCGATAAGTCACAGGAATTGCCCATGTTCATGCTTCGCTGTTGCACGCAATGGCGGCAAAGCGTTTTTTCACACGGAAAACCGGCCTTGCACATATTACAGTGTCCGCACGGCGTGCGGGGGTCCACTTCGCACAAGGGGCATGGTTTCCCTTCCATGCACTCTTTACAGCGTCCACACGGCCCATCTTGGTGAGCGCGACAGACGACTTCCGCTTCGGAAATTTTGGCGTAACGATCTGTTTGCACCGGGTTGGGAGCGTGACCGTGCGTTACACGTTGCGGCACGGCAATTTTTTTCGGGTCAGGATAAGAGAACTTTACCTGAGTTTGCGGCCTTGGCGGCTGTGCGAGCGGTTGTGTTGAAATTTTTGCCGGAGAATACGTTGCTGCCGGCGATTCCCAGACACTGCGCGCTTTTGGCGGAGCCGGGGCCGTTCGGCGTGCCTGCTGGGCCGCCGTCGTTCGACCGGGCAAAAAACATGCAACGATGATGAGCACGAACGATGTGAAAAGCAATGATCGTACATGTGGCCGGGACATGGAAATTCCTCCTTGTCGTACAAATCGAATGTGGGAATGACAAATTGAACGTGGTACAATAGAATAGGTTATGATTTTGGTTTATGCTGATTGCTCTTGCCTTTTTTCTTCACTGCCTCTCGTTTTTGGCTTGAAAAATCTTTGCAATCGGCTCAATTGGAATAATCTAAAACAAATATGGTTCCCCAAACGACAGCGGACGCGACAAATCTGCCAGATGACATTCTTCTTTCGATGGTCGAAGGTATCGGGGCGCGGACTTATCAACGGCTTATCGAGCGTTTCGGCAGCGCGACGGCCATCTTGGACCTTTCTCGCAGCGATCTGGGCGGCTTTGAATTTCTCAAGACGGATACGATGGAGCGGCTTGTTTCGGCCAGAAAGCGTTATGATCCCCACTCCGTGATGGAACTTTGTCAGCAAGAAGGAATTGACATTATTTCTTTGCGTCATCCGTCTTATCCTGCGCCGCTTCGCACGATTCCAGACCCGCCGCCGCTTTTGTACGTTCGGGGCAAGATATTGCCGCAAGATGTTTTTTCGCTGGCGGTTATCGGAACCCGGCGTTTTTCGTCCTACGGACAACGGCAAACGGAAAGATTGACGACCGCACTCGCTCAGGCAGGTTTTACGATCATCAGTGGCCTGGCGCGAGGGATTGACGGCGTGGCACACCGGGCTGCTCTGAAAGCGCATGGTCGAACGCTGGCCGTACTCGGTAGCGGTCTGTGCAAAATTTATCCGCCTGAACATAAAAAATTGGCGGAAGAAATCGTGTGTTCCGGCGGAGCCATTATGAGCGAATATCCGCCGCTGCATCCTTCGGCCACATGGACTTTTCCGCAACGGAACCGGATTGTTTCCGGCCTGTCCCTCGGCGTGGTGGTGATTGAAGCCCCCCGGCGAAGCGGCGCAATGATTTCTGCGCGCATGGCCGGCGAGCAAGGCCGGGAGATTTTTGCCGTGCCGGGATCGATTGAGTCGGAAATGTCACGGGGCTGCCATCAACTGATCCGGGATGGCGCACTGTTAGTCGAATCGGTTGACGACATTTTGGAAGTGCTTGGCCCGATGCAAAACAAGGCCACTCTGCCGGGCTTTTCCGAACCGCTGCGTCATCCGAATGAGCTTTCTCTGAATGAAATCGAGCAAAGGGTGCTGCGACAGATCGGCTTTAAACGCACGACTGTAGAGGCCATTGTCCGCGCGTCAGCTTTGGCGACTCATCAGGTCACGGCAGCCTTGTCGGCGCTGGAAGAGAAACGGATCGTTCGCTTTATTCCGCCGGATGGTGTGGTAAGACAGTGAGGAATGACAGCCCTACTGACAATGAAACCGGACATGCCACACAATACTGTTACAGAACGCGGTTATGAAATCAGCGCATTTGATCGCCATCCGGCGGCTTTGCACCTGCTACCGTTGCTGTTCCGGCGGGTTCGCGGAGTGCAATTCGCTGAGCCGCTCAAGTATGTGTGGAAGAGGCAAAGACGCCGGTTTCTCTGCTATCGTTTTTTTGTTCGATTGCTTTGGGCACTCACGCTATTGTTGCCCGTGGTAGGCGTTCTCGCATTTTGCCACGGCTACGGAACAATCGTCGGCTTCTGTCCCCTCTTGACGTTTTGGTCGCTGATACTCGCATGGATGCTGGGCATGGACAACTATGCGCCGCTACGTTGCTTGGCCGTCAGGTCGGGCTTATTTTTGTATGAGGCCCAGGATCGACGCCGCTTTGTCGCTTGGAATGCCATACAAAACATCCGAACGAAAACGAGTGAACGGTATGGCATTATCTTTCTGACGACCGATGCAGGTCATAAAACCATCACGGCGGAATCTCTGAAAATGCTGCCGTTTGTAAATCAGGTACTCGAATTGCTGCCGCCGGACATGGAACGCGAGCCGCTTGTTTCCTTTCAACGGCAATTGCGGCATCAATTACTGTATGCCTCATTGTTCGTGACGCGAGAATTACTTTATCTTTTGAGTACGATCATTCTCGTCCCCATTTGTGTCGCCCCAGCTTTTCGGATTTCGGCGGAAACAATCGGTTTTGGGAATTGGCTGGCTCTGATTGGCGGCATCATTTTATTTTTTCTCCTGCTTGTTTACACGTTGAAATGGGGAATGCAATCTTGGCATAGTCGGCAAATCGATCTCATGCTGGATGAATTGGCAAGCAAGGATTTTGAGGCAAAACTTGCCGAAACGCTTGCCAAAGACAAGTCAGCCCGGCATGATTTTGGCGAGCCGCCACGGACGGTTTCCCCAAAAGTCCGCCGCATTGCCCGGTTTTCCGGCGAAGCGGGAGGTTTTTTCATGGCCATACCGTTTTTGCTTGCCCTCGTGTTCTGGATCGTTGTCGGTGTTCATTTTGGCATGTCCCACCTTTCGATCCGCTATCACTATCTACCGTTTCGTTGGGTTGCGGCGGGCGAGGGAAACGTCGTTGCCATTTCGGCCAAAGAAATCAAGTCGGATGATTCGGTGCGTTATGTGGACGAGATCACCTTTGAAACGACTTTGCCGGATGGCCGGGTTGTTCGGGCAACCAATCCCGAAACCCTTCGGCAGGGCGAATTGCAGATAGGCCAGGCGATTCCGTTGCTTCAGTATCCGGGCGAACAAAATTGCTTTCGCATCGGCGGCGCGACATTTCGGCGTGAAATGGGAAGCAGTATCGCGGGCGTTTTCATGGGTGGTGCTGCCCTTTTTGCCGTGCTGGCATTGTTTTACTGGCTTGCCACGCAAGAGGCGAAACAGTTTATTCGTCTGATGGAGTCGGCCGAAGTCCAGCGTTTTCGCATCCGCAATCGCTTCCCGAAAAAATCGGCACAACTTGAGCCGATGGGCGACTGGCCGGGGCCGCTTGAAATCAAAGGCAAAAGCTACGGCGCGGTCGGGCAGGCGGTTACGGTTTTTCTCGACAAGGAGAATCCCCAAAATTCCTTTGTGGCGGAATCGTTCGGGGCTAAAGTGCAGTTCGACCCGCAGACGGGGATGCTCGACTGCGATTCGGACAAACGCTATCGAATCGGTGTCGGCAGTTTTTGCTTGCTCGGTCTCGCCATCGTGCTCTGGCTGGTGCGGATTTTGCTGGCAATATAATAAATTTTCGCGGAGAGCAGGCTGTGACTAACCGTTCTTGAAGGTCGTTTCAGTTGAAGGCACTCTCAGCCTTGATTGCTGAGACGGTGGAAAACTTTGGCTCGTTCGACGGCTTGCTGCCATGCGTCTTCGACGAGCGGCGAAATTCGGCTCCAGTCGTATTGTTCATCCACGGTACGACGCCCAGCCTCCGCAAGTCGCGCACGCTGACTGGGATCATCAAGAAGTGCAACACAGCGGTCGGCAAAATGCTTTGGATCGTCCGCCAAAACGATGTTTCGGCCCTCTTCCACGTCGAGTCCCTCCGCGCCGATGTTGGTGGACAGCACAGGAATCCGGGCAGCAAAGGCTTCGAGAATTTTGAGCCGCGAACCGCCGGCAATGCGAAGAGGCACGACTGCCAGTTCGCCTTCCATGAGGGCAGGCCTGACATCGTCGACATTACCGGTGAAACGCACATGCTCGTTTTGATATTTCAGCAAACTTTTTGGCGGATTTCGGCCAATAACAGTCAACGTCACCTCCGGTTTCTTTGCCAGAATGAGTGGGAAAATCTCTCGCAGAAACCAGGCGACGGCGTCTTGGTTGACAAAAGCGTCCATCGAACCGCAGTACACAAGCCTGTTTGGCCTTGGGTTCTTGGCAACAACGTCGTACCGGGCAATGTCCACGCCATTCGGAATGATGCTAAAATCGTCGATGCCAAACTCGCGCCGCAGCAGTTTGCCGTCCTGTTCCGACACAACGGAAAGAAAATCAGCCCGGCCGTAATACTCCTTCTCAAAACGATACATTTTCCACGCTTCGTGAATGCCCAGTGCGATTTTCAGCGGATTCCAAGTTGACCGGGCAAAACGCCTCCACGACAGATACTCGACATTGTGTGTGCAAATAAATTTTGCCAAACGAGGCACATTGAGGCCGTAAACGGCATAATGCGACCACTCGATGTGAAGCAAATCGAAATGCCTTGCTGTGACCAGTTGCTGAACGGCTTGCGCATACGCCGACGAAAAGTGCCTCCGCACGGAAATCGGCAGCGGATTCAGCAGGGCAGGCAAAGCACCGAAAAGAATCGAGGGTATCGACGCATAACGCGGCGGCCTGGGCACGCAAATCACCTCAAAATCGGCGGCCTGCATCTTTTCAATTTCCGCCTCTTGATCTAATTTGTCCGTGTGGGCCAGATAGGTAACGTGATGTTTTTTTGCCAGCGGGGCAAGAAGTTTGTAGCTGCGAATCGACTTGCCTGAATTACACAACGAAGGCAACCACTCATCAAGTACAAGGATTTTCATAGAAAAACATCACGCGATAAAGTCATGCAAAAGCCGGTTTATGTCGTAAGAGTATTGAGCTGTCAAGTTTCGGCAAAAACAAAGAACCACTGCCCGAAAACGACGTTTCTGAACACCGAAAGAGCGACAACATCGCCCACAGCACTGGTAGAGACAGACCATCGGGCGAACATGCCCTTGTTGTCGATGGAAACAAAAAAAGCGATTCCTGAGAATCGCTTATAAATTCCGTGCATAAGACACGCTAAACAACTAAAAAACCGGCAGTACCTACTTTCGCAATTTGTCTACTATCATCGGCTCGAAAAGCTTAACTTCTGTGTTCGGAATGGTAACAGGTGTGACCTTTTCGATATGACCACCGGAAAAGCTCTTGACGGCTTATTCACCCGCCAAAAGCGATATACAATGGATTTGCAAGAGTGACATCAGCGCGCTTGTAATATATTACACCCCTAGGAGTATCAGATATATGTGATCAAGCATTCGTCCGTTAGTATCGCTTAGCTAAAACCATTACTGGCCTTACACACGCGACCTATCAACCTGGTCGTCTACCAGGGGACTCTCGTCTTGCGACAACGAAACCTCATCTTGGAGCCGACTTCACGCTTATATGCTTTCAGCGTTTATCCATTCCGTAGTTAGCTACCCAGCCGTGCCTCTAGCGAGACAACTGGAACACCAGAGCTACGTACAATAAAGTCCTTTCGTACTAAGATTGTATCTCCTCAAGTTTCGCGCGCCCACAGCAGATAGGGACCGACCTGTCTCACGACGGTCTGAACCCAGCTCACGTACCACTTTAATTGGCGAACAGCCAAACCCTTGGGAGCTCCT
>QMCD01001268.1_pt1 | contig 15723 bp, 19 predicted proteins | sample 1821841 | NCBI WGS metagenome assembly QMCD01 (sample SAMN01991225, study PRJNA193472) | Termite gut metagenome, whole genome shotgun sequencing project. | isolation source: worker | host: Macrotermes natalensis | reverse complement strand
AGATCATCGTGCACCAACGAGTACGCATGAATCAGTTCCACCGCCGCCGCCGGCGCATCGGCAATATCGAGCGCGCTGCCCGAAAGCTCCGCCGCCGCGTATACCAAAAGCGCGCGCACACGTTTGCCGCCGCGCGTCGCGTAACGCATCGTGTCCAGTAACATCGAAGAATCGGGCAAAGAAACAAATACGCCTTCCAGCACCCGTTCAATACGAGCGTGTTGTGCTTTTTGCCATCGTGCGTCGTATTGATGATCTGCTTGAACCTCGGCACATTCATTTGCACATTCGCTTGAGCGTTTACTCATTATCATCGTCGAAATCTTTCAATACACCCTCTTCGAGAATGCGTACCTGCTGTTGCGCCGCACGCAATTCCTTTTGGCAATACGAAAGCAGCTCGACGCCTCGTTGATATGATTTGAGCGCATCCGCCAACGGAAGCTCGCCATTCTCCATACGCGCCACCAATTCTTCCACTTCCGCCATGGCGGCTTCAAAGCTGGTTGGTTTTTGTTCCTGATCCGTTACGGCTTTTGTCGACGGTAATTTAGCCATGGTTTTTCTTACCCATAATTTTTTCTTTATTTGCGCCGAATATCACTTCAAGCACGCTCGAAGAAAGCCATCGGCTAAGATGGAAGAATTTTATCATGCGAATAAAAAAAGAGCCGGGGAAGACCGGCTCTTGTCATTTACACCTGCAAGGTCAGAATTTATTTTGTTTCTTCACCGGGTATTTGCGCGTATTTCCAGAACGCTTGTATGGCAAAGATCATTTCCCGCTGCAAAATGTCATAATAATGCTTGTTTTCCGCCGGGATTTCCGCATCAGTGGGAATATCGTCGCCAAGCGCTGCCGCCATTGCACGATAAATATCGGCATGGCCAACATACGGCTCTTTAAAATCCATTAACAGCACATTGCCCTCAGCGGCACGTACATTCATATGTCGAATCAGCTTTTCGTGTTCTTCGGTAAAATCGAACGCCAGAATATCGGCGTCGGGGATACCGATCGGCGCGCCGCCTCTATCATCAAAGGGAAGCATTTGTTGATCTGTGTAATCCTTGAGGTAATTTTTCAGTTCATAAACGCCGTATTCCATTTTGCCTTGCCGTGTCAGCGTCAGACAACGCTGCGCCAACCTTTCGGCAAGCGGTTCCCAAACATTGTTATCTTTCTGCTCAAGTTCCGGATAAAGTTTGAGCAATTTTTGAAAAGCCAGAACGTTCATCGCGCCATTTTCAATATCCGCCAACAAAATAATCCCGCCATTGTCGATTGGCGCCCAATACGGTTTTAGCGTAATGCGCATTTGCGCTAAAGGGTCATCGGGCAATTTACCCATTGGCGCGTCTTCCATCGACGATGCGTCCTCTGCACCAGCCGTTTCCGCGCTGGTCGTTTCCACTTTGGTGGATGCGATGGTATCGCTGCTGGTTGCAACGGCGTCGGAAGCAGCCGTATTGGCCGGTGTTCCACGATCGCATGCGACGATCAGCAGTGTGAAACATGAAATAACAATGGTTTTAAGAAAAAAAGATTGCATCATATGAATAAAAGAAAGGAAAGGTTAATCAAAGCCAACGCTTAGAACCAGCGTTTTTTAGGCACACGGGCAAAAACTTCTTCACCGGGAATCGCCGATTTTGGAACGGTAAACATCAGCATTTGCGCCGAAAGCGGATAACAAAGTCCTATGGCCTCGGCGCATCCCTGATATTCGGCCTTAAGCGTAATCGAAGCGCCTTTGGGCTGAGGCGAAAACGGTAAAATGACACTGACCCGACCATAGTACACGCTGACCTGACCGAAATATGGATCCTGCTTGAGCATGCCGATCGGCATCGCTACCGCACCCATTTCAGCGGGCGTCAGCGAAAACTTCAATTTGTTCTGATACAGGTAATAACACGGCTCGATCTCCATACGCGCCTCGACAGCGTGGTCATTCAACGGTATTGCCGACAAACGAAAAGCGTCCTCATGTGCCAGCGGTTCGCTGCCGCAAGCGGCAAAAACCGACCCCGGCGCCAATAATGCCATCGCCAGCATACATAAAATGCGTTTCATCATCCGCCTCTTCAGCACCAAAACATGGCCGATTATAACGGATTGCCTATCAAGGCCTTGTTTTTGTTTCCTGCTGCACCCATTTAAGGTAGACCGGCAATACATCGCTTACCGTAACAGCAATGATTTCGGGCACTTCATACGGATGATGCTCTTCGAGCCATGCCTGCAAAGCGGGATAATGCGCGCGAGGTGTTTTGATTGCCAGCGGGATTTCTGTCGCCTGTTCGATGACATCCTGCCAGCGATAAACAGCCGTCAGCGGCGCGCCAATATGCACACATGCCGCCAGCCGTTGTTCGATCAAGGCAAGCGCGAAACGATTGGCGGTGTTATTGTCGGGAAGCGTGGTATAAACAATCAACATATAGGTTCTATTCCTTATTTATTGTGCGGTAATTACCGTGCGATCTTGTGATAAAACGTATTCAACAGAAGTCGTCTTATATTATGCCGTTTATTATTTTTTTATTGCTCCCATGGGCGCTTGACCTCTGGCTCACATTTGTGCTCGCCGACGCGCTTGGTCTTGATGCCTGGCTTTTTTTTGTCTTGCCCGCGGTAGCAGGCGTAATCCTGCTGTCGTTGGAATGGCAACGGGTGCAAGCACATTGGCAGGCGCTACGCCGCCTTGAAGGTTCACCATGGGCGCTTTGGGGCAGCCTTCGTCGGGCGCTGGCAGGCTTTCTGCTTATTTTGCCGGGTATCGGCAGCGCTTGTATCGCTGTGGTGTTGCTGCTCCTTGGCCGTGGTGGTAGCTCCGCAAATATTTCTGATGCGCGTACCGTACCGCCTTATCAGGATCCTCCGCCCTATCGCAAGCCGCATACGCGCGTCTATTCGCAGGACGAAGCCATCGAAGGCGAATATCGTCGGGAAGAATGAAACCTGCCGCCATGCGGCAGGTTTTTCGGAAACGTTTTTTAGGTTAAAGAGAAAGCGTCTTTGCCGGTGACTTTGGTGCCAGAGGACCAAAGCGATTGGCGCCTGGCGATCCGGGAAGCGCCATCAAAACCAAAACGATAATTACCCCAACAGCCGGAATCAACAGTAAAAGTGCAAACCAACCGCTGCGATCCTGATCGTGAAACCTTCTGACGCAAACAGCCAGAGACGGCAACAAAATTGCCAAAGAAAATATTGCTGACAGAAGAAATCCTGTCAACAGGCTGTCGATGATACTCAATATGATTGAAACCACCAAAACGGCCAGAAAGAAAAACCAGTATTCGGGGCGTCCGGCACGACCATCGAATTGAAGATATTTGTTTTTCAGAATATCCAGAGACCAGTCAATTGCTATCATCTTAATTCCCCCTTTCATCGACAATTCATTTTATTCCCATAAAACTTCTGAAAGCAAACGCAAGCGTATCTTATCTTTTTTATAGATTGGCAACATATTTTCATGAATTATTTCCTCGTCGATATGCCCATAAGATAATCGCTATACCCGCCAACACCATCGGTAACGACAACCACTGCCCCATCGAAAAGTGAAACGGCAGCGCCGGCAGGAAATTATCCGGTTCACGGGCAAACTCGACAAGAAAGCGGAAAGAGCCGTAGCCGATCAGAAACAATGCGGAAACCGCCGCGCGCGGCTTAGGCTTGACCGAAAACCACCACAGGATAATGAACAGCGCAACGCCTTCGAGCGCAAATTCGTAAAGCTGCGACGGATGGCGCGGCAAGTCGTCAACATGCGGGAAAATCATGCCCCAAGACAACGCCGTCGGCTTGCCCCACAGTTCGCCGTTAATAAAATTACCCATGCGGCCAGCAGCTAAGCCGAGCGGAATCAGCGGTGCGACAAAATCGCTGATCTCGAACCAGGGTCGCCGGCGCTGCCAAGCGTAAAAGGTAATTGCAAGCAATACGCCGATAAAACCGCCGTGAAAACTCATCCCGCCATGCCAAAGCTGGAAGATTTCCAGTGGATTGCCGAAATAATACGCGGGCTTATAAAAAAGCACGTAACCCAAACGCGCGCCGATGATCAGACCGAGCACACCGTAGAAAAGCAGATCATCGACATCATGCGTTTGCCAGCCCGGATAGAGTCCGCGCTTGATCCGGTATTTGCCCAGAAAATAAAAAAGCAGAAAGCCGAGCAAGTACATGACGCCATACCAGTGTACCGCGAACGGGCCGATACTAATGGCAACAGGATTGATATGAGGATAAACCAACATTTGCTTTGATTCTCAGAATAGCGATTGCCATACAATACCCCAAGTTTTGCCAAAAGACAGCTGCGCGCCGGAAAAGAATGTATGGCGTCTCGTTTTCATGATTTTTTACACGCGCCCGTGTTTTTATTTTGCCGACTGTCCGATAATAGCGAAAAACGATAAACATCCGTCAACGCATTGTTTGATAAATCTCATGAAGCCCTCCGCGCGGATTACCGCTTACGCGTTTCTCGTCTTGACTTCCGCGTTCTGGGGCAGCAACGCCGTCGTCGCCCGCGGGCTTTTGAATACCATGTCGCCGGCAACGCTGGCTTTGTTTCGCTGGGGCGTCGCGGTGCTGGTGCTGGTACCGTTCGTATATAAAGAGCGGGCGGCAATTATGCGCGCGTTAACGACGCAATGGCGATTGATGTTGCTTCTGGCGCTGCTGGGTTTTGCGCCGAACGCTTATCTTTCGTATCTTGGGCTACGCGGCTCAACGGCCATTTTCATGGGAATCGTCAACTCCATCGTGCCCGTAATGGTTGTGCTCATCATGGCGCTGTGGAAACGGCGTATTCCGCAACGCCATGAAGGTATCGGCCTGGCGCTTTCGTTCATCGGCGTTTTTGTGGTACTAACGCGCGGCGATTTTTCTCATTTGCTGCAACTGCGCATTTCCGGTTTCGAAATCATCGTACTTGCCGGACTGATGGTTTGGGCGGTTTATACCGTGTTGCTGCTTTATCGCCCGGTTTATCTTTCGCTTACCGCATTTGTTTTCCTCGCCGGTGTTCTTGGTCTTTTTTTGATCGCGCCCGCCGTAATTTTTGACTGGGCGCAAAACGGTATTCCCCGTTTATCGCTGCGGGAAATTGCGTTGGCAAGTTACATTGCGTTGGTGCCGACACTGCTGGCAATGCTGTTGTTCGGCTATGCGGTCGCCAAGGTCGGGCCGGTTCACTCCGGGATTTTCACACATTTGATTCCGTTGTTTTCGGCACTTTTTGCGGTGTTATTCATCCATGAACGTCTGCATTTTTTTCATGCCGTCGCGTTTGTGCTGATCGGCGGCGGCGCGATATTATGTTGTATTAAACCGGATACGATGTTATCGTCGGACTCTACTTCTTCGCGTTAAATATTTTCAGGAGACCCCATGCAGTACAACCGCCGCTCTCGCCTTATCACCGAAGGTGTTGCCCGCTCGCCAAATCGCGCCATGCTGCGCCGGGTTGGCTTTGGTGACGACGACTTCACCAAACCGATTGTCGGCGTTGCCAACGGCCACAGCACGATGAACCCGTGTAACGCCGGGATCCAGCCGTTGGTCGACCGCGCTATGGCCGCATTGAAAGAAGTCGGCGCAATGCCGCAGATGTTCGGCGTGCCGACGGTGACTGACGGTATCGGCATGGGAACGGAGGCGATGAAATATTCGCTGGTATCGCGCGAAGTCATTGCCGACGCAATTGAAACGTCCGTAAACGGCCAAAGCATGGACGGCGTGCTGATCGTCGGCGGTTGCGATAAAAATTTACCGGGCGGCATGATCGCACTGGCGCGCATGAATGTGCCTGGTGTTTATGTGTACGCCGGAACAATCAAGCCTGGGCATTGGAAAGGCCAGGATTTGACTATTGTCAGTTCGTTCGAAGCCGTCGGCGCTTACGCGGCCGGTAAAATGAGCGACGATGATTTTGTTGGTATTGAAAAAAACGCGTGTCCGACTACCGGCGCATGCGGCGGCATGTATACCGCCAACACCATGTCGTCTTCGTTTGAGGCGCTGGGCATGAGCGTGCTCGGTTCGTCGCAGCTGGCATGTCCTGATCCGGAAAAAGCCGACTCGGCGGCGCTCTCGGCAAAAGTGTTGTACAACGCGATTGTTCACGACATCAAACCGCGCGACATCATCACCAAAAAAGCAATTGAAAACGCAATGTCGCTCGTGATGGCCACAGGCGGCTCAACCAACGCCGTGCTGCATTATCTTGCGATCGCTTCTGCCGCCGGTGTAGCATGGTCGCTTGACGATGTTGAGCGCATCCGCCGTCGCGTTCCCGTGTTGTGCGATCTCAAACCATCGGGGCGTTTTGTGGCGGTAGATTTCAATAACGCAGGTGGCGTACCGCAAGTCTTGAAAATCTTGCTGGAAAAAAACCTGTTGCACGGTGATTGCTTAACCATCACCGGTAAAACGATGGCCGAAGAACTTGCCGCCGTACCGACAGAGCCATCGCCCGCTCAGGAGGTAATTCGGCCATTCGATAAACCGCTTTATTCGGAAGGACACCTCGCGATTCTGCGCGGCAATCTGGCGACGGAAGGCGCAGTTGCCAAAATTACCGGGCTGAAAAATCCATCGATCACAGGTCCTGCGCGCGTGTTCGATTCCGAAGCCGCATGCATGGAAGCAATCATGGCACGCCGAATAAAAGACGGCGACGTTATTGTGATTCGTTATGAAGGGCCGAAAGGCGGGCCGGGCATGCAGGAAATGCTGGCGCCTACTTCCGCTTTGATCGGGCAGGGGCTTGGTGAAACCGTCGGCCTCATCACCGATGGCCGCTTCTCGGGCGGCACTTGGGGCATGGTCGTCGGCCATGTCGCGCCGGAAGCGTTTGTCGGTGGTGCCATTGCGCTTATTGAGGAGGGTGATTCGATCACCATCGACGCGCACAAATTACTCATCCAACTAAACGTGAGCGATCAGGAGCTGGCTGTGCGGCGCGCCAAATGGCAACCACCCGCGCCACGCTACACAAAAGGGTTGCTGGCAAAATACATGCGCCTGGTGTCCAGCGCCAGTGAAGGCGCAATAACAGATAACGTGGGTGAATCATAAATGTTCCGTTTTTTTTTAACAGCCATCATCGCATTGCTGCTGCAAGGCTGTGCGTCGATGATGGGACTGAACAGCGATCCGAACCGGGCCGCTGATACGCCCGATTACCGCGTCGGTGATCGCTGGATATACGAGGTTTCCGATGGCTACCGCCTGCCGATTGTCTGGGACGAGACCCACGAAATTACCGACATCAAGAACGGACAGATTACCGTACAAATTTCGCGCAAAGGCGAAAATATCAGCGATACCCGTACCGAAATCTGGCCGGCGCCCGGGTTGGTGGCACAAGGCGCTCTTTTAAACGACGAAACACGGCAGTTTGACCCGCCGTGGCAACGTTTTCGTTTTCCCATGCGCGCCGGAGAAAGCTGGCACAAACGGCTGCATGCCGATCGAGGTGAAAAACGGGGCGGTTCGCCCGACGTAAAAACGCAGACCATCGGCTGGGAAAAAATAGCTTCTCCGTTAGGCGAAACCGATGCGTTGATGATGTTTGTTTACGTCGCGCTGGACGACGATGAATTCTGGCGGTGGCCGACGCGCGGCCGATATAAAGTTTGGTACGCGCCTGCCATCAACAATATTATTTACGCGGAAAAATACGCCAGTTTTGTCGAAAAAACAGATCGAAGAAGCGCCATCGAAATCCCGGTACTGAACGCGACCATACGTCTTGTCAGTTATGCGCGCGGCGCAGCGGTTTCCGTACCATAAAACGCAAAAAAGGGTTATGTGGCAACCACACAACCCTTTGCTTTACTGGCTCCCCGACCAGGGCTCGAACCTGGGACCTGCGGATTAACAGTCCGTCGCTCTACCGACTGAGCTATCGGGGAAAGGAAGCACGGATGATAGCAAAAGATTGACCGAGAGAAAAGCAAAATCTGCGTTCATACAGAGAAGTGGAAAAGATGTGGTCGTTCGCTTTTTTCATACGCTTTGTAAAAGAAATACTGCCGGTCGTTTCTGATATGAAAAGAAATCAGCGTTGCGCCAATCACGCACGTATCGACAAAGGATACTTTCCGATACCAGCGTTAAATCAACGGCAACGCATAATCTTGTGTCGCTCCGCAAGACGTCAACCGCTGTTTTGAGCAACGCTGCGTTGCGGTATGGCGTTTCAATAAAAATTTGCGTAACGCCGCCATTCTTATGCGAATCGCGTTCAAGCTTACGTAACGCTTCCGCGCGCGCATTCTCAGCGACCGGCAAATAACCATGAAAAACAAAACGTTGCCCGTTCATGCCCGATGCCATCAACGCCAACAAAATCGACGAAGGCCCAACCAATGGTCTGATTGGAATGTTATACACATGCGCACGCGCGACAAGAAACGCGCCCGGATCGGCAACCCCGGGGCAACCCGCATCGGAGAGGACACCAAGATCATGCCCGCCTTGGCAGATTGCAATCAGCGTATCAAGTTCGGCAATGTCGGCTTTTCCCGGCAAAGGGCAAATCGATAATTCGGCGACGGGTTTTGCCACACCCAATGATTTCAGAAAAGCGCGCGCCGGTTTTGGCGTTTCCACCGCCCAGTATTCGAGGCTTCGGGCTATCGCGCAAACGCTTTCCGGGAGAACCTGTTCGGGGACAACCATACCCAAGAGATTGGGTACGAGGTAAAGCGTGCCGATATGGCTCATGGCGATTGCCGGCAAAGAAGGGGATTAACATTCTCGGCGCGCAACAGTCGCGCCAAAGCAATTAACGGCAGGCCGATAAGCGCTGTCGGATCATTGTTGCCAATGCGTTCAAACAAGGTAATGCCCAAATCCTCGGAGCGCGCCGATCCCGCACAGTTAAATGGCTCGGCGGCATGCAAATAATGATTGATCTCAGCGTCCGTAAGATCTCGGTATTCTGTAACCACGTCAATGCGAACCGTACGGCAGCGCCTTGCCTGCGGATTGAACAGCGCCAGACCGGTACGGAAAACCACCGTTTTGCCGGAAAGTACGGACAATTGTTTTTGTGCATTCGCCAAAGAGCCGGGCTTGCCAAACACAACGCCCTCGAAATCGGCAACCTGATCCGCGCCGATAATCAATGTATTCTCCGGCATGCGCGCAAAAGCCGCCTCGCCGGCTCGCGCCTTCATTTCCGACAAACGCAGCACCAATTGCGCGGGCGTTTCATTCGGTAAAGGCGTTTCGTCAACCTCGGGAGAAAACGTTTGGAACGGGAGGCCAAAACGGGTTAAAAGATCGCGACGATATGGTGACGTCGATGCGAGAAGAAGCGTCACCATTAACGTCACATTTTCCAGAGCGGTAATGCTTGGTGCAGCAAAATAAAATCCGCGGCAATTCCGATAAAAAGCGCCATACCGATCCATTGGGTCTTTCGGAACGCGTCGATCCGGTAACGCTTCCCGTAGCCTTTAATACAAAATAAACATAAAAGCGCGATGAGGATCGCAACGGCAAAACAAAGCCAAAATGGCCAGCCCCACCGCCAATACACCCCAAAAAACGCAATGCCTGAAAAAAAGAAAATATAACAAAAAGCAATAATGGCGACATCGTTCCGCTCAAACGAGGGCGCCTGGCTTTCCGAAAAAAATTTATCGCCATGCCCAATAATCGAGCTTTCAATTTCACAAGCGACAACCCAGAAAAAATTCACCCCCATCATCGCCCATGCCTGCCAAGGTGTTTCATCAAGCACAAACGCAAAACCGAAAGGAACGCTCAAAGAAAAAACAATGCCTATCAATACTTGCGGCATTATTGTGGCGCGCCTTAATAAAACACAGGCGGCAACAAAAGCAAGCGCGACGAAAAAAAGAATAATCGCCATTTTTGTCGTCAGCCAGATAAAGCAGAAAACAAAAAAATAGAGTACCGCAACAAGCACCGCAACTTCCCACGAGGATACGATGCCTTGCGCAACCGGACCGGTACGATCGTGCCACCTTGTCAGCACGCAGCCTGCAGAACGGAAAAGAAGACAACCCATGAACACAACGAGGATCAGTGAAAATGGAGGCATACCGTTCGACGCAACCCACAGCGACGATAATGTCGGCCAGAAGAGCAAAAGAAAGCCCATCGGATCTCTCAAATGCATCAGGTCTTCGTAAGCGTTCAGACGTTCTTTCAATGAACTCATAGTTATCATCGTCGGAATCATGGAAAAACTTTGATGATTATGGCACGAAGCAAATCACTTCGTCGAGCCGATAACGCGATTTTTCTATTTTGCCCGCTGCTGCGCTGCCAGATAGTCCGCTAAAAAAGCTTCTTTGTTTCCTTCCAAAGACAATTCCTTGCTGTACTTGAGTGGAATAGTCGTTCTTTCAGCCGGTAAATGTAATTCAAGTTCGGTATAACTTTTCTGCGTTATCAGCACATGAGGCGCATTGTTATACATCACACTATAAACCGCCGACAGTCCTTCGCCCCCTTTTTTTTCGCATTTTACAATGGTATTGTCCCATTCATGATCGACACCGGCAATTTGAACGAGAAAAGTGTTTTCCGAGCGCGGCCCGATACGCAACAACCAAACCTCTTCCAGCTTAGGCCCGTTATAGCCTTCAATATAAGGGCCAATCTCTGACACCGGCTGCGCGGCAAGAAATGGCGCGTAAAAAACAAAGAAAAGCAACAATATTTTTTTCATGGTGACACCCATATGATATATCTCAATAAAAAACGATAGCCAGAAACATTGTAAAGCCGAAGCGATCCCGATATTCTTTCCTTTGTTTGTTCGTCTATAAACAAATTATTGCTTTTTCAACGAATAATCCAACGTTGTCTCCCGGAGAGGCGCACATATTTTCTCAATCACCCCAAGCTTTATCTACTTAAACTCCAGATCAAACTGTCTGAAAACAAGTTGCGCCGCTGTCCAGCCAGACGCCAGTGCGACGGAGAGGCCGCTGGGAGGCATCATCCTGTGGCCCACAGAATACAGTCCGCTTATGTATATCCTTCAGAATGGATTTCGCCTCCGCTTTATATATACACCTCTGTGATGTATTTTAATTACCGTATGCTCCTCCGGTATTTTCTCTCGTCAGCGTTCCGTCAATTTCTATCAAAAGACATTTGACCAGTGACTTGCAAATGGGCCTGTGCGATGTCCCTTTGGGGATGATGATAAAATCACCTTCATATAAGTGCGCTATACCATCCGAAAACTCAATGTCAAACTCACCCTCAATGCAGTAAAACATCTCATCAGAGCGGTCGTGCGCGTGAAATTCCAAAGTTCTGTTCTCGGCTTGCAATACGTTCAGCATGTGATTATTGAGGTTACCGACCTCAAGATACGAAAACAGCTCTGTTATAGAATTAACGCGCTCTTTAAGATTCACTTTTTCAATCATACCTTTCCCTCACGGTTTCAACAGTCATTATTACCATATCTACCTTAATTGTGCGGACAACACCCCATTGAATCCGTATTTATCCTTCAACATACCGCTGACGCTGTTGTCGTGGGTCGGCGGGTTCGGTTGCAACTTCTCCACGACGGTTCCTTCCTCTGCAAGGATTTCAAAGGCTCTCTGAGCCTTTTCTGGGCTCGCGCAGATAACATGAATGTGAATTGCCGAACCCTTTTCCACCGGCCAATCGATATCATAACGTGTCAATAATTTTTCGGAAGAAATGCCATAACAAAATCGCTCATTTCCTTCATTTATCGTGGGAAACAGCTCGATTACCTCTTCATGTCGCCGCCAATGTTGGGCTGCCTGTCAGATAGGTTTCTTTGAGTGTAAAGGTCTGATCGGCATTCAAGGTAAGCTCGGTATTGATACCGGCACAATCCGCGCAGGGCAACATACCCCGATAAACGCTCATGATTTTTTCCATAGGCGTCCTGTTGCCGTTCATGGCGGGCGTGCCGCAATAACCGGCAAGAAATAAAAAGACCGCTATGGTTAAAATACTTTTTATCATACCGCTTCCTCATGAAGCGGAATAAACCAGCGAAAGACGATAACCGCTGGCGGCGTCAAGATGCGATTCAAGCTGAAGCGTAAAAGTCGTATCATGATTCCCTCCCAAGCCTTGGGCAATACGCGAAGCATCGTCAAGATAAACATCGGGAGCAAAATAGCGGCGCCCGGAAACCTTATCCTGCGCATCCGTTAATTCAAACTGCAATAGCGGGTACGCGACCGGCTGCTTGCCGCGATTACGGATGGTGGCGGTAAGCGCCAGCCGTTGCGGCTGTTCGGGCAGCGAGTGCAACTCGGAAGATTCAATAGCAAGCACATTAAGATCATGATACGGTTCAATTTGACAATCCAGTATGCCGCAACTCGCCGCCAAAAAAGAGCGAAAATCAGGATATTGGTACGCGAGTGCATCATGAAAATAAAGAACGGTTTGCGCCCACAACCCAACGACCAATATTGATAAGCCAAGACCGTAAAATACCGGGGGTACCCATTTAGGTAATCCCAGTTTTCGCCACAATTTTGGTGTATCCGAATCAAGCACCAACGCCATCGGTGTTGGGCTGTCGCGCCGCTTACTCGGTTTCGTGACACCGTTTGGGAGCAATGCCTGTTGCGATATCCGTGACGATTTTTCGATCGTATTTTCGGACAACGTCAACACGGCTTTCTCCGGCGTTTTTTGTTTGGGCTGTTTCTCGGCCCGTTTTTCTTCGACCTCTTCCGCTGACTTCTTCGATTCAAAATCGGCAAGTAAATGCGCTGCCGGTGTTTTCAATTCGCCTTGCGATACCGCAATATCCGGCTCTTCTTTCGTCGTAATAAAATCACGCAGTGTCATGGTATTCGTTTCCACAGGCGCCATGCCCGGCCCGGGAATACGTAAGCCGCTGGGATCGACCAACGCGCCATATGCGTTAAAAACTATTCGGCAACGTCCGCAGCGCACTTGCCCGTCGCGCAATGCCAGCTGTTGCGGCGTGACGCGAAATACCGTCTGGCATTCCGGGCAACGGACAAATTTTAATGTGCTCATAAGGCCATAAGGATACCGCCAATTCGATGGGCGGTCAGCCGTGATTTTGTAAACACCCGCTTATTATCGCGCGCGCCGCATACCTCCGAGCAGCGCCCATCCATCCTCTTCTTGCCAAAGCGTTATATCAAACCACTGGTTATAACGTTCAATGATATCTTTCTGTTGCGACAGCAAAATGCCGGACAAAACAATTTGTCCGCCTGATTTTGTTCTTGCGGCCAGCAACGGCGCCAGAACACGCAACGGATTTGTCAAAATGTTGGCGATGACCAAATCGAACATCGCTTCCGGCAGCGCTTCCGGCACGACAAACTGTGCCGCAATATGATTGATCGCCGCATTTTCGCGGCTGGCAACAAGCGCCTGCGGGTCAATATCCGTGCCATAAGTGTTTTCCGATGCGCCGAGCCGTTTTGCCGCAAGCAGGAGAATACCCGAGCCACAACCGTAATCGAGAACATCCCGATCAACCGGCGGGTGCGCGCACAGCCAACGCAGGCACAGCCGTGTGGTTGGATGCGAGCCGGTACCAAATGCCAGCCCCGGATCCAGCCGTAAAATGTGCCGCGCATTTTCGGGCGGCTCCGACCATGTCGGTACTACCCAGAAATCATCGGTGATTTGAATGGCGCCAAACTGCGCCTGTGTTTCGCGCACCCAGTCACGCTCGGCGACTGGCGCCCATTCGGCAATCGTTAATGGTAACGCTTGTTGCCGAGCAATATTTTCCAGAAGCGTTTCCAGCGTTTTTTGATTTTCACTCTCGGCAAACAATGCCGTCACTCGTGATATCGGCCACAAAGAGACCGGCGTGTCGGGCTCGCCATATTGCGGCATTTCGCTATCCGTGCCGAAAAAAGGATCCGAAAGATCTACGGATAAAGCGCCGTTTTCCAGCAACGCGTCCGACCAGGAGACAGCTTGTGCAGAATCAACGTCAAAATATACCGACCAATAAGCCACCGGCTTATTCGCCTTTCAGTTGCTTCATGCGCTCTTCGATATAGTGAATAGAAAAATCGCCGCGAACGAAATTTTCATCAAGCAATAACTGCTGGTGAAGAGGAATGTTGGTTTTTATACCGCCGATTACCGTTTCAGACAACGCGACCAACATCCGGGCAATGGCTTGATCGCGGGTGTCGCCATACGAAATGATTTTACCGATCATCGAATCGTATTGCGGCGGCACAAAATAATTATTGTATATATGTGAATCAACCCGAATGCCAGGCCCACCCGGTGCGTGGTACGCCGTGATTCGTCCCGGAGACGGCGCAAAAGTTTCGGGATCCTCGGCGTTAATGCGACACTCGATCGCATGGCCTTTACGGACGACATCGCGCTGCCGAAATGAAAGCTTATGGCCGACGGCGATTTTGATTTGCTCCTGAACCAAGTCGACGCCGGTGACCTCTTCGGTGACCGGGTGCTCGACCTGAATTCGCGTATTCATTTCAATAAAGAAAAATTCGCCGTTCTGATAGAGAAACTCAAATGTTCCCGCTCCGCGATAGCCGATCTTGCGGCAGGCCTCGGCACAACGATCGCCGATGCGATTCAATTGCCGCAACGGAATATTGACGGCCGGCGCTTCCTCGATAATCTTCTGGTGACGACGCTGCAACGAACAGTCGCGATCCGAAAGCCAGACCGCGTTTTTATGATTATCGGCAAGCACCTGAATTTCAATATGGCGCGGCGTGTCGAGAAAACGCTCTATGTAAACCGTCGGATTGCCGAACGCGCTCTGTGCTTCAGCCTGCGTTAACGCAACCGCCGAAAGCAACGCAGCTTCGGTATTGACAACACGCATCCCGCGCCCACCGCCGCCGCCCGAAGCTTTGATAATTACCGGATACCCCACCTCTTTGGCAATGCGCAGAATTTCTTTCGGATCTTCCGGCAATGCGCCATCCGAACCGGGCACACAAGGAACGCCCGCTTTCATCATGACCGCCTTGGCGTTGACTTTGTCGCCCATCAACCGGATGGTTTCCGCTTTCGGTCCGATAAACACAAAACCGGACGACTCCACTTTTTCGGCAAAGTCGGCATTCTCTGAAAGGAAACCGTAGCCTGGATGAATGGCTTGAGCGTCGGTCACTTCGGCAGCCGCGATAATCGCGGGGATATTGAGGTAGCTCAAATGGGGCGCTGCCGGCCCGATGCACACGGACTCATCCGCCAGACGAACATATTTTGTTTCTTTGTCCGCTTCGGAGTGAACCACGACGGTTTTAATGCCCATTTCCCGGCAAGCACGCTGTATGCGTAATGCAATTTCGCCGCGATTGGCAATCAAAATCTTATCAAATAATTGGAGTTTTTTTCGGGCAGTCACGCGTGGTTTTCCTCAATAATCGCGGCGACACGTTTGCGCCGCTTGATTCACAGTACGTCAGAGTTATTCGATAACGAAAAGCGTTTGCCCGAATTCGACGGCTTCACCGTTTTCGACCAAAATCGCTTTGACCACACCGGCGCGATCCGCCTCGATTTCATTCATCAGCTTCATCGCCTCAATAATGCATAACGGGTCGCCTTCCTTGACCGTCGCCCCGATATCGACAAACGGTTTGGCGCCCGGCGCCGATGCGCGATAAAACGTGCCGACCATCGGGCTGACTATCGCATGCCCTTGCGGCGGCGCAGCCGCC
>QMCD01001267.1_pt1 | contig 15723 bp, 8 predicted proteins | sample 1821841 | NCBI WGS metagenome assembly QMCD01 (sample SAMN01991225, study PRJNA193472) | Termite gut metagenome, whole genome shotgun sequencing project. | isolation source: worker | host: Macrotermes natalensis | reverse complement strand
GGGGCGCGAGGTCTACATGATTTACGAACCGATGGCCGCCGCGCTGGGGATCGGCCTCGACGTCGAAGCTCCCGAGGGGCACATGGTCGTCGACATTGGCGGCGGGACGACCGAGATCGCCGTGATCTCGCTGGGCGGCATCGTGTGCAGCGAAAGCATCAACATCGCCGGCGACGTCTTCACCGAAGACATCCAGACCTACATCCGCCAGCAGCACAACGTGCGCATCGGCGAACGGACGGCCGAGGACATCAAAATGGCCGTCGGCGCCGCCGTGCAGGAACTGGCCGATCCGCCCGAAGACTACGTCTTCACGGGGCCGAACATCCTGACCTCGCTGCCCTCGACGCTCTCCATTTCCTACCAGGAGATCGCCTACGCGCTCGAAAAATCGCTGGTCAAGGTCGATGCCGCCATCATGAAAGTGCTGGAACAGATCCCGCCCGAACTCTACGCCGACATCGTCGAGGAGGGCGTCTACCTGGCCGGCGGCGGCGCCCTGCTCAAAGGGCTCGCCGAACGCCTGCAGGAGAAGACGAACATCCCGTTCCACGTCTCCGAAGACCCCCTGCGGGCCGTAGCGCGCGGCACCGGCATCGCCCTGAAAAACATCAACCGGTTCCAGTTCCTGATTCGGTAACCGGCCTCATTTCCGCCGTCGACGGGTATTTTATTCCGTATGAAAAAACAGGCGATCCTCTTTGCGCTGCTGCTGCTCCCGTTGACAGGCTGTCGTCGGGAGAAGCCGGCTTCGGCCTACGACGTGTGGGGGCTCGACGTGTCGCGGCACCAGCACAACCTCGACTGGGAGCGGCTTGTGGGCGACGAGAAACCCCATTTCGTCTACCTCAAAGCCACTGAAGGGACGCTCATTCAGGATCCAGCCTACGAGAGCCACCGCCGTCAGCTGGAAAAACACGGCGTGCTGTGGGGCGCCTACCATTTCTTCGGCCACCGCACCGACGGCAGGGAACAAGCCCTGAATTTTATCCGAACGGCCCGATTGCGCAAAGGCAACCTCTTTCCCGTACTCGACATCGAACCCCACCGCTTTTTCAAAGACCCCGGGAAAATGGTGCGGCAGGTGCAGGCGTTCTGCGAGGAGATCCGCAGGGAATACGGCATCTACCCGGTCATCTACGCCTCTTCGAATTTTTATGCACGATATTTGGAGAAGCATTTCCCAGCCAATAAATATTACATTTGGATCGCGGATTACAGCAACATTCCGCGGATCGACTGGCACTTCTGGCAACACACCGATTCGCACCCGGTCGAGGGATTCGGCCGCGGCGTCGACCGGAACGTCTTCGCGGGCAGTGTCGAAATGTTGCAGCAAATGGTACTGAAATGAATCGTCAAACGGATTTTTTGGTGATCGGCAGCGGCATCGCCGGCCTGAGTTTCGCTCTCAAGATGGCCGAACACGGCAAGGTACTGATCGTCACCAAGAGCACGATCGACGAGTGCAACACGCGCTTCGCCCAGGGCGGGATCTGCTCGGTGACCTACCCGCCGGACACCTTCGAAAAGCATATCCACGACACGCTGGTGTGCGGCGCCGGGGAGTGCGACGTGCAGGCCGTGCGTCTGGTGGTCACCCACGCGCCGGATCAGATCCGCCAGTTGGTGCAATGGGGCGTGAAATTCGACAAGGACAAGGATGGTCGTTACGATCTGGCGCGCGAAGGCGGCCACAGCGAACACCGCATCCTCCACCACAAGGACAACACCGGCTTCGAGATCGAGAACAGTCTGGTGCAAAAGGTCAAACGCCACAAAAACATCGAGATCCTGGAGCACCACTTCGCCGTCGACCTGCTCACCCAACACCATTTGGGCAAACTGGTGCGTAAATCGACGCCGAACAAGGAGTGCTACGGAGCCTATGTGTTCGACAAAAAAGAGCGGAAGGTGATCACCGTACTCGCCCAATTCACCATTCTCTCCTCCGGCGGGCTGGGCAACATCTACCACACGACGACCAACCCGCCCGTGTCGACCGGCGACGGCGTGGCGATGGTGCACCGGGCCAAGGGGGAGATCGAGAACATGGAGTACATCCAGTTCCACCCCACCTCGCTCTACAATCCCGGCGAACGGCCGTCGTTCCTGATCTCCGAGGCCATGCGCGGCTTCGGGGCGATCCTGCGCACGCCGGACGGCGAGGAATTCATGCAGAAATACCACCCGATGGGCTCCATCGCCCCGCGCGACATCACCGCGAGGGCCATCGACAACGAGATGAAAACACACGGGTACGATTTTGTCTATCTGGACGTTACACACAAGGACGCGCAGGACACGATCGCCCATTTCCCGAACATCTACGAGAAATGCCTGTCGATCGGCATCGACCTGACCAAGGAGTGGATCCCGGTCGTCCCGGCGGCCCACTACTCCTGCGGCGGGGGGAAGGTCGACCTGAACGGGCAGACCTCGATCCGGCGGCTCTACGCCCTCGGCGAAACCTCCTGCACCGGCCTGCATGGAGCCAATCGACTGGCCTCCAATTCATTGATCGAAGCGATCGTTTATGCCGATCAGGCTGCCAAACACGTCACCGGCCGCCTCGACACGGGAAAATGGGAGCACGGCATTCCCGAATGGGACTACGAAGGCACTTCGCACCCGGAGGAGATGGTGCTCATCACGCAGAATTACAAGGAGATGCAGCAGATCATGAGCAACTATGTCGGCATCGTGCGCTCCGATCTGCGCCTGGAGCGTGCCCGGCGGCGTCTGGAGATCATTTTCAAGGAGACCGAGGAGCTGTACCTCACCTCGACGCTGAGTCAGGAGCTGTGCGAACTGCGCAACATGATCGCCGTAGCCTACCTGATCATCAAGCAGGCCCAACAGAAAAAAGAGAGCGTTGGACTCCACTATTCGCTCGACTACCCGGCCTCGACCAAAGCCAAAGAGTTTTAGAAGTCCCTCTTTGCATCGTAAGGTGGTTCAGGAATCGGCTTTCCGGATCAGGTGGTATTCGAGGTAATAGATCCGGATCAACAGCAGGAAGCCCGAGATGAAGAGCGGCCCGAAAATGATCCCCCAGAAGCCGAAGAGCGGGATCCCCAGCAACACCCCGAAGATCACCACCAGCGGCGAGGTATTGGCCACCTTTTTCAGCATGACAATGCGCACCAGGTTGTCCGTGTTGGCCACCACGAAGAGCCCGCAGATGATCAGCACGATCCCCTGCCAGACGGCGCCCGAGGAGATCAGGTAAAGGCCGAGCGGCAGGCTGACGATCACCGTGCCGATCATGGGGATCAGCCCGCACATCGCCGTGATAAAGGCCCAAAAGACCGCGTTGTTCAACCCCAGCGCCCAATAGAGCAGGAAGGCGACGACGGCCTGCGAGAACATGATCACCGGAATACCCACGGCGTTGCTGTAAATCATGCTCTTGGCTTCGTGGCGGATCTTCTGCAGGCTGTCGCCCCGGAAGGGAAGATAGGCGTAGATCTTCTTTTCCATGCTGCGGGCGTGGGCGAGCATAAAATAGAGGATCACCAGCATCAGGAAGACGTTGATGGCGAAACTGTACGTCGAGTTGAGGATCCCGGTGACCAATCGGGTCAGGTAGGTGCCGGCGTTCGACATCATCTCCCCGGTGATGACCTGATAGCCCAGCCAGTCGTTGACCTTGCCCGGCAGGGCGTTGAGCGACTGGATGATGTTCGAAGTATCGAGTTCGGAGACCTGCGCGGCAAGCACTTCGAAGACCAGAAATCCCACCCCCAACAGCAGCACGGTCATGCCCAAAACGAGCAGGCCGGCGGCGGCCCACGATTTCAAGTGGTGTTTTTCGGTGAGCCGGAAGAGCAGATCGCGCAGCACCACATAGAGCGTGATCGCTCCGAGGAACGAGCCGACGAAAAATCCCAGTTGGGTCAGCAGCACCACGGCGATGGCGACCAGGATGACCAAAAAGAGCAGTTGTCGGAAAAAGCAGTTGTTTGCCTGAGTTTCGTACGACATGACACAATACGTTTAAGGGTTTGCCGTTCGACCTGCAAAAACTTCACCAAAGTATCGCCGTAAAAATAAAAAGGCCATAGAGACTTCACGTCTGTATGGCCTTTAGACAAGATTTTTGTCTTTAGTTGCGAACCTCTCGTTTGCAGGGGACTTTCAACGAGATGTCCCCTTATTTTAATTCCCTTTTATGTTGTCTGTTGCGTTCGTTACTCGGCGACCAGCGTGCCGGTGGGCAGGTAGAGCGGCATCGGGCAATCGTCCTTCAGCAATTCCAGAAAGTGGTCGCCGTACTGCGCCGCGTTGACCAGAAGCGCCTGAAAATTGGCCAGGAATCTCTCTTCGTTATCGTTGTCACTACACGTGTCATCGAACATCTGGGATTCGCCCAGAAAGGCCACCCGTGCAACAGGATCGAATCCCAGCAGCACCTCTGCATCGGTGCCCTGGTCGGTCATAATGACCACCGCATTGGGCCCGAGCGAACTTCTGCGTATAGCAGAGTGATAAGTATCAACAGTGAGCGAAAAACTGGTTGGGTTCTGGGGTACCGTTCCAAACGGCCCGGTCAGGATATACTTCATCACCCGCCTGTCGAAATGACCGGGATAGAACTTGGTCACGGCAGAGTTAGTCGTAGGATCATCTTCGAATATCCAACCGAGCTTGTTGAACGTCGAATTTTCACCTCGGACGCGCGCCAAAACAGTGGCATAACCATTATAACATTCATCCAGACCGGTGAAGTAAATCATCCCCTGCGTCTCCGGATCTCTGCGCCAATCTTCGAGCGCCTTGAAAGCGGAAGGCTTCCAACCGCTGCTGTTATGCGCCGATGCAACGATCAAATTGCGGGTCGTTCTGAATGTAGTACCCGTATCCGGCCAGCTGTCTACATCACTGAATGTCAGGCTATTTGCGGGAAGTGTCCGGGTTCTTACAGAATAATTACTGCCGGGGCCGAAGTTGGTGGTGCTGTACGAATTGCCGGAATTCATCAATGTCTCCCGAAAATTTGTTGCGTAGGTGTCTCCGGTAGCACTAAAAGAGCCATAACCGCCATAATTGGTAGTAGAGGTACTCCCCACGATAATCTCCAGACTTTTCGGCGTCAGCGGCTCCTGCCGGGTGATGATCGTCACCGGATCGATCGAGGGTACCCCCACCACCGATACCCGGATGGTCACTTCGGGGCGGTTGATCGTCGCGTCATCGTCTATGTTTTGGATCAGCGGATAATAAATCATGTCGAAGCCGACACGCAGCGTGTTTTCGGGCGTGCGGCCCGTCATCGTCGTACCGGCCACCTTGTTGCCGTCACTGTCGATCATATAGCCTTCGTGCCTCTTGTATTCCTGAGGCGCCGTCGCGGGAAGCGACTGACCGACGATCTCGGCCGTCCATTGCAGCGAGGCAGGCAGGTTGATCCGGTATTCGACAAAATCCCGGTAGCCGTCTTCGCGGATTTCGTAGTTGTCCCTTCTGCGGTCGATGGCCTCGGGCGAGTTGTCACGGCCGGGGCTGCCTGTCCACACTTTCGTGCGTATCATCGACCCTGTCACCGGCACCATGCTGGCCGAACCGATCCGGGTGAAGTCGAACACCAGCGGCTCCTGGGTGACAGGCAACACGATGGCCGATCCGTCACCGACATTCCCCGAGGGCAGCGTGATCGTCAGTATGGCCTCCTTCGGCCCGCCGAAATTGAAGCCGGGGTTATCCGGATTGTTGTCGCCTTTGGCCGAAACGATGACGTAAGGAGCGATCGGGTCGTCCACCTTGGTCAGGTTGAAGAAATCCTCGTGCGTGCCCGACAATTCGGCATCCCAGGCGTTCAAATTGTTGTTGCGATCCTGCCCCGGCCGGACATTGATCCGGTAGAACGTTTGCGTGGAGCCGTTGTCGACCAGTTTGGCGAAGCCGCCCGCGTCGAAAGGCAATCCCTTGACCGGATCGTAAGAGGGCGATATCTCGATCGTCCCCTGCGCATCCTGCAGCATGACCAACACCTGACGGTATTTCTTGTCGGCGTCGAGCGTGACCAGAATAAAGCCCTGACGCACGCTGTTGCTCGGGTTGGGGCCCGTCGGGGTGACTTTGATCTTGCCGCCGTCTACGCCGCTCGTTTCAAACATTCCGTCGAGGAACGAGAAGCCCGGATCGACTTCCGAGGTGTTGTAGATCTTGGCTGTCCACGGGCCCGACGAGGAGACGGTGATCTCGTTTCGATTGGTCACCGTGACGTCCGCCCCGCCGGCCGGCCAGACCTGATCGTCCTCGGTGAGCGACTTCTTGTCCAGATTGAGGTAATTGTCGTCGCGCGGAGTCTGGATGATCTGAAGCGTCCCCCGCAGCCCGGCAAAGCCCAACTCGATGTCGCCCGTGCGATCCTCCATGAATTGGGTGTATTCGGCGGGAAGCTCCTCCGCGGTCACCGTCAGCGTGTTGCCGGAAAGGGTGGCCGTAAAGCCGTCCGGCAGGTTGCGTTTGGTGATATCGAGCGTACCCGTACCGCTGGTGTAGATGATGTACTCCCGCGACTCTTCCTCCGGCCCGAAGCGGATAACCCGCGAGGGGGCGACCAGCAGGTTTGTTCCGTCGTTCAGGATCAGTGCCTCTTCGTCGAAACCCCAGTTGTTGATCGTGTAATCGAGCATTTGATCCTCGCTTTGAAACGCCGACAATTCGTTGGCGGCCCCCTCGCTGACGATTCCTTTTACGGTAACCTGATAGACGTGGTTTCGCTTCAGGCTCTGGCCTTCGCCTTCGGGATGAAGATCCACCCGGTAAAAACGGACGCTGCTATTCCCCTCGTTTCTCAACTGGAGTACTAACGTCGTCAATTTGTTCCTGTCGGCAATCGGGTCGCCGACGAAATTTTCGAAAGCGTATCCCCCGGTCAATACTCCCGAACCGGTAGCAAGTTTGTAACTGGTCGAGGCGTAGTTGTAAGTTTGGCCGGTAATCCCGAGATCGTCGGGATCCAGACTTTCCCAGATGCGCGATTTTCCCGCCATTTGAAATACGTGTACCCTTTCCAGGCCGTAACCTTCCACCTGGAGCTGCACGTCGAAACGAACCACCATACGGGTCAACTTCAGCGTGACCAACTCCTGATTCGGTTCCTTGGTCGTCGTTCCACTCATCGGAACAGAACTTTTGCCGGCGTTCACGGTTACGTTATTCCAATAACCGTCGGCAGATTCATAAATGATCTCCCTGGCGTCGTTCTCCGTCGTCGTCCCTTCCGTCAACGCCAACGCCGCTACATCGGTAAGGTCGATATTGCCGTAAGCGAGAACCGTGTAGCGCTCCGTGTGGGACAAACCCACCCCTTCTCCGGTGCCGATTTCCAGATCGAACGGCTCGCCGTTGACGTATCGCGCAGCCAGGTAAGGCGATTTCACCTCGTAGTCGGCCGCCAGTGTCCCGCTGCCGTCGGCCGTGTATTCGAAAAACAGCAGGTGCAGGTTACCGACGGCAATCTCCCTGCTTATCGGATCGACAGTCGCACGGGTGGAGGGCATCATACTCCCGGACTCCTCTTCGACCGTGATCTGCAAACGGGTCTCCCCCTGCTGCGGTTGGCCCGGGATGACCGGATCGATCAACTCGGTGTACTGGCAGGAGGTCAAAACCATCCCTGCCAACAACAAGCCGTACATCAAAAACTTTTTCATATCTCGTTCTCTATATTTCGTATTCCGAAAAAACTTTACTATTAATACGGGTCGGCCCAGTTCGGCAACGCCTTTTGCCGGTTGTACAGATCTTCATCCGTGAACAGGTCGGAGAAGTGCGATCCATACTGGGCCGAGTTGACGATGTAGGCCAACAGGTTGCCCAGGAACTTGCTGTTGTTCGGATAGCTGCCGCCGTTGGCACCGGCCAACACTGCCGGAGCGTGCATCCAGATGTCGAACACCTGACCCTCGCCGATAAATACCACATTGTTGACCGGGTCGACGAACAGGATCGTTTTTCCCGCTCCGTCCGAGAGGATCGGAATCGCCGTCGAGCCGCCATTGGTCGTACTGACCGTCGAACTGATCCCGTCGTTGTAGAGCGTGCGGTCGAGGTTGCTGACCGTGCCGAAAGGCCCTCGCCCCTTGAGCAGGTAATCATGTATCAATGTGTTTTGATCCTCAGCCAACCGGACTTTACTGCCGCCGCTACCGCCCCCAGCGTAACTCACATGGATATCCTGGAAAACGGGGCTGCTGAAGAGGGCCGGGTTTGCATCGTCGTTGACAAAAACGAGGATCCCTTCATCTCCGTAGTTTTTCCACCAGTTGTGGATCGCCGCGTGGCGCTTGGCCGAATAGGAACCGGCCACCCCTCCGGCATGGAGGTAAACATAATCTTTCGATATGGTCGTCGGATCGCTGCCGACTGCAGGAGGCAAGCCCTGCATCTCCGACCCGCCCGGCATCGGTGATCGACTGTTGATGCTGCCGAACAGCGGCGAAGACGTCAGGTAGTTGCGATAGTAGGTAAAATAAGAACCCGAGGTCAGTGATCCGTAGTGGTTATTGCGTACGTCCAGAATCTTCACCCGTTTCGCCGTAAGGGGTTCCTGGCTGACGATCAGTCGGGCGGTACTGCTGCCGGGCTCGCTGCCCTTGATCTTCACCTCGATCTCCATCTGCCGCGGCGTGTTCACCTGCGGATAGTAGATCTTGGGGAATCCGGCCACCAGTTTGTCCGCACCCGTTCCGGTAGAGACTACCAGATAACCCGAATTCGTCGGATCGTTAGCGACGATACTCGCTTCCCACTCCATACTCGGCTCGATGTTCACGGCGACCCCTTCGATCTGCCCGCCGGCTTTCGGCACTTCGGTGCCCTTGGCGGAGAGCGTGAGGCCGATCGTGCCCTGCGAGAGCGAGAGTGTCCGTTCCACGGTCGAACCACCGGAAATTTGTATCTTAACCGTCCCGGCGAGAGACCCGGCGGTCAGGTTGGTTCCTTTGGCCACGACGCGGAACTGGTTCGACTGCACATCGTCATCGGCATGATCGTTGCCGTTGATGACTTCGAAACTGCCGCTGCCGGTAGCTATTGTCGCCGTCCAGGGATTGGGGGCACCGTTGGTTCGTCCGGCATCGACCGTAAAGATAAATCCTTTCTCTTTCGAAGCACCGGCGATCCCCTGCGGCACACCCAGACCGGAGAAACGGAGGGTCGTACCTTCTGCCACTTCCGGGTTCAGCGCAATGCCTACGTTGCCCAACTGGGTCAGCACCACCACGCGCTGGTAGTCGACCGGATTCTCATCCAGGGTGACGATCACAAAACCGTGGCGTGCTTCGTTCCGGGCGTTGTCTCCGGTCGTGTAGACCGTGAACATATCCCGGTAGGGGTTGTCGACCGACCGCAGCGTGGTGACCGGATTGGTGGTCGTGCTGAACGAGAAGCCCGGATTGTAGGGGTCTTCCGAGGTGTTGTAGATCGTAGCCGTCCAAGGGCCGGAAGCCGACACTTCGAGCGGGCTGTTGTCCGAGATCCCTCCGCGGCCGAGCGACAGGAAGTCCGGAATGTCGTAACGGTCCAACATCAGGAACGTCCGGCTCTCCTCCGACATCTGAATGAAAGTGATCGTTCCGCGCAGTCCGGCATACGAAAGTTCGATGGTCCCCTGACGTTGTTCCATGCCTGCGGGCAGCGGTTGGGCTTCCACCCGCAGGGTATTGTTGTCCAGGAAAATGTTGATGTCTTCTACCCCGTCACCCTCCACGTCGGTATCGTTCAAGCTGTTTCTGGAGATGCGCAGCGTGCTGTTCCCCTTGGTGAAGACCGGCCACGAGATCGATTCGCCCAGCGGATCGAGTACCACTCGTTTGGTCGGCAGGATCAGCGTATTGACCCCGTCGGTCATCACCAGACCGTTGTCGTCGATATTCCATTCGTTGATCGAGTAGCTCAACTGGGTATTGGTCTTTTTCCAGGCATTGTATTCGTTGTCCTCGCCGGCGCCCGAAACGGTGTTGAGCCGGATCCGGTAGACGTGGTTACGCACCAGACTCTGGGGCGCGCCGGACAGGTTGACATTCACCCGGTAATAGGTTACCTCGCCCGGAGAACCGACCGGAGCCAGACCGAGGATCACGCAGGTCGTTACCTCGTCGGTCGGTTCCGGAGCGGCCACGTAATTTTCAAAGGCGTAAAGGCCGCCCTTGAACGTGGTAGCCGTCGTGGAAATAAATTCGTCCGCCTGCAGTCCGTAGAATCGTTGCAGCCGGTCGGTGGCGTTCACGTCCGTGACGTCCCACAGCATCGTGCTGGCGGCAGCACCCCAGATCGAGGCCGAAACCAGCGTATAGTTCGTCGATGCCGGGACTTCCAGGTCGAAACGGGCCACGCTGCGGATCAGCCGGAGGGTCACGTCGCTCATCCCGCCCTCGATGACCACCCGGGCACTCATCGGAAGGGCGTCGGGCTCGATCTTTTGCGAATTGTCGGTTTCGTTCGTCCTGACTCCCTGCACGAGCAGGGCGGTCTGTTCCAGCGCCTCTTTTTCCGTCCGGGTAGACATCAGTTCAAGGAATTGTTCGACGGTCAATCCGGATTCCAGGTAATTCGCCAGGTTGGCTATCGCCAGAATCACGTATTCATTTCCCTCTTCGAGTGCGCCGGCGTAGAACGTACCGTCGTAATCGATCTCGAAATAGGGATTGTCCAGGGTCAGCGCGGGAGCGGCGACCGTTGCGGCCCATGCACCGCTTTCGTCCGCCTGGCCGGTCGACTTGTAATCGTAGAACAGCAGGTAGATGTCCTGTACGGCTTCCTCGTTCTCTTCCGCCGGAACCGTGGCCCGCGTGGTGGACACCACGCCGGTATCGATGTCTTCGATATCCAGTGTAATCCTCAGCTTCCCGCTCGTTGGTACGACCGTATCGGCGGCCTCGTAGGAGCATCCCGCCAACGCAAGTGCCAGTATGGAGATCAATAAGAAATAACCTTTTTTCATCGGTATGTATTTTTATTCATTTGTCAATGGGTTTCTTAGTCGTTGGCTGCGGTTAAACGTCGGCGGGGATCAATCCTCCATCCTGCCAATCCTCTTCGGAAATGTCGTATTGGTTGATGCTGATCTCGAATTCGAGGTTTCGGTATTTCACGACCACCACGTCTTCGTCGTGGTCGGCATTGTAATCCTGCAAAGCCTTGACCTCGAAAGAGACATCGCCTCCGGCGATTCCCGGGGTCTGCATCATGGTGACTTCGAACCACTCGTTCCTGATGATCGTCGTGGTGACGTCGCCGACGGTGACCGGGGTACCCAAAACGACATCTCCGTTGTCATAGGCGTAGTTTTCACCATCCTCGTCCTTTTTGAAATCGAAGGTAAAATCGTTCGCGGTCAGCCCGTCGATGAAACGGTAGTCGAGTTCGAGTACCTGTCTGGCCCCGGCGTTGCGCCACAGGGAGGCGGCGCGCTTGTCCATGGTGACGTAGTATTTCCCGGTCACACCGATCTGTACGTCGTTTTTATCCCACTGGATGATGTTGATGTTCATGTCCATGTTCTGGGCTTCGAGGGCCTCTTCCAGTGTGGGTTTGCCGGGGCCGGTGACCGAAGTGACCATGAATTCGTACTTCCAGTTGCGGATCACCGGGCGGTATTCACCGGTATCGTTGAAGGTCACATCGACCGGGTAGTAGGATTTCACCCACCCCAAGGGATCTCCGGTTTGTTTGTAGTATCCGGAGACGATCAGGCGGGTCGGGCGGTTTTGGGTCGGATCGGCCGGTACCGTATTGGCGTAGTTGTCGTAGACGTACAGCTGGTAGGCGATCCCTTTGAAATCGCCCTGCTCCGTCGTGTAGGACTTCACTCCGGTGGCTTTCAGTTGGCCGCTGTTCCCGGCAGTGGTTCCCATCGCGGCGGGGATGGTGTAGGTCACCGGATCGGTCGCCGGCAGGGTGGCAACGGCGGCGAGGTAGCCGCGATCGGCGGCGTAGGCGGCGTAGATATCGGTGAGTGTGAAATCCTTGGTCGCCTTATTGGCTTCGATGGTCCCGTCGAGTACATAGACGTCGAACGAAGCCACCGAACGAAGCATCTGGATGATTCCCGTCATTTTATTCGGTGCCAGATCCGGATCGAGGGTCACCGTCCCGGTTCCCCACATCGGCAGGGGCTGGTAGGCGGCTGTATTGACCAGTCGGGCGGGGTTGGTGTCGATCAGTTTGGTCTGAAGGGCCGTCCAGGTGGTGGAACCTGCCACCGGAGCGTCGCTGCCGGCTTCGAGGGCCATCAGGATCGCGCGGCTGTTGGCCAGAAAGTGGATCGTCATCTCGTCCCAGTATTCGGAGAGCATGGCCCGCCAGGTGTCGGCCGAATTGGCCAATTTGTAGGCTTCGCGGCGGTACATGTATTTGCCGTCCTCGTCGAAGACGAGCAGATCCAGTTCGTCGATCCGTTTTTCATTGCCGTCGGCATCGCCTACGTCGGTATCTTCGCCGTCGAGCGGAGCGCGGGTAGCGGAACTTCCCGAGGTAGCGATCGAAATTTCGACCTCGCGTTCACCGGCCTTTTCGCCGGTTTGCAATTCCTCCATGGCGCAGGACGAGAGCAGCACTCCCAGAGAGATCAGCAGGATAAGGTAAATCCTCTTCATAATATTGTCGGTTTTTTATTGAATGCTTTACCGTGTGCCGGAATTGTCCGGCGGGTTATCGTAGCGGGCCACAGGGCCCGGATTTTCCGTTTTTAGTAATCACAGTTCGATGTTGCCACCGACCTTTGCCCAGTCGTCGATCCCGATGCGGGTGGAGATGGAGCTTTTCCCGAATTTGATCCAAATTTCGTATTCGTCGTGGAAACGCAGTTCGTCGTCGGTATCGTACGGGTTGCGTATCGTCTCTCCATTCTCGTCCACAATCCCACTGACGTTTTTCAGCAGATCCGTCAGGTTCAAATCTATGGAACGCGGAGAATTGGCCCGGGTGCCGCCGACTTCGTCGAGGTGCAGGTTCATATCGCTGTCGTGCCACATGTGCATGGTCGACATGTAGATCTCCGAAACTTCCCCCTTCTCGGGATCCAGTCGTTCGAAGCGTTCCCAGGGCAGGAAGCGGGCCTGAATGCCCGTGTCGGTACTTTCGCCGCTGCGGCAGCCGCGCGTCGAGTAGTGGTAGCGGCCGTTGCTACCCTGGATGTAGGTTTCGATCCGGCCGCCTGCGGCCAGCTCGTAATCTTCGTCGTAAACAATGTTTACGCGGATCTGGTTGTTGTGTTTGTAGAGGTCGATCGGAAACTCCTGCGCCTGGTCGAGGGTAAGGTACTCATCGACTTCGAGGTCGGTTTCGCCGGAGAAGAAAGTGACGGGGTGATAGTCGACCTCGGCATCGACCAAACGGGTATGGATCCCGGAGTAGGTTTCGGCGGAGCGGGTGTCGGTATGGCTCCCGTCGTTGAGGATGGCCATGACGCGGTAGGCTCCGGCGGCGATCGAATCCTGCGGCACGTAGGCCGCTGCGTCGGTCGAGCGCAGTTCGTCCCGTGTGTAGGATATCTTTTTGATCAGGTTTTCGCCCGATACATCATAGAAATACAAATCCAGATTTTGCACTTCCCGGGCCACGTTGTGTTTCATATTTTCAGGCACGAAAGTCACCCAGAAACCGGTCGGGCAGTCGCTGAAATCTTCTTCCGTACACCCTGTCCACAGCAGCATGGCCAGCGACAGGAAGAGAAACAAACTATTCTTTTTATTCATCGGATTTGACCTCTAAATCTAAAACAATTTCCCTGTTCAGTTCCGGCAGGGCATCGGTGTTGTGTGGTTTGAAAAAAGAAAGACCGGGACGGGACTTCCCGTCCCGGTCTTTGGTGGATAGCTTTTCAGCCGTCAGATTACAGTTCGATTTCGCCGGTCGTCACTTTGTCCCACGGGCCAACGTTGACTTTCAGGCGTACCCAGGTTTCACCTTCGATCGGTTCGGTCGGGTCTACTTCGGAAGTGTGGCTACCGATGTCCATGATCCCCGTTACATTGAAATCGTAGTAGTGATTACGGAGAACGCGGTTCTTGTAAATACCGGCGCTTTCGTTCTGATCCTGTACCGGGAATTTGTGGTAGTTTTTACCATCGGTGAATTCAAATACATCGTCGACGATCGTGAAAGCGTCCAACTGTTCCTGAGTCGGTTCCGAAGCGAGAAGAACGCGGGTTTCACCCGAGCCGTACGACCAGAAAGTCATATTGTCTTCGTTTCCTTCCCAAGCACCCGTAGTACCATTGATCTCAGCGACCGTTTTCATTACCCAATTTCCGACAACGTTCTTTTCGAAACCGTAGATTTCAGATTGATCGGGCGTGTAGACGGTTTCGATCTGAATGTAGGTCGTGTTGCCGTAGAACTGAGCCGAAACTTTGCCGTCCGACAGAAGTGCGGTGGTGTTCTCGGTGGCGTAGAACCAGAAATTATCCGGATCTACTGCGGAGAACGAATAATACTGTACAAAGTCTTCGTCGTTGAATGCATTTGCTTCAAGAACATAAGGAGCTTCGTGCTTTGCACTGACAACCAAACGGTTAGGGGTGAAAGGATCTTCATAGGTCTCCACAACACCACCTTGGTGCATGGCGTTGGCCACCGTACCGAGACGGTATTGAGCGTCGCCGAAAGTACCTGCCAGCTTGCTGTCGTCTGCCGGTTCCTCTGCCACTTCATTCAGAACGATCTTCGAAGAGAGACGGCCAATTTCCAGCTCTACATATTCGGGCTCTTCCTGGCTGCCACCGTTGGGGGCGGTAACTTTTTCTTTCCACAGCGTACCCAACAGGAATTCATCGGGAACTGCGATGCTGGGGGTGTTGCCATCGAAAGTCACGTCGAATTCTTCCTTCATCCAGTCGGCCAACAGGTTTTCGCCCACTTTGGGCTCTCCTGCGTCGAGCAGCGACTCGATGCTGATTTCTTCGTCGTCATTGTTGGCGAAAACGAAGAAATAATGGCTGCCTGTCGGCAACATAACGGCGTTCAGCAGGGGCGTTTCCCAAACATCTTCTTCATCTTCTACCAACGTCAAATCCAACTGGCCGGCATACTCAAGTATACCCCCGGTGGTGAAGACGGCTACCGTCAAACCATCTTCTTCGTTAAGCGTCAGTTCCGCTGCTTCAGCATCTTCCGTTCCCGAAGCCGCGCGGGTTGTAGCAGTAGCAGGAGTGCTTACTCGGAACACGACGGGACCTTTTTTACCGTACTGGTCGTCCGGCCCGTTGGGGTTTTCTTCGTTGCTGCAGCCTGTTGCCAGCAATCCGAGGGCCGCAACGGCAAACAAAAATTTGAATTTCATAGTAAAAAGTTTAAAAAGGTTAATAAAAGTGTTTAATGTTTAAGTTTGAATCGTTTGAATCGTTTGATATCTTTTCGACTATTTATCGTCGTAATAGACCTGAATGAAAGCGCCGTTGCGCAGTCGGGGGAAGTAGTTGTCCAACAGGTAGCGGTAGGTGCGCCCTCCGTCCAAGGCCTGCAACTGCTCCAGACGCGGTTTGCGGCGGCCGTCCGGCGAAAGCGCCGGCACCGTGTCGATGATCCGAAGGATCTGCGCCTTGTCGTACAGATCCGACTGCTCCACGTACATCCGCAGCCCGTACCAGTCCTCCGCCCCGTTGTACATGGTGATCAGATCGGCGTCGATCCCCGTGTTCCGCGCCACGTAATCCTTGACCGACAGCGCCCGGTTCCACGCCAACTGTTCGTTGCGGTCGAGCGGCCCCT
>QMCD01001266.1_pt1 | contig 15727 bp, 16 predicted proteins | sample 1821841 | NCBI WGS metagenome assembly QMCD01 (sample SAMN01991225, study PRJNA193472) | Termite gut metagenome, whole genome shotgun sequencing project. | isolation source: worker | host: Macrotermes natalensis | reverse complement strand
ATCGCTAAATATCTGGCTATCGTACTTGATGAAAACGATCCTGGAGCATTGGCCGGCGCGCTCGGAACAATTGCGCGGGCGCGCGGCATGGCTGATATTGCTGAAAGTTCGGGCATCACGCGCGAAGCGCTTTATAAAGCCTTGCGACCAGACGCAAGCCCAAGATTTGACACAATACAACGTGTTTTTTCCGCGCTTGGCTTAAAGCTGACCATAAAGCACGGCTAAGAAGTTGTCAGTGCCTCCCAAAAAAATAAAAGGAGTCAGCCAATGAAAAACAAACACATTGGCAGTAGTTTCGACGATTTTCTTGAAGAAGAAGCCATGCTGGAAGAAACAACGGCAGTTGCCGTTAAACGCGTACTCGCATGGCAGATTGAGCAGGAAATGACAGCGCAAAAACTCACCAAGACAACACTGGCAAAGCGGATGCGTACCAGCCGCTCTGCGCTCAACCGGCTCTTGGATGAAAGCGATACCAGTCTGACGTTAACAACGTTAGCAAGTGCTGCTTCTGCGCTCGGGAAAACCGTGAAGATTGAATTGGTTGCTTAAAATCGCATCTATGAGTCTTATCGATTCAAAGATCGGTCATAACCACCTAAACCAGAAATACAACAAGTGGTGCATTTTTCAACCATAACCATGATGCACTTTTAAACCATAATTGACAACAAGAAGCCCGCCCAGCTCGGTCGGCGCATCAGCAACGATCTAAACGTCATCCGGGACGCCGGGTTCGACATTGGCCGGCAGCGCAACGCCCACACCAAGAACTTCTAGTACCGCATTGGTTACATAGGTTTTTAACGAGATAATTTCTCTTTTAGATTGACTTTCAGGCCGCCAATGCCTATATTAAGGGCATGATAAAGCGAATATTTCACTTTAGGAGGCGGTAAGATGATAGTCAGTTTCTCACTCGAAAACTGGATGTCCTTCCGCAACCAGGTCACATTTTCGATGGTCGCCAGCAGGGAGCGCCAGCATGGAGACAGGGTTCCCAAACTCGACAAGTACCAGACGAGAGTTCTTCCGGTTGCGGCAATTTACGGCGGCAACGCGTCGGGCAAGACCAATTTTTTCAAGGCCCTGAGTTTCGCCAAGGCGCTGGTCGTCAAAGGGACCCAGCCCGGCAGCCCGATTCTTGTCGAGCCGTTCCGGCTGGACGCCAAGGGGGCCAATCAGTCGTCACGGTTTGACTTCGAGCTGCTGATCGATGAAATCATTTACGAGTTCAGCTTCGCGGTAACCCGCAGGGCGGTTCTGGAAGAGAAGCTGGTGGCCATCACCAGCACCAGTGAAAAGGTGCTCTACCACCGTCGAGACGGAAAGCCCAACTTCGATGATTCCCTGGTCAAGGACCAGTTCCTTCAGTTCGCCTTCCAAGGAACTCGGGACAATCAACTCTTTCTGACCAACTCGGTCTCCCAGAAGGTCGACAAATTCCGGCCGGTCTACGACTGGTTCAAGGACACGCTCGAGCTGGTCGCGCCTGATTCCCGCTTCGAACCGTTCGAGCAGTTCCTCGACGAGGGGCATCCGCTCTACTCGACCATGAACGAGATGCTGCCGCAACTCGACACCGGCATCGCGCACCTAGGTGGTGAGGAGATCCCTTTCGAGAACATTCCGCTGCCCGGGCCTCTGAAGACCATGCTGCAGGAAGATGTGAAGGAAGGCACGACCGTTCGTCTGCTCAACGAACGGTTCGTGGTGACCCGCAAAGGTGGCGAGCTGATCGCCAAAAAGCTGGTGACCTATCATCCGAAGGCGGACGGCACGGAAGCCAAGTTCGAGATCCGTCAGGAGTCGGACGGCTCACAGCGGGTGATCGATTTGCTGCCCGCGTTTCTTGAGCTCTCGGCCCAGGTCTCGAAGAAGGTCTACGTGATCGACGAGGTTGACCGCAGCCTGCACACGCTGCTGACACGCAGATTGCTCGAAGCGTACCTCGCCAGCTGCTCCACGGAAACCAGAACGCAGTTGCTGCTGACCACCCATGACGTGCTGCTCATGGATCAGCAACTCCTGCGCCGTGACGAGATGTGGGTGGCCGAAAGAGATGCCACCGGAGCTTCGAACCTGCTCTCCTTCAGCGAATACAAGGATGTCCGATACGACAAGGATATCCGCAAGAGCTACCTGCAGGGACGACTGGGTGGAATTCCCCGTATTCTCTTGGGAGGCGCTTTGACCAATCCCTGCCTCACCGAGGAAAGTGAGGGGGATGACTGATGCCGCCGAAGAGACGCAGATTCCAGAGACCCCCTGGCGAGCGTCGCTACCGCAAACTGTTTGTGCTCGCGGTGGAAGGCGTGAAGACCGAGCAGCAGTATTTCGCCATCTTCAATGACCAGCAATCGGTGATCCATGTGAACTGCCTCAAAGGCAGTCATAATAGCTCTCCTCCTCAGGTGCTGACGCGGATGGAGGACCATCTCCGGCAGAAGGGACTGAAATCCTCCGACGAAGCCTGGCTCGTGGTGGACAAGGATCAGTGGACCGACGAACAGTTGGGCCAGCTTCATACTTGGGCTCAGACACGCGACAATTACAGCTTCGCCCTCAGCAACCCCAAGTTTGAATACTGGTTGCTGCTTCATTTCGAGGACGGCACAGGCATCGCATCGTCACGGGATTGCAGTGATCGACTGAAGCGGCACATTCCCGATTACGACAAGGGGATCGACGCACGCAAGATCACCCGCGACCGGATCGATGAAGCCATCCGCCGCGCTAGGCTGCGTGACAATCCCCCCTGCGCCGACTGGCCACACACCCCTGGCGGCACCACGGTTTACAAGCTGGTCGAAAACATTCTCCAGGTTCGCGGCGGCCATCCGCGATCACCATAACATAAACATTTTTGACCATGACTGTCAATTTGGTTCAAAAATACTCCACTTTCGCCTTCAAGCCGCCAAAATCTCCTGCGCGCGACCCTCGGCCAAAAGACCGGCCATACCCAAGGCCGCAACACCGATTTGCAGGGAGGCATCCGACAGATCAACCAATTCCGCGCTCTGAAACATGGTCAACCACGCCGTAATCGCCGGATTCGCGCTCGCTGCCGCCATGATCATCGCCATTTCCTCCGCCGTGAAGCGGTCGAGGAATTGCTTGCGAGTCATTCGGCGCGGGACAGAAAACACGATTTCGCCATACGCCCACGTGAACGCCCGCACGGCCTCGACGGTTTCCAAACTGTCAAGCTGCGCCTCGATCACATTGCTGGTCTGCCGGATCATCTCGCGTTCGGCCAACGCAGTATCAATATCAGTCAACCCGGCTACGCCAAGAAACTCTCGTTCGCGGGCGCGTTCAAGTCGCCAGCTTATCGCTTCGATACGCTGCTGCGCTTCTTCCTTGATTTTTGCGCGGACAATATCCTTTTCCCGCGCAAGACGTTTTGCTTCATCGAAAACCAGCTTACCGTCTTTGTACACAACCACATCGGTAAGTTCTTCGGTGAACCCTTCCGGTAATGCTGCAACAGCGTAGCCTTTGTTCGGTTTGTAGTCTGCATAACCTGCATAACCGCAGATCGTCCCAGATGATTTTTCGATAATCGCAAACATTATTGGAAACCTCTAAAGTTCAACTGCCTGAGCGTAACGCTATTTCCGCCTGATGATGCAAAACCTGTAATGTATAAACGATAATGTTTCCTTCTTTCAGCAATAACCCCGCTCAGATTAAATGTCGTAGATAACGGTGAAGTGGTATTGGATGGCGCATTCCCTGTGTGCAGGACATCCCAATTAGAACCATCCCGCGACGACTCAACACGAAACCCAACGATGACATCAGCAGTTGTGCTGTATATATTTTGGGAAATCAACACTTTCGCAATAAAAACCGGTTCAGAAAATTCGTAGGCCAGCCATTGATCATTTTTTTGACCTATTGCTGACCGCCACCCCGTTGACGTGGAAAATACCTTGTATGCCGCGTAGGATTCGCTCGCGAACGAAGAAGCGCTAGCCACACCCGATGGAGTCGTGGCTGAAGTCATAGTGGGAACGCTTGCAAGAGGTACGGCAACTGACGATGTAAATTGTTCAAATATTCCAGGATTTGCTCGAATTTTGTTCAGTGCTGTCTGCGAATTGATCGCCGCCATCATGGAAGTATAGGTACTCGTAAGTAGATTTACCGCACCCTCCCGAGCTAAAAGTACATCAAGCGCTATATCACTATTGAATAAGGCTGAAACAGAAATAGCGTTGCTCATCCAGGACTGTAAAGCCAGATAATTATCCGCAGCTAATCTCACCGCAACAGCGTTATTTGCAATCGCAGTCATGGCCGTCATGCTTGACGCTATCGTTGCCGCGCCCTCTGGAGATGTCAAAATGCGCTGAAAATTGCTATAGTTGGTAGCATTTGATAGCCACGTATTGAACTCCCCTGCCGACCATGTATGCGTTACCAAGTAACGCAACACATCAACCGGCCCATGCAGCAGCTGGAAGTCAGAGCGTAATTGGTCAAGGTCTTTTTTTACCTGTACAACGTTTGCATTAACAATTACAGGGTCGAGCATTCTTAATTCTCCACAACAGCAATACTGGCGACGCGACCATTACTGTAGGTATAGGTTTCGGTGCGGGTTTTCCCGTCATAGGTTGCCACAACCTTTTCGACAAGCCCGTCGTTATAAAAATATTGAGACACACGCGGTTTTCCACCAACGCTCTCTGTTGCGCTAACAACATTTCCGCCCTCATCGTACTCATAAGATGCACTATCGGCAGGGGCGATAAGACGGTGAAATTCGGCAACATTCAGTTTTGATGTCAATATGTCTTCGATCGATGCGTAGTTCTCTTTGATCGCGTTAACCAACTCCTGGAGAGCATCAAGACCAACATCATCGCTGGCCAACAGCTCATCAAGCAACCTTACCTTCGCATCCAAGACGACAAGAGCCTTTCGCAACCGTATCACATCATCCCACAGCAGGTTATCCCAATGCGGAAGCGGAAGATCAAGGTGCTCTGTGCGGTCGTCAACGATTGTCATTACATCACCAAAATACGCAGTTCACGAACATACGGCCGCGCCGATGTGCTGCCATTTATTTTGATCTTTGTCCGAACCATTTCAGCGGTAAAGCCGTCAATCTCATGGATAAATTCGTACCACCCATTGTCCAGCGGGCTGTACGATATTTGCGGCATCAATGTCCACGATTCATTTGCCGCATCCGATAAAGAAACCTCACAGGTCGAGCCGGATGGCAAAAGAGCCTCGTAAATAACGCGCACACGGACATTCTGGCCGGCCAACATAGCACGCGAAAAGTAAGTACCCTCGTTTCCGATTTTTCCATGCACCAACACGGTATCGGGAAACAGTATCGGAGAAAAATCTTCGCTGCCATGCAAGATGGCCTCCAGTTTAACCATCCCCGTTATTGGCGCCGGTAACTGGATCGGTTGCATGCTCGCCACCACCAATTCTGTCGTGTCCGGCAGTGTCAATCGGTAGTCAATTCTGGTGTTTTCATCGGGAATAACCGCATTGGCAATCACAATCAAGTCCGTGGCATCATTGACTTGCGTTGCGCCAAGATCAACAACGCGCTCTGATTGCGTATATCGCCGCTTGAGCAACCTGAAAGTAAGGTCGCGATCCTGATGTGCCGTCCAGGTACTTGCGTTTGACGACGACAGCAGAACGCCAATCTGATACGGCTGTGACGTCACCCAGCTGTCGCCATTTAAATCCCATTTGCCCAATTCGGCTGTCCCGACCGACGAAATGGCATCGTCGCACAAAACCACAATCGCGTACTCGGTATCGCGCAACAATGTCGCCGGCCACGGGAATAGAATCTGGTTATATTGCCCGATGACGATTGACGATGTATCAATGTAAGCCTGCGCCAAGACAACTTGGGTCGGAAGCCCAACTTCCGTTTCCCGTATCTGTACAACAACACGCGTCGAGCCTTTTTGTGCAAACCATAGATCAATACCGGCAATCTGTGCTTTTTGGGATAACGAGAACGTTTGCGCAAGTGGATCTATTCCGTATGTCACCGTAACGCCAACGCCGATACGCTCAACGCGACGTTGGACGACGTTTTCCAGCGTACCTCCGCCGGTAAATGTTGCAACGCCACGGCTTCCGCCGCTGCCGGTAAACTCCACACTCTTTGAACCGGCGCGAACATTTTCAGGGATCTGGAATTTACCCTTTGCAACACCGTTCAAATCTGCAATAACAGGCATGTAATCTCCTTATAGCGGATCAATCGCGACGGGAATGCCGTCGAATTGCACACTTGTAACTTCTTCGCCCGGCCCAAAACCTCTAAGCTCGAAGGCAACGTCAATTTTGCGCAGGTATTCGATAACCGATTTCGTCACGGAAAGCACTTCAGTAGTGTTTATCGTGCCGATGCCGATAAAGAGGCTGGTTACCGGACTTGTCCATGTCACGTTGGTCGTCGTCCAGAAGTCAGTTTCAGGCGTAAGCAATACTTCCGCCGGAATGGGATCAAACGCCATGTACGGATTGATTTTCATCTCCCCGGTGCGCTTTGGTTGTTCCAAAACAACTTCCGGCACGCCATCAAGGAAACGGGCGGGGGAAATATCGTTGGGTAAATACGACGCATCGGCTGTGATCGGCAGCATCAGCATTCCGGTCACAATGGCGCCAGTCTGCTCAATGCCCTGGTCGCGCATATCGTCGCCCAAAAACGGATCAACGAATACCGATTTTTTCAGACCTGCTTCGCGCAGGTTGATGTCGCCCTTCAAACGCTCTTGGGCGGTCAATTCGATTAACCGGTCAAGTTTTCCCTGAATGGCGTCTAACTCATCCATCGGCACTGTTCGCGCACCGTCGCGCTTGACCGTGCGCCTTTCGTCCCAGGTTTGCGTAATCTGGGCAAGCGGCAGCAGTTCCCTTGATATTTCAGGCGGAAATGGATTCCAGTCTGCCGATGTGCCCTTAACCCATACAATTTTTCCGTCTTGGTTGATACATAAGCGATCAACACGTGGCACCAGATATTGATAAGTAGTGTAGATCAACGTGTCGGCGACGGCGTCAGACACATCGAAGCCATTGCCATCAAAATCACTCGGCGAAAAGGTGGCAACGTACCTATAAGTCACCTGGTATGTTGACCCCGTTGCCGGTTCGTCACCACTGAGCGACCAATCAACCATGCCAGCATTCAGCTTATAGTCAGTTCCATGTACATAGGTTTTTGTGCCTTGCTTAACTTCTTGGATTGATATCACGGACGTGTCCGGCAAAGGATCCGATACCCCCAAGTAAGACCCATGCGTAATGGTCGCCGTTTTCTCCTTTGTGACCTGAATTTCCCTGACATTGCTGACTGGCCAGCGATCCGTATCAACACGCTCATTGCCACCTTGGGCAAGATGCGGCTCGTTGTACACGGTCCTTGCAAACGGCTGGGGATCAAAAACGATACGTCGCGATGTCGGGGTCTCAATAGCGTGGCCATAGCACCGTGCGCGGCCCTCGCTGATCACATAGACCTGGCGCCCATCAGGCAAATCGTCTTCGGCATGCACCTGAAAGCCCGATACGACATACGTACCACCAGCGCTATCGCGATCATATTTTGCCAACGACAGCGAAACCATATCAATGGTGGGCGGTGGTTCTTTGGCACGAAGATAACCATCATCAATCGTGTAGATTGGATACAGTTCGCCCTCTTGTCCATCGCCCTCGAACGACCAGAATGGCTCTACTCTCAGGCGTGCAGCGCCGGGTTTCCGGTAATTCCGCAGCCCTATGGCCGGATCGCGTAACTCGGCATCTTCTTGGTACGTGACCAACGTTTCGCGCAATCGCACACCGACAACGACTGTCCCAACCACCGGCACGGTAAATTGTGCCGGCGGCACGCCACGCATATCACCGCGGACATAGACAACACCGGCTTCGCACTGGACAAAGCCGGTATCCTTGTTAACGACAATTTGAGCATCGCGTACTACGTTGCCATCGCTGAACAGCGCATCCGCAATATTCTTGATTCTGTTTGCTGATCGATGCTGGATTTCGTTCATCTCAGCATTCTGAAGTACGCTTCCGGACAGAAACAAATGTTCTTCGTAATTTTTATCCGGATCGTAACGGTTGTGATAACTCTTCGGCATTTCTACCATAATGACCTCACATGCTCATAACGAAATGCACGCGTACCGACAAATCGGTTTCCGATGCACCAGGCGACGTTGGGTTGCGCTCAATGCGCGCAAAACGCTCAAGCAATAACAGCACTCCGCCGTTTGCTACATCACTCGGCGGAAAATACGTTTGCGGTGCCGGTAATTCGCTGGCCAGTTCGGTACCAACAAAGATGCCTGCTTCGCGGATTACCTCGCCACACGCATCCGGCTTGTCAAAGGTCGCCGCGACGTACAAGAAAGAAGTAGGTTCATCTACCAGCGTATAACGCCCGCCTTCAACCTCGATTTCACCGAGCGGATCCGGTGCGCAAAAGTGAATGACGTCTGCTTCTCGGCGCCCATGTTCGTCTTTGAGCGCAGTTGCTTCAACGGGTTCTGGAACGGCGGCATTATCCCAATCCGGATCACCTCGCCCCCACGCGACAAACAGGCCAGCTTGCTGGATCGCACGCGACACAGCCGCGCCGGCGGAATCTGTGAAAATTGCCATTATCGGAAATCCTTTCTCATTGATCCGATAATAGCGTCACGACCGTTTACGTAATAAACGAAAAGGAGAACTTCAGTGCTTTTTTACCCCAAGACACTTGCGTCCACGGCACTTTTTGCCAGCGTGCCGGCGCGTCAAAGCGTAACCAGCGACCGAATGAGTAGTAGTGCTGCGTGCCGATAAGGACGATACGGAAATTGATTTGCTTCTCTTCGCGACCATCGGACAACACCAGCGAACTGGATAATACTCTCTCCGGATAATGCGTTACCTGGAAAACGGCATCTTCATGTAGGCCACCGAACCACGCGCGCCAATTTCGATTGAACCGGGCAAAGCTGATAGGCGGCTGCGCGCGCTCATGAACGGGAAGGCAGCCAATTGGCCTGTTGCGTTCGATGATGGCCAAAATGCGCGCCCGCATACTTTCTGATACAGGATCATGAAAGATTGGCTGGAATACGTTCCACGTCCAGAAATTGCCATCTTGCAAACGATCTTCGCCGGATAACTCCGACACACTCAACCTGAAAATGTTATGCCATGGCTCGTACAACGTAACATGAGCGCCGGTCAGATCGTAAATGGTCTGTTCAATTGCGCGCGCATTGTTCCGTGGCCGTAACACCTCGACAACGATACGATTCAGATAAACGTCATCCGCCTCTTCAGGCTCTCTGACGATTCCGAAGTAACCACCCCAATAATCAAGCCACTCTCCTTCGGCAGAGTGCATGTATGCCTGTTTTATGCCCTCAATAATGGCAAAATGATCGGCAGTTTCAAGATCCGATGCGTAAGCATCCAACAACGACCACAACAACGAATCGTAAACGTAAAGATGATCGCCGTTGCTGACCGATTGCCGACTGCCGCCGTTCATGAGCGCATCGGCCCCGCGGCTCATAAACTCGTGATTGCGGTAAATTACCTCGCATCCGCGCGCCTCTAAAGCGTCGGCAAGTGACGCAATGGTGTGATCGGCAAGCCGGATGTTTATCTGAAGATCGCTCGATTCCGTCGAAATAGTCAGGACGCGCTCGGAGACCGACCAAACCAAGCCGTCCGGATGGCGGACACGTAATGCCAGCCCGGGCGACGGATTTTTATCAAACGACCGGTAAAGCCGATCGAGCAGTTTTTCTCTAACCGCCGCCATTCCACCACTCCACATCGAGGTCACCCAGCACCAATACCTCATAAGCCGCGCACGTGATATTGGCGTCGTTTTCGATCAAGACACGCTCGACGCCGGTGACTGATAAAGCCGCTTCGACAATCTGCTCAATATAAAGCACACCGCCGGGATTGATCCCAAAAAACTGAGACGCCAGACGATCACGTATCCTGTTAATGGTTTCTTGTGTGCCAACGTATCCGTCAAGCATTTTGATACGCAACGCCACATTGACCACTTTTTCGGTCATCGGTGTCACCTGCACGTGCACGCCGACAGGTCGATAACCCGGCGTCCACGTGTGCGTAATCGCATCGTAATCGCCGTCGATAACGCCCTGGGCTTCGGCGATAAGACCTTCCGACGGAACGCCGTTGCTGCCGTAGATGTAGATTTCCGCGTACCCGGCCTCTTCATACACGCCGACGCGCGAAACGTATTCGATGGGCACGCCGCCGGCGTCCAGCACTTGCGACTTTCTTGCCGCGTACACGACCGCCCAGACGGTACCGCGCGACAATGACCCGATGTAATCGATGAACCTGGCTTTTCTTTCCTCCGGCGATTCAGCGTCTTTGCCGCCGGTTAACGGATCAAGATTGGTCACGGATGTCACTTGCGGGATATATCCGACCATCTCCGTAATGGTGCCCGACGGTGCGTTCCCGTCGAGACCAGACCATTCGGCGCGCACGCGGACGTCAACAAAATTGCTGTCCGACGGGATCTCCGCTTCTTCGACGGTAATGAATTTCAAGCGCGTGTCCGGGCGCTGCAACACCGTACCAACAGGTATCGGCACCGGCTGCAATACAGGCAAATCCGTCGAAAACCGGACAAACCCGCCCGCCGTTGACGCGGGCAACTGGTCAAAATCAAAAGCCTTGTACACCGCAACCGGTATGGCTTCGAGTAACCCGTGCAGTACGCGCTGGTAGAATTCATCAATTTCAACCGCTGGCGCCTCCACCAACGTGCGCGCGACCGCCCCGATGTGAAAGTCAGTGATCTTGTCCTGCGTCGCCCGCATGTGGTTGACCATGCTGGACGTGATGCTGGCGAAGTCTTTAATCTGGAATGCCACAGCTATACCCCCTCGATAATATCGACCGGATGCCCTGTCACCGTTTGCCCCGATACTTCGACGCGCACCTCATCGCCATTCACTTCTGCCGTAGCGCGGCCGACTCGATCGATGCGCGGATCGGACAGGACAGCACGCTCAACGTACTTGGCGCCGCGCAGCGCCGAAACAGGATTGTTTTTATCGCCCTTAAGCTTATGTACGTCGCATCCGTACTCAAGATGAAATATCAATTCCCCGGGCTCTGTTGCAACCCGATGTATCAATGCTTGTTTGAGATTTTCATGACCGGCCACAATGCCGAAATCGCCACCAACTTCGGTAAGTACACCGCGCGTTAACGCCACATCTTGCTTGAGCACATCTTCCGCGATGGTATAACCCGGCTCAATGTCGCGCGACGGCGCCGGTATCATCAACGTATCGCCATACAGCGCAACGCGGCGCCCGGCCCGGTCAGCATCACCGGTAACGTATGGCGGCATCAGATTGTTCAGCGCGGCAATCTGAACCCACGCCGCAGCATCGCCAAGTTCACGCGCGGACAACTGCTGCAATGTCTCGCCATAGCGCAGCTGCACACGCCGAAAGCCATTCAGTTCAACCACAGGCGCGGCCATTTCACATTACCTTTCGGAATGTCGTACCGGACGACAATGTGTGCAAATACGCCGCCACCGCCGTGCTTTGCAGCGGATACAGCACCGGGTCAGACTGCTCCAGGGCTCGGACGGCGTGCATCGCCTCGACGCTTTGCGACACGTAAGGCGTCTCAACCGGCATCAACAGTTCAAATGGGTTTTCATCGCGCCACGGCGACAATGACCGCCCAAATAACGTAGATGAACACGTCGATGCGCCATACAGCGGCGTGTAATCGGGATATTGCAATAGAGATTGCCGAAATGCATTGGAAAACAGGCAAACAGCGTTATGCAAGGTCGCTCTGACCTCCATCAGCTGCGAACGCTCCACAGAGCCAAGGCGATTGGCCGCTTCGCTCTGCAATAAATGGGATATGGCAACATCGCCTGCATCGCATAGCCCCACTACTGTATCCATCAGGTTCTGCACGCTTTCGGCGGATGAGGATGATTCGCTGTTGGGAATAATGTTGTTGTTCATATCCCCGGTAAAGCTGAAACCTGGTTTTGTCGGCGATAAGCCATCAGAAATGGTATTGAATATCCCCAGACCATTATTCACCGTTCCCAAAACCGCATCGACTGCCGCGCCGACCTCCGGCCCGAAAAATTCATTGATGAGCGCTACGATAGAACCAGGATTGCCGCTCAACGCACTCATGGCCGTATTTAACCAGCCTTGAATCTGGCCAAGGGTGTTGCGCATACTTTCCATGGCCTCGGTGAACTGCTCAAGCGGCGATTTTGCTTCATCACCACCGCCACCACCGGGAGCGCCAACATCGCGCATCACCAGAAACGAAATGTTGTACTGCATTAACAGCGGACGCGTTTTACTGCGCTTCAGGATGAAGTTTTGCGGCGCGACGATAACGCAGCGCTGGTCAAGCGTATCCACAAATTCCATGTTGGGTGCTTCAGGATCCTTGGTGGACTCGACTATGTCGTGCCAGCCTTTAAAAGCGACCTGGTAAAGCTCCATGAATTTGGCTTCCCAATCAGAACCACCCTTGACCGGGCCTTTCCAACCGGTATGCCCGGAAATCACGATGGTCGCCACTCCGGGGCCGAAAGCATCAACCCACGCACCGCCAAGCGTTTGCATCGCAGCAATTCGCGACGGCTCCGTCCACTGAAGGTCTTCTGGCCGAATAGTGAATTCACACGTCCCGCTTCCGCCTGTAAGGGTAATAGGACGGTTTTTCTGTGACGTTGGCGTCATTCAACCCATCCTGTCAACAATGGAAAAATGTCTGGCGATAATGGCATAATGGCATCGTAGCGTCACGACATTGCCCCAGACAGGAAAACAAACTGGAGAATTCAATGAAGAAAGTTATTTTTGTCTCTACCGTTCTTTTTATCCTTCCTTGCATTGCATCAGCGGAAATTCGCCCCAGCTTCGATTGCTCTAAAGCCAAGAGCGTCGCAGAAAAGCTGATATGTGCGGATTCAGAATTGGCAACGCTTGACCGTCAGGCAAATGAAATCCATAAAAAGGCGAAAGAAACAACATATTTCGATGCCGATGAATCGCGTAAAGCATGGAAATGGAGGGAAGAAAACTGCAAGGATAAAGAGTGCTTATTGCAATGGTTTTCAAAAAGATCTGACTACTACAAAAGCAAAATACTACATGGCGAATGGAGTAAGTTATCTCCGCTCGTGCTTCTTTGGGGCAATGATTGCGAGAAGGAAGATAGAATCCCTGCTTCCTTGTGGGGTAACCAGAACAAAGTAACAGAGACCTATTCTGGCAATGAGAAAAATGATCATTTTGTTATCACTGGCATGTACGAAGATGGAAGTGTTTCAAAGTTCAATTTCTTCCGAACGATGGAAGCATGTGAGAGAGAAAAAAACAAAATAATTATCAATAATCAAAAAGACCGGTTAGACGCTTTTCAGAAAATCTCAAAGGAAATTGGTTTTGTTGTGTTCCCTGTAAAAGAAATGTTTTTGAAAGAAGCCCAAAGAGCGGGGGAAAAGGTTGACTGCAAACCCAATCCGCGCGGTGAATATTGCCAAATTAAAAACGTTAAAAACTGTCCTATTAACGATTTTAATAATTATGAAACATGCGATTACATTTCTATTGGCATAAACACCAATGGAGACATATCTGGATATGGTTTAAGTTTTTCGTATGATGCCGGTAACAATGATTCAGTTATTTTATTGAAAAACCGTCTTAAAGCACTGTTTGGAGAACCTGAAGAAGATAAAAGAGTAAATCAGGAAAAACGAACCGTTATTATGAATAATATATGGGACACCGATGGTGGCTTGACTATAACAATGGTAGATCACCATGAGGTTCATATAGACAATTCAATTTCGAGCAATTTGGCTTTAACTATACGTGATAATGAGATTCTTAATTTTGTAGAGAAAAATAAGGGCAAAGAAAAGATATCTGAAAACGATACTGCACTTTATTCTGGTTGGCCTATTGCTTTCCGCCAGTCCGATAGAACAATTACCATCCTGCACGATGAGCCATGCGATCTTGACTTGGAAAGAGATGGTTCGCTTCGTCTAGCGAAAGCCTCTTTCTTTACGTTGACCGATTATTATGACTTCGCGTCAGCTATCCGAAGCTGCAAATTCAGCGCGTTTTCATTTTCGAACTGTGTGGTTCAGCATACTAAAGGATTCACACCATCACCCGTTCGCGGATGTTGGGTTATGGCTAAAACCGAATTAAACACCGTAGCCGTATGCGGAGAAGACACTCTCCGGAAGTTTTCATGCAATGCATATCCCAGAAGTTCCTTTGTTGGCGAAAACGGCAAGAGTCCAAATTGGCCTCAATGGCCATAAAGGACTTGCATGTGACCGATTGATGAAAAAACACCGGCAAAAGCCGGTGTTCTTGGCTGCATTTTCATCAAGGTTTCCGATCTATCTCTTTATGCGTTGCCACGCGTCTGAGTTTTGCTATGCCACCCTCAATCTCAAAAGATATTTTATATGAATGGTTCTGCGTAACGTGGATCGTATAGATGTTGGGCTTTCGGCAACAAGTCAATTTCTCAAAACGGAGTCTTTTAGGTATTGGCGTTTTGACCAAATCCAATAACGCTTCATCAACCATCACTAAAATATCTGGAGGAAGCTTTTTATACTGTTTCTTGAACGGATCAGTAAATTCAATTCTTTCAATTAAATTTACGCCGTGATTAGTCACTTTTTCAGGTCTTCGAGAAGCTGTTTTATTTCATTTTTTTTATAGGTGCGTCTGTTGCTGATTTTATGTGAACCTGAAAGCTCCACATCAACATCATTCTCACCAACACACCAAGCTAAATCAGAAAGTCGTTCGTGAAGGTTTCGAACAGATTCCATTAGAGATGTATATCCATCAGCTATACCGTCTTCATCTGTTAACCGACGGTCATTCCGAGCGCTCTCTCTTTTTGAAGAAAGAGTGTTGTAGTATTTGTCCAGCAAATCAAGTGCTAGATTAAAAGATGCTTCTGCTCTTCCATCAGGGTCGAGCGGTGTGTTATCTGCTTCAAGAGTTTTGATTGTTTCGTGATATTGACGGGTAAACACTAGAAATTTATCAAACACATCTTTTTGTGTGCACAACCAGCCGAGTGTCGCATCGACTGCCCGTAAAAGATCTAAAGAACGCGCGCTACTGGCCTCAATTATGAAATTGAGACTAAGCAAATCGGCTTCTTGAAGAGTGTTGTGTGATATAACTGTAGGAGACATTTTTACCGCCCTCCTTTCAAAGTCCTCATTTACCAGACTGTTTAATGAGCGTCAGGCGTACGTATAATATAGCTGTTTGCTAAGATTTTTCAACATTTACGATTGCAACCGTCATTAATGCATGTCTTTTTGTTGTTACATCATCACTCCGGCGGCCCTGACAGCATGTTTCCGGGCACCACATCGGTATGAACGTGGTTGAGCAATGACACCCCGTTGGCGATCACATCGCCTTCGACCGTGACATCCCCCGTAATGGTGATCGTTCCGTCCGGTTGCATGATCAAGGTAGTTTTCTCGGCGCCACTCTGGCCAACGGTCTGTCAATTATGGTTTAAAAGTGCACCATGGTTATGGTTTAAAAGTGCACCACTTTGTTGTGATTTTGGTTAAGACCTGTTTTTGAATCGGTAAGAC
>QMCD01001265.1_pt1 | contig 15727 bp, 11 predicted proteins | sample 1821841 | NCBI WGS metagenome assembly QMCD01 (sample SAMN01991225, study PRJNA193472) | Termite gut metagenome, whole genome shotgun sequencing project. | isolation source: worker | host: Macrotermes natalensis | reverse complement strand
CCACCGGCTTTTGGCCCGTGATATGGCACACGGCGTTTCCCGCCTGGGCCGAGGCCACATGCGCGAGCTGGATGCCGCCGCTTATAACGTCGCCGACGGCATACACGCCCGGCACGCTGGTTTGGAAATTTTCGTCCACCACAATGCCGCGCTCGGTTTTCACTTCAAAGCCCTCGGTAAAAAGGCCCGCCATATTGAAGCGCCGCCCGATGGACACCAGCACCCCCTGCGACGTGACCTGCCCCTCGCCCTTTTTGCCGGTGTAGGTGCAGGTGATTCCCTCGGCGGCCTTCTCGAACTTTTCCACCTTGCAGGCGGTGTTTACCTCGATGCCGCGTTTTTTCAATATCATGGACAGGTTTTGGGAAATCTCCTTGTCCATGGTGGGCAAAATGCGGTCCAGCGCCTCGATGATGGTGACCTTACAGCCCAGCGCCTGGAAGACGGAGGCAAATTCCACCCCGATGACGCCGCCGCCGATGACGGTGAGGCTCTTGTAGTCAACCGGTTCGCCCTCCAGCAGCTCGTCGCTGGTGACGACGCCGGGCAAATCCAGCCCGGGGATGGCTGGCGGCGCTGCCTCCGATCCGGTCGCGATCAGAATATTTTGTGCCGCGAGGCGCCTCTCTCCGACTACAACCGATCCGATTCCCTCGATCGACGCCGCCCCCAGGACGGTGTCGATTTTTTTGTCGCGCAGACGTGCTGTGACGCCGTCGCGCAGTGTCTCCACGATCCTTTCCTTGTGCGCGAACATTGTGGGGTAATCGACACGGATTTCACCCGCCGAAATTCCCCACGTCTTCGCGGCGCGCAACTCGTGCAGCGTTCGCGCTGCACGAAGAAGCACTTTCGTCGGGATACAGCCGCGGTTAAGGCAGGTGCCGCCAATCGCGCGCTGCTCGACGATCGCGGTTTTCATCCCCAGATCGGCAGCCTCGACAGCCGCGGCATAACCGGCCGGTCCCGAACCGATGACGATCAAATCGTACATGGACCTTCTCCCCCTTCGTGCGTCTGGTTTTCAGATGCTTTCCAGCAACAGATCCCGGATATCGCACAGCATATCGTGCCAACCGGTTTCGACACAGTCCGCCCCGTCGAACGTCCGCGCAATCGCCTCCCCGGACAGAGCGCACTGCCGCAGCAATGCCGGAATCCTCCCGATAAAATTCGTATCGAGCGCGTCGGAAAAGACCTGCGCCTCTTCGATGACACCGTTCGATACGCACAAAAAAATTTTGATCTCACCCCACGGAAAACGCGCACCGACCGCGCAGTCGAAATCCGAAAGGCGCCCGTACAGCCAATCGTGCGAACAAAGGAACTCGGCCTCGCGCTCGACATCCTCCGATGCGAGCTCCGAGGGGGAGAACGGCTCGGGTTTTCCTCCGTAACTCCGCTCGAAGGACGCGACGAGCGCGTCGGCGACGCTGTCCGTGGTGATGCCGCGCACGCAGGCGGAGAGATTTGCGACCGCCGAGGAGATCGACTCGACTCCCTTCGACCGGATTTTTTCCCAGCCGACCGCAAGGTATGTCTCCAATCGCCCGATGTCGCTGTTCACCAGGATCGTGCCGTGATGGCACATTCGGTCGCCGACCTCGCGATAGGCACTGCCGGAGCACTTCCGGGGCACATCCCGATCTCCGCCCGGAAGCACGATATCGTTGCGGCCCGACAGTTGGGCGCGTACACCCAATCTTTCGAGGCTTTCGAGGACGATTCCGTACTGGCGTTGCAGGTCGTAATGGCCGCGACGGGCGATAAAGCTAAAGTTCAGATTGCCAAGATCGTGATACACGGCGCCGCCGCCGGAGTAGCGGCGCGCCAGCAGAACGGACTCCTCCTTCATCCGCTCCGGCTTGCAGACGCTCCAGACGTTCTGATTCCTGCCGATCACCACGGTCTCTTCGTTCTTCCAAAGGTAAAGGAATAGTTCGTCCTCCCCAACGAGATCGAGGAGACGATTTTCAAGAGCGAGGTTGCGGTAGGGGTTTGTCCCATCCGCGATCACCAATCGTTTTTTTATTGGAACCACCATCGTGTCGCCTCCGTTGAATGTGTGCGTTTTTTCGAACAGGATCACCAAGCCGTTTCACTGTAAAATGAAGAAAACGTTCAACATGAAAAATATTCAATTATCTTCGTGCTATATTATATATATTATCTCTTTTTCATAGACCTTTTATGGGAGGGAATACCATGTTGGAAAAAAGGCTGGAGGTTTTTCTTTCTGTTGCCATGTCGAAAAATTTCGCGAAAGCGGCGGAAATTCTGAACGTGACCCCCTCTTCCGTCAGCAAGGAGTTGAAAAACCTCGAGGACGAGCTCGGCATGTTGCTTGTAGACAGGCAGAAGGGCGTGAAAGAGAGCAAGCTGACTCCAGCCGGAGAATCGTTCATGCCGCTCGCGCTGAAATGGCAGGAGATCAACAGGGAGATCGTCAATTTGCGAAAGCGTCAACAGACGTTTTTTTTAAGTATCGCCGGCTGCGAGACGGCGAACAATAATTTGCTGCCGACCGTTTTTAACGATTTGTTGAACCACACCCCTCCGGTCTTACTGAAAGTCATGACCGACCCCACGGACCAATTGTATGAAAGAGTCGAGAGCCGCGAGGTCGACGTCGCATTCGTCGTGCACCGCGAGGCTTTGAAGATGATCAAAATTGTGCCGATGTACAGGGACGAAATGTTTGTTGCGCGTTACTGCGAAGAATCGTCGGAATCGGATTTGGAAATTGGCACGATAGACTTTGACGAATTGGACCCGTATGACGAGCTGTATATCGAGTGGTCGCAGGACTTTCGACTCTGGCACCATTCGATCTGGGATCCCAACGTGCCGTTACGAGCGCAACTCATAACGGCCTATCTTGTGCCGGGCATGATGAATGTGCCCGGGCGGTGGTCCATCGTCCCGCGATGCGTCATGACGGACTATAAAAAAATGGAGCCGCGCATTCGTTTTTATAGATTGATGCCGCCACCGCCAGACCTGATCTTTTACCATGTCACGCATCGGAACCCGAAAATCAGCGCGATTCGAGGCCTGCAGATTCTTGAACACCGCCTCCTGTCAAAAGGTTTTTTCAATACCGGATTGGAATAATCGAAATGATTGTTGATTTTTTGTTTAGTTAAAGGTGCGTTTTTTTCCATATTCACACCTCTGTGAAAAATTCGATTTCGTATTCCCCTCTCCGCTTGACTCAGCATATCAAACCTCTTACATCCTGTGTTTTTGTTTATTCGACAAAATCGAATGGGAGGGCACCATTTTTCGATCTATAAAAACCCTCCCGTCATTCTAATTTCGAAAGGTAAAACGGTTGTGAAAATGAATATCTGTGTTTTGCATGGGTACTTCGATGTGAAAATTTTTCATTTTTCCTTTTGAATATAGTCACTTTTCTTTTTATTGATCCGTTGATATAGTCGATCTGTCGGAAGACAATCCCTTGCATTCGAGACAGTTCGAATTGTTTCAAAACGATTGGGTGAAACAAAAATTTTCTCCCGGGGGGTTGGGTTATGCTCAATGGAAGAGAACTGGTACTGAAAGCGTTGCGTTTCGAGGAACCGGAAAGGCCGCCTTGGGTTCCCTTCACAGGTGTCCATTGCGCTCAATTGATGGGCATGGATGCGGACGTGTACCTGAAAAGCGCCGATAACGTCGTTGCGGGAGTGGAAAAGGCGGCGGAGATTTATCTGGCGGATGGCGTCTGTCCGCTGTTCGACCTCCAGATCGAGGCGGAGGTATTGGGTTGCGAGTTGAAGTGGTCGAAGAAGAACCCTCCGGCCGTTACTTCCCATGTTTTAGAGGAGGGGAAAAGTCTTGCGGATCTCCCTCCCTTTACGAAGGATTCCGGTCGTGTTCCACTCTCGTTGGAGGTGACGCGTCGCTTGAAAGCAGATATCGGGGATCGCGTCGCCCTGCTTGGCCTCGTCTGCGGCCCCTTCACGCTGGCGATGCACTTAGCCGGTTCCAGCTTCCTGACCGGCATGATCGAGCACCCCGCGATGGCGACCGAGATCTTGACATTCTGCGCCGATATCGCGAAGAACTACTGTGGATGGTATCTGGAGGCCGGCGCTGACGCCGTCGCGCTCGTCGATCCCTTGACGAGCCAGATTTCACCGAGACACTTCAAAAAATTTGTCGCCCCCTATGTCGCTCCGGCAATCGAATACGTCCGCGGTCTCGACGGCATCATCACACTCTTCTGCTGCGGGGACGCAACGAAGAACATCGAACTGATGATGCAGTGCAAGCCGCACGGCATCGCTTTCGACGAGCAGGTGGACATGGGGATGGCGCGTGAACTGGCCGACAAGTATCAGGTCGCGATCGAGGGAAACCTGCATCACACTGCGACGCTGCTCTTCGGCAACCCCGTCGAATCCGTTGGTGACGCGAAAAAATCGTTGGCACTCGGCATGGGCCGCGGTTTTATCCTCTCACCGGGTTGCGATCTGACATACGATATCCCCGCGTACAACCTGGAGGCGGTGGCGAAATATGCCGTGAATGGCATAGAGCCCTCCGACACGGACGGCTTTCTCTCGCTCGAAGATGCCCTGTCGAAGTGCGACGCTTCCGCCGAAGGGTTCGAACCGATCCCCGTCGTTCCAGGTAAGGTTTTTGCCGAGGTCGTGACGCTCGATTCCGAGGGCTGCGCGCCGTGCCAGTATATGCTTGAAGCGATCAAGCAGGTCATGCCGCACTTTGGTGATAAGTTGAGCTACCGTGAGACTCTGATCAAGAGCCTCGCGGGCATCAAGCGCGTTCAAGAACTGGGCGTGAAGACGCTGCCCTCCATCCTGCTGAATAACGAAATTGTCTTCGATAACATCATACCTACGGAGAGCGAGTTGAAGGCGGAGATAGAAAAGAGACTGTGAGATTGGGTCCGGATGATGAGAAAGGAGTGTGAGTGTGCGGAGAGAATGAGGAGAAATCGAGCCGAATTGAGCCGAGGGGTAGGTCGCTCTTTGTTGCGAAGAGCACGGATGCGAGAATATACAGGAGGTGTATTTCATGTACGTACCGAGCTTTGAATATCCCGATAAGAACATCCCGAACTTGGAAGGGCGCACGTTTGGCGGAGTGGCCATCGGCATCATCCTTTTTGGTGTAGCGGGATACACCTTGCCGCCCGGCAGCGTTGAGAACGCCACCAGCTTCAAGTATCCTGTTCACTACAAAGCGATTCCGGCCGCGAGCATCGAGAACGTGGTAAAACCCAGCGCGAACGACGAGGTGTTAAAGCAGCTCATCGCGGCGGGCAAAGAGATGGTTGGGCAAGGATGCAGGGCGATCGTTGGCGGCTGTGGTTATTTCGCGAATTACCTCCCACAGATCAAAAAGGAGATCGACGTTCCTTGCTTTATGTCGAGCCTCATGCAACTTCCGCTCATTCTCAACACCATTTCCCCAAATAAAAAGGTTGCCGTGATCTGTGCGAACGGCGAAGTTCTTCCGAAGGCGGAAGTTCTGAAAAACTGTGGTGTTTCTGACCAGTCCCGCCTCGTAATCGGCGGCGGCGTTGTCTCCGATATCCCGGAGATGACGGACGAGATCTTGAAGGACAGCGGCGGCTACAATCCAAAGAAACTGGAGCGCGAGGTCGTAGCGGTCGCGGAGAAAATGGTGAAAGAGGACCCCAGCATCGGGGCATTCATGCTCGAGTGCACGCTCTATCCCCCCGTATCCTACGCCGTACAACGTGCCGTGCGTTTACCGGTGTGGGATTTCGTCACCCTGATTGATTGGGCGTACGCTGGTGTTGTCAAACAACCCTTTTACGGCTACATCTAAAATCGCGACGTACTTTTAACCGTGTAAAGCAGCCCATTTATGCGAAAAATCGTGGAATTCTCCGCGTATCGGCGGAGAATTCCACGATAAGTTGGGTATTGTCTTCAAACATTATAATGGACAGAGGTGATGAACGTGTCGGAAAACAAGAGCAATATCGTCAACAACGTCGCGATGGCAATCAGCCTTGTTACAATCACCGTGGGCGTTCTATTCAAGGAAAAATTCCTGGATTATATGACAAAATTGTTTACGATCCTCTCTGGCGATTTTAACTGGGTCTATCTCATTGTCGTCGCCAGTTACGTCGTCTTTCTCCTCTACCTCGCTCTGTCAAAATACGGATCGATCAAGTTGGGACCGGACGATTCCGAACCGGAGTTCTCGCTGTACTCTTGGATCGCCATGCTCTTTTCCATCTCGCTGGGCGTCGGTATCGTATTCTTCGGCGTCTATGAGCCGGTGTACCACTTCTATAATCCGCCCCTCATCGAGCCCGCGACGCCCGAGGCTGCCGCCTGGTCCATGCAGGTGATGTTTCTGCACTGGGGTTTCCATCCCTGGGCCGTTTACGCCTTTACGGGGCTCGGGATGGGATATTTCACCATGCGACGCGGACGCCCTCTTCTCGTTAGCTCAATGCTAGAATCACTGCTCGAGGGCAAGAAATGCCGCGTTTCCGTAGAGCGGGGCGTTGATATCTGGATCGTCTTCCTCACCATCATCGGGCTTGCCTCGGCCTTCGGTATGGCGTGCAGCCAAATCGCGGCCGGGCTCTCCAACGTATTCGGAACGCCGAACAACTTCACCATGTACGTTGCGGTCAATGCCTTCATGGCCGTCATCTACATCTATACGTGCATGACCGGCGTCAGCAAGGGGATCAAGATCGTCTCGGACATCAACCTGGGGCTCGCGATCTTTCTGCTCCTCTCCGTGTTTTTCATGGGACCGACGATCAAGATCATACAGATTATGGTCTCATCCTTTGGAAATTATATGCAGCGTTTTGTCCAGGACTCGCTTTACATGAATCCGTTTGACAAAAAGTTCGGTGACTGGCACCAGTGGTGGACAATATTCTACTGGGCCTGGTGGTGCTCCTGGGGCGCGTTCTGTGGCAGCTTCATCGCGCGTATCTCCCGCGGCAGGACGATTCGCCAGTTCGTCTTCGGCGCGATGGGCATTCCGCCGCTCGTGCTCTTTCTTTGGTTCTCCGTGTTCGGCGGAACGGGGATCTCTTTTCTCCTCGAGAATCCCGATCATGCGTTAAAGGCGATCGTTCAGGCGGATACATCGATGGTGCACTTCGAGTTCCTTAAGTTCCTCCCGTTCTCGAAGTTCTACAGCATTCTCTCTATCGTTCTGCTCTTCACATTCATGATCACGTCGGCGAACTCCGGGACGTATGTTCTGGGTACACTCTCGTCGAACGGAACTCTCCAGCCTCCGAAAAAACGTCTGCTCATCTGGGGTGTGCTCCTGGCCGCGACAGCCGCGATCATCTACCGCGCGGGAGGAATTCAGGGCCTTCAGATGGCTGCGCTCTGCGTGACCTTCCCCTACCAATTCCTGACGCTCGCGATCATGGTGTCGATCTTGATCGCGCTCCGCAAGTACGAGCTTCCCCTGATCATGGCGAAGAGGGGTATCCATATCGACAGGCCTCTTATCGTCGAGAACAGGGAGGAAGTGCTTCTTGTCGTAGAGGAAAGCGGGTCGCCGGGGCAAGATTCGCGCTGACACCGAACTTCGGTGACAAGTTGAGGAGCTGCGCCTCGAATCAAAGGAGAGACAAAAGATACGGAGGTGTGCTGTGATGCAGAACAAACTGGACACAAAAAACGTACGTTGGCCGGAATTTAGCATCAGCGCAGGTTTTCTCTTCCTGTTCGTGGTTGTGTCGATGATCAACTACAAATGGGTCGGCGATATGATTCGCGCACTGAACGGATTCATCATGACCTACCTTGGTTCTCTTTTTCAGTGCGTTTTTCTGCTCATCTTTGTTTCATGCCTTGTTATCGGCTTTTCCAAATACGGGGATATCCGAATCGGGGGCAAGGAGGCAAAACCGGAACTCAGCACGTTCACGTGGTTTGCAATCATCCTGACGACCCTGCTGGCTGGTGGAGGTGTTTTCTTCTCGGCCGCGGAACCCATGTACCACTTCCTCTCCGTCCCGCCAATGTATCCGGAGGTGGAGGCATCTACACAGGCGGCGGTCGCTCCTGCCTTCGCCCTGAGCTATCTCCACTGGGGGTTTCTCGCATGGGCCGTCCAGGCGATTGGCGTTTCCATTCTCGTCTATGCGTGTGAGTACAGGGGGATGCCGTTACGCTCCAGATCGCTTCTTTACCCCTTTCTCGGTGAAAAAGGCGTCATGGGGATGCCCGGAACGCTGATGGAGTCGTTCTCCCTGATCGCAGTCGCCGCCGGCACCATTGGTCCGATCGGTTTTCTCGCCCTTCAGTTGAGTTATTCTTTGAACTTGCTGTTCGGAATACCGGATACTTACTCGACGCAACTCGTCGTCCTGATCGTCATTACCGCCATCTACACGATCGGGGCGTCCACGGGTATTTACAAAGGGATCAGTGCACTCAGCAACTGGACGATCTATCTGACGATCTTCATGATCGGTGCCGTCCTGCTGCTTGGACCAGGCAGCTTCATCCTAAACTCGTTTCTCAACTCGATGGGGCTCTATCTCGCCGATTTTCCACGCATCTCTTTGAGTCGGGTCGATCCGGAATGGGCTGGTGCCTGGACCGCATTTTACTGGGCCTGGTTCCTGAGTTACGCGCCAACGATGGCGATTCTTCTGGTCAATATCTCCAAAGGGCGCACGTTCCGGCAACTCATGTTCGCGGTCTGTATCTTCGGCCCCCTCATGACGAACTTCTGGTTCACAATCCTCGGCGGTGCGGGGATTTTCTTCGAACTTCAGACACCGGGCGTCGTCTCCGCCCCGCTCTACGAATACGGTCTCCCCGCCGCACTGATTACGATCATGGGAAATATGCCGTTCTCCTCTGTACTCGTCCCCATATCGCTGGTTCTTGTCGTTCTCTTCCTTGTGACAACCGGTGCCGGTGTTACCTACACCATGGCGACGGCGGTCACGGGCATGGCCGTGCCGTATAAATGGGTCCGCGTGCTCTGGGGAGTGCTTCTCGGTGCGACTGCGGCGGTTCTGATCAAGATCGGGGACAGCGGCATCGGCTCGCTCCAGAATTTCATCATCATAGCGACCGTACCCCTCTTCATCATGTATATCCCGCAAATGTGGGGCGCAATCATGATGTCGGTCAAGCTCTTCATCATCCAATTCGGCGAGGAGCATGAAACTGAGCAGGTTATTGATATCCACGCGCATCAGTGAGAGGTGTCGAGACACCTCTTGTAATGTAAAAGACACATTAAATAATCAAGGAGGAGAATCGAATGGAAAGATTCAAATTGCTTTCTGACGCCGATTTATTCCGCATAGACCAAGCGTCTCGCACCCTTTTGGCCGATGCGGGGATTCTGGTGACGGACGACCGTGCGAGAGATTACTACGACAAGGCGGGCTGTCACGTCGATCCCAAAACGAATGTCGTGCGCGTGCCAAATCACGTCATCAACGACATGCTGAGCAAATGTTCCTCCACCGTACGGCTCTATGACCGTCGCGGTGGCGATCCCATGATCGTCGGCGGTGACAACGTCTACTTCGGGACGGTCGGGATCGCGACGAACGTGTTGGACTTCGAAACAGAGCAGTATCGTACGGTCCAGACCCAGGACCTGATCGATATCATTCAGTTGAGCGACGCACTGGACACTCCGGACTATATCCTGGTGCCCGCCACCCCGACGGATGTCCCCTCCGAGACGGTGGACCTCTGGGAGACCAAGCAACTGCTCGAGAACACGACGAAGCACTTCATCGCCGAATCGCAGAACGCGGTGAACTGTCGTAAGACGATCGAGATGTGCGCGGAGGTCGCGGGAGGGCTCGATAAGTTCCAAGCGCGTCCGTTCATGACGATGCTCGTCACACTGACCAGTCCGCTGCACTGCCGGCAGGATGTCGCAGACCTCGTGATCGAGAGCGCGCTTGCCAAGACACCGCTCTTCATCGAATCCGGCCCCATGTCAGGCGGGACCGGTCCGGCAACCCTGGCGGGCAATCTGCTCTGTGCCAATGCTGAAATCCTGCACGCGTTCGTCCTCGCCAAGGCGGTAAACCCGGAGGTCCCCGTCGTCTACGCAAGCTGGGCGCGCCTGCTCGACATGAAGGCGGCGACGTGCTCCCACGGCGGCCCCGAGTTCCCGATGCAGCGCGTCGCCACGTCGCAGCTTGCGAAGTATTACGGCCTGCCCTGCGGTGGCGGCGCTATTTTGGCGGATACGAAGGGTGTGGACGTGCAACTCGGCATGGAGAAGATGGGCACGGGATTGCTTCCGGCGTTAGCGCGGTGCAACATGTGCACCGGCATGGGACTTTTCGCAGACGAGAACGCGATCAATCTGGATACGCTCCTCCTCGACTGGGAGATCACGGGATGGATCAGACGCGTTTTGCGCGGTATCGAGGTGAACGACCGCACCTGCAATCTCGATGTTTTCAGCGAGGCCGGATACGGCGGCGATTTTGTCAAGACGAGACACACGTTCGAGAATTTCAAGAAAGAGACGTTCATTCCCCGAATCATGGACAGGGGATATCTTGCCCTCGACAAGGACCCACTCGCCCGCACAATGCGCAAGCGGATCAAGGAGATCTATCCGAAGGTCATGAAAAATTACACAAAACCGACGGATATCGATCAAACCATGAGCGGGAAACTCGACGCGATCATCGCGAAGTGACGACAGGGGGTAATTGAAGATGAGCAAACAGGAAATTTTCACCAAAATGATCAGCTCTCTCATCGAGCTGGAGCGCGACGAGGTCAAGGGGTATGTGAAAAAAGCGCTGGATGAAGGCGTTGCCCCGATGGAGGTTCTGAACGACGGCGTGACGAAGGGCTTGCAGGAGATGGGTGAACTCTTCAATGAAGGCGAAGTCTTCCTGCCGGAACTGTTGCTCGCGGCGGATATCGCGATGGAGATCATGAGCGACCTCTCCGGGCGCTTCGGTGTCGGCGACCAGATCGAAAAGCGGGGGAAATGCCTGATCGCAACGGTCGCCGGCGATGTGCACGACATTGGAAAGAGTTTGGTCGGAATGATATTTAATGCCAGCGGTTTCGAGATCATCGACGCCGGCAAGGACGTGCCGAACGAGAAATTGATCGAAATGGTAAAGGAGCACAAGCCCGATATCGTTGGGCTCTCCTCACTCCTCTCCACCACCATGCCGGCGCAAAAGGAGTTTATCGAGATGGCGAAGGAGGCCGGCATCCGCGATACCATCAAGATCATGGTCGGCGGCGCCCCCGTCTCCAGAGAGTGGGCGGAGAAGATCGGAGCCGACGGCTACTCGGAGGACGCTTCCTCGGCTGTCGTCGAGGCGAACAAACTGTTGGGGCTTTCATAAGCATAATTAGAGGAAGTCGCCGAACGGTTTTTCACGGGCGTGTAAACGTGCTGCCCACATCATAGAAAAAAGGAGCGGGGCCTTGATTGCCGAAATTGAAAAGAAGGGCGGTCCAGGCTCCGCTTTGTGATGATATGCCGATGGGTTGAGGGGAGTGCTTGATGAAAACGAAAAATGGCATCCTTGGAATCGACGCGGGGGGGACGTTTACCGACCTGGCGTTCCTCTCGAAAAAGGATATGTCGGTTCGCGCGCGTATGAAAGTCCCCACACGTCACGATAATCTTCTGGCCACAATCGAGGGGGGAATCGCCGAAATACTGGCGTTTGTCGACGTGGAGGAGATCGAGAGCGTTCACCTCGCATCGACATTGGCCACAAATGCAACCGTAGAGAATAAAATGGCACCGGCGGGACTGATCCTGATCGGATATCAGGAGCGCGATGTCGAGACAGCTATCCAAAAAAAATTATTCGGCGAGGTTTTTGTAAAAAATATTCCCGGCGGTCACGATATTCGTGGAAACGAACGAGAGCCGTTGGACGAGGCGCTTCTGCTGTCGACCTGCGAGGAGCTGTTATCCAAACGTCTTATGGGGGTTGCGCTTTCGGGTTATTTTTCGGTCCGCAATCCCTCCCACGAAATACGCGCCAGGGATCTCCTGCGGACGCGTTATCCAGGGATTTCCGTCACATGCGGGCACGAGTTGGTTGCCGAGCTCGACGCTTTTAAACGTGCGACAACCGCCTCGATCAACGCCGGGTTGATTCCGATTCTCATGCGCCTGTTGGAGGCCGTTCGGCGCGTTTTAAAAAAATTCCGCATCGACGCCTCGCTGTCGATCGTAAAAGGGGACGGCTCGCTGGTAAGTGACGAGTGGGCCGAGCATCATCCCGTCGAGACCATCGTTTCCGGTCCTGCAGCAAGTGCCATGGGCGCGCGCTTTCTGGGGGGCGCGCACGGGAACGGTAAACGCTCCTGGATTTTGGACATTGGCGGAACGACGACCGACATCATCGGTTTGGACAATCACGGCAATCCGCTGCCGAAAAACGACGGCGCCGTAATCGGGGGCCATCGCATCCTCATCAAAACGATCGACATTCGCACATTCGGGCTTGGCGGAGACAGCCGGGTTTCACGCCAGAAGGACGGGACTCTCCGTGTCGGTCCGCGGCGCGTTACCCCGCTCGCAGTGGCCGCTGAAAAAGACAGGCGTGTGATACCGCTCCTGGAGGAAATCGCCCGAGGAAGCATTGCACAGAAAGAACCTCTCCTCTTTATGCCTGGAGAGAATGTTAACGGAGAGAGCGCGTTGGAGGAGCGATTGATAGACAAACTTCGCCGGGGCGTGAGGAACCTGGAAGGGCTGACGGAGGGGGAAACGCTCGGGGCCGGTCATATGATTCTTCAAAACATCGACAAATATGAAGAGCGGGGAATATTGACGCTCGCCGCCTTCACGCCAACCGATGCGTTGCTGGCGCTCGGGATGCTCGATAAATGGCCGAGTTTGGCGTCCGAACTCGGTGCCCGTTTACTCGCGGAAAACCCGGGAAAACCGTGCAATCCGAACGATCTTTGTCGTGAAGTCTGCGCGCGTGTTTCCTCCATCGCGGCAAGCGAGGTCTTCCGAAAGGCCCTGGCAGACGCTCGTTTGGCGCCCAACACCGAGTTGGCCGGGGAACGAGTGTTTCTGGATATTGCCCTTTGCAACAAGCAGATGGAAAATGTCCCAAATATAAATTTAAAATTGAACGCGAATGTGATCGGCGTCGGCGCGCCCTCCTGGGCTTTCATGGGGGAGATTGCCGCCAAGATGGGGGAGAAGGCCATTCTGCCGGAAAACGCGGAAGTTGCGGGTGCTGTCGGTGCTGCCGTCGGGACTTTTTTTCTGCACCACACGGTATTGATTACACCACTGGCATCCGGCGACTTTCGGGTCCATTTGCCGGATGGGATCAGCGATTTCAAAACACTCGAAGAGGCCGCCGAGAAGAGCGTGGGCTTTATGATCCCCTGGCTTGAACGATTGGCGAAAGAAGCGGGTGGGCGAGCCGTGACCATCGAATGGGAGCGTCAGGATGAGACGGCCAGAATCAGCGGCGGCACGCAGGAGGTGCTGCTCTGGTCGCGAATACTCTTTTCAGTGAGGGAAAGGGGAGATGACAAATGAGCATGCCCCTTGGAGAAGCAACCGTTCTGCAACCAAAAATATCGATCCTTAGGACCCAACTCCAACGCCAGATGGGACGAATCAAACGCCCCGAGCGCTTCCTTACGCATATCGACAGAGTCCTATCCGAGGCTTCCGAACTATGGGCCCCTAAAATATGCTGGGTTCGCTACCGCGTCGAACCCCATCCAGAGCGGGGGATTCTGGATGTCTTCGATCAAAATGGTGCACACCTCCAGAGGCTTGAAGTCGGCGCGCGGACGAATCTTTTGGAGGGGGCGGTGGAAGCTTTTGTCGGCGTCGGAACGGTTGGTCCCGAGATTTCGCAGCGAATTCGAGAATTGGAAGAATCCAACGAGGTCATCGACGCTTACCTGATGGACATCGTCGGTGTACTTGCATTGCATGCAACGCACAAACAGTTTCGGGAGGCGGTGGAAACCTACAGCGCGGCGTGTGACTGGGGAGTCGGCCCTGTGATGCAGCCCGGTTCGCTTGAAGGTTGGCCTGTGGAAGGACAAAAAGAATTGCTGTCGCTGCTTCCCATCGAGAAGATCGGCGTAACGCTGAACCAATACTTCATGATGGAACCGCAAAAAACGAACTCCACGCTTGTCGGTGTGGGGCCGAACTATGGCAACACAAGCGCCCAGTGCCTTTGCGAAGATTGCGAACGCCATGACTGTCCGTGGCGAAAAAATCGGGATTATGACGACGACACTTGCAATGTTGACAACTGAGGTAAGTGCCGCGCAAACAGACCTGCCCCGAGCTTGGGTATAAGGAGGTTTCTTTATGTTAGTTTTAACCGAAAAAGAGGTCGCCTCTTCACTAAGTATACAAGACTGTATCGTTAAGGTCGAAGAAGCCTATATCCGCTACGCGGAAGGTCGCTTGCCTTCGTTTTTCCGGGCGGGCGGTAATTTGACCGCCGACGGCGGTGCGTTTGAGATACTGCCCTGTAGCCATCTGGAAAAAAAATACTTTGGCTTTAAATATGCCAGCAGCTATCCCACCAACCCCCAACGCGGCTTCCCCACCGTGGCCAGCACCATCCTGTTATGCGATCTGACCACCGGTTTCCCGGTAGCCCACATGGGCGCCAATTTGCTGACCGCTCTCAAAACAGCCGCTTCCCCGGCGGTAGCCACCAAGTACCTTGCCCGAAACGATGCTTCCGTGGTCTGCATCATCGGCGCCGGTTTCCAGGCGCGTTATCAGCTGCGTGGCTTGGCCGCCGTGCTGAAAATCAGAGAACTGCGCATTTTGGATCTCAACCGGGACAATGCAACGGCCATGGCCAAGTGGTTCAACGAGGAGGTAGACCCGGCAACCAAGGTCATTGTCGCCTCGGAAGCGGAGCAGGCAGTGAGTGGCGCGGAGGTTATCACCACCATTACCACCTCCTTTAAGCCGGTGATAACGGCTCAATACCTGCAAAAGGGCTGTCATATCAATGCCATGGGCTCGTGGTTGCCAGAAATGCAGGAATTGGATGATTCCGTAGTGCTGGCCGCGGATTTTGTCGCGACCGATATCGCACACGATATGTGGCATGCAGCCGGAGACATGATCCAGCCGTTGAATAAGGGCTTGATAACGAAGGAATATCCGGTCTCTGAGCTGGGCGATATCGTCAAAGGAACGAAAAAGGGCCGGGAAAATGACCGGCAGATAACCATCTTTGAAAGCGTCGGCTTTTCATCGCTGGATATTTCCCTGGCAATAGCCGTCTATGAAAACGCGCAGACACAAGGGCTGGGAACGGAAATACCGGTGTTCGCCTGAGCAAGTGCCAGTCTAAAAATACGTATCTTTCTGGCAGTCAACAGCTTCTGTTGCCTATTAGGAAAAAGTGTGTCAATCAAGCAAAGTGGGTAACAACGATGGGCGGGATTTGATGTGGTTGTACGATTTAGAATGCCATGAAATCGGCGGAGAGGACATCGGAAAAAAGAATTTGGAGGACATATGGAGGACAGGAAAAAGAAAAAGCCTCGGGCGAAAACGCCTGAGGCTTTGCTATTTCTTGGTGGGCGATACTGGGATCGAACCAGTGACTTCTTCCGTGTGAGGGAAGCGCTCTCCCGCTGAGCTAGTCGCCCGAATTGTGACGTGGTGCATTATAACCGCCCGCTCGCGGGATTTCAATAGCTTGGGGCCAAAGGATGAACGAAAAAATTTTACTTCACGCTGA
>QMCD01002965.1_pt1 | contig 15730 bp, 16 predicted proteins | sample 1821841 | NCBI WGS metagenome assembly QMCD01 (sample SAMN01991225, study PRJNA193472) | Termite gut metagenome, whole genome shotgun sequencing project. | isolation source: worker | host: Macrotermes natalensis | reverse complement strand
CACGGCGGAAATGAAAAATGGCTTACAGTTATCTGTAAGCCATTTTTGCTGTGCCCAGGACGAGACTCGAACTCACACGCCGTAACCGGCACTACCCCCTCAAAGTAGCGTGTCTACCAATTCCACCACCTGGGCCTGACCATTTACAGAACCTGCTCTGTAAATTTGAGAGTGCAAATATAGATATTTTTCTTTTAATACAAAACTTCTTTGAAAAAATTAAATTATCTTTGTGCCCGCAGATGGAATGGGGGTGTCATGGAGGCGCTTGTGCGGATTCCCGCTTTTTAAGGATATTTTACCGCATGTAGCTTCCGATGCCTGAGTACCGTCCGAGTGTAACATTTTAAAAATTACAACAATGAAAACAATTCAGATCAAAGGCGTGAAGCGCGACAGCTTCGGCAAAAAAGGTTCGAAAGACATTCGCCGCGAAGGGATGATCCCCGCGATAATTTATGGCGGCACGGCTGAGCCGGTTCACTTCTCGGTAGATGTACGCGAGTTGAAGCCCCTTATCTACACTCCGAACTCGTATATCGTCGAATTCGATATCGAAGGCAAGAAAGAGACGGGCGTAATGCGCGACATTCAGTACCACCCCGTGAAGGATTACCCCATGCACATCGACTTTTTCCGCGTTATCTCCGGCAAGCCGGTAGCTATCGACATCCCTGTGAAGATCGTCGGTAATTCGGAAGGTGTTAAGCAGGGCGGTAAGCTCACTATCCAGAAACGTAAACTTCGCGTCAGCGGCCTCGTGGAGAACCTTCCCGATGAACTGATAGTAGATATAACCGAACTCGGTATCGGCAAGTCGATATTCGTAGGCGACCTGAAGTACGACAACCTCGCACTGCTCAACCCCGCCTCTACGTCGATATGCGCCGTGATCATCACACGTGCTGCCCGCGGTGCCGCCGCAGCCGCCGCCGAAGCATAAGCTATAAATAAGAGGCCGTTTGAAATTTGCGGCCGATAAGCGTAAGCAAATTGAAGTATCTCATTGTCGGATTGGGAAACATAGGCGGCGAGTACGCCGAGACCCGGCACAATATAGGTTTTAAAGTGTTGGATGCCCTTGCTGTGGCATCCAACACTGTTTTCACCACTGCTCGGTACGGCGACATAGCCGAGGTGCGGTTCAAGGGCAGGACTTTCGTACTGCTCAAACCATCGACATATATGAACCTGAGCGGCAAGGCTGTGCGCTATTGGCTCGACAAGGAGAAGATAGAGCCGTCGGGGATGCTCGTAGTGCTCGACGACCTTGCCTTGCCTATGGGGGCACTTCGTCTCCGTGCCAATGGCAGCGACGGTGGCCACAACGGCCTGCGCAGTATCGACGCCTGTCTGGGTACTAATAAATACCCGCGCCTGCGGTGCGGCATCGGAAGTGATTTCCCGCAGGGATTCCAGGTCGATCATGTGCTCGGCGAGTGGACTGCCGACGAAAAGGAAAAGCTGACACAACAGATAGATACCGCCGTGGAGGCCATAAGATCGTTCGGCACGCAGGGTATCGAACGCACGATGAACACCTTTAATAAAAAGTAGGGTGGAGTGAGTTATTGCAGAATGCAGAATTGAAAATGCAAAATGATAATAAAAAGAGCTGTAAGATGTCTTACAGCTCTTTTTATCTAATGGAAATGCAAAATTGCTTTTGTTATGCTGGGCGAAGTTGCAGGTATAGTCTGCAATGTTACAAAACAGTAAAATAATTGTGCATTTTACATTTTCAATTTTGCATGAACCTTAAACCACCCTATTTAAGGTGTCCTACGGGGTGTTGTACGACGATCTTTTGTTTGGGGTCGAGGTTGCAGGCTTTGGCGAAGGCGTCGCGGTCCATGGTTCCGGCCGCTACGGTGCCGAGGTTTAGCGATGTGCAGGCCAGATAGATGTTCTGCGACACATAACCAGCATCCACATCGGCATAGCTCGCCGCGCCGTCGTCGGCAACAACCAGCAAGTTAATGGCAGGCATATTGCCGCGTATCTCCTGACGGTGGTCACCCTCGTTGAGTGGTTCGAGCAGGTGGTTTACAGCGTCATAACGGTAAGTGCCTTTCGCAGTCGCCACATAGAGCGATATGTCGCGCTTGTCCATAGCAGAGGGTGCGGTGCGCTTGCCGTTGGGACGGTTCACGCCATTGGCAGCCCACAGAAGGTCGGATAGCTCTTGCAGTGAGAGTTCCTTGTCAGAGTACTCTCTCACCGAAGTGCGCTCCGAAAGAGATTTCATTAACGATTTCCCGCTCTCGAGGTCGGGGGCATTGAGCTTCACAGGCTCCAACGCGCAAGCTCCGGCAACCAACATAGTGGCCAGAGAGGTTAAAAATAGTTTTTTCATATGCTGCATAGTATATGTTTATAGTTACAAAGATATATTTTTTATCCATTCATAAGCGATTTTGTATTGTGCATTTTGAATTTTCAATTATATATGACTACCTTTGCGGGCTGTTTACTATTTTTTAACCGAATAAAATTTATCGAAATGCCAAAAATGAAGACCAACTCCGCTGCCAAGAAGCGCTTCGACTTCACCGGCACCGGAAAGATCAAGAGGAAACACGCCTTCAAAAGGCACATCCTCACGAAGAAAACTACAAAACAGAAACGTAACCTGACCTATTCGGGTATTGTTTCTACGGCCGACGAGGCCAAACTCAAAGCATTGCTCGTAAAATAGTGCGTTCCGTTGGAATGTTCTTTTAACGAAGTGCGAACAGGTTGCCGCAAGGCGCCGCAATTGTAAAACCAAGAATGTCGCAGCCCCAAAGAGTGTGGGAGAAACACACCGCTGAACATTCGTAAAACTTTAAAATTATGCCAAGGTCAGTAAATGCAGTAGCATCAAGAGCCAGAAGAAAAAAAGTTTTAAAACTTGCCAAAGGTAACTTTGGATCAAGGGGAAACGTTTGGACAGTAGCCAAGAATACTGTCGAGAAAGGTTTGACTTACGCCTATGTAGGTCGCAAAGACAAAAAGAGGAAATACCGTAGCCTGTGGATACAGCGTATCAACGCCGCAGCCCGCAGCCACGGCATGACCTATTCGGAATTTATGGGCAAACTCAACGCCAAAGGTATCGAGCTCAACCGCAAGGTGCTTGCCGACCTGGCACTGAACCACCCCAAGGCATTCGAGAAAGTAGTTAAAACAGTGAAATAACCGGTTCGCCGGTGTTAAAAAAGCCGCTCTATAAGAGCGGCTTTTTTTAATTATGAATTACGAATTAAATTAGAACTATTGCACTAATTGCAAAAGCTATCTCAATTCGTAATTCATAATTTGCGATTCGTAATTTATTTGGCGTAGCTTACCGAGCGGGTTTCGCGGATGACGGTGATCTTCACCTGCCCCGGGTAGGTCATTTCGTCCTGAATCTTCTTGGCGATATCGTGCGACAGCGCATCGGCCTCCTGGTCTGAGAGCTTTTCGCTGCCTACTATTACGCGCAGTTCACGTCCGGCCTGTATAGCATAGGTCTTCATAACTCCCGGGTATGCCATTGCGATGTCCTCCATCTCCTTGAGGCGCTTGATGTAGCTTTCGACCACTTCGCGCCTTGCACCGGGGCGTGCCCCCGATATGGCGTCGCATACCTGCACTATCGGCGATAGCAACGATGTCATCTCTATTTCGTCGTGGTGGGCGCCTATCGCGTTGCACACCTCCGCCTTCTCCTTGTACTTCTCGGCGAGTTTCATACCGATTATTGCGTGCGGCAATTCCGGTTCGTCGTCGGGCACCTTACCGATATCGTGCAGACGGCGGGCTGTCTTGGCGTTGAGGCCGAGCTCGGCGGCCATGATACCGCAAAGGTTGGCCGTCTCGCGTGCGTGCTGCAACAGGTTCTGGCCATACGACGAGCGGTATTTCATCTTACCTATCAGGCGGATGAGTTCGGGGTGGAGGCCGTGTATGCCGAGGTCGATAGTGGTGCGTTTACCCACTTCCACGATCTCCTCCTCTATCTGTTTCTGTACTTTGGCAACCACCTCTTCGATACGTGCGGGGTGGATGCGGCCGTCGGTCACGAGCTGGTGGAGCGCCAGACGGGCTATCTCCCTGCGCACAGGGTCGAAACCCGAAAGGATGATCGCCTCGGGAGTGTCATCGACTATTATCTCGATGCCAGTAGCGGCCTCCAAAGCCCTGATATTGCGCCCTTCGCGGCCTATGATACGACCCTTGACCTCATCGCTCTCGATGTTGAATACCGTCACCGAATTTTCGATGGCCGTTTCCGTGGCAACCCTCTGTATGGTCTGTACGACAATACGTTTGGCCTCCTTGTTAGCCGTCATCTTGGCCTCCTCGACGGTCTCGTTGATGTATGCCATGGCGTCGGTACGGGCCTCCTCCTTCATGTTCTCCACAAGGATGTTCTTAGCCTCCTCGCTACTCATGCCGCTTATCTGTTCGAGGCGCACGTTCTGGTCTTTCAATATCCTGTCGGCCTCCTCCTTTCTGCGTTCGAGTGCGGCGATGTGGTTCTCCATCTGTTCCTTGATCTTGTCGTTGTCGCGCATCTTGCGTTCCAACTCGTTCTGCTGCTGGTTGAGGTTGTTCTCCAACTGCTTTATGCCCTGTTCGCGCTGGTTTAGCTTCTGGTTGCGCTCGTTCACCGCGCGGTCGTGTTCGCTTTTGAGTTGGATGAACTTCTCTTTGGCTTGGAGTGCTTTCTCCTTTTTTATCATTTCGGCCTCGGCCTCCGCCTCCTTGAGGAGCGATTCGCGCTTCTTTTTGAGCGACTTCTTCGATAATGCGTTACTTATGACAATGTAAGCCCCTATGGCTACAACGGCCGTGATAACGCACGCAAGTATTATCGTTAACATCTACTATTTGGTGTTTTAAAATTGATTAATAATTATTTTATATGTGTTATATTCGTAAAAACAAGCTCTAAAAAAAGCCCGCATAAATATCCTTACCTTGTTTGCAGCTAAGTCATGTGTGGGATCTCCGACAAAAATCGCAAACGTCCAGCGGCGCCGTATCCGAAGACAGGGGGCGCACCCGTGAGGGTTCAGGCCTGTTTTTGAAAAATCGAGTAAATCCCAATTTGTTCAGTGTTAAGTTTCGCAAAGCTAATGAGGAATCTATGCGGGCATATTCCGTGTATATAAAGAACGTTGTGTGTAGCTGTCTATTGGAGCCGATTGAGGTACTCGCCGAGCATTCGGTCGAGTTCCAGCAGTTCGCCGCTCCCTTCGTCATCTGTCTTGCGGGATTCGAAAGTCAGCGCCTTGACGGCAAACTCCATTGCTATTACGGCTAAGTAGTCCTCCCTGTCGGCCTGATATTGCGATTGGATAGAGGCTATCAGACGGTTTATCTCCTTTTCGGCCCGCCGGAATATCTCCTCCTTTTCCCGTGCTATGTTCAGAGTATAGCTTTTACCGTCGATATTGATCCTGATCTTCAGTAGTTCGTCCTGCATAAAAGCCTCTCTCTATTATTTGTTCATCAATGCGATGCAGCGATCAATTTCCCGCATAAGTCCGTTGATGCGTGCCCGCGCCTGCTTTGTGTCAACTCCGCCGCCTGCAAGGCCGCCGCTCAATTCGAGCATGCTTATCCTCTTTTCGAGCGCCGCAGCGGCAAGTTTAAGGTCACGATTCTCCGTTTTCAGCGTATCCCTCTCGGCCGATAATGCGTCGCATTCCCCTCTGAGACGCCTGTTATCTTCGATCAATCGCACGACTTTATCGTGCAACGATTGTATGACAGCTTTCTGAGCCATTTCCCTTAAATCCTATTGACACCCCAAAGTTACGAAAAAGAATCGCAAAATTCATGCAAATTAATTTTGCATTTTCAATTTCATCACTCTATCGCCCCGTAGAGGTCGTAATCTTCGGCGCCCGTGACGATAATATCGTAAAATGCACCCTCGCGCAGCTTTCGCGTGGCGGGGATGAGTATCTCCTGATCGACTTCGGGTGAGTCGTGCTCGGAGCGCGCCACATAGTAGTCGCCCTCGCGTCGGTCTATGATGACCTTCATGCGGCGGCCTATTCGGGCGATGTTGGCTTCGAGCGATATCTTGTTCTGGAGCGCCATAAGCCTTTCGGCGCGCGACTCCTTCACCTCCTGCGGGATATCGTCAGCAAAATTCATTGCCGACGGCGTGCCCTCCTCCTCGGAGTAGGGAAAGACACCCAAGCGCTCGAACTTATGCTCGGCAGCGAAATCCATCAACTCCTTGAAATCGTCTTCAGTTTCACCCGGGAAACCAACGAGCATGGTCGTCCTTATCGCTATGCCCGGCACTTCGCGCCGCAACTTCTCGATGAGTGCGGTTGTCTGCGCTTTGGTGATGTTGCGCCTCATGGCCGATAGCTGGTTGTCGGAGATGTGTTGGAGTGGTATGTCGATGTATTTGCATATCTTAGGCTCGTCGCGCATGACCTCGATCACATCGTCGGGAAAACCTGTGGGGTAGGTGTAGTGGAGCCTTATCCACTCTATGCCTTTCACTGCGGCAAGCCTGCGCAGCAGCTCTGCCAGCTTGCGCCCTCCATAGAGGTCCATGCCGTAATATGTGGTATCTTGAGCAATGACTATCAGCTCTTTCACCCCTGCGCGCGCCAGATGCTCGGCCTCCTCGATGAGCTTTTCCATCGGTACGGAGGTGTATCGACCCCTTATGAGCGGTATGGCGCAGTAGGAGCAGTGCCAATTGCATCCTTCGGAGATTTTGAGGTAGGCATAGTGGCGCGGGGTGGATGTTACGCGCGAAGTCTCCAAAGCGTCGTCGTAACCACCTGCAAGTATCTCCACCACGCCGCGCAGGTCCCTTGCGCCGAAGTATTCGTCCACTTCGGGTATCTCCGTGCGCAGCTCCTCCGCATATCGTTCACTCAGGCAGCCGATGACGAAAAGCCTCTCTATAAGCCCTGCATCCTTGGCCTGCGCGAACTCCAATATGGTGTTCACCGACTCCTCTTTCGCGTCCCCGATAAACCCGCAGGTATTCACGACCACTATCTTGGCACCGGCATCGTTGGAGTCATAGACTATCCCGTAGCCAGCGGCCTCCAACTGCGCGGCGATATGCTCCGAATCGACCAGATTTTTGGAGCAACCGAGGGTGACTATATTTATTTTCTTAGCCATTATCCGAACAGTGCGTTCACGAACTCCTTGCGGTCGAATATCTTGAGTTGGTCGATTCCCTCGCCGATGCCTATGTAGCGCACCGGAATGCGGAATTGGTCGCTGATGCCTATCACCACGCCGCCCTTTGCCGTACCGTCGAGCTTGGTTATTGCTAAAGAGGTTACCTGCGTGGCCTGTGTGAACTGCTTGGCCTGCTCAAAGGCATTCTGCCCTGTGCTGCCGTCGAGTACGAGCATCACTTCGTGGGGTGCGTCGGGAATAACTTTCGCCATCACGTTGCGTATCTTGGTAAGCTCGTTCATAAGTCCGACCTTGTTGTGGAGCCTGCCCGCGGTGTCGATCAGCACCACATCGGCATTGTTGGCAACGGCCGAGCGGAGCGTGTCGAATGCCACCGATGCGGGGTCTGCCCCCATCTCCTGCTTTATCATGGTAACCCCCGAGCGGTCGGCCCACACCTGAAGCTGGTCTATCGCCGCCGCGCGGAACGTATCGGCCGCACCAATATATACTTTCTTGCCCGCCTTTTTAAGCTGTGCGGCCAACTTGCCTATCGTGGTGGTCTTGCCTACACCGTTCACGCCCACGACCATGACAACGTAAGGCGTTCCCTGCGAAACGGATGCACCCTCTCCAGCCGCAAGTCCGAAGCTGTCGCGGCTGCCGTCGCTCTCCTTCAGCAGGGAGCTTATCTCGTCACGTAGTATGGCCTGCAATTCGCCGGCGTTCATATATTTATCGCGCGCCACGCGGGCTTCTATATTTTTGATTATCTTCACGGTGGTCTCTACGCCCACGTCGGAGGTGATGAGTATCTCCTCCAACTCGTCGAGCATCTCCTCATCGACGTGCGACTTGCCCGCCACTGCGCGTGCCAACTTGCCGAACAGCCCCTCCTTGGTCTTTTTCAGCCCCTCGCTGACCTCCGCCTGCTGCGATGCCAGAACTTCGGGCGTCTCTTCCTCCCTCTTTTTCTTGAATATATTAAAAAGCGCCATACATTTATGGTGTAATTATTTGCGCAAAGGTATGAAAAATACCTATCTTTACCGAATATAAGATGTTTTCAGGCATGAAGAGTGTTATAGATTTCCTTGTCGGACTGCGCTCTGACAACAGCAAAGAGTGGTTCGATGCACACAAGGCCGAGTACAAGGCGGCAAAGGCAGAGTTCGAAGATTTTACGGCGCAGCTGATCGACGGCATTGCAGGGTTCGACCCCTCGGTGCGGGGGCTGGCGGTGAAGGATTGCACCTACCGCATCTACCGCGACATACGTTTCAGCAACGACAAGACCCCATACAAAACCCACATGGGTGCATATATTTGCCGCGGCGGCAAAAAGTCGGGCAATGCCGGTTACTACTTCCATGTGGAGCCTGCCGGTGATGGCGGCATGATAGGCGGTCACCTGTTGACGGCCGGACTTTACATGCCGGAGCCGGAAGTGTTGCGCAGCGTGAGGGAGGATATATGTTACAACGGAGCGGAATTCGAGGCGAATGTACGCAAGGCCGAAGGGTTCCGTATGGCGACCGACAATGCCCTGAAAAGGGTTCCGTTAGGTTTCCCTGCCGACAGCCCTTATGCCGAATGGTTGAAACTAAAGGATGTATATATTGAAATGGGTGTCGATGACAGCTTTATGACATCGCCCGCCCTCATTGACCGCACCGTGAAGGCATTCTCACTGACAGTTGACTTCATCCATCAACTGAACCGCGCCGCAGACTACGCCCGCGAACAGAAGTAAGAGCGGTAAATGGAAATTACAAGCAAACTCTAATATCATTTTATTGTCATAAAATCACAATGTTATGAAAAAAGTCTTATTGTTTCTGCTTATTGTTACCATGTCGGTTGCGGCATCTGCACAGGAGAAAGGATGGATGGCCGCGTTGGGCTTCCAGATGGGCAACATCTCCCTTAACAGCGACTCGAAGCCTTTCACATCTGCTGAAATGCAGATAGTGAATGGTTATAATTTCAATAAAAGGCTCACACTGAAAATCCCGTTGGATGTAGCGGTGAACCTATTCGATTATGCCGACGGAGGCAAAGACCACTACCTTAACACTACTTTAGGGCTTGGGATAAGCTATAATATTGTTAATGGCAAGGAGTGGGGTAGCGTTGAACTTGCCCTGACCAGTGGCTCGGCACTCGGAGAAAGCGCCCTATACTATCTCTACTACGACGCGGGAGTAAGGTGGAATATGTTTCATGTCCGCACAAAAATGTATGTCGGCCTCGGCGTCCGGTATTACGACACCCGAAAAGCCGGCTATCCGGACTATATGAAAATGTACGCCGCACTGGGATTCAGATTTAACTAAATCACAAATAAATAGCCACTGGATTTATTTATACAGATATTTTTTGTTCTCTTTTGTAAAAGAGAACAAAAAATATCTTTGTATAAACAACTTCGCGGGTTATTCGCTCAGTATCTTTTTGACTGTTTCCGATATTATGCGGCCGTCGGCGAGTCCGGCGAGTTGTTTTGAGGCTACGCCCATAACTTTGCCCATTTCGGCAGGTGTCGTTACGCCGAGTTGGGCGATTATTTGGCGCAGTGCTTTGTCGAGCTCTTCGGGGCTTAGCTGCTTGGGCAGGTACTCCTCTATTACTGCGGCTTCGCCGAGCTCTTTTGCGGCAAGTTCGGCGCGTCCGGCCTCCGAATATATGGTTGCCGATTCTTTGCGCTGCTTCACCAGTTTCTGCATTATCTTCGTCACGTCGGCGTCGGTCACTTCGTGTGCCGAGCCGGAGGTCTTTTCGACCAATATTGCGGCTTTCACAGCACGGAGTGCCGCCAACCTGTCGGCATCCTTAGCGAGCATTGCACGCTTGATGTCCTCATTTATCCTATCTTCCAATGTCATACGTTTAGTTATTTAAATATTTAAAAAATAATCTCCGAAACAAATAGCGGCACCTGTTCGGGCGCCGCTATTATTCCAATGCTGATTGTATCAGCCTTTTAGAAGAACTTGACGCGCATATCTGTTATGTCGCTCTCCTCCGTAATTGCCTGCATCGTGCGTTCGTTGAGGTACGATGTGGTGTTGGCTTCGAGCCTTGTCTTTTCGCCTTCGGCCGTTGCAGTACCGTCGTTGTGTATTTCAGCAACTTCGAATACATAGACACCGGATGCTCCCTTAACGGGTTTCGACAACTGGCCTTTTGGCAGGGCCGATACAGCGCCCGTGAGCGATAGTTCTACTCCTACTTCGGGGATGTAGAATGCACTGAACTGTATGTCATTAACAGCCTGTACCTCTGCACTGTTAGCTTCGGCTATGGCGTCCAAGGATGCTCCCGTCATGCCGGCAGATATGATATCGCCTTTAGCCTCGTTTGCAAGGGTGGTGCGTATCTGTGCCGATACCTGTTCTACGGGCGTGTAGCCCTCCTCCTTGGCGTCGGTGAGCGCAGCTACCAGGTAGTCGCCGTCGATCTCCATGATGTCCGACACGTCGCCATTGTCGCCGTTGAATGCCCAACGGATAAGCTCCTTGGCATTATCCAAACCGCTTATGGTGCGGTCGGTGTTACGTATGCGTATGCTGCGTTTCGACAGTGCCTTGTCCGATACAGCCTGCTTGAATTGGTCGGCAGTTTTGCCGGCTGCAGCAACGAACGATGTAGCTTCGGTGAATATATCCTGCATGGTTTTGGCGCTCGGGTCCACCTTGTATGTTATCGTGGCAACCTGCGCTTTACGCACCGGCTGCGACTTGTAGGTAAGCTCTACGATGTGGAGACCGAATTGGCTTTCCACTGTGTAAACATCGCCTTTGTTGGCTTTGAGTGCGGCGTCGGAGAACTCTTTCACCATCTGTTCCGGAGCGAAACGGCCGAGGTCGCCGCCATTCATCTGCGCCGATTGATCGACGGAGTACTCTCTGGCCAGCGTTGCAAAGTCGCCACCCTTGCGTATCACGCCCACGAGGCTGTCGGCGAGTTTCTTCTGATTTACGGGGACGAGGATATGTTGTGCGCCGAGCGAGTCGGGTATCATGCGTATATCGGATATGCGAGAGATGGTGTATGTGTCGCCGTTGAGTACAGGGCCATACGTTTCGCCCTTCCTGTTGCCGAATGCGATCGCCGCCATATCTGCGCTTAGTGCATTTTCGCCATAATAATTTTGGTCGGTCCTCTCCTGTGAGTTTACAGTGGCGTACTGCATCGGCGATTCGCTGGCGCGGAAGTCGTCGGCTATTTTGTTGATATGTTCAGCCGCTACCGAGTAGTCGTCCGATGAGGGCATTACGTCGAACAGTACATACTCCACGTCGCGCGATGCACCCTGCTTGAACATCTCCTTATGGGATTTGTAATACTCCTTTATCCTGCTGTCGGATATGTTGACGAGCGAGTCGGGCACGGAGTTGTAAGCCTTGGTTACAAGCCTCACGTCGTATTTGTTGCCTGCTGTTTTGAGTGCGTTGTCGGCTTCGAGGCCTGTGGTGTAGAAGCCATTGGTAACCAGCGCCATGTATTTCGTCATGATGCGGTTGTCGGTCATCTGCCCCTTGATGTAGCTCCACATGGCGCCCATCGACGGGTTGGCGCTGACCTCATACATGAAATTTGTCATTATTGCTGGGTCGAACATGCCCGTTGCCGGGTTGGCAAAAGTCTGCAAGATTACGGGCGACATATATGTGCCGTTCACCATGTCTTTCTGCTCTGCGCCTGCCACGGAAAGCCCCATTTTTTCGAACGACGGCATGTACGAGTAACGCATGATGAAACGATCCCACGTGGTGTTGTAGATCATCTCCTGCTCCTGCGACGACGATGCACTGCGGCCTCTCATCATGTTGAAAATGTTGCCGACATAGTCGGATTCGCCTGCGAACTCGGCATAGTCTATGCTATGGCCGTCTATTTGGCCGACGCGCATTGCGCGCGAATTGAAAATCGACCCTCCTGCGGAGAAAAGGTCGCCCACAAGGAATGCTATAAGTGCTAAGAAGATAACTATGGTAACTATAACGCCCCCTTTGGTCCTTAATGTGTTTAAACTTGGCATAATCTATTTATGTTTGATATTATTGTCGATAAAACAGCCTCAAAGATAGTAATTTTCCCGCAAAATTACGAATTACGAATTACGAATTATGAATTACAGACAGGCCATGTTGTAATTCGCTCATTGTCAATTGTCAATTGTCAATTCTCAATTGTCAATTTTACGAGTTCTATTCGTGATGAGGTCGATTTGAGGATGGTGAAGCTTTTGCCGTCTATGTTAATAACAGTACCGGCGGCGGGGATGTCGTCTTCGTGGAAGATGAGGTAGCCGCCCAAGGTGTCGTATTCATCCGATTCGGCAATGCCGAGGTTGTACTTTTCGTTAAGGTAATCCACTTCCAGACGGCTTGAGAATACATATTCGCCGTTCTTGGTTACCTTCTCTATCATGTCGGGTGTGTCGTGCTCGTCGTCTATCTCGCCGAATATCTCTTCGAGAACATCTTCGAGCGATATGATACCTGCCGTGCCGCCGAATTCGTCTATCACCACGGCGACCGATATTTTATTTTTCGTGAACTCCTCCAGCAACATTTCGGCGCGCATGGTTTCGGGCACGCAGCGTACATTGCGCATGGCCTCGCGTATGGTGGCGAGGCCTCGGAAGAGGCTTTTGATATTCACATAGCCGATAATGTTGTCTATGGAGCCTTCCCACACGAATATGCGCGAATATTGGCTTTCGATGAATTTACCCGTGATATCGGCCACCGTACTCTCCACATCTACTGCCTCGACGTCTATCCTCGGCACCATGCAATCCCTTGCGAGCAGGTCGGAGAAATCGAGCGCCTTCTGGAATATTTTTATCTCGTTGTCCTGCTGTGCCTGCGTCTCGGTGACATTCTCCTCGAGCAGGTTCTCAAGGTCTATCTTCTCGAAACTCTTTACCGGATCGCCATCCTTGACCCTGAACCCGAACAGGCGGAGTATGCCGAACGAGAGCCACGTGGCGAGCTTGGCAATAGGGTAGAGGATTATGTAGAACAGCCATACCGGCATGGCAAGCGCTTTCAGCCACGAATTTGGCTTCAGCTTTACGAGCGCTTTGGGTGTAAATTCGCCGATGAATATTATTATGATTGTCGATACGAGAGTCTCGATTATGACACTGCCTGTGTTGTGGCCGAGCGGTATCCCCCACTGCGAAGCCATATAGTGGATAAGCAGCGACATGTTGAGCGAATAGATCACCAGCACGATGTTGTTGCCCACAAGCATCGTGGTGAGGTATTGCCCCTGATTTTTTACGAAAATGTCGGCTATGCGGCTGAATGCCCCCCTCTGCTTGCGGTCTATCTCCAATTTGAGGCGGTTGGAGCTTGTGAAAGCGATCTCCATTCCGGAGAAAAATGCCGAAAGGATCAGTGTGATTATGATTATGACCGCGACGGAACCCATGATAGATCGGAGCCTATTAACGTGTGGTATCGGCTTTGAACGTCGAACCTTCGCCCTCTACGGGCTGTATAGTGCGGCGGCGCTCCCTGCGGTCGGAGATGCTTTGTCCCGAACTGTTGCGTTCGCTTCCGCGCAGTAATGATCTGTTTTGTGCCGGAGCCGGTTGCTCCGTACTGCTTTGCTCCGAACCGTTCTGTTGTACTGCGCCCTGTTCGGTACGTACATCGCCCGACGGTGTTGCCGCGTCTGCGCCATCTTCCGGTACGCCGACTGTTGGCTTTTCGCCCGATGATGAGTCACGCCCTGCGGGAGGATCGACGGCAAACCTGCTTACGGTATTGCGGAACGTCCAATACTTGAGTGCTTGATCAGACTCCAATCCTTCGCCGATATAGACCCCGTCCTCCTGCTCGATGCGGCAATCGACGTTACGCCCTATCTTCTCGTCCCAAAACAACTGCTCGGTACGCAAAGTACGCTCTTCGGGGACATTATGCCCTACAACATTACCGCGCGCCTCCCATAACCTGCTCTGGTTGCCTTTCTTGTAATTTATGGCAAAATCGGCCATCAGTGTCGATTGCACCTCCTCCGTAGAGTCGCGGAACCTCTCTACGAATACCCCCTCCGGATATATTTCGTAAGGCTCTCTGGCGAGGTCGTAACTCAACCTTTTCGGGGTTTTGAACATATAGGACTTCAGCCCGTTCTTGCTCTCCACCACGAAGAGGCTGTCGCTCTCCTGTGTGACGATCGTCTCCGGATTCGATGCACCGCTACCGCTGCCGCCGCACGAAATCAGCAACGTAGCACTTCCCGCAATGAGAAGTGCTACAATGGATTTGCCGTATTTTATGATGTGTCTCAAGCTCTTATTACTTTGTTCCTTCCCTGACGGTGGTCGTGCCTGTCACCCAACCGCATTTAACTTCGTAAGACGCACCTTCGTTGAGGCCACGGAAGAAGAGTTCCTCCTTAGGCGGGAAACCGTTGCGGAACTGTGTCATAAGCTCTTCGGCTTTGCGGGCATCGTCGGGGCTGTCGGCCATTATCCTGCGGGCGCGCTGTGCCATATCGTAAGCCAGCCAATAAACAGTCTGCTTGTCGAAACCTTCGCACGATGCTCCCGTGGCGTAAGCCTGTGCGAGGAACATATATGCATAGCCGTTCTCGGGATTGTACTGTATGGCCTGCTTTGCAAAGTCGGCGGCATTCTGCGTGCGGTTTGCATTGAGCTCCGTGCCCGATATCTGCACGCAAAGGGTTGCCTTGGCTATCGGGTCGGCCTCGCTCTCCATTGCGGCGCGAAGGAATTGGAGTGCTTTGGCGTTGTTGCCCTGTGCTTCATAAGCCTGTGCCGTCAGCATAGCGGTAGTTGTGTTCGGCTCCAGACGGTAGTACCTCTCGGCAACGTCGAAGAAGAACGGCGAGTAACATTTCAGGCGGTTCAACTGTTTGAATGCTTTGGCGAGGTTGTCCAAACTTTCGGGGTTCTCGGCCAGACGTGCGCCGTAGATCCTTTCTATGGTCTCGCAGTCTGCGGCACCGCTCTGTATGAACAGTGCGTCGAACGTATTCCGTGCAGCATCGGCCGTGGGGCTCACAATGCTGTCCATAATTGCGGAAAGCCTGTCGTAAGTCTCTATGTACTCATCGGTTTCCAAAGCGTCGGCCGTATATTCGTCGGTAAGTTTCTTGAAGTACCTATTGATAAACTCGGGGTCGGGATTGTCGGCGTTGGCTGCTATGGCCTGTTCGAATACCGACCTGATACCGTCGAGGTCGGTCGATCTGAGGGCGAGATAGTGGTCGGCCTTCTTTTTAAGGATATCGCTGCGCCCGTTCTTAGCATCGTCGCCGAAATATTCCAGACGGAGGTCGTACAGTGTGAAAAGCGAATCTATGAATTTGTTCCTTTCCGCTTTATCTCTCGAACGCTGTATCTTGTTGCTGTACATGTTTATGGCGTACACATAGAGGGTCTGTCTGCCTCTGGGGGCATCCTTTATGAGCTGCGGGAGGTAACCCAAAGCATCGTCATACCTCTGTGTGTTGTATGCATCCAGATAAAAATTATAGTTGAGGACGTTCTGTTTCCTCTCCTCCTGAGTTGCATTTTCACCCCACTCGGGGCCGTAGTCCT
>QMCD01001791.1_pt1 | contig 15732 bp, 10 predicted proteins | sample 1821841 | NCBI WGS metagenome assembly QMCD01 (sample SAMN01991225, study PRJNA193472) | Termite gut metagenome, whole genome shotgun sequencing project. | isolation source: worker | host: Macrotermes natalensis | reverse complement strand
AACGAGCAGGCCCGCAAGGGGAAAGAGGGGTCGCCGGCCCGGCAGGACGCCAGGGAGAAAGAGGAGTCGCCGGCCCGGCAGGCCCGCAAGGCGAAAAAGGGGTCGCCGGCCCGCAAGGACGGCAGGGTGAAAAAGGATGCTCAGGTTTGGCAGGCCCGCAAGGCGAAAAAGGATGTCCTGGCCCGGCTGGCCCCCAAGGAGAAAAGGGGAGCATTGGTCCGGCAGGATCACAGGGTGAAAAAGGGATTGCCGGCCCGCAAGGCGAAAGAGGATGTCCCGGTCCGGTTGGCCCGCAAGGCGAAAGAGGATGTCCCGGTTCGGTTGGCCCGCAGGGCGAAAGAGGAAATGCTGGCCCGGTTGGCCCGCAGGGCGAAAGAGGAAATGCCGGCCCGGTTGGCCCACAGGGCGAAAGAGGAATTGCCGGTCCGGTTGGCCCGCAGGGCGAAAGAGGAGTTGCCGGCCCACATGGACAGCAGGGAGAAAAAGGATGCCCCGGGCCAATGGGCCCTCAGGGAGAAAAAGGAAATTGCGGACCAGCTGGTCCACAAGGGGAAAAAGGAAGTTGTGGCGAGCCAGGTCCACGGGGGGAAAAAGGAGATTGTGGCGCATCAGGACGACAAGGTGAAAGAGGATATCCCGGCCCGGCAGGTCCACAGGGAGAAAAAGGAGATCCTGGTCCGAAAGGGCCACAGGGAGACAGGGGATATTTCGGCCCGACAGGTCCACAAGGGGATAAAGGAAATCCTGGTCCTCGGGGACCACAGGGGGAAAATGGATGTGCCGGCCCGCCAGGCAAACAGGGAGAAAGAGGGAATCCCGGTCCGGCCGGCCCGATGGGTCCGCGTGGGCTTCAGGGTCTCAGAGGCGATATTGGTCCTCAGGGCGATTGCGGTGCTCCGGGTCCGCAAGGTATCAGAGGAAATCCTGGCCCTCAAGGCCTGATGGGTCCGCCCGGTCCGATCGGGCCAAAAGGCGATATGGGTCCGGCCGGCCCGGCCGGTCCTGAAGGCCCGGTTGGGCCGGAAGGATCCCAGGGTCCGGTCGGCCAGGAAGGGCCAGTGGGGGCAGAAGGCCCGGCCGGTCAAGTCGGTCCGCAAGGTCCGGTCGGGGCTATGGGCTGCCAAGGACCGCAAGGAGAACAAGGTCCTCAGGGTCCGGCCGGCCATCCCGGAGACACTGGTCCGACCGGCCCGACCGGTCCGGCTGGAATCGGTAGCACGATTTTTGTTGCCGCCGCTTCTCCGAAAACCTTAAGTATTAATGCACAGAATCATGACCGGTCCGGCGTAATCATGGGTAATGTCATGTCTTATGACGGAGTTCAGCTTTCATCCGGATATCTGGATCAAAAAATAAAAGATAAAATTGCCGGCTGCAGCATGCTGATCTTGCATGACTGTTATATAACGGATATCGGAATGTGTTTATATTTGTCAGATGATAGTCCGGAAATAACAGCAGATATGGTGGTATTTGCTCAGCTATGGATGTCTGAGGATAAGCATAATTATTTTAAACCGATCCAGGAAGCGGCGGTAAGAAAGCCGATTTATGCCGCAACTGAAGCAGATGACTGTATTTTGGAGACCGTTGCCCTAAAGCAGCCGGTTTTTATCAAAGCCGGAACCCGTTTGCTTTATGTTGTCGGTATAGATGCCCCTGATGTGTCAAAAGAGATATCCGTGAAGGCCTTCCTGAACGGAAGCTTTGCTTTGCGACACATCGCTGATTTACAGTAAGTATCCGGCACAGCAGGACATTAGTTACTGTTCAGCCCCTAGCCGAAGTGCATCAAACCCCTGCTCCACAGTAACATTTATGCACACAAAATGCGATAAAACTGCATTTTGGCGCTTGCACAACTCGGAATTTTGCGCAAAAACAGCGCAAAACACCTCGTGGAATACTACCTGTGAACAGTAACGCCATTATATCCGAGACAGCAGACCACTATATTGAGATTTGATAAATGCCGACAACTATGGTATAATTACCCATAGTTTTCAGGCGCAATCAAATTCAACAAGGATATCATATGAATAAAATAGTTTATAAAAGCCAGGCTTTACAGGCTTCCATTATTATAGTGGCCGCATGTCTTATAGTATCACTTTTTCCCTTGCGTTTATGGAAAGAAACAGTAACCTTTACCGTTCCCGGTTCGTCCGGCGAGGTAAGCGGTCCGGTTGATGACAGCCGGATGATTATGCAAAGCATGATAGCGCAATATGACCATATGGGAAGCATCAGGATCTATCTGGGTGAGGATACCGCCGGGGAGTCCTTTTATGTCCGGATGCTGGACACAGACTACGTGGAGATGTTCGAAGAAAGGGTGTATATAGAAGGACTGGACATTCCCGGTTATTTTGAGGTTTTGGTCGATCAGGATATGAAAGTAGGGCAAAGATACTACCTGATTATTCAGGGCAGCGTTTCTGAGCTTGGTGAAGTATCCCATGTCTATGTAGGCAGTGAAGCTGTTATTGTTCCTGATTATCCTTTTGCCGGCGACATGCATTATCATGACAGCCGTGTGGAAGGAAGGAACGTCGCGGCGGACTATCACTATACAGTCCCGCTCAGAAAAGCAAAAGTGGCTTTTTTTGATGTGCTGATCTTGCTTTCGGCCGCCATTTTGCTTTATTGTGTCCGGTATTATTATCGGAAGAAGCCGGATCGAAACAAGCTGATGACGGTCGAGCGGGTGATTAAATCCGTCGGGACTCCGGTTACGGTCGCAGCGACGCTGGCTGGTCTTGTGGCCGTGGTCATGAAGGTGTTCGGCAGTTATACTTTGGACAATACTTTCTTTTTTATCAGTATTTTGCTGTCAGGCGGGATCGTGCTTTATGGAATCAATCATAACCGCGACGGTCAGGGAGCCATCATCAACAGGGACATTATCAAAGAAAAATGGCCGGACATTCTCCAGTCGGTTTTCCTGGCGCTGGCAATCGCTGCCTGCTGTGAGTATATGAACGGCTTATATGACATCCATCATGCCATAGCGGAGCGGAAAGAAATTATTTTCTTTGCCTTAGCCATGATCGTGATGCTCCGGCTTAAAGAAGTCCTAAGATTTCACAACGTGGTATATGTGATCGTAGCCGGATTCTATGGCCATCATTACTATACGGAAAACTTAACCGAGGAAATGACTGATCTCGACCGGCAGAGCCTGAAGCTGCTGGTATGGGCAGGGGCATTTGCCGGATTTGTAATCTTAAATGCGGCGATCCGGATCATTACGGCAATCATCCGTAAAGAAATGAAGAAACCGGCATATCTGTATGGCGGGCTGATGGCCGTATTTTTATTACTGATTATGATTTTCCGTAACGGACGCTGGTGGACGGTTGCCCTGGCCGTTTCCTTTACGTTTTTTTATCTTCTGTATGGAGCATGGAAGAAATGGGACATTCTTACAAATATTGTCAGGGCAATTGTGATTCATTTTATCTGGTTCACGGGATATTCGTTACTGCATCGCCCCTTTGTCACGTTTCGAACGGTTCGCTATACGCATATTTTTCACACCGTTACCATTACAGCGACTTATCTGACGATGGTGGAGTGTGCGGCGCTGATTCTATTTCTGGTGAAGTTCCGGAAGAGCCATAAGTTAAAGGATATCTGGAAAGAAGCAGTATTTTTCGGAGTGGTAACCTCCTATGTACTGTTTACTATGGCCCGTACCGGTTTTCTGGCGGTGGCGGTCACGGCGCTGCTGGCGGTTATCATTATGACGGTCGGCAAAGGCCGGGAGAAGCTTAAGAATATCTTGACGGCCATGGCCATCATGGCGCTGGCGGCGGTGGTCTGTTTTCCCGTGACTTTTTTTGTGCAGCGGACGGTTCCGGCTTTGGTCAGTGAGCCGCACCTTCATGAAATAGAATCCTATCCGGATGAGGTGATGCGCGGCCGCAAAGTAAATTCACTGGAATTTATGCGGGTGGGACGTTTTATTGAAGTGTTCGGGGAGAAAATATTCAGTATACCGGAAAGTACTTTTGATATATACGGTGAAATAAAAGAATTCAATGAGACCCATACTTATATTGACGGGCATCTGATGTCGATTCAGCAAGCAGAAGCACTGGGGCTGGATTCCGTGCAGTCGGTGGCGGAAGACAAAGCGGCCAACGCGGCAGAGAAGGTCAATACAGAGGACGAATCCATTGGCAGCGCTGTAGAGGAAACCGCAGGAAGTCCGGATCAGCCCGGTGAGGAAGACCAGTCGCTGTCGGATTATACCAACGGGCGAACCGATATCTTCCGCGCTTACCTGAAGCAGCTGACGATGTCCGGCCATCAGGAAATGGGTGCTTTGCTTGACGACGGAACACTGGCAGTCCATGCTCATAATATATATTTACAATTTGCTTATGATCATGGTATCTTAATGGGCATCTTATTTGTAGCGGTAATCATTGCGACCTTGTTGCAAAGCTTACGGTATTACCGCCGGAATAAAGACCGGGAAAGCTATGCTGCCCTGCCGGCAGTGGTGACCGTGGCCGTAGCGGCGGAAGGGATCGTTGAATGGGTCTTCCATTTCAGTAATCCTTCCGGTTTTATCCTGGTGCTGATCATCGCGCCGCTGATCTTCGGTATGCCGGAAGCGTTCAGGAAATCAAATCAGGTCAAGGATAAATAAGAGGTAACTGTTCAATAGGTAGTATTCCGCGAGGTATAAAGAGGACGGAACATGAGAAAAGCCAAAACCCCGTTTAATTATAAATTATTGTACCGCCGGGCGGCATTGATCATCTATGATATTATCAGTGTGATCTGTGCCAGTTATCTGGCATTAATCATGCGTTATGAATTTGATCTGTCGGGGATTCCCGACTATTTTCTGGAACCGATTACCAGATTCCTGGCTATCAATATTGTCCTGACTTTGACAGTCCTGTATTTCTTCCGGATGTATCATAGCCTCTGGGCCTTTGCCGGCGAGACCGAGTTACAGAACATCGTAATTTCCTGTGTGCTTTCGGCAGCGATTAACGGCATCGGGCTACAGTTTTTTCGTATGGAAAACCGGGCGGTACCCAACAGCTATTACTTTCTCTATGCCTTCATCCTGATAACCTTTGTGTTTGTCAGCCGTTTTTCCTACCGTTTTTTCAGGGGCCTGAAACATAAGAAAACAAACAAGAATAACAATATCTCCGTCATGGTGATCGGAGCCGGCGAAGCGGCCAACCTGATTATAAAAGAGATTGTCAACAGTAATTTCAGCACCATGGTGATCCGCTGTATCATCGATGACGACAAAGGAAAATGGGGGCGCTTTATTCAAGGCATCAAGGTGGTGGGCGGTCGGGACAAGATTATCGAATGTGCCGATATTTACAGCGTGGATGAGATCATCGTGGCGATGCCCTCGATCACCCGCAGTGAAATGAAGGAAATCCTTGACATCTGTAAAGAGACAAGCTGTAAGCTGCGGGCCCTGCCGGGCGTATACCAGCTGGTAAACGGAGAGGTAAGCGTCAGCAAGCTGCGGGATGTCGAAGTCGAGGATCTGCTCGGCAGAGATGCGGTAGAAATCGATCTGGATTCTATTCTGGGTTATGTAAAAGACAAAAAAGTCCTGGTAACCGGCGGCGGCGGCTCCATCGGCAGCGAGCTGTGTCGGCAGATAGCCTCCCATGCGCCCTCGGAGCTGATTATCTTAGATATCTATGAAAACAGTGTATATGAAATCCAGCAGGAACTGCTCAACCAGTATCCCGGCCTGAAGCTGACAGTACTGATTGCTTCGGTACGCAATACCGGCCGGATGAACCGGATCTTTGAGCGTTTCCGCCCGGACATCGTCTATCACGCTGCTGCCCACAAGCACGTGCCTTTGATGGAAGCCAGCCCCAATGAAGCCGTAAAAAATAATATTTTCGGAACGTTTAAGACCGCTATGGCAGCAGCCATGAACGGGACCACCCGCTTTGTGATGATATCAACCGACAAGGCGGTGAATCCCACCAATATTATGGGTGCCAGCAAGCGCATCTGTGAAATGATCATCCAGACCTTTAACAAACACTATGACACCGAATTTGTAGCGGTCCGCTTTGGCAACGTGCTGGGAAGCAACGGCAGCGTAATCCCGCTGTTTAAAAAGCAGATATTGGCGGGCGGCCCGGTAACCGTCACGCATCCGGATATTATCCGTTATTTTATGACTATACCCGAAGCCGTTTCCCTGGTGCTGCAGGCCGGTGCCTATGCCAAAGGCGGGGAAATCTTCGTCCTGGACATGGGGCGCCCGGTAAAAATCCTGGATCTCGCCAAGAACCTGATCCGCCTGTCCGGTTTTCGCGTCGGAGAAGATATTAAAATAGAGTTTACCGGCCTCCGTCCCGGGGAAAAATTATATGAAGAGCTGCTTATGGAAGAAGAAGGCATGAAGGAAACCGCCAACCGGCTGATTTATGTCGGCAAGCCGATCGAGCTTGACGAAGAACGCTTCTTTGTTCAGCTCAAAAAGCTGAAAGAAGCTTCCAAAGCGGAAAATGACGACATCCGCTCGCTGATCAGGGAAATGGTACCGACCTATTCTTATAAGAATGTATAATTCAAGAATGTATAATTGCTGAAAATCAGGCTATGAACACTGTTAAGATAAAATATGAAAATGAAAGCTTAATTAGGTCATAAGGTAAAAAAGAAAAGGATACTGCCATATGATGAATAAACAAACTAAGAAGAAAATCTATCTTTCCTCACCGACTATGCATGGTCACGAACAGAAATTTGTTCAGGAAGCCTTTGCCAGCAACTGGGTGGCTCCTTTAGGCCCGAATGTCGATTATTTTGAAAAGGAGCTGGCCGCCTATGTCGGGAGCGGATACGCTGCCGCACTGAGTTCCGGTACCGCGGCCATCCATTTAGCATTACGCCTTTTAGGAACGGCTCAAGGCGACACCGTCTTTGTGTCATCTTTGACCTTCAGTGCTTCCTGTAATCCTATTATGTACGAAAAAGCCACCCCTGTGTTTATTGATTCGGAGCCTGACACATGGAATATGTCTCCGGAGGCCTTAAAAAAAGCCTTTGAAAAGTATCCTCGCCCTAAGGCGGTGATTGTGGTACATCTATATGGAACCCCCGCAAAGCTTACGGAGATCCTAGCGATCTGTGAAGAGTATCAGGTGCCGGTAATCGAAGATGCTGCCGAATCGCTTTCCGCCACCTACCGTGGCAAGCTTACGGGAAGCTTTGGCAAACTGGGTGTTTTTTCTTTTAACGGGAACAAAATAATTACTACCTCAGGCGGCGGCATGCTGGTCTCAGACGAAGAAGAATATATTACCAAGGCTCGTTTTTTGTCCACTCAGGCTAGGGATCCGGCCAGGCATTATCAGCATTCCCAGCTCGGCTATAACTACCGCATGAGTAATATTGTCGCCGGTATCGGCCGGGGACAGCTTCTTTACCTTGAGGAACACAAACAGAAAAAACAAGCACTTTACCGCCAATATCAGGACGCGTTTGCGGATATTCCTGCGATAACCATGAACCCCCTTAACCGTGACGGCGAAGCCAATAACTGGCTCTCCTGCATAACCATCGACAAAGAAAGCCCGGTTACCCCCGACATGGTCATGGACGCCCTCGATGCCGAAAATATCGAAGCCCGTCCCATCTGGAAACCTATGCACCGGCAGCCGGTGTTTGCCGGGTATGACTTTATTCCGCATCATAATGAAGGGAATATTGCCGTCTCAGAAGACATCTTCGCCAGGGGCCTGTGCCTGCCCAGCGATATCAAAAACACCGAAGAAGACATGGAGTTAATTATTTCGACGATAAGAAGTCTATTCTAGGGGTACTCTGATGAAACAGCATGTCCCTAATACTAAATCGAAAGGTGAGTGCTCATGTACGCCAGACATTTCAAACGTCTCTTTGATTGTATCGCCGCCTTATCCGGCCTGCTGCTATTATCACCGCTATACCTGATCCTGGCACTGCTGGTCAGGCTGAAATTAGGCAGTCCCATCTTATTCACGCAGCAACGCCCGGGCAGAAACGAAAAAATATTCAAACTCTATAAATTTCGCACCATGACTTCTGAAAAAGATGAAAACGGCCTATTGCTTCCCGATTCCGCCCGTCTTACCCGGTTCGGCAAGCTGCTGCGGGCTGCCAGTCTGGATGAACTGCCGGAGCTTGTCAACATCCTCAAGGGTGACATGAGCCTGATCGGCCCCCGTCCCCTGCTGGTGTCATATCTTCCCTATTATACGGAAAGGGAAAGACTCCGTCACACGGTCCGGCCCGGGCTTACCGGCCTGGCCCAGGTCAGCGGCAGAAATTATCTCGGCTGGGATGCCCGTCTGGAAAAGGATGTGGAATATGTTGAACATCTTACCTTGCGAATGGATGTCTATATCATCGGAAGGACAATCGGAACGCTGCTGGGGCACCGGGATCATGTGGCGGAAGATACTAACGCCGCCGAAGGAAACTTTGCGGAAATCAGAAAACAGGTGAATAAACAAAAGGTAATCGAACAAGAGGTAATCAATCAACAGGCAATCGAACAAGAACAGGAATAACCGAGTGCCGGCCAAAGCACACAGATGGGAGCAGACATGAATATTTTGATACTTAGCGCAGGAACGCGGAATAAGATCGTCCAGTATTTCAAAGAGGCTGTAGGGGATGGCGGTAAAGTAATTGCCACCGACTGTTCAAATCTGGCTCCGGCGATCTACGATGCCGATGCTTTTTATCTGGTGCCGCGCATTACCTCGCCGGGCTATCTGGACTGTATCCTGGACATCTGTAAAAGCAATAAGATCGGCGGGATATTTTCTTTGATTGACCCCGAGCTGAGTCTACTAGCCGCAGAAAAAGAGCAGTTTCTGGCTGCCGGTACCGTTCCTGTCATCTCGCCGGCAGTTATCGTGGAAACCTGTTTTGACAAATTTGCCATGTTTAATCTGCTTAAAAAAATGTCCATTCCTACGGGAAAATGTTATGTCCGGAAAGAGGATTTTTATCATGACGTGGCGGCAGGCATCATTGATTATCCGGTTTTTGTCAAGCCGGTAAAAGGAAGCGCCAGCATTAATATCAATCAAGTGACAGCTAAGGAAGAAATCGAAGTCCTGTTTGCGCGTTATGATGACTTGATGATCCAGGAATATATGGACGGGACAGAGTATGGGGCCGATGTGTACATTGATATGATTTCAGGCAAATGTACTTCCATATTTTTAAAGAAAAAGCTGAAGATGCGGGCCGGGGAGACGGACAAGTCGGTATCGGTACAAAATGAAAGCTTATTCAACTTAATTAAAAATTTCGTAGAATCCTGCGGGTTTTGTGGTATGATAGATATTGATATATTTGATATAAATGGGGAATATTACATTTCTGAAGTCAATCCCCGTTTTGGCGGCGGTTATCCGCATGCCCATGCCTGCGGGATCGACATCCCTTCCCAGGTCATCAACAATCTGGAGGGCCGGGAAAATCCCGTGAAAATAGGGGATTATCAGACAGGGATCGCCATGATGAAGTACAATGAAATCGCGATTACAGATATGAATGAGACCGGCATCGTCCTATAACAACCGAGTTTGCCAGGAGGTGCGGGAGTATGGAAATTGACACGGCTGACGCGGCTGACACGGAAACTGGCATGAAACTGACATGGAAACAGGCATGGAAACTGACAACATGGAATTTAACATGAAAACGATACTGATTTTAGCCAACTCTTCCGGCGGTCTCTATGATTTCCGGAGCGAGCTTCTGGAACACCTAGTACAAAAATACAATGTCACAGTCGGTCTGCCGGATGCGGTAAAGGTAAGGGAACTGGAAGAACTGGGCTGCCAGGTAGTTACTACGCCTATGAACAGGAGAGGGATCAACCCAAAGGAAGATTTAAAGTTACTGTGGGCCTATCATAGGCTGATCAAAAAAGTCAGTCCGGCACTGGTTCTTACTTATACGATAAAGCCCAATATCTATGGCGGCCTTATCTGCAGATGGCGCAAGCTTCCTTACCTGGCAACCATAACCGGGCTGGGGAGTGTATTTCAGCAGAAGGGTTTACTTCTGAAAACAGTGGTTATGCTTTATCGGTTAGGGATAAGAAAGGCTTCCTGCGTATTTTTTCAAAATAATGAAAATCAGGATATTTTCAGTAAATACCGTATCAGTGCTAAAAACACTAGGCTGGTCAGCGGTTCCGGGGTAAATATACGCAAATACCGCATGGAACCTTATCCGATGCAGGAGGGATTCTGCTTTCTATATGTAGGCCGTGTCATGAAGGAAAAGGGCATTGAGGAATATTTGGAAGCTGCCGAGGCTTTACATAGTGAAACGGTCCGCTTTCAGATCGCCGGCTACTGTGACGAAGATTATCAGGAAAGATTGGACCGGCTGGAGCAGCGCGGGGTGATCGAACAGCTTGGCTTCCAGCCGCAGATGCATGAATACCTGGCACAGGCAAGTGCGGTCATCCTGCCTTCCTATCATGAAGGGATGTCCAACGTGCTGCAGGAGGCATCGTCCACGGGAAGGCCGGTCTTGGCCTCCGATATCAGCGGCTGTCGGGAGATATTTACCGAAGGGGAGACCGGGCTCGGCTTCCGCCCCCGCGACGGTGCCGACTTAATCCGTGCCGTCAAGCAGTTTATGAGGATTCCGGTAGACGAACGGGCCTTGATGGGACGGAAAGCCAGGGAAAAAATGGGCCGGGAATTTGACAGGGAGCGGGTCATCCAGGCCTATCTGGAGGAAATCGATAAACTGGTGGGAGAACGAAAGGAGCAGAGATGAACTTATCCGATAAAATAGTGGCAGGCGAGGAAAAAATATCTGTAATTGGCCTAGGTTATGTAGGTATGCCGATCGCGGTGGCATTTGCCAGGAAAACCAAGGTAATCGGTTTCGACCTCAATGAAAACAAGATCAATCTCTACCGCAGCGGGTCAGATCCTACCAAGGAGGTCGGTGATGAGGTGGTAAAAAACACCACTGTCGAGTTTACCGCCGATCCGGCCCGTCTCAAGGAAGCCAGATTTCATATCGTAGCAGTCCCTACCCCGGTAAATGAGGATCATACCCCCGACCTGTCGCCGATCAAGGGCGCCAGCCGGATCTTAGGCCAAAACCTTACCAAAGGTTCTGTCGTTGTGTTTGAGTCCACGGTCTACCCCGGCGTGACGGAAGAAACATGCGTGCCGATATTGGAAAAGGAATCCGGTCTTATATGCGGAAGCGATTTTAAGATCGGTTACTCGCCGGAAAGAATCAATCCCGGAGACCAGGTACATCGTCTGGAAACCATCGTGAAGATTGTTGCCGGTATGGATGAAGAAACGCTGGAAGTCGTCGCCGGCGTCTATGAACTGGTGGTGGAAGCCGGTATCTACCGGGCCGCCTCGATCAAGGTAGCCGAAGCAGCGAAGGTCATCGAAAACTGCCAGCGTGACATCAATATTGCTTTTATGAATGAGTTGTCGATCATCTTTAACCGGCTGGGCATCGATACCAAGTCGGTGCTGGAAGCAGCGGGAACTAAGTGGAACTTTATCAAGTTTTCACCGGGACTGGTTGGTGGCCACTGTATCGGCATCGATCCTTACTACCTCACCTATAAAGCCGAGGAAGCCGGGTACCATTCGCAGATTATTCTGGCGGGCCGACGTATCAATGATGACATGGGCAAATATGTGGCGGAAAGCTTAGTAAAGAATCTGATCAAGGCCGATATCCCGGTAAAACGGGCTAAGATAGCGATCCTTGGCTTTACCTTTAAGGAGAACTGCCCGGATACCAGAAACACCAAGGTGGTCGATATCTACCGGGAATTGACCGAATATGGGATAAGCCCGATTGTGATTGACCCACAGGCTGATTCGGAAGAGGCCAGGCAGCTGTATGGGATAGGCTTTGCGGATATGACGGATGTTAAAGATATGGATGCAGTTATTGTTGCGGTTGCCCATGATGAGTTCGCGGGGCTGGGTAAGGAAGAGATAGACGGGTTCTTTCGCGCCGGCAGTAAGAAGAAGGTATTTGTGGATTTGAAGGGTCTGTTTGATAAGAATGCGTTTTCTGGGGGTGATTATCTGTACTGGCGGCTATAGATATTTTGATCTTTTTAGCGTTAATCATTATTTCTGATACTGTCAGAAATCGTACTCCTTCCTAACTTGGCCGATACCTGCCAGAAAATGAATACATAAGATACGACATTGGCCGCCGGGACTATAAGGAGCGTAGGGATGCTGATCTTTGTCGTGTTAAAAGCGAGGTTGGTAACGGCGATGTTAAACAGAAGGCTTAAGAAAATTGATATGAGTCCCGCAACCGCAGATACTGCCAGCGCCTCAAAACATATAATTCGCCTTACGACCGTCAGAGTGGCTCCCAAAGCTCGGTGAATGGAATATTCTTTGATATACATGGTTAAATTGGTTTTAACCGCACCGATTTCCAGTTGCAGCAAAATGATGGTGACATATATGGAGAGGATGACCAAAATAGCCAGCAGCTGCATCATATCCGGCGATAAGCTGACTTTAAAGCTGACATAGCGGTAATCACGGAACTGTTCAAATATAGGGTTGATTAAAGGAATCAGTTCGGCAGAATCCATATCCGTTTCAAAGAAAATGTCATTGTAGTAAGCGGTGCCAAATATTTGCTCGGCATAAACTTCATTTATGATCAGGTTTATTCCGTTGTTGCTTTCCCGGATGTTTCCTCCGTTTTGATAAAATTCATCCTCATAATAACTGCTAATGATTATTTCGCCGTCATAGATAATATCGGGATGAGCTTTACCTAAATCTTCCATTAGCACAGCTCCGATTTCTAAGGGATTATCGGCACGAATATCGCCGATTGAAATGGCTTTTGGCTCTTGAAGATTTTCCAGTGGAATACCAGCAGACTGACAAAATAGCGTAAACAGGTCATTGTTGTAAACGCTGATTCCAATATATTCTCCAGTAGCATAATTTTTTATTTGATAATTAATAGAGTTACCCATTGCGTATATATGCTCAACAGCTGCCACATTTCTTATTTCTGCCAATACTTGATTATCAAACTGAGGGTAAAAATCCGTCAGCCAATCCTGAATAATTTCAAAATCCGCCACTTCGCTTTTTGGATCGCCCTTTGGCCATTCCAGACTAAAAAATGTGTTGGCAAGGGTGGCAAAAAGAACGTTGCACAAAATCAGGATGCCACCGACTGTGTATACTGCTGTTTTACGCCGAAAAATCTGTCTGGCACCAATAAACAGGATGGGATTATTGCCATTAAACTGAAATTTGCTGATAACCTTCTGTTCGCCTTTCATATTATTTTCATTGTAATTCATCATTTCTATCGGCGATAAACTTGCAGCCTGACGATACAAAATCAAGGTGGAAATGATAATTGCTATAGCTGAAATAGCTACGGCAATGAGATATCCATGAAATGACAATACGGCATAAACCTTGGTCTTGATAAGTGCCGAAGCAATCTGTCCGCCGGTTAGCTGAGTCAGGATACTACCGATGGCAAGACCAAGGATGCTACCTGACAGGAAATAAATAAATCCTTCTATAATCAGCACAGCAGAAAACTGTTTTCGTGACAATCCTAAAGCCCGCATGGAACCCCATTGTTTTATCTGACGGGAATAATTTATATTCATGCTGTTAAAAAGAAGCAGAACCGAGGCTGTCGCGATAAAGAACGCCACGACATGCATAGTCAAGTCAAACTGGTCATATCCCGCCTGATCATTGTAAATATTCTCTTTTTCATGATTAAAGGTCAGTATAGAATTAATATCTGCCAGTCGACCTGACAGCTCTTCCGATATTTCACCTGTAACAGCAGCCTGCATTAAATCTTCATATTCAGGATATAGTATTTCAAGGGTTTTTTCAGCATCAATTATTATCTGCTCATAGTTATATTTGTTATAGTCTGCATTTGAAATAACATTAATGGTATAGGGTGCTATCAGATTTACTTCTTTCGCAATAAATTCAGCTGTTTCCAACGATACTGCCGCATAAATTGTTTCATTTCCAGATATGTCTGCCAAGCCGCTATTTTCAAGGAATCCGCATATAGTAAACGTATAATAAGGCGCTACATTATATTTGCCACTATAAAGCTGCACAGTGATTTCATCTCCTATGTGACAGGACTCTGGTAATAAAAGATTCACGCTTTCCTCTATCGCGATATCAAATTTTTTTTGCGGAAACATACCTTCCGATATCGCGATATGCTCCATTGCATCTAGGCCTTCGCTGGTTCCTGCCAGAAGCCAAGCCCTTAATGACATTGAAGAGTTAAGGTCAAAGAAACCTAGTGAGGTCTGTACTGAGGTTTTACTTTCTTCATTTGGAAATTGCTGACTAAAACGAATAACCTGTTCCAACGTCAGATCTCTCACTTGGAAGTCCATCGGCTCATTTGACGCAAGATAGCTGCGAAAACGGGATAAAACTGTATTGCCCAACTGAATAACCACAAACACAAGCATAACTGACAGGGCTATTTTTAAAATAATGCTTATTGAATAAAGGGGGCTTCTCATAATTCTTTTTATTGTGAAAGTAAACATCACTAACACCTCTTTTCTTTTTAGGTATGCCATTGTCCGGCTTAACGTCGAACAATTTGGCATACCTTAACTGATTTATTCCTTAACTAAACAAACTATGCATATTTTTAGATGGCACAATATGTTTGCTTTTATGTGATCTTACAACAACGTAGAAATTTGAGGTGTTAGATCTATATAGCAATAGACTATTCCAAGATCGTTTGCCGTTTCCATTCCTATTTGAAGCTCTTCAGTTGATGGTTCGCGAATATTAACATATTCTTTGAGCTTGTTGGTTTCCCAGGCTCCACTTCTGCGAAATACTTCGCAATCCGTATCGCATCCGTGAAGCTCAACATCCCTTTATTAAATATCAGACTGATATCCGCAAAGATGGCATGTCCGTTCGGATAGCGGAAGAACAGCCGACGGAGCTGAATCTCATCACAGTTGGGGGACGGACGTGTTCCAGTTGTTCCGGACATGGCCTGTGAAGCCCATAGGATCTCAACCATGTTCTCCAGTTCGCATCTGTTGGCATACAGAAAGTTTACCTGAGACAGAATCTGCGATATCGAAGACAAAAGTTGCAACGTATATCTGCTGATGCTGAACATCATTCCTACCGTCATCTTTTTGCGGATGACCTGATAACCGGTAAACACCATTATCCCCATTGACAAAAACTGGTCATTGATTCCCGATAAGACATTGACTTTTTGATGCAGGCAGTATGCCCCATACTCTGTAGCCAGATAGCTGTTATAGTTGTCGGAAAGGCGGCGGCGTATAAACGGTATTGCATGTATCAGACGGGCTGTCTTGAAATAATCCAGGAACTCCATTTGTTTCGTATTTAACTGTAAGGTTACATTATATAGAACCGTGTTCAAATTCTGTAACACACTGCTTAGCTTGTTGCGAATAATTACGGAAATAAGGCACAGGGCAATGATCGGAATGGTAAAATGCTTGTTCGATTTCTCTCTGCTGGTCTTTCATGACACAGCATATATATTTCAGTCAGGAACAGAGCTACTATCTGTACAGGGAAAAACGGCAGCCGCTTTTACTGGCGATCGATGAATCGCAGTACCTTTCTCCCGGAATCCTCAATGACATCAAGATGCTGA
>QMCD01001263.1_pt1 | contig 15733 bp, 7 predicted proteins | sample 1821841 | NCBI WGS metagenome assembly QMCD01 (sample SAMN01991225, study PRJNA193472) | Termite gut metagenome, whole genome shotgun sequencing project. | isolation source: worker | host: Macrotermes natalensis | reverse complement strand
AACCGGCGCTGCACTTCGTCGCTGGGCAGGGTCACGGCCCGACCGCGGCCGATATCCATCGCCGGCCTGCCTTTTTCGACGAAAATGCGCGACCAGACGATTTCTCCGCGACGGCACACTCCGCGAAGAGTTCCCCCGCCGAGCGGGAAAAAGTCGATCGGCCGTCGACCGCTTTCCGCCGCTTTCCAACCGCCTTCGAACCAGGCCGGCGGGACCGCGGCGCTTTGAAACGTCCACACGAACCCGTCGACGGTTTCGGTCGGGTCTGTATCTCCCCAACGTATTTGCATTTGCGTCGTTTCAAGCGGCTGTTCCAACGCGGCGGCAACCCGCCGGGTCAACAAGGCGTCCAAGGCGGCCGGTTCATCGCCGGCGTAAAAATGGAGGAAAGGCCGGCCCTCGAAAAAATACCGGCTGCTTCCGGGGGCCTTGATCGGCGGCCGTTCGGTGTTCCCGAGAATACCTTCCGCCAGATCGACGGCGGGAAGCAGGTATTTCAACCCTTGAACGCCTTGTATCCCGATCGCGGTACACCCGTACCGGTCCGCCAAACGCAGGACAGCGATATAAACCTTGCATTGAGGCAGTATTTGCCGAAGCGTCAGATCGGTTTCCTCGTTTTCACCGAGATGAAACGTCATTCCTTTCGCCATGATCCAGCGGTAGACGTCGCGAGCCTCCTCATCGGTGATGCGGCCCGCTTCGTAATAGAGCTCCGCCAAACTGAGCCGTTCCTTGAAGATGCCCAGCCCGAAAAGCGATTCGTCCGGGAGAATCGTGTTGTACGTTCCAGTGTCCCCGTCGTGAAACACCCCTAAAATGGCCTTTCCGGCTCGCAATTCGGCCGCCAGTTTTTCGCCGAGTATCCGGTTCGTCGAAGTAACAGCTTGTCGTTTCAGGGCGGTAAGATGGGAGGTCGAATGCTTCAAAACGCCTGTTTTCAGCCATTTTTCAAGTCGTTCCAGAAACCATTTGTCGGAAAAATCGACGCTCCAAAGCGATGAAAACGGTTTGCCGGCCTTCCCCAAACCGTCGTTCAGGTTGAGCATTCCGGCAATCGAAGGGGTTTTACCGATCCATCGGGCGCACGTCAGAATGGGTCCGCGATGCAAAAGCAGCCCGGGAAGAAGGTGGTTCGAGTACCGGCAAGTCGATTCGACGACGAGAACAGGCGCTTCGGGATCAAGATTCGAAAATAAATCGAGCCCTTCTTTCTGCGAGGCGACAAACCCGTGTTTTTCCGACGGTTTATACGGATGCGCGCGAACGAGGGAAAAGCCGACGCTCTTAAAAGCTTTGTTCAAAAGCCCTTCCATCTCGACAAAAGAAGCCCAATACCGCTGGTTGACGGCAGGTTCCCGCTCGCCGCCTGCAAGGAGGTACACCGTTTTTCGGGAATCGACCGGCTCGACTTTGACCGTTTTTACAGGCTTCGAAATCTTCGTATACTTCGCATTCCCCGCAGAGCCGCTCTTCTTGGCATTCTTCGATTTGTTCTTTGCCGAAGAAACGGAATTTCCTGTCGGCAGAGAGGCTTTTCCTCCCGAAACCGTTTTTACATAACGCTTTGAGTCACCTTTCGTCGGATGTTCCGCCACTTTATTTTTTGTCGGACTATTTGCCGTCTTTTTGACAGTCGCTTTATTTTTCGCAGTCACGCCAGACCTCCTCGGTGAAATCGCGGAAAAACCGCTGACTCATCCGTCGCCAAAGAACGCTCGATTCGACTCGCATTATCGCATGAGGATCCCTTTGCTGCAAGCGTTTTCGACGATTTTTGTCGTCAAAACCACAGAAAAAGCAAAAACGGCGCAGCGTTTCCATCCAAAGACGCGACGTTGTCGCACGAAACACGATTGCGATTTCGCCGCGTTTCCAGTATATGCCGGGACATACCGCAAACCATCCGGCTCAGCCGGTCGCGCGTATCTCCCGCCACGAAGCCGGAAACGAGGCGTAGCACAGCGATCGGAGTTGACGTAAATCGCGGTCGTTTCACGCTGTTGCGATCCAAGCGCGTATCAACCACAAGGCGGGTACGCCTTTCCGTTTTCAACGATCGATTCCGTTACGGGCCGAAAAGATCGGAAAAGAAGGTTCTTTTCGGCGCTTTCGAACGCTCTTTCGGGAAGGCAACCCCTTCCTTGCGGAGTTCGTTCATGTAATCGACCGCGATGTTCATGACTTCGTCGAGGTAGAAATCCCGCTTGATCTTATCCTCGCTTTCCGCCATTTTCTCGTATTTTTCTTTTTCCTTTTTATCGGCATTGAGCCGATCCAGTTCGGCAAAATACTTTTCTTCGTTGAGTGTGATCGTCTTTTTCGCCTTCATTTCCTTGTACAAGGCAATATCCCGTTTCAAGGCGTCGAACTCGGTGTTTTTGCTTGTCCGGGCATCGGATTCCGACTGGAGGACCTTATCGAGTTTCGCGGTGACGTACTGGAAAACGGGAAATTGGCCCGCCGCCGGAATTTTCTCGAATTTGAGCGCGTAATCGAGATCTTCCTCGCAAATGTCCTCGATGACGTCGTTGAGCGAGGGCAAAACCACGTCGGAAACCACGCCCTTGAGCTGCGGCGACTCGCCGCCGGGAAGGTAATACCCCTGGATGGTCAACTTCAACGCCCCGTAGGAAGAGTTGTCGATCAGGCCGAGTTCCTCACCGAGAACCTTCATCTGCTGCACGGAACCTTTCCCGTGCGTCCGGGAATCGCCGACGATCAGGCCGCGCTGGTAGTCACGGATCGCCCCGGCGAAAATTTCACTCGCGCTGGCACTGAATTTGCTAACCATGACCACCAATGGCCCGGTCCAATCGACCCCGGGATCCAAATCGTTCAACGCCCGGATTCGCGGCGGCATATTCGGCATCTGGTCCTTCGTCTGGACCACGTTACCCGTTTCGATGAACAGGCCGGTCAGGGAAACCGCTTCCTGGAGCGAACCGCCGCCGTTGTACTGGAGATCGAGCACGACGGCATCGACGTCTTGGGCGACGAAATCCTTCAGTATCCGCCTGACATCGGTCGTCGTGCTCTTGGCATTCGGGTCCCCGCGCCGGGCGGCATCCATGTCGAAATAGAAACTCGGCAGATTGACGATCCCGATCTTGTACGGCGTGCCGTCCCCCTTGTTCCCGACTTCAAACACCTCGCCCTTGGCGGCGCTGTCTTCGAGCTTGATGACTTCACGGGTAATCTCCACCGTTTTTCGGGCGCCTCCGTCGTCCGGCAGGATTTCCAGGCGGACGATCGTGCCCGCCTCCCCGCGGATCCGGCTCACGACGTCGTTGAGTTTCCAATCGACAATATCTTCCATGGGCCCCTCCTTCCCCTGGCCGACGGCGATGATTTTGTCCTCGCCTTTGATCAGGCCGCTCTTCTGGGCGGCGCCGCCCTTGACCAGGTTCTTGATGACCGTGTAACCGTCGACGGAGGTGAGCGTCGCCCCGATGCCCTGCAATCGCAGACCGATGCTGATGAGGAAATTTTCGTACGTGGAGGGACTCATGTAGGTCGAATGGGGATCGAGCGCGGTGCCGACGGAAGTCAAAAACACTTCAAGCACTTCGTCGTTGTTGCTCGCGCCCTTTCCGTTGACCTGGAGCATGCGCTTCCGGAAACCGTTGTAACGGCGCCGCAGCCGGAGAATCGGATCCTCGGCGTCTTCCTTCGCGACTTTCGCGGGCTCCTCGTTGCTCGCGGCCGCTTTTTCCCGCTCTTTCGCCTTGTCCCGGGCTTCCCCTTTCAAGACGAGAATCTCGAATTTGATCCGCTTTCTCCAGCGGTCGAACGCCTCCGCCTCGGTTTTCGGATAAGTCAACAGCTTCTTATCCTTGACCATTTCCTCATCGACCGTGAAATCGTGCCGCATTTCGAGCAATTGCGCGACGGTCTTCATGCGTTCGTCGATGCGGAGGAGAAACCGGTTGTAAATCGCGAACGGGACGGTCAGGTCGCCGCTTTTGACGATGTCGTCGAAATCGGTTTCATAACGGGAGAATTCGTCGATATCCGACTGGTTGAAGTAGAGCTTACTCGGATCGAGCAATTCGAAAAGGAGTTTGAACGTCCTCCGGGAAATCTCGTCGTCGATTTTCGGGTGTTCCAGGTGCGAAATTTGCAGGATTCTCGCAAAATTGCGTGCGATAATCCTGTCTTGCGGCCGCGGTGCGAGCGTCGGAACCGGGATGGGATCGGCGAGCGTCTTAACGGCCTGAAGCGAATCGGAGCCGTCAGCGGGAGTTACGTGCGGACCTGCGGAAGCATTGGGATCGGGATCGATCGCCGGGGTCACCGGCAAGGTCACCGGCAAGGTCACCGGTAAGGTTGCTGGCAAGGTTGCCGGCTGAGCCCGGACCGGGGAGGTCGCGCGCGAACCGAGTCCGAAAAAAACGAGCATGCTTAAGGTCAACACGTGGGAAGCGAGCGAGAGCCAACATGATTTCATGAATATATCCCCGGTGGATGGCGTGAAAAGTTTGCGAAAATTCCGTGAAAAACCTGTGAAACAACTGCATTGCGCGAGTCCCGGCGCGAGAATCCGAAACGACGATCGCGCCGATCATGTACTGAAAGCCATTGAAGTTCCCCGAAGCCGACGAATTAGGAGCCTGCCCACCGGAAACAACACAGCCGTAGGTAAACAGGCGGTTTGAGCGGAAAACGTAACCGGCTTCGGATAAAGCAAGAAAAAATCCATACCGAACGGACGCAATCCGGACGGAGCGATCCATTCTACAGTGAACGGGAAAATTCGGCAAGACGAAAATCGCATTCCCTGGCGGAAAGGGTATCGCGGTTTTGTCGGCGAGCATGCGGTGAAAATGCGGTGAAAATACAGTGAAAATGCAGTGAAAATGCCAGGTATCACACAAGGCATGAAAATCGGGAGCGAATCGCTGCGACCGGAGAATGGGCGCCGGTTCACTTGCCGTGATCGCAACTCGATTCGCAACTCGATTGGAGCAATTTGAGTAGGCCCGGCGAACCGAATCCCTTGCCGCCAAGGACGCTGCACGAAATGATTCGCTCCTGTACGGGCTCACTGTTCAGGAAGGCAACGAGCCGCCGCCCTTCCTCGACGGTCCGGACGGGAAGAATCGTACAGGTTTCCTGGGGAACGACGGGACGGCGTCCCAGGAACGGATCGTCGATTTCCGTGACCAGTACGGCCCTGAGACGCCGGTCCATGCGGCGCCAAACGACTTTGACCGGCGCGAACGTCCGGAGCCCGACATTGTACAGCGAATAGAAGGCGGCATCGGCCCGGTGCAGTTTTTTGTATGCGGCCCTTTCAAGCAGGAATGAACGGAACCGGTCCAAATACCGGAATGTGAGCGGAAAGGATTGCCGCATCGCCTGTTCCGCGATTCCCGTCCGCTTGGCCGCGTCTTGGGGAATGAGCATGTAAGACGAAGGAACCGGGGTTTTCCGGGCAAAATCGCGCCACCGCAGGAGCGGATAAACCAGGTCCGGCTCGATTTCCGTTTCAAGAGATGGAACCTTGCGCTTTCCGGAATCGGCAAGATTACGTATGCGGAGCGTTCCCCGGGACGTTTTTTCGAGGATTTCGATCCAGAAAACTCCGCTTGCCCCGGCAGCGTTCGCCCCGAGAAACGCGACCCGGCCTTTCAAAATCGACGGATCATCTGGAAAATGCCCGGTTTGCGTTTTCGACGGTTCCTCCACGCTCCATGCCGAAAGGCGGTTTGACGGATCGGACGGTTTTGCCCGGCAAGCTCGGATCGCGGCGTCTTTCCCGCGGATAAAATAGGCGACCGGGTAAACGGTCATACCGCCTTTCTCCAGAACAAGGGTCGCGACCGGGGAATGAACGCACGGAAACGGCCGTTGTCCGGAATAATCGTCGACACGGAGCACGCGGAGCGGCGTATCGTCGGGGAGAAGGTGAAAACGCCGGAACCCTTCCGCCGCCTTGGCCGTGCGGAAAACGGACAGGGGCAGGACCATCGCCAGCCGGCCGCCGGGCACGAGAAACCGGTCCGCCGTCCGCAGGAGCATCAGGAGGGCCAATTCTTTTTTCGCGCCTCCGTGCCGTGCCGCTTTCGCGTCGAGATTGAACAAACCGTATGCGTTCCAAAGCGGTTTTGTTTTTTCCCGATACCCCGGGGACAACCGGTCCCAATTGATCCACGGCGGATTGCCGATGATCAACGAAAAACGTTTTGGCGGATTCCGGTCGGCACGATCAGGAAAACCGCCCGGCTGCACGATCGAATCGTACGCGAAAACGCCGGGCTCCCGCACGCTTTTGTTCGCGGAATCGCCGAACAAGGCAAGCAACAGGTTGGCTTTCGTGGTCAGGACGCAGAGCGGGTTGAGGTCGAAGCCGACAAGGCACTCCGCGATTTCGCCCGGGGAACGGCCTGCCTCCGCCAATCGCCGCGCGGCGGCGAGAAGAAAGGAACCGCTGCCGCAGGCCGGGTCGAGAATACCGCTGTCCGGGAACCAGCCGTCCAGCACGTCGTTCAACAGATTCTCCGCCAACCAGCCGGGCGTGTAAAACTCGCCGAACATGCGACGCAACCCGGCCGGGAACAGATTTTCGTAAAGCGGACCGAACCGGTCGAAAAAGGGCGAACCGTCTCTTCGATTCGCCACTGTCGCCGGAAACGCCGGGGTACGATCGCAATCCGGATCGAATCTTGGATCGAAGTCCTGATCGAAGTCCGGAAAGAGCGCAGGAGTGTCCGGTTCCCGTTCTTCCAGGCGGAATTGTGAACGCATGATTCCACGGACGATTCCGGCATAATACGTTTGAATCGCGTATAATCGCATCATCTCCATTTCCGGACACGCCTCCGAAAATGTTGCCGGAAATGTTGCCGGAAATGTTGCCGGAAATTTGTCCGGGGCGTATCCGCTCGCCTCGCAACGCATACGAAGCCATTCCCGGAACCGGGGGGGCCGTTCACGCTGAAAAGCGAGGAATATCCGCTCGATGGCCGGGGCGGCGATCTTTCCCCGCAAACCGAAATACGTTTTTATTGCTCTGTCCACGGCTCCATCCACGGTCCCGTTCTTTCCGGCGTCTCTTCACCCGCGTCGTACGCCTGTACCCGAATCCGTTTTCACAATTCCATCCCGTCGACTTCATCAAGGAGGGCGTCCAGCAAATGTTCCGACGGCGCCGTTTCGACGGAAGGAGGCGACGATTTGGTCGCCCTGGGCGATAAAACGTTTTTATCGATCCCGCGACGTTGCCGCCCGCTGATTACCGGATCGTCGTACAAGGGAAACATGATCGCGCCGCCGGGACAGACTCGGCTGCATGCGGGACAACCGTCCCGGCAGGCGTCGGGCTGTTCAACCAACGGCTTGTCCCGTCGGTCGATCACGTAGACTCCGAACATGCAGAAGTTGACGCATTCGAGGCAACCGGTACAGGCATCCTGATCGACGACCGGATACCATCGGTGGCGAACCGGCTCCTTGACGAAGACCGGGGAAACCGTATCGGGCACAGAGCTCATCGGGTGTTCCTGGCGTTCCTGGTGTTCCGGGGATTCCGGGGATGCGGAATGCGGTTCGAGCGTAACGGCCGCCGAAACGCCGAGTTGCCGGAGAATCCAGTAGGCGGCCCTGGCGGGCAAATCCGTCCGTAAAACCAACTCGCCCTCGATTGCCTTCAAGCGGCGGACGCTTTCGCCGTCGGCAGGAAGATCGTAAAGAAACGGAATGACAAGATCGGTGTGAAAATAACGCGTATCTCCCGGTGCGCCCGTCGGTTCGGCATCGGTCCGGGAAAGGGAATGGACGCGTGTTGCCGGCATGTAGGAAATGATGACCGGGGCGGATCGCGAATTATCGGACGCAGTGTCACGGAATGTAATGTCGATCAGGCCGAAAAAACGTTGGCCGAAAAGGCGATACCGGACCCGGCCGGAGTCGTTTTCCGAGCCCTGCGCCGCCCCGTCGTCCGATGGTTTCACCGCTTCATAAAATCCGGCGTCGATCCGCTCGACCCGACCCCGATCGCCGGAAATGTCCCCTTCATAATCGAGGTAAAGACGCCGATGATCCGGAAGGCGTGTACCTTCGACCGTAAAAGGCAACCCCCGGGGTTGCGTATCGAACATCCCGACCTGCGGCGGGATCGACCAGGTCGCGAGTTTTTCCTCCGGCCCGGTCGGTTCGAACATCAAATCCCAGTGACACTTGCGCGAAGAATCGGGAGAAACCGTATGATTCAAGAGAACAAAACGTTTTTTCATGGAGCGTTTTTGCATGGAGTGATGTCGTATCCCGAAAACATGGGATCGTCTCTCGAAATCAGAATTTTTCGATATAGCCGAGCGTCCATGCCTGGACGGTTCGCCCGGAAGACATGGAGATATCGTAATCTCCATAAATATAACGACTTCCGTTTGAACCGAGCGAACATTGGCCACCGCAGCCGAGGGTGAGGAAATCGCGTTGGACGCTTGCGCCGAAAAGTGAGACGTGAGGCGTCCCGGCTTTATCGATAAGTCTTGCCCGCGAACCGGCGACCGGATCGCCCTCCATCAGGTAAGCGTATTCAATTCGAAGCAAGGCGCGGAGCCAAGTGTCCTTTTCATATTGGACGCTGGCCCCGACACGCAAAAACGTCTGCTCCAGGTGCATCCGCCCGTAGTGAAGGCGACCGTAATTTCCGGTGGCCTGCTCCGCGAAACCGTATTGCCAGCCGTGGATCATGTTGACCCCGATACAGGGCCGCACGAAAAAACAGCCGTGATAACAGGTGATTTTGCCAAGCTCCACGCTCGATATCAGCGTGTCGCCCTCGGTCGAACCGCGGTACCATTGACCTCGCGCCCGTTCGTCGTCATAGCCGTAACGCCGCGAATCGATCTCCTGATGCCCGTAACCGATCCAGCAGTTGAGCTCGGTCCCGTAGAAATTTTCCTGGTAATACAAGCCGAGATGATAATGGTCCGCGCGTGTTTCATTCGTTACAGCGTCTCGCGTTACACGGTCTCGCGTTGCACCGTCTCGCTGCCGTAATTCGGGATTGTCGTACCCGCCCGCGATACCGAGTCGCGAAGAAGGTCCCCGCATCCAGTCCCGACCGAGAACGAGCCCGTTCGCCGCGATACCGTAGCCCGAGGAACGGTCGTCGGCAAACGTCGTATTCTCCCAATGCACCGCGTTGATCCAAAAGGTGTCATCCCCGGAAAAACAGCCGATCTGTCCGCGAACAGTCGAATTGTCCGCATCCGCGTCCTCGTCAACGCCATACGGATTCGCCTCCTCACTCCCATACGGCAACGTGTGGGGAGGCAAATTCCAGCAATTCGGCTGTTGGACCGTCAAGCGATTCAACACAATGCGATGCGGTCCCGACATGCTTAAATGGATACTGTTCGGCCGCATCGTCCAAGAAGAGTCCCCTTCGGCCGTCGCAATACCGGGCACAAAAACCAGCAGTGCCGCTATCAGGGCAACCGTTGGGGCAACCAAGACGGGAAAACCAATTTGACCAGTCGCCGTATCTTTCATGAAACGCCATTCTGTGAAGGAAGTATTCCTTGGAACACTCAAGATATCGGCAGACGAGAGGCGGAACAATCAGTATATTCCGAAAAATCGCAACCATCGTTAAAGATGTGACAACCTTCCTAAGTTCATGCCCCGGGTGTCGATTGCGGGGAATGGCTAAAATACGCACGAAACGCGGGGCTAAAATTTGCCGAACTCCTTGTCATCCAAGTGAATCGTCACTTCCGTGTCGATCGGGGTATCCCAACCGCTCCCCTTGACGGGCTGGTCAGGCTCCGCCGGGAATTCGGACGGCTTTGTCGTGACGTTGATGTGACCGCCGGACTTTCCGGCAAGACTGAGCGGTTTGGTCGCAGCCGGTTTGGTCGCAGTCGGTTTAGCCGCAGTTGGTTTGGTCGTAGCCGGTTTGGTCGCAATCGGTTTGGCCGCAGTCGGTTTGGCCGCAGTCGGTTTTGAAACCGCCTGTGTCACAACCGGTTTTGCGACCGGTTTTACGACCGGTTTCGCCGCTGATTTCGCGACAAGGGTTGTTGTTTCCTGCGGGGCGTCCAAACGGATTTCAGACGCTTTCTCATGAACCGGCCCCTGAGCCGACCGCTTGTCCGCGCGAATGGTCGGGGCATCGCCGGACTTGCTTCCTTTCAACTTGAAGAAGTTGACCAGACGCTGAAGATTGGACGCCTGCGAACTCATTTCGTTCGACACGCTCGCCGTTTCTTCGGAACTGGCCGTGTTCTGCTGGGTTACCGCGTCGATCTGCTGCAACCCCTGCGTCACCTGGCCGATTCCCTGGGCCTGCTCGTTGCTGGCAACCGCGATCCGGTTGATGATCTCGGCGGTCTTCGAAGCATGCGCGATGATCGTATTGAGCATCTCGGCGGTTTGCGTCGCGATGACGGCCCCTTCGCTGATCTGTTTGTTGTTCCCCTCGATCATCTGCGAGGTTTCCCCGGCCGCTTTCGCGCAACGGGCTGCAAGGTTGCGAACCTCCTCGGCCACGACGGCGAACCCTTTTCCGTGCGTTCCCGCCCGGGCCGCTTCAACGGCGGCGTTGAGCGCAAGCAGATTGGTCTGGAAGGAAATATCGTCGATAACCTTGATTACTTTCTGGACTTCCGAGGAATTCTTCGTGATCTGCTGCATCGAGTCGATCATGTTTTGCATCATCACCTGCCCGTCGGCGCCGGCCGTATTGGTCTGCCTGGCCAGGTTGCTGGCTTCCGAGGCGCTTTGAGCGTTCCGGTTCGTCTGGCTGCCCATTTCGCCCATGGATGCGGTGATTTCCTCGATACTCGCGGCTGATTCCGTCGCTCCCTGCGAAAGGCTTTCACTCGCGGCGGCGATTTGCGAAGCGCCGCTGTTGACCCGGTGAACCGCTTCGGCGACCTCGTTGAGCGCCGCGTTGATCTTCTCGATCATCGCGTTGAGATTGTGATTCATCACATCCTCTTCGCTCTTTTCGTTGGCCGTGACGGTCCAATCGCCGCTGGAAAGCGATTGCGCCAGGTTGCTGACTCCGTTGTAATCGCCCAGAATATCCTCGGTCAGTTTGGCAAGCCGTCCGACCTCGTCGCCGCGCCGCAACAGCTCGGGCTCCACCCGAACCGTGATATCGCCGCGGTGGACAAGCCTCGTCAGCCCGGCCGTGATCCTGGAGGTCGCTCCGGCAATATTCCGGGTCAGGGCGAGTCCGAGGAAGGCGCCGACCAACACCGCAAAAAGGACGACTCCGACGATCAGCCAAACGATCAAACCTTTCGTCCGCTCCATTTGCTCCGTCGTCGCCGCGGAAGACTGTGCCGCATTGACGCTGAGCGTGCCACACAAATCCTCGACGTGCAAACCGAGTTCGGCCATCGTGACGTTGCAGTGCTCCTTGCGGACGGCCAAAGCGACATAGCCCTTCAGCGCTTCCCGCCATTGGACACACCGCCCCCTCCCGCTTTCGACGAGTTTCTTGTTGGCCGATTGCAGGAAACCGGGCGCCACATTGTCGATTTCAGCCAGTAATCTGCCGAAACGCTCGTCGATCGCGGCATTTTTATCCTGTAGTTCCCGGAGATTGGTGATCGCCGCCTGTTCCCGGGTCAACCGTCGAACCCACTCGATTCCTTCAAGGATGGTTCCCAATTCTTTTTCCTGGCTGATACGCCGCGCCGGAGCATAATCGATCTCGGCGTCGGAACCTTCCGGCTTATGTTTGATCGCTTCCGCCGTCCCGCTGTTCATCACGCTTTGGGCGAGCTGTTGGAAATCGGCCTGGGCGCCGTCGGCGATATCGTCCCGGAGTTTCGCCGAGGCGTCGACATCGGCCTGGATCGCCGCCCAAGCGTCGGTTTGCGCGTCGAATTCGATAAACGCCGCCTTGACGCTTTCCAAGTCCTTCTTGAAGTTCGCGTGTGTTTCGGGATCGATTTTACCTTCATAGTACGTGATTTTTTCGTCGACCAGGGCGGCGACGGTTTCCGCGACGTATTTCGTCCCCGCGTCTTTCCCTGCGACCTTCGCCATCATCGCGGGATCCTTGTAATAATTGCCGTTCATGGCATAATACTGCGTTTCAAAACAGTAACGATTAAGGTCGTTCGCCAGCGAAACGATCTCCTGCAGCGAGGCGGCCTTACCGGATGCGTTGTCCAAAACATTCAGCCCGTACCACCCCATGATGCCGACGAGAAAGATCAGCGAAAGCAGGACGACAAAGGAGAAAATCAGCTTGGCTCCGATGGATAAATTGTTCAACACGGTGAACTCCCTCAATGGGTATTATGAAGTGATGATGACAGCGCTTCGGCGCGGCAGATTCGCCGTTTATACCGAAGCCGGTTGAATTTGCGTCCGTCCGCCTCGGAAAAGCGTGGTTTCGGCGGGGCCTTCCCAATCGTCGGCTTCGGGAAATCCCAATGATTTTCCGCCATGATTTTCCGCCATAAATGGTTTTTCGCATCCTTGCCGTCTTCACGCCGCCGCCGGACACTGTGCTGCCGGACACGTTATTGATACGGGTGAACGAGTCCTCGCGAAACGGGCGGAAAGACACCCGGCACCATTCCCTTTACACTCTAGTTTATCATTTCGAGCGTGGTTGGGAAATTTAGACGAAAATGGAAAGCAAGGTTGTTTTTCAAGAGACATGTTCCGGATAACCGTCGTGTCCAGTAGAACCGTTTTATCCCGAATTGTCAAGCCGCGACGAAGCAGGCGGATTATCCGCGCACACATCCCACGATCCGCCATCGCAATATCGGAAAATATTTGATCTTGACAGATTTGCAAGGGTTGCGTATAGTGCTTCCGAATCGTCGAGAAAGAACGATTTACCGGTATTCAAGCTGAACATCACTATCGGTTTTTCACCTTCCAAACCACTACTCAGGATAGGAAATCCGACATCATGAAAGGGAATTTCAACCCTCGAAACGCCGTGGAATCGACGCCGCAAAGCGTTCCACTCCTTGACCTTTCCCGTCAATACCAAACGATTAGGGACGAAATCGCCGAGGTGTTGCAGCGCGTTTCCGACAGCGGTCAGTTCGTTCTCGGACCGGAAGTCGCGAAACTGGAACAAAGCGTTGCCGCCTATTGCCAAACCGATTACGCCGTCGCGTGCGCTTCGGGAAGCGATGCCTTGATTTTGCCGCTCATGGCCCACGGCGTCGGGCCGGGCGACGAGGTGATCGTTCCCAGTTTCACCTTTTTCGCGTCGGTCAGCGCCGTCAGTCTCGTCGGGGCCACCCCGGTTTTCGCCGACATTGATCCGCGCACGTTCAATATCGACCCGCAACAGGTGAAACGCCTCGTCTCCTCCAAAACGAAAGCGATCATCCCGGTGCACCTTTTCGGCCAAATGGCCGACATGGTCGCGATCGACACGATCGCCCAGGAAAGCGACGGACGCATGCTCGTGCTCGAAGATTCCGCCCAATCGATCGGCGCGGAACTCGACGGGCGCCGGGCCGGGAGCTGGGGGGATGTCACCGCGTTGAGTTTTTATCCGACGAAAAATCTCGGCGGCGCCGGCGACGGGGGAATGATGGTTTCCCGTAATGCCGATTTCGCCGCCCGGCTTCGCCTGTTCCGCGGTCACGGCATGGAACCTCGCTATTATCACAAGGTCGTCGGCATCAACAGCCGCCTCGACTCGTACCAGGCGGCGGTGCTCAACGTGAAGATGAAACATCTCGAAAACTGGACGATGATGCGGTCCCGGAACGCGGCCCGGTATGCCGAACTGTTCGGCGACGACGGTCTCGAACGGTATCTCACGTTGCCGGAAGCGTTGCCGAACCGGCGCCACGTATGGAACCAGTATACGGTACGCATTCCCGACAATTTGCGGACGGCGCTCCGGGAACGACTCGCGGAAATGAAAATCGGAACGGATATTTATTATCCGCTCGGCCTCCACGAACAGGAATGCTTCCGCTCGCTCGGCTACCCGGCGGAATCGCTCCCTGAAACATACCGGGCAAGCCGGGAAGTCCTCGCGCTCCCGATTTATCCCGAACTGACCGAGACGGAACAACGCCTCGTCGTCGCCGGAATCAAACGTTTCTTCGACGAAAACGTCGCGCGAAAACTGTTCCCGGGCGCGGTCCCGAACCGCGAAGCGGCATGATATATTGTAAGCCGTTGACATTTCCCGAAGCCGACGATTTAGGAGCCTGCCCACCGGAAACAACACCGCCGAAGGTAAACAGGCGGTTTGACCGGGCTGTGTTTACCAACGACTCAACCGGCTTCGGTATCATCCTCCCGCGCACAATCGCCTGCCGCCCGAACGGTCCGTTTATGTCATTGTACAATTTGTGTCATTGTACAAGAAGAAGTTGGGGTTGAGTGCGTGCGGCAGGCAGACTTGACCGAACGTTCGTTTTCATCGCGTTTCCGGTACACATCATGGACGACATCCTCTGGGCTCCCTGGCGCCTCGCCTACATCGCGGAAAACGAGCGGGAACGACAAGAACGCTCGGCCCGGGACGAACAAAATCGGGTCGAAGTCCGGCCGGACGGGGATCCCGGATGTTTCCTTTGCCAGGCTGTCGCCGATCCCGAACGCAAACGACGGCTCGTCATCGGCCGTTCGGAAAACACGATCGCGCTGCTGAATAAATTTCCGTACAACAACGGGCATCTCCTGCTCGCCCCGTTGCGTCACGTCGGCCGGCTCGACCGGTTGAGTGAAACGGAACAGGCGGAATTGACGCGGGAACTCAACCGCCTGGTAATCCGGCTGGAAGAAAAAATGCGGCCCCACGGATTCAACATCGGGCTCAATCTCGGCCACGCCGCCGGCGCGGGACTGCCGGGCCATCTCCATTGGCACATCGTTCCCCGGTGGAACGGCGACACGAATTTCATGACCTCGATCGCCTCGACGAAGGTCATCCCGCAGGCACTCGAAGCCCTGTGGGAAATCCTGGCCGAGCCTTCCTGAACGGCGACCGGGCCAACCGCTCCGACCGGGGTACGATGTTTTTTTCCGCAAAAACCACACCCTGTACAGAAACCCCCTTTCATCTTTGAAAGCCCGACTCGTCTTCAGAATCCTTGACGGCGGTCCTCATGCTTCCGGTTTTGCCTGCCGCCTTGCCCACCTTGTTGCCTCCCTTGTTGCCCTCGGCCTTGGCAACGGCGACAACGGTGACCGAGGCGGCTCCGGCGTCGAGCAACAGCCGGCTCACGGTATTACAGGTGTTGCCGGTCGTTAGAATATCGTCAACCAACAGGATTCTTTTGTTCGAAATATCCTCGTTCACGCCTGCCCGACCCGTTCGCCTCCGGTGCTGCGACAAGGAAAAGGCGCCTTGGAGATTCTCGAACCGTTCTTCCGGTGCCAGGGAAAACTGCGGCCGGGTCGGTTTCACGCGACGGACCAAGCGATCAAGAACGGGAATTCCGAGCCGCCGGCCCAGTTCTCCGGCAAGGATGTCCGGGCTGTTCACGCCGCGCCAAAAACGACGCGCGAAATGCATCGGGACGGGAACGATCCGATCTGCGTTCGCCTCACGTATGGGGTGCTCCCGTCTTTCCCAGAGCAGTCCGGCAACGGCGAGCATCGACAGACCGCGACGCTCGGTTTTCATCCGGAGAACCAGGCTCCGCAGCGCGTCTTCGTAATCCCCGAGAACGACGGCCCGGTGAAAAAAAAAGAAATCGTCCCGGCATCGGTCGCAGGAAAACCGTGAATCGTCTTTGCGTGCCTCGTTTTCCCCGGCATCGTTGTT
>QMCD01003808.1_pt1 | contig 15737 bp, 9 predicted proteins | sample 1821841 | NCBI WGS metagenome assembly QMCD01 (sample SAMN01991225, study PRJNA193472) | Termite gut metagenome, whole genome shotgun sequencing project. | isolation source: worker | host: Macrotermes natalensis | reverse complement strand
ATCTTGCCCTGGAAACGCAGGGCGTCTACGTATTCGCAGACATCGTCCATCTCAAGTATGTCAGAACGGAGTTCTATGGCGCTACCATAGTGTTCGGACGCACGTTTGTAGTCTCTCACCATGAAGTATAAACGTGCAATCTTTATATGAAGCGCAGCTTTGGATTCGTCGTCCATTACGCGCTTGACAGCCACCTCGTATTGAGACATGGCCTTATCAAATCTTTGACTGATAAAATTGCGATCAGCCCGCCGTTCCATACTGCCCACTTTACGTTCCTGCGCAGTGGCGGAAACACTAACTCCCAACAACAGGAGAAATGCAATAGCAGACAGTAGAACTTGAATCTTCTTATTTTTCATTTTCTGCAATTCTTTATCAGTACACATTAACGGTATATATTATAGGTGACACTTATGCCCACCTTGGTAGGGCCAATCCATGTCTTTGTTTTTTTTCGCTCTAAAGGGAAGTTTGCATAATCTCCACCCAAGTAATACTTGTCGTACTGCAGATGCGCATACCCAAGACCCAGATTGAAATCCAATCCCCAACGGGAATTGAATGCATACTTATATCCGCCGGAAACACCGCCCGATACGCCCCAACCCATACGGCGGTAGCTTTGCAACGGGTCGTTATTAGTCAGAAAACCGATATTGAAGTTGCCATACATGGCATAAGGACCTACATAAAAGCCGTCCCAGGAATCATTCGTATAGAAGTTATGCGGATTTATATAATAGCGCAGCTCTACCGTAGACTGGAGGGCACGAAAAACTTCTTCGCTCTTTTTAAACATATACGGCATCCATATCGCTTCAGCGTTTACCGTGATCTGCCGGGTCAGCGTGTATTCAAAGCCAATGTTGGGCGACCCGGTGAGCCAAAACGGAACATTAACCTTTATGCTTTGCGCCTGCACGCCACTGATAGAACAGAGCAGGAGAGTAAGACAAAAAATATGTCGCACAATCAGTTTCATAATTCTTTCTTTAATTTATGTATATAATCATCCCAATTCTATCTCTTTTCCGGTTTGGATATCCTCGTCCCAGCCTACAATACCTATGTTGACAACCGTATAGGCATCAATTTCAATAATGATACGTTCACCGGACATCAGCCGCAAGGGTTGACCTGTATCCTTATCTCTCACATCAACCGGCACATGAATTACGGTAAGACCGTCACTGGTGAGGAACGTAAAATTCAGTTCCATGGGTACATCCTCAATGGAAGGCATGTAGCTGTGATCCACTTCCAATATCTCAGGGTTTGTTTGCGCAGGAAGTTGGTCGATATGGAACATCTGGTCGTCCGAGGTTAAACGGGAAGTCGTGGTTAAACGGGTAGACACAGACTCATGATACTTCAGATATTGCATCACCGAAACACCTTCAGCACGCAACTGAACATTCTTGATGCGGGACACATCGGCGGGGAAGTTCTTAAAACGTACGGTAATACGACCGGTATAACGCGCCAATTGCACGGTATCAGTCACCAAAATACCCGGATGCTTTACTACCACAGCCGCATACTTCTGATAGTGTATATCCGAAGGGTGCACGTAGTGGTTGTCGGCGTAAGGGTGTTCATTCAATACAAAAGCCGAAGATTCTATATGATGATCATCTGCAAACTGAAGACTATCGGTATTGGTATAGCAATACACATCATATTCGCCTGGAGGTAGCTTGAAACTGAACAGACCTGTTGCCATACGCGGGTCTTTATTCCAATCCGGATAGGCGGCATAACGTGTCGCAACCAAGGCTCCGGTATTACTGTAGACTAATACACGACAGTCGCTGACAGTATTATTCAGGACTTCCGGTACAAAGACCTGATAGGTGGTCTCGTCTTCAAAATAGTCATAGGTGCACGAAGTTAACCAAAGTAAAGAAACTACCTGGGCGAACAGCACTATGAGAAGTCCGTTCTTGCTCATTTTCTATAATTTATTCATTAGTACAAGAGAAATATAGCGGGAGCAGTTTTCCGCTATTGCATAATGCTGCTCCCTGCTATATATCCAGAGGTATGAAGGGATGATTGTTACATTTCAACGATAGAAGTTACGATGTTGTTATCCCAAGGCGTAGGTTCGTTAACAACAATAGTCAAGTCACCAAATTCCGTAACGGGAGGTTCTTCATAACCACCTGTATTTAAGGAAATGTTCACTTCACGAATCTGGTTGGGCAAGAACTTATCATCTATTATACCGGTCCAGTATACAGTTGAACCGACTACCGCAGGAGTTCCGTCTGCCAAGGTATGACCTGCCTTTGCTTTTCCGGTAACAGTGATAAGATATTTACGATTACCAATGGCATTACCACCGGCAGTAACAGCTTGCGCAGCACGGTCGGAGTTCGGGAATACGATGATATCTCTCCACAGCTTGAAATTAGCATCTACAATTTTCAATTTAGACGCATCAGCACCATATCCTGCATTAACAACCGGGTCTGCAGTTTTGAATGTATTAATACCCTCAGTAATAAACTGAACAGCTTTAAGAGTAGTAGCATTATATACACTATTTACTCCACCAGCAGTACCGGCTCCGATATTCATTTTCTCCGGCAAATGACGAATCAAGACAGAAGAAGCATCAGCTCCAGTTCCGGCAAAAGCAACATTAGCGTTGCTTTTCACATCTATACGCACACGCATCAAAGACACTTCACGCGTCAAAGTGATAGCAGCACTATTCATTTGATTTCCAGTCACTACTACATCCGCATCATTCAAAGTAGTACCCAAAAAGATTTCTGCAGGTTCCTGATAAGGTATCATGGCGGTAGCAGGGTCAACAAACTCTGTATTATCCATAAAAGCAGGCCAAACAGGATCATTATCCCCATCAACTATTGCCTTGTGCGTCATATACAACGACGATATATTCTTATCAAGGACGTTGAATTTATCCCATGCTGCATCATTAGTAGCACCAAAAGGAGTGATATTAGTCAAAGGTTTAGCTGTAGTACTGGCTACAGCAACTAACTTATAAGTACCTGCCGGTACACTGGTGTACACGTACTTCTTCTTGGGTGATAGCGCTGGGGGATTTCCTTCATTAAAATTTCCGGCAGTCGGTGTTTCTACAGCAGAGAATTTCACTACGCCGGTTGTTTTATCATAAAGGAAGAACTGTATCTTATCTATGATATCCCACGACGTTACAGGAATAGCATTTGTAGATGCCGCTCTTGTACCAGCAGATCCGCTAAAGTCTAACTCAATGGAAAACTCCACGTTCTCAGTTTCCGGAGCATCTTCATTCTCCGTACACGCACTAAATGTCATTGCCGCGAACAATGACCACATTAAAATCACTTTCTTTCTCATAACTTTTAAAACTTAATTAATAATAATAATATTGGTATCTAATCAAAATGAATGTCCCTTACTTCTTCGCCAGAAGCCTCTACTTTATCCGTTACTTGTTAGGTAACGGGAATATACATAATAACATACACCAGGAGCATGTTTCCGTGTACGAACTACTATAAAATTAAAATTTACGTATTGTTTAGGCAATAGAAATCATTTTCCACCTTTATAGCGAATAAAGATGGACTATACTTTTATTTTATATAAATGAAAAAATCTATCTGAAAATCCTCGGAATTTTGCCTGATTTAAATAAAAAATGTCGTTAGATATAATATTTTTTGCATTTTTATTTGCTTTTCCAAAAAATAGCTATAATTTTGCCGCACAAATAATACTGACCGTTACCTAACAAGTAACGTCGTCCTATTTCATTGTGAATCAGTTAGTTAGCAATTTTTGCTAATACGTATGCTATCCATTTTTTGACAGTACAAATGCAACAATCGATTGATTCATTCGATTTATCTCCGCCTCTTTGAAAGGCTGAAAATAAGTTTCAGTTACCTTCACGGAAGAATGTCCCATCGCATCACATATCAGATTTGAATTGTAATTCTGCCGCAGCGCCGTAGTCGCCCATGTGTGACGGGCGGTGTAAGTGCTCAACCGCTCCCTTATATTTAAGGTACGCGCCAACTGTATCAAACGGTAGTTCTCAAGACGCAGCATACAAGTATATTGCCGGTACTCGTTTCTCTGCGGATTCTTTATAATAGGAAAAAGATAAGGTGAATCGGGAGATTCATCCCTGTATTTTTCAATAATCGCCATTGCTTCGGCACATGCCACAACGGTCATCTTACGCCCCGTCTTATGACGATGGTATGTGATGATATCCCCTTGCATATCGCACTTACGCAAAAATGCCAAGTCAACAAAAGACATTCCGCGAAGCAAAAACAACAGAACGAAGACATCGCGACTGAAAGAAAGCTTCCGAGATAGTTTCTCTTCGTTTTTCATCAGCCGGGACATCACTTCCGGCGAAACAGCCCTTTTCACCGGACTGTCAACACCTGTATGTACATTACTAAAAAGACGTGGAATATATGTGGCAACTCCAGACTCTAATGCCTGATTATAGATAGACCTCAACATGCGCATATAAGTAGAAACCGTATTCCACTTCAATTGCTCAGCCAATAACCTCTGTTCAAACCGGCTCAACCACTCTGAAGTTAACTGTTTAAAACTCATTTCGCGACCGTTCATGAATTTTCGCACCCTGTTTAATGTGCTTTTGTACACGTGAGCAGTACCATCTCGCTGCTCTTTCTCTAATCCGACAATTAGTCCTTCCATAAATTTGGTTAAAAATACTTCTTTCATCACAATTTTGATTTAGTTACATACTTAATGAAAAAGCACATTTAATACAGCTATATATATTCATCATATATATCAACAGATTATTTGCGCATAATCCATAACAAATCATTTGCAAGATTACCCTTTCAATTCAGATAATTTTGCTTTAATTAAGAAGTTCTATTTATCGCCAAATAATAGATTAACTAATGCTTCTTTTTCTAAAATACAATTCTTGGTTATCAGTCCTCTGCTGATATTTATCCGAGGGGACGCTCTTCCTCATCGACGCGCGTACCCTCTTCTTCTCGGTTACCAGCCTTCTGCTGATATTTACTCGAGGGGACGCTCTTCTTTATCGGCGAGCATACCCTCTTCTGTAGTTTTGCATGTTCCGTTGAACCGTGCTTTCGATTCAATCTCGAGCTTGGAGGTATAGATATCGCCATTCATTATACATCCGGATTTCATAATCACTCCTTCCGTTACATGAATATCCCCGTGCAACATACCATGCAATACAACCGAATAACATGATATATTACCCTCGACTTTACCCTGTGAACCGATTACGACTTTACCCTTGCAGGATATATCACCGTCCACTATTCCATCTAAACGCAAGTTACCTTCTAGTGTTATCGTACCTTTTACGTTTGTTCCCTGAGCAATTGTCGTCAATCCCTCAGCACATTCTTTCGTGACTCTTGCAGAACAATCATCGTTCTTTTTCTTCCCTAACATAATAATTTTGATTTTTGTGAATAAAAAGGCGAACATTCTGTTGATACCAAATATTAATTTAAGCGCAAATATAAGTTAATTATTATACAAAAGAAACATAATTAAGAAAAAAAAACTACCCCAAATACGTTTTTTCCTGGATATTAAAGAAAAGCAGTTGCCATGGTGGTTTTCCGCCTATAGTTTCCGTGATACGATTCTTATTATTAGTTGGGCAGAGGCACCATTGGCCGGCGACCGTAGTTCAACTCCAAACCTTTCTTATAGACTTCAGAACCGTGCAAGTTATTAATGTCCATTTCACCCAGATTTATGAGTATGCCACGAGCCATAAGTCCGGCATCTTCATTCTCAAGACGCGGCAGGGTTTCAGCAGCCTTCTTCAATTCAGGCAGAAACGGACGGATAAAGTCGCGCATTCCGGAATCTAAAGACAGACATTCCAGAGAGGAATAACCTATTTTTCGATCCTTCTCTTGAACCGGAGTAATGAGGCGCGTAATCCCTTCCTGCGTTTTACCCAGATAAGTAACGGCGTAAGCGGCTTCGGAAGCTATATAGGGATTGTTGTCTTGCAGCAGCATCAACAAGGCTTGCGGACAGTCCTTGATTTGATTCTCTCTGGCAAGTTTCGCATACCCCACCACTCCCCAGAATCTCATTTCGGGCAAGGGACTTGCAATTGCTTTCTCCAGCATAGGAAGAGAAGCTACTGTTGCCGCTCCTGCTGTTTCGACAAGCGCATAAAGTTCGTCCAAAGGATATTTCTCTTTGCGTACTTTTTCATAAAGTATATGTCCGGTACGTGAATCGGGAAGGAAAAACCCCAGGTCAACGGTAGCGCGGATATGTTCGGATAGCGCCTGACGCATTCCGGACAAAGTTTCCGCATATTCGGGAGTATTGGATAAGTCATGTAGTTCGCCCGGATCTTTTTCAAGGTCAAACAGCATTTCCGCCGGATGAGCTTCGTAAGTCAGCTTCCAGTCCGGATTGGTATTGTGACCTCCCAATACCAGTTTGTCCCATGCTTTATTGGACGGCATTCCCCATTGGTAATAATTGCGCAAAGCAAACTGACGGTAAGGGATATAACTGCGGATGTACTTGAAACGCCCGTTTGTAGCGGCGCGTACCGGCATGAAGTGGTGCAGTTGGTTGGCTGCCAATGCAAACTGCATCTCGCGCTTTTCCCTGCTTGCGAATTTGCCGAAAAGGGCTTTACCTTGTATATGCTTGGGAGGTTTTATGCCCGAAAGGCTAAGTACGGTAGGCCCCAAGTCCGTAAAGTTAACCAAACCATACTCTTTAGCTGCTACATTGTTTGCCAAATGCTTCCACTTGGGCGGGAAATATGCAATCAGCGGCACTTTCAGACCGCTTTCGTACAAATATCCCTTACCGCGCGGAATGCAACCGCCGTGGTCACTGAAAAAGAATATGATAGTATTTTCATCCAATCCTTTTTCTTTCAAATCTTTCAGGAAGAATCCCAGCCAAGTATCCACGTCTTGCACAGCTTCGAGGTGACCGGCATAGTCGGAACGCACTTCCGGAAGGTCGGGAACGTAAGAGGGCAGCGAAAGCAATGCCGGATAGATGCCTTCGCGGGTATAATCCCTTCGCCCGTCGGTATGGAAAGTGCGGATGCGCCCCATGTGCGAGGTAACTGTATTGAACACAGCAAAAAAAGGCTGGTCTTTCTTCCGCTTGGGACTGTTGTAAGAAGCCTTCTTGTCGCATTCGTCCCAACAGATTTTGTTGTTGGTGGTAGAATTATAGTGCGTCTTATTATTGTTCGTGCAATAATAACCGGCCTCACGTAGCCTTTGCGGGAAGAATATATCGGCGGGCGTATCGTAAGGTACGGGATGAACATCCATTCCGTAAGTGCTTGAATAGCATCCGGTGATAAGCGATGAACGGGCTGCCGAACTTTGGGGAGCCACAGACCATGCATTCATAAACTGTACACCGCCGGCGGCCAGACTGTCGGCATTGGGAGTATGTATCCCCGTGTTACCGTAACAACCAAATTCGTACGCACTGGTATCTTCAAAAGTAAGCCAAAGAATATTGGGTCTTTCGCCTTTTTTGTCCGCTGCTTCTGCCGGTACGGAATACAGTCCGTAAAAGGCTGTACACATTAATAATGGAAAGTGTTTCATAAACTATATAAGTATTAAGAAGCTGTTTTGAATTTATTCCTAATTAAGAGCCTGTTTAAATTTTGCTCAGCATTGTTTTGAGTTTATTTTCGGTCTGTTTTTCTGTTTTCACTCGTCACATAGCCCGCTATGCTCCTCATAAAAACAGAAAAACATCCTCAAAAATAACTCTCAAAACAAGCTGAATAAAAAACTTTTTGAGGAAAATTTAAACAGGCTCTAATATTATCAGTCTCTTTTAAGTTTGTTTTCTCGCTACTAAAACTTGCTACCAAAATAAGGTATTCGCGCCTGACCGGCGCTTTATTATGTTTCAAAATGTACTAATATTGTTTCGGTAGCTAACTTTTCAACAATATTAGTATCAATTCAACAATATTACGGGAAACTGTGAACGTATGTAGGAGGAATTTAAAATTAATAGATAGGGAAATTAATCGCAAAGCTCTATCTTTGAATACAAAAACTTAATGCGGGGACAAATGGGAAACATGATTTTTTTAAAGCTATATCAAAAGCTTAAGTCTACTGACTTTTATTCGCAGATGACACAGATTATGCGGATTTATTTTAAACCAAGTCTGTGTTATCAGCATAATCTGCGGATGAAATATCTATTTTTGATAGTGTACTTTACTTTCAGCACAGTACTCTTATCGGGACAACCACGGAATACGAATGAAAGTCCGTTTGACAGTTCGCTGCGCAACGAAGCGAACACGCTATTGAAAGAATGGATGGATACCTTTTTGACTTATCAATGTGACAATCCGAATCCTGCACTTAATGGGGGTGTTCTGTGTCCTGCATGTGCCCGTATGCACGGACGTACCGGTGATGCCGTACTTCCTTTAATGTATCTGGCGGAAAAAACCGGAGATAACAAATACTTGCATGGCGCCAAGCGTTTAATGGCGTGGATGGAGAATGTACACCGCCCGGACGGTTCCTGGATGAACGATGTACATGTTTCGGACTGGAACGGTACGACGGTATTCGCTTCCATAGCCCTCTACGAAGCTCTGCATTATCACGGGCATTTACTGGACGATTCAACCCGTAACCATTGGAAACAACAATTATTGCAAGCCGGCGAGTTCATGATGAACAACCCGTTTATTTACAGCCGCAAGCGCGAAGGTATGCGGAATATGAACGTAAACTATTCGGCTTCGGCAATCTATGCCCTGTACGCCATCGGCGAATTGTTCAACCGTCCCGATTTCAAGGCAGAAGCCAAAGAGATAGCCGCCGGACTGAAAAGCTACTTCACAGAGAATAACTTCTTTCTGTATGGCGAAGGCCCGAATATCAGCTCCCTAACCAGGAATGGTTGCCGCCCGGTAGACTTACTTTATAATGTAGAAGAGTCTTTGCCCAATATGGCATATTACGCGGTGATGGCAGGCGACAAGGAATTGCTGTCACTCGTAGAACGTTCCATGAACACCCATCTGGAATTTATGTTGCCCGATGGCGCTTGGGACAACAGTTGGGGAACGCGCAGCTTCAAATGGACTTATTGGGGAGGACGTACCAGTGACGGCTTCATGGGAGGTTACTATATGCTCGCCGCCCACCACCCGGAATACATAGAAGCCATTCATCGCAATGTCCGGTTACTGAAAAAAGCCACTCACGACGGACTTCTTTACGGCGGTATGCATTACGTTGTATCCGGCATTCCTCCTTGCATCCATCACACTTTCGGACACGCCAAGGCATTGACAGCCTTTCTTGAACTGCCTCCCCGGGAAATAGCTTCTTCCGGAAAACTGCCGCGTGACGCTGCTTACGGTACGAAATTCTTTAAGGATATCCATACCTGGCTTCTGTCTTATGGTTCCTGGCGCGCTACATTCACCGGATATGATGCGGAATACAAGGTAAAAGGAACGCACCCAATGGGAGGCGCTCTTTCCCTGCTGTGGCATACGCAGGCAGGCCCCGTTTTTGCCGCAACCATGAATCAATATCAACTGATTGAGGCTCCCAATATGCAAAGTAATACCCGTAAGTATCTGATGGGCGGCACTCCCCGGATTGAATTGGTGCGGAACGGAGTTACATACAGTAACCTGGACGATTTGAATACGGACATTACCTGCCATACGAAAGATGGAGTTTGCACCTTTACCGTAAATACCCATCTGGTTAATATCAACCAGCAGTCGCCTGAACAGGGAGAAGTGACTGTGAGAATGAATTATACGTATTCCGAACAAGGAATCGACGTAAATGTGGAACATTGCAATGAACCTATCCGCCTCATGTTACCTGTTATAGCGTCACCCGGAGAGGACGTAGAGATAACTTCCCGTAAAGTATGTATTAAGAAGAATGAAGGTGTATTAAGCATCACTTGCGAATCAGGAAATATGGAAGTAGCTCCTACGGACGATGACGGACGAATCTTTAATCCGGTTCCCGGATTCTCCTTTATACCTTTGCGAGTACTGCCGGATAATGCTGGTAAACAAATTAGCATTCATATACGTTTTTATTAATAGATTATATGGATACAGACACGTAGGTATGCACCATATAACTCATTTCATTTAATTCATAATAAATATATGTAAGTACAACATTAAATAGTTTATATTATTGCAGACTATAAATCGCTTATTATCAACAGCCATAAACATCATTGATAATATAAACTAATTTTAGTCTGGCACTTATATAAGAATACAGCAATTATTGTTAGTGCTTTCAGGAGTGCTATTCCCTTATGTAATGAAGGCCAACATAATCGAAAACATTCATTTTGAACATATCGGTTTGGTGGAAGGCTTATCACACAGTACGGTTTTTGCTATTAATCAAGATAAAGGTGGAAATTTATGGTTTGCCACGTATGACGGCGTCAACAAGTACGACGGCTATAACTTTACCGTATATCGCCATCAATATACAAATCCCAACAGTATTGCCAGTGACATTTCGCGTTGCATTGCCGTTGATGATTCCGACAGGATATGGGTAGGAACACGTGAGGGCTTGTCTCTTTATAATCGTCATAAGAATGCTTTCTCCAATTATTACTATAAGAAGAAAGGAACGAATATAGCTGTTAGCAGCATAGCATCTATCAAAGAAGATTGGCTGATGTTGGGTACTACGGAAGGTATTCTGCTTTTTGATGTAAAAGGAGAGCGTTTCCTGAACGATACTTTATCATCTTCCTTGCATCTGCTGAAACCTACAACCCTGGTGCGCCAGGGAGACTACATTTATATTGGCGCCGAAAATGGAGTTTATACGTATTCCTTGTCAAATGGTGCTCTGAGTAAATTGGTGGATATACCTGCCAATGTGCGGATACATGCGATCTTGTGCCAGATGTTCAACCAGATATGGATGGCGACCGAAGGAGCTGGTTTGTACATGTATGACACCAAATCGAAAGAACTGAAGAACTATCGTTCTGAAGATGGAAAGTCCGGATTGAATTCAAATTATGTACGTTCCCTGGCGTTGGATACCGAGAACCATCTATGGGTAGGAACCTATAGCGGACTGAATATTTATAATGAAGGAACGGACACTTTCTTTTCATTGAAAAGTTCGGAGATACAGGAAGGGAGCTTATCGCAGAACTCAGTCCGGAGTATTTTCAGGGATTCACAGGGTGGCATGTGGCTGGGCACTTATTGGGGCGGACTGAATTATTATCATCCCTTGTGCAACCGCTTTCAGAGTATCAAACATATTCCTTTTCTAAATTCACTCAGTAACAATGTCGTAAGTTGTATCGCAGAGGATAACGAACAGAATCTGTGGATTGGAACAACCGATGGCGGGCTGAACTTCTATAATAACCGTTCACAGACGTATAAGAACTATTTATTAAATTCGGAAACTTTGGATATTCCCTTTAAAGACATCAAAACGGTGTATGTAGATGAGTTGCACAATAAAGTCTACGCAGGCGCCCATGCCGGAGGAATAATGGTGCTGGATAGGAAGTCCGGGCATGTGGAATACTACAACCGCCGGAACAGCGACATACCGAGCAATAACATCTATTCCATTATCCCCGACGATAACGGGGGACTTTGGATAACCTCACTGGAGTATCTGTTGCATTTTGATATAAAAAAGCGTCACTTTGAGATTATCAATAAGGATAGACGTGAAGGGCAACCATACAATCGCCTGCTGTTTCGTGACTCCCAAAAGCGTATATGGATGGGAGGCGAAATGGGTGTTTCGGTGTATAATCAGGCGGGTAATTCTTTGCAGGCCAATACGGATTTTCACATAACACCCATTCTGCAACAAGCATTTGTGAATTGCTTTTATGAATCCTCCTCCGGATATGTATGGATCGGCACGCGTAACGGACTTTTCGCATTGAAAGAAGGTGAAGAAAATCCGCTTCAATACACCACGGAGAGTGGTTTGCCGAGCAATGTCATCTATGGGATTCTGGAAGATGCTTACGGGCGTTTATGGTTAAGTACCAATCAGGGCTTGAGTTGCCTGCATCCGGAAAATGAGAAATTCCGCAACTATACAATTATTGACGGTTTGCAGGGTAATCAGTTTAATGCCGGTTCTTATTGCCGGAAAGAGGATGGTTACATGTTGTTTGGCGGTGTTAACGGTATCACGTCATTCCGTCCGGAAACATTGATTGATAATCCTTATGCTCCCAAACCGGTAATCAATAAGCTGTTTGTTTATAATAAGGAAGTATTGCCGGACGACGAGACCGGTATCCTGGAAGAAAGCATTGAATATGCAAATCACATTACTTTGTCATCCTCCCAAAATTCTTTTGCCATATCATTTGTCGTATCCAATTATATTGCCGGGAAGCATAACACTTTCTCCTATAAACTGGAAGGGTACAACAATGTGTGGTACAACCAGGATGATATCAGTCCGGTTTCATATTCCAACTTGCCGGCAGGCAATTACACCTTCTATGTAAAAGCGGAAAATAACGATGGCAAGTGGAGTGAAGAACCTACCACACTCCATATCCGTATATTGCCTGTCTGGTATCGTACCTGGTGGGCGTTCACTTTATTTTTCCTGTTATTTATCTTACTGGTAGCAGGTATTGTCCGTTTCCTCTGGTCGCGTAAAAACATGCAGGCTGAAATCCTCCTGGAAAGACTGGATAAGGAAAAGCGTGAAGAAATCAACCAGATGAAGATTGGCTTTTATGTCAATATCTCGCATGAGTTGCGTACTCCGCTGACATTGATCGTTGCACCTTTGCAGGAACTTGTCAGTCGCATCAGCGGACATTGGGAACATGAACAATTACTGTATATCCAGCGGAACACAAATCGCCTGCTCCATCTGGTTAATCAGTTGATGGACTACAGACGGGCAGAGTTGGGCATCTTTGAACTTAGGCCCACGTACTCCAATGCGTATAAAAAGGTATTGAACTGTTTCATGAATTATGAAAATCTGGCGAAACGAAAGGATATAGACTATAACTTCTACACGGAGTTACAGGACGAGAAGCTACTGTTTGACGAGAATTACCTGGATCTGATTGTGAACAATCTGCTTTCAAATGCTTTCAAATATACCGAAGTAGGCGAAAGCATCACGGTGAAACTTTATAAAGAGGACAATAACCTTGTGTTGCAGGTAGCGGATACCGGCGTTGGCATTCCGAAGGAAAAGCAGGAAAAGATTTTTGAGCGTTTCTATCAGGTAGAAAGCGGGCGCGAAGGCAGTGGCATCGGTCTTTCCCTGGTTCAAAGGCTGGTTGAACTACATCATGGGCGAATTGTATTGCAGAGCGAAACAGGCAAAGGCTCCACATTCTTTATTTATCTTCCTCAGGATAAGTCGGTTTATACCGAGGAAGAACTGCTGAGCGGTAAAGGGGATGTGGAAGAACAACGTGTATATTCCACCAATGCACATGATGTCTATACCGGCGATGAAGAAATAACGGATGAAACAGACGTTGTGGATGCGGAAAACAGTAAGCGTGGAACGATTCTGATAGTAGAAGACAATAATGAGTTAAGGCAATACCTGATTAATGGCTTGTCTCCTCTATTCCGGACATTGGAAGCTGAGAATGGCCAAAAAGCATTAGACCTGTTGAAAGAGCAGGATGTAGACCTGATTATTACGGATGTAATGATGCCCGTTATGGATGGCGTCAAGTTGTGCAAGCTGGTAAAACAGAATCTGCGTACTTGCCATATACCAGTCTATATGTTGTCTGCCAAAACGGACATGAAATACCAGTTGGAAGGTTTGAATGTAGGCGCTGATGATTATATTGCCAAACCATTCTCGATGGAGGTATTGAAGAGCAAGATACTGAATACGCTGCGTACACGCTACCGTATTTTTGAGCGCTACTCCAATATGACGGAAGTGGAACCCGAAAAGCTCACGAACAACACTATGGATGAGAAACTGCTGCGAAAGGCTATTGAAGTTGTTGAAAAGAATATGGATAATGCAGAATTCTCAACTGAGCAGTTTGCACGTGAAATGAATATGAGCCGTTCCAACCTTCATCTGAAACTGAAAGCGATAACCGGGAAATCGGCCATTGACTTTATTCATAAAATACGGTTCAACCGGGCGTGCCAATTGTTACAGGAAGGGAAATATACCATTTCCGAAATCAGCTTCATGGTAGGATACAATACGCCTTCTTATTTTGCGGCGCGTTTTAAGAAATATACCGGTTACCTGCCAACTGAGTACGGAAAGAAATGATATTTATGACGTATGAAAGTACATACCATATTCCGGATAGCAGTCTTATTCTTCGCAGTTTTATGCAGGCAAACGGCTTTATGCCAATTGTCCGTGTCTAAGGACAGCAGTATTCCGAATGGAGATAAGACTATAGAACTTTATAAATTGGTGAATGAGAATGGCATGTCAGTCAAGGTGACGAATTATGCCGCTTCCCTGACTGATGTTTCTGTTGCCGACAAACAGGGAAACTTCGGACATGTGGTTTTAGGCTTTGACAGCTTGGAATATTATTTGGGAAAACATCCCAAATTAGGCGCTACAATCGGAAGGTTTGCCAATAGAATCAGAAATGCCGGATTCAGTTTGGATGGCCGGACGTATCATTTGGATAAAAACAATAAAGGACATTCCATTCATGGGGGGACAAAAGGATTCAATCTTCAAACATTTGATACGGATACATTCTATACAGTAAAAGACACGGCAATTGTAGTTTTCAAGTATAGAAGCATTCATCTGGAAGGAGGTTTTCCGGGTAATTTAAATCTTTCGGTTGCTTATAAACTGACTAATCATAATGAAATTATCTTGGAGTACACCGCTGTAACAGACAAACCAACGGTGGTAAACCTTACGAATCATAGTTATTTCAATCTGACCGGATGCAAAGAATCCGTGTTGGGACATATATATATGATTCAAGCAGACTCCATTACTCCGGTAGATTCCACAGGTATTCCTACCGGAGAATTGCTGGCTGTGGCAGGGACTGAATACGATTATACTTCTCCATTGCCGGCAGAAACGCGGATACGGAAAATGGGGAAAGGATACGATGTCAATTATAAGTTGAATAAGCGTTCTGATTCCCCGGAGCTGGCGGCAGTTGTAATGGAGCCTATCTCCGGCAGGGTTTTAAAGGCATATACTACTGAACCGGGTATGCAGTTTTATATTCCGAGTTCGAATATGAACTACCTTGTTGGGCATGATGGTAAGACGTATGGACGATATTATGGATTTTGCCTTGAAATGCAGCATTTCCCGGATTCTCCCAATAATCCTCAGTTCCCTACCACAAGCTTGTTTCCGGGAGAAACTTACAGGCAAACCACTATTTACAAATTTGAGACTATTATTGGGGCCGTTCCTTAGCCCGCATTATTCATACTGAGGTTAAGGGAATTGTCAGATTGACACTTTGTATTTTTAATCGCCTGAGAATGCGATATTTCCGCCCGAAGGCAAGGTTGGTTGGAAATATCGAAGCGAAAATCGGTAAGTGCCAGACTGACAGGGAGATATCGAAATACGTACATTTATTCTGGAACAAAACATCTCCTGAAAATGGGTTGATAAGGGGAAAATAGGACGGTACAAGCCAACTACTTACAGGTAACAAGT
>QMCD01001758.1_pt1 | contig 15737 bp, 16 predicted proteins | sample 1821841 | NCBI WGS metagenome assembly QMCD01 (sample SAMN01991225, study PRJNA193472) | Termite gut metagenome, whole genome shotgun sequencing project. | isolation source: worker | host: Macrotermes natalensis | reverse complement strand
TCACCATCACGCGCAACGCAGAAGGCGGCATCGACATCGAAGGCCCCCGCCGGTTCGTGATGGAGGCGCAGCACAGAATACCGAACTACGTGGAAGCGGAAAGGGAAAATGAGAAAGAAGATTAGATATGCGTTGCTCGCCGTTGCGGCAGCGGCAGTTGTGGTGCTGGGGACGGCAGCCTACAAGACCGACTTCAAGCTGGGTCAGAATGTTGAACTCATCGTCAACATGATGCGCAGCATCTATCTGTATTATGTCGATCCGGTCGATCCTGATGCGCTCGGCAAAAATGCCGCCGCAGGAATGGTGTCGACGCTCGACCCCTACACCGAACTGATTCACGCCGATAACACCGATGATTTCGAACTGATGACCACCGGGAAGTATGGCGGAATCGGCTCTATCATCCGCCAAAAGGGTGATTGGGTGCAGGTGGCCGAACCTTACGAAAATTCGCCCGCAGGCCGTGCGGGACTTGAGATAGGCGACACGTTTTTGGAAATCGAAGGGCAGGACGCGCGGGGTATGACCACATCGGAGGTTAGCGCCATACTCAAAGGCAACCCGGGAACCAATGTCACCATACGTGTACGCAAATTCTACACCGGCGAAGAGCAAACGCTTACGCTTCGCCGCGAAGTGATCGTTCTGCCTGCCGTGCCTTGGTTCGGCATGATGTCCGACAGTGTGGGCTACATTCGCCACAGCGAATTCACCGACGGAAGCGCCGACGAAGTTCGCGGCGCCCTCGATGCCCTGAAATCGCAGGGAGCACGGTCGCTGGTACTCGACTATCGCGGCAACGGCGGCGGAATCATGCAGGAGGCGGTGAAGATACTCGGGATGTTTGTCCCGCGCGGGACGGAAGTGGTAAGCATGCGCGGAAGAGGCGAAGGACCCTCCCGCGAATACCGTACCGAAAACGAGCCGCTGGAACTCGAAATGCCCATAGCCGTACTCGTCGACGGATATTCGGCCTCGGCGGCGGAGATAGTCGCGGGGGCGCTGCAAGATCTCGACAGGGGAGTAGTCGTGGGGCAGCGGACATACGGCAAAGGACTTGTTCAAAGTTCCCTGTCGCTCGGGTTCGGTTCCTATGTCAAGATTACGACAGCTAAATATTACATACCGAGCGGACGCTGCATACAGGCTGTCGACTACTCGCAGAGTTCCGAAGATGAAAATACGGGAACGGGAATGGAACGCAACCAAAGACTTATTCCCGACTCGCTGATATCGGAATTCCGCACCGCCGGCGGACGTAAGGTGTACGATGGGGGAGGAGTGATGCCCGATATCCGTCTTGAAGCCAGGTATCACAGCCGGTTTGCCGTCGCCGTCTATTCGAAGGGTATTGTCGATGACTTCGCCGACGCCTGGAGCCTGAAAAACCGCAATACGCGGGATATCACGCCGAGCGGGTTTGCCCTTACCGACGGCGATTGGGCCGATTTCGAGAAATTCATGGAGGATAAAGACCTTCAGTATGAATCCCTGTCGGGACAGGCGCTCGACCACCTGCGTTCGGTCGCCGAATACGAGCGTTACATGACCGCCGAAGCGGGCGCCCTGATGGACTCTCTCTCCTCGCTGCTGCGGGACGATAACGAAGCCAGCCTGCGCCTTTACCGTACGGAACTCGGAGAACTCATAGAGGACGCTATAATTTTGCGCCACTGCCACTCGCGCGGAGTAACGGAGCACAACCTGGCGAACGATAAAACTCTTGCCAAAGCCATCGAAGTTCTGCTTGACGGAGCACAGTATCGCGAGATTTTAACGAGCCGCGATACCGACAGAAAATAACGGATGAAGGAGAGGGTTCAAAATATTATCCGGGCGGCCATAAGCCGACAGGGGGCTATGGTCCTTCTGTGGGTGGCCTTTGCTGCTCTGTCGCTGGGAACCATGCTCAACATAACCTCGAAACTCAGAGAACGCGAGAACAGCTATATCTCCCTGTGGACATACGCGATGCGCCGCACTCCACACTATTTCGATCCAAGGGACGAGATGGTAAACGAGATATTGAGCGAGCGTAACTCGATTCCTTTCATAATAATGAACGAACGTACCAACACGGTTGAACAGGCGCACCTTATCGACAAAAAGATACTTGACGACCCGGTGTTGCTCTATCGCAAAATTGCCAAGTTCAAAAGTATCAACGACGAAATCACCGTCTCCAGCTATTACGGTAACAGAACTATTTTCTATGGCCGTTCGCGTACGCTCGTCTTTTTAACCTGGTTCCCAATCGCGCAGGTAATCGCCCTGGGATTGCTTTTGTGGCTTTGGATATTCATCTTCCGATCGACAAAACTCAGCGAACAGAACCGCGTGTGGGTCGGACTTGCAAAGGAGACCGCCCATCAGTTGGGCACTCCCACCTCATCGCTGTTGGGTTGGGTGGAGTACCTCAAAACGCAACCGGTAGACCAGGAGACTGTGGTCGAGATGGATAAAGACCTCGCCCATCTTATGAAAATTACCGACCGTTTCTCCAAGATAGGCTCGGATACTCCTTTAGAGGTCACCTCCATAAACGAACTCGTGGGTGAAGCGGTGATGTACTTCCGCAAACGCATACCGCGCAACGTGGAACTCGATTACAACGGCCTGGCAATGGCTCCGGTTCGCGCAAGGATAAATCCGGCTCTGTTCGAGTGGGTGATAGAGAATCTTCTGAAAAACGCTCTCGACGCTCTTCAAGGACACGGGGCGATAGACGTTCACCTCTCTCGCGACGACAAAAACATCTATATCGACGTTACCGACACCGGCAGAGGCATAGCCCGCGCCAATCGTGAAAAGATATTCGAGCCGGGCTTCACCACAAAAACAAGAGGCTGGGGACTGGGGTTGTCGCTGTCCCGCCGCGTGATAGAGGAGTACCACAAGGGAAAAATTTTTGTCGCCGAAAGCGAAGTTGGCAAGGGCACGACCATGAGGGTTGTTGTCAAATTAATCCCGTAGCCACTCATGCCGTTCGCTTTGGGAAATATCGCGTTTCAAGCCCTGTCGCTCGCCGTGTTGGGGGCTTTCTGCTGGATGATATACGAGTTTCGCACGCAGGTGGCCGAATGCTTCAAAAACGCCGTGAACTTCTCCCGCACCGAAGGCCTTCCCGCCGGTAACAGGCAACTGTACAACAGTTTTTTGGCCATCGCAATGACTTTGGGAGCGCTCTCCGTCGGACTTGCCGCAGTGAAAGCAGCGGCTTGGCGATTGGGAACGGATACCGGAATCGCTGTAGCCGGTCGATGGAAACTCGCAGAAGTTACGGGCACGGTCGGCTTCGATGCAATACCGTCATGGGTAGCGTCCGTGGCAGCCGTTGCAGTGGCTCTCGTCACGGTTTGCGTGATGCTTGTCGAAGTGGGCGTGCTTAAGACCGTCGGTGCCATAACCCTCTCCCCAAAATTTGCCGACGATATTATCCGGACTAAAAAAAATTGGCTTGCCGTCATCTCGATGTTCACCGTACCGCTCGGCGCAGTGTGGACCGGAGTAAATCCGGTTAGAGACAGATGTGTTATGTATGTGTTTGTGCTTGTGCTTGTTATATTGATCGTCCTGTTTGTCGCCCACACCTTACGGGGCTTTGTCAAACAAAAAGTTTCTCTTTTGGTTTGGTTTTTGTACCTTTGCACCGTCGAAATCTTTCCCGTCTGCGCTGTTGTGCTGGCGGCGACAAAGAGTGTATAATTCAGAAGAGTAACGCATGTCGAAGATAAAAAGCCTGTTGGTATCGCAACCTGCCCCGAGCATCGTCGAGAAATCACCGTTTTTTGAACTGATTCAAAAATTCAATCTCACCGTAAAATACTCTCCCTTCATCCGCATAGAGGGGGTGGGCGCAAAGGAATTCAGAGGGCAAAGGGTCGAAATACTCGACCACACCGCAATTATATTTACCAACCGCACCACTATCGACCACTTCTTCCGAATTTGCGAGGAGTCGAGAGTGGAAGTGCCCGAAACGATGAAATATATCTGCCAAACGGAGGCGATAGCCCTCTATCTGCAAAAATACATCATCTACCGGAAACGCAAAATATCGTTCGCCGACGGCAGCTTCACCGGACTTATGGAGTTGATACTCAAACATAAGGAAGAGAAATTCCTGCTGACTTTGAGCGAACCGCACAAACCGGAGATACCGGCGACTTTGGAAAAACTGAAGATAAAGTTCGACCGTGCCATTTTGGCGCGCACCGTCTCTTCCGACTTGTCGGAAGTTCGCATCACCGACTATCAGATGGCCGTCATGTACAGCCCCTCGGAGGTGAAATCGTTTCTCGAACAGTTTGTCGAAGGCAAGGATATCGCCCACGGCGTCGCACTTCCGCTAATCGCCACTTTCGGAGAAGGAACAACGCGCCTTGCAATTGAAAGCGGCCTGACGGTTAGTGCAATGGCTCCCACGCCCGAAGCTCCGTCGATGGTTCGTGCAATCGAGATTTTTATCACAGAAACCAACGCGGGACGAGCCGTAGCGCCTGTCGCAGTGGGCAAGGATGACCGACAGGCAAAACAGGCCGAAGAATTTGTAAAGGCATATCTAATCAAAGAGAATCGCAAGAACAAGGCAAAAAAGAAATCCGCTGCTGCCGCGGCGGCCTCCAAAAAGTGAAACGAAACGGCCTCTCGAAACCGGAGCGACTCTGTTCCGAGAGTCGCATCGACGCTCTCTTCCAGGGTGGACGCAGGGGGTCTGTCGGGCCGTTGAGGTTCTGTTGGATTGCCTCGTCCGTGGAGACTGAATCCGGCGAAGCGGAGCGGCAGGCCGGAGTGTCGGTGCTCTTCTCCGTTCCCAAAAAAGCGTTCAAAAGAGCATGGAAACGTAATCTGATAAAACGCAGAATGCGTGAAAGTTACAGACTGCGCAAACATGAGCTAACCGCTGCCGCCCGGGCGGCTGGACTACACATCGACATCGCACTCATCTGTTTTCCGACGGACGCAAAAACAACGAAAGGCGCTGTCGCCGTGAACGAAATTCCCGACTTCAAGACCATCGACAATGTCGTTGCAAAAATACTCGAACAAATCGCAGTACGAAACCGGATCTGAAACCGGCGATGGTACGAAAGGCGCGGAAAGGCGCACAGACAAGTGTGAACCCGGAACAGGACGAAAAGTCGCGGGCGAGGATTCGACACACGGAAGATTTTGGTATGCGGTCAAGTGGGTAGCCATCAGTCCGTTCGTGGCATTGGTAAAGTTCTATCAGATTTGTATCTCGCCGCTTATGCCTCACATGTGCCGTTTCACCCCTACATGTTCACAGTATACCATGGAAGCGCTGAAAAAACACGGCCTCGTCAAAGGCGGATGGCTCGCCGTCCGGCGCATCGCCCGTTGCCACCCTTGGGGAGGCTCGGGTTACGACCCTGTCCCGTAATCCAATCTCTTGATTTAAGTCAAGAAATCGCACCCTCATACAAGACTTGACCCCCAACGGCGTTTACTTTGTATATAAACCTCGTTAATCCTGATTCAATGATGGAGAAAGCATTTTTATTGACCGCCGCCCTCCTTCTCGCGCTCGCCGGTTGCAGCGACAAACGCGAAGACGACGCGAGAATGCGTTTCTATCTCTCGCAGCCCCGCGATCCCGAACTGGTCGGATGGTGGGAAGACGCAAAGCCCGCCGAAGACGATTTCTGCTACTACACCTGCTTCAACGCCGATGGAACCGCGTATGAGTGTTACCGGGATTTCAACGGGACACTATGGCGCAATCTCTATTATTGGTACTCTTCGGATGGCGTATACCATCTCTTCGAGAGGCCAAATTCGTATGTTCATTGGCAAGGGAAGGCCGGCAGCTCGGAGTGGGACTACGATTATGAGGTGCGGGGCAACGAACTTTGGACAAATCGTTCCGGCGGGTGGAAGCCCGACGGCAAACGAACCACACCGCAACAGTGATGAATTGGAACAACTAATTACAACAACTATGAAAAAGATATTTTTGACGGTCGCCGTCGCAGTAATGGCCGCCGTGGGCGCAAACGCGCAAAGTTTCGAATGGGGCGCAAAGGCGGGTGTCAATATGGCATGGCAAACTGAGTTCAGTGAGCCGGTGGGTCTCGGCGGCCTCCGCATGTCAACGAAAGGCCGTACTGGTTTCTACGCCGGTGTGTTCGTGGAACGGATGCTCGGCAAGCGTCTCGGCGTGCAGGGCGAACTGCTCTACATACCTACGGGCATGTCGGGCAAGACGGGCGAAATATCCTACGGCATCGAAACCGACTACCTCGCCCTGCCCGTGCTGGCTAAAGTGTATGTGTGGCGGGGGTTGAGCGTCGATCTGGGCCCGCAGTTCGCCTACAGGCTGTCGGTCAAAGGGGTCGGCAGCAGCAGGAACGACGATATGGGTTATTGGAAGAAATTCGACATGGCGGTCGCCGCCGGACTTTCATATAAATTCACGGAGCGTTCCGACATTTCGGCGCGCTACAACGCCGGACTGACGAAGTTGGACCACCACACCGACGCTAAGAACGCTTCGATCTCGCTCGGCGTTGGCTATCGGTTCTAATTATGTAACAACGACAACCATGAAAAAAGTATTTTTATTCGCGGCACTGGCCGCAGTTATCACAGTGGCCGGTTGCGGCAAGGAAGAGGAGCCGCCCACTCCGCGTATCGACGGCCTCACGCTCGATAATTTTCCCATTATGGACGGCTCCACCTCCACCGACCCGCTCGTGCGCACCATCGCTTGCGAATTGTTGGGCTACGGCTATCAGTGGAGACAACCCGACCAATTGGTCACATGGGAGATTTCGACGATGCTGCCCGAATCGTTCGTCAAGGACAAAATCCGCTGCTCGCAGACCCACGGCTCGATAACGGCTCTCATTGAGGGGCAGAGTTTTCTGACCGGCATCGCCGGGCCGGATATTGTCTTCTCGGCGCGGCGAATGTCCGCAGACGAAAAAGAATGGGCTAAAACCCACAATGTTTCTATCATAGAAACCCCTGTCGCCCTCGACGCTTTGGTTTTCATCGTGCCGGAAGGAGGCAACGGCCACCATGCAAACGGCGGCGTAAACTCGCTTACCCACGCGCAAATCGAAAGCATCTACACCGCAAAAACCAAAAATTGGAACGAGGTGGGCGGTATGGATATGCCGATAGTGCCGTTCATTCGGAACAAAAACTCGGGGAGTCAGGAGTTGATGGAATCGCTCGTGATGTCGGAGCCTATCCCCGACGGGTTTTGGGAAGACCACTACGACGATTTCCAACCCGTTTCGGGGATGTACCCCCTGCTCACCAGCGTGGGAAGCACGGATGGAGGTTTGGGCTACACGGTCTATTACTATCTCACACAAATCGTTCGCGGCGGAAACATCAACGCATTGAAGGAGCTTGCGGTCGATGGCGTCGTGCCGGACAAAGCGTCGATAGCGAACCGTAGCTATCCTTTCACCGCCGAAGTCTACATGATGATCCGCTCCGACCTCGACCGGCAATCGGCGGCATACAAAGTGTACGAATACATGCAAACCGCCGCAGGGCAGGGCATCGTCGCCAAAAGCGGATATGTTCCGGTCAATTAACCAATCATTATGAATAAAACATTTTTATTCGCGGTGGCCGCCGTTGCTCTTGTGTCGGTCGGTTGCAATAACGGAGACGACGGCAACGGCAATGAACCGGTAAATCCGCCGGAGCCGACGTTGCAATACATCGGGCTGAAAGAAAAGACCAATGTTCGCGAAGCGGAAAAATATGTCGGCGAAAAATACGGTGTCGGATATAATCCAAAATTGCGATTAATCGACGATTACCTTTACGCTACGACGGCCTACGGCTTGTATCGCAAAAACATCGCGACAGACGACACACAGTGGGAACTGTATGCGTTCGATGGTGAGCCGATTCACGATTTCGTGCTGAAGGGAACGGAGATTCTCGCAATCACAGTGCACCGCGACGACAAAGCCCTGTTGCGCTCCACCGACGGCGGGAAAACCTATTCCGACGCGACCCCCGACTCGTTTATGAGCGGAGCGGACGAAGACGGGATCGTTGCTTATACGTTGTCGCAAAATCCGCTCGATCCCAATTCTCTGTTAATGCTTGCACATACACCTAATCCTGAAATGTATGGTTTGCTCAAATCGACCGATTTCGGCAAGAGTTGGCGTGTGCTTCGCCCTCGTATATTCGGTTATCAAAATTGGCTCGCAATCTTCGACCCTCATAATCCAGCCAATCTTTATTGCGCGGGGGAAGAATCGATATTCGACTCTGCCATCTATTTTTCAGGCAATGACGGCCAAGATTGGACTTTAATCGAAAGCGTAAACAATAACTGCGTTCACCACATCGCGTTTCACCCCTCCGACCCCAATACCCTGATATATTCGGGAGAGTTTCTTGTGAAAAAATCCACCGACAAAGGGCGCACATGGGAAATGGTTTTGAACGAAGAGTTGTATTTCTACAAAACGGTTTACGACGACACCGACCCGGACATTGTGTACACTTCGGGATTATACAGGGCGACCGATCGACCCAACTTATTTACCGTCTACCGTTCGACAAACGGCGGGGACGATTGGAGCGTCTTTTTTCAAACCGACCTTCCCGGCGAGGGCGGCATAATCGACATGGAGTTACGCAACGGTAGTTTGTTCCTGTACACTTACACGGATGGGATTTATAAGTTGTCCATTCCCTATTCAAAGAGATTTAAATGAGAGTCGGTGCGTGCCGCTTCGAAAGCACGGTCGCGCTCGAAAAAGAATTGCTCCTGGCCGAACGCCGGCTCCAACTGGTCGAACCACGTAGCGCGGGGGTCGTATTTCGCAAAGAACGGTATGTCTACCCAGCGCGGGTCGCGTCCCTGTAAGAATCGCAGTACGAACACCTTTTCGCCGTGTACCTCCGACACTCCCAGCAGTTGTATCTTACCCGGCGTGTCGCTCATGCTGGGACCGCGAACCGTGCGGCAAACGCCGCTTACGCTACGATACGCTTTGCGGAAAATCTCCCAACAACGCTCCAGAGGCAGTTCGAAAAAATGCTTGGCCCCCGTGTCTCTCGCCACGAACATATAGTAAGGTATGCACCCCAAATCGACCTGACGCCGCCACATCGCAGCCCACGTCTCGGGTGTGTCGTTGATGTGACGCAAAACGGGTGATTGCGTTCGTATCTGTGCGCCGGTGGAGCGTATGCGTCGGATGGCCGCCTCGACCGCTTCGGTCGAAAGTTCGACCGGATGATTGAAATGGGCCTGCAATGCGAGGTTCTTGCCTGCCGCCGCCACACGCTCAAAAAGACGCATGATGTCATCTGCATCGGCATCTGTCAGGAAACGGTATGGCCAATAGGCCAACGACTTGGTACCTATACGGATGGTGCGGATGTGGCCGAACTCCGGCGCGAGCAGCGGTTCTACATACCCTGCCAACACCGAAGCCGACATCGTCATCGGGTCGCCGCCAGTGAAGAGTATGTCGGTGACGCCGCGATGCAGACGCAGGTAGCTCCTGAGCAGGTCGCCCTCTTTCATAGCGAAGCGATAGCCGGTCATCCCCGAAAACTGCGGCCAACGGAAACAAAAGGTGCAGTAGGCATGGCAGGTCTGCCCCTGACTCGGGAAAAAGAGCACTGTCTCGCGGTACTTGTGCTGAACGCCTTTGAGTTTAACGTCGCCCAACGTCGGCACGTTGTGTTCCTGCCCTGCGGGGTTGGGATTAAGCGCCAAACGGATGGCATCGACGGTGTTTTTTAGTTTTTCGGCAGGAGCGTCGGTCTCGACAAGTGCACGGATTTGGGAATAATGCCTGGCCGACAACAGTCCGCGACGTGGAAAAGTAAGCGTAAATATCGGGTCGTCGGGGATGCGGTTCCAATCTATCAACTCGTCGGTGACGTAATTGTTGGTTTTAAATGGGAGCGCCCGGCCCACAACCTCGATGGCTTCGAGAGCCTCCGGCGGAAGCGTCGCCACCTGTGGGATTTGCCGGTAATTGTGCAGGGAATACCCTTGATAGGTTTTCGGTTTCATAGTCGCTGTTTATTTTGTTAAATGTTACAAAGGCCGCAAAGAAAACGTATCGCAAGGGCGGCGGTGCCGGACCGCAGGGCAGAAGCGCCCCCAAAAAGGTCGTGACGGGTAAAAGTAACAAAAAATTGCCGGAATTCCAAAATATCGATGAAAAACATAAGCGCTTATGCAGTCTGCGCCGAACGAAATGCCAAATTTATTTGGCATTTCGTTCGGGTTACACTATCTTTGCATCCCGAAACACTCACTTCTGTGAAGAAGTGTGGGGCTTACCGACCCGAACCGGCATGTCAACCGCAGGTTGGCGTCTATGAGTGAAGGGAGGCAGCTAATTTCGGTGCGATGGCCGAGTGGCTAGGCTCAGGTCTGCAAAACCTGCTACAGCGGTTCGAATCCGCTTCGCACCTCTCATACGAAGGAAGCCGTCTCAAAATCGAGACGGCTTTTTTTCGAGCTGAAAAACTGAAAGGAACAGGTAGCCTATTTTTTCAGGCGGCGGTAGTGGCAAAGCAGCAGACGGTCGTCATCGTCGTAAAGATGCATACCGTTGCCTAAACACCATTTCCACACCTTACATTCGGAGCAGGCATCTTTGTGTGCCCAGGAGCGGTCACGGAATTTTCGGAATTTTTCGTTCCATACCGTCATGAAGTCGTCGCGGTAGATATTGCCCTGGTCATGCGCGGCGCGGATGCTCGTGCAGCCCGAAATCGCGCCGTCGATGCGGATGCCTGCTGTCGTCACCCCCGCCGAGCAGTGGTAGAAATTGTCGCGTACCTCCGTTTCGTAGCCTCCGAGAAAGCCCTCGCAGGCGTAATCGAGACGTATGCGTCCCTCCTTGCGGGTGGTGCGAATGAACTCCATCAATTCGCCGAACTGTTCGTCGGTGAGTTGCAGACGCGGGTCTTCGGCGGCACGTCCGACGGGAAATATCGTGAAAATACGCCACGCCTTGACCCCTTCGGAAATCAGAAACTCCTTGAATTCGGGCAGGCGCGCAAGGCTCAAAGCGGTCACGCAGGTCACCACGTCGTAAACAATGGAGGGTTCGGCCACCATCAGCCTCAACGCACGCAGGGCATTCTCGAAGCTCTTGGGATGGCGGCGGATGTATATGTGGTCGTCCTCGAAACCGTCGAGGCTCAATGTGATGGAGTGCAGCCCCGCCTTCAACAGACCCTTGAAACGCGCGGCGTCGAGAGCCATGCCGTTGGTGACCATTCCCCACGGATATCCGCGCCTGTACACTGCCAAACCCGCCTTTTCGAGGTCGCGCCGCATCAGCACCTCGCCGCCCGCAAACACTATCATCACCTTGTGTGGATCTACGTGTGGAGTGATGGAGTCGAGGGTTTTGAGAAAATCTTCGAGCGGCATGTCAGGGTGGGCAGGCTCCTTTTCCGTGGCAGCCAACACATCGGCGCTTTTACAGTCGGAGCCGCAGTGGCGGCAGTCGAGATTGCAGCGCAGTGTACACTCCCAAAACAGGGTGCGCAACGGGTGCTCCTCCACCCTGTCTTTGTAGAGTTTCGCAAAGAGATTGAGGCCCAATCTTTTGCGCAAACTCATTCGTATAATCTTCATTATTAATGAGTTATTCGACTATTTCTCGACGGGTTTGTTTTTATCGAAATTGGCGGGACGCGGCCCGTAAGCCACTGTTATAACTTTATTCAGGAGCACCGTATCGGCTTTCATCCCTACATCGAGCGTGTCTCCTTTGACTTCAACCGTTTGCTCTATGTAGCCGAGATATGAGAAACGGAGCTTATCGCCGGTGCCCGCATTTATGGAATAGCGACCATCCGGACCGGAAATAGCCCCGATTCTCGAGGTTTCGGGCATGACATACACTAACGTGCCTATTAACGGTTCTCCGTTCTCATCAGTAACCCTGCCCGAGACAGAACCTTCCATCTCTCGTACGGGTCTGTTTTTGTCGAAACGGGCGGGTGGCACTCCGTACATTACACGCACGGGGGCCTCGCCACCCGGAACGGTTATGGAGTCAGCGGGAGAAACGGCGTCGGAAGGTCGGCTCTTTTGGGCGCGATTCGCCCCGCAACTGCTCGCGAATCCTGCCGCAACCCCGAAACCGAGCATCACCAGCGCCTTAATTACGAGTCTATTTTTCATCGTCCTGCGGTCTTACAGTAAGCACAAAATCTATCTTTTTGACCAAATGTCCCTCTTCGTAATCCATACCTCCGTTCGCATTAAACTCTTCCGACCGGCTCTCGAACTCACCTCCGTTCTCCGCACCGTCCACGTCGGTGGCAATCAACTCCAACGGCACAGAAATTGTGGGTCTCGAAGCTGTTTGGAATTCACCCTTTTTATCTGTGTAAACCGTGTCCCTGAACTCTCGTGCACCGGACACATGTTCGTTCGTTTCGTCATTCTTTATCTTGAGTACGACCCTGATATTTTCCAACGGCTTGTCGTCGTCGGTAACGGCGCCCTTAACAACGAACGATGCCCGCGCCACACCATACATCTCCACTGGCCCTGGCCCGTACATTACCTTTCCGACATCACACCCGGAAAATCCCAGCAGTGACAACAACCATACAATCAGTTTACCTGTCGGTTTCATGGTATCGGAACAAATTTGAGCTAAACTTTTGGCGTAAAGATAGCGATAATTTTTAACTTTGCCGAACAATGAGGCTTAAAACCACAAAAGCGGGGGTACAGGAAATGCAGCGGGAAATGCTCGTGCGGGACGGGTGATGTTTATCGTTATCAACGTGTTGGTGTGGGTAATAATTCTCTGTTTTCCGTTTCTTGTGGCCACACGCGACGGCTCTCTGGTGAGGCTCGACAGATATGTGATATACAGTTGGATACCCCTCATGTTCATGTTGGTGTTCTACTTCAACTACTATTTTTTGGTCGACAAGCTGATTTTCGAAAAACGTCGCTGGTGGCTCTTCATGTTCTACAACTTCGTGATGATAGTGGTCGTGGCGACCTTTTCGCACATTTTGCAGGAGTTCTATCTGACCCGCATAATAGGCGCCGCACCGCCGCAGGAGAAGGTCGATTTGGCGACGTACATCATTCGCGACGGATTGGTGTTGATGCTTGTCATCTCGTTGAGCGTGGCGCTGAAGATGGTGGCCGCCTGGCAGCAGCAGCAACAGGAGAGGGCGCGGCTCGAAGCCGAAAAGCGCGATGCCGAACTCGCAGGTCTGCGCTCCCAGCTCAATCCCCACTTCCTGTTCAACACACTGAACAGCATCTATGCCCTGACGCTGTCGAACACCGACAAGGCGCGCGAGGCGATACATTCGCTCGGAGCGATACTGCGATATGTGCTCTACACCGACGCAGAGCGCGTGCCTTTGGAACGCGAATTGGATTTCGTTCGAAACTACGTCGCGCTGATGCGGCTACGTACGGGAGGAGCCATGAATGTCGAGCTTATACTGCCGTCGGGCGGCGGTTTTGAGGTAGCACCCCTGATGATGATGACACTCGTTGAAAACGCCTTCAAACATGGTATTTCGGCAGAAGGAAGCGACAGTTCGTTCGTGCGTATCTCCGTCTCCGCCGAGGGAGGGATACTCGACTGTACGGTCTCGAACAGCGATTTCCCGAAAGCCGACACCGACCGCAGCGGTTCGGGCATTGGTATAGATAATTTGAGGAGGCGTTTAGCGCTGCTCTATCCCGGCCAACACACACTCGATTTCGAACGCGCGGGCGGCGTCCATACCGCCCGTCTTGTAATAAAACTGCTTAACCGATGAAGAAATTGAAGTGCATTATCGTAGACGACGAGTCTCTCGCCCTCGATATTTTGGAAGAATATATTCGCCGCACTCCATCACTGGAACTCGTGGCTCGATTCACATCGAGCGCCGAAGCATTGAAACTGATAAGCGCCCGCGGAGGCGACGGCGGACAGGGAATCAGCCTGGCGTTTTTGGATATCCAAATGCCCGGACTGAACGGGCTTGATTTGGCAAAACTCCTCGCCGATATCGGCGACAACACCCGTGTCGTCTTCACGACTGCATTCCCGCAGTATGCACTGGAGGGTTTCAGGGTCGACGCTTTGGACTATCTTCTGAAACCTATAAGTTTTGAGGAATTTTCACGTGCAGTAGAGCGTGCGGCAGCGTGGTTCAGTCGCAGCGGTGTCAGACGGACGGAGCCTCCGCAGACACTGATAGTGAAATCCGACTACAAGCAATTCGTGATTCCCATCGACACGATAATATACATCGAAGGAATCCGTGACTACATACGCATCCACACGCTCGACGAGGCGGGACGCGCAGCATCGGTGCAGACGCTGATGAATCTCAAGACGGCGGAGGAGTTGCTTCCGACGGAACGTTTTGCAAGGGTACACCGCAGTTATATCGTGGCTTTGGAGCGCGTGAAGCGTCTCGAACGCGCCCATGTCGTTATAGAGACGGCACCGGGAGAACCTGTCTCGATTCCCGTTTCGGATACCTACAAGGAATCCTTTTCTCGCGCGCTTGCCGCCCGCGCACTGTAACGTTACATACGCTCGGGAACGGTGATACCCAACAGGTGCATAGAGCGTTTTATCACAGCGGCCACCTGTTCCGAAAGACGCAGGCGAAAGGCGCGGATGGCGGCATCGCTCTCGCGCAGGATAGAGTGGTCGTGGTAGTAGCTGTTGTAGAGCTTCGCCAGGTCGTAGGCATACGCCGCGATGAGGCTCGGCGAATAACTTTCGCCCGCCGCCGACACCACCGACGGATAATCCGATAAGACTTTTATCAGCTCCAATTCCTCCGGAAGATATGTTTTCGGGGCGTCCGCCTGCGCGTAACCCGAATAGCCGTCAGCCTCCGCCGATTTGCGCAAAACGGAACGTATGCGGGCGTGGGTGTACTGGATAAAGGGGCCTGTGTTGCCGTTGAAGTCTATCGACTCACGCGGGTCGAAGAGCATTGTCTTGCGGGGGTCGACTTTGAGGATGAAGTATTTGAGCGCGCCGAGTCCCACGGTTTCGGCAATTTCGGCGGCTTCGGCGGCGCTCATCCCGTCGAGTTTTCCCAACTCCTGCGACATTTCGCGCGCCGTCTCGACCATGCCTTCTATCAGGTCGTCTGCGTCCACGACCGTGCCTTCGCGCGATTTCATCTTGCCTTCGGGAAGCTCGACCATGCCGTAGGAGAGGTGGTGTATGGCGTCGGCCCACGATTCGTAGCCCAATTTGGCCAACAGCAGTTTCAACACCTGAAAGTGGTAGTTCTGCTCGTTGCCGACGACATATATCAGCGCATCGAGATTCTCGTCCTCGAACCGGCGGTAGGCGGTACCCAAATCCTGGGTCATGTATACGCTGGTTCCGTCGGAGCGCAGCAACAGTTTTTCGTCGAGACCGTCGGCAGTGAGGTCGCACCACACCGAACCGTCTTCGCGACGGTAAAACACCCCTTTGGCCAGCCCCTCCTCGACGAGCGATTTACCCAAAAGGTAGGTTTGCGACTCATAGTACATCCTGTCGAAATCGACGCCGAGACGCTTGTAAGTAGTCTCGAAACCGTCGTACACCCAGCCGTTCATCATCTCCCACAGGGTGTATATTTCGCCCTTCGGCGCGGCGGGATTTTGAGCGGCGGCGAGGGCTTCCGTCTCCCAACGGCGCAGCATCTCCTGCGCTTCGAGAATGATGGGGGCGCTCTTTTTCGCCTCCTCCTCACCCGTTCCT
>QMCD01003501.1_pt1 | contig 15751 bp, 12 predicted proteins | sample 1821841 | NCBI WGS metagenome assembly QMCD01 (sample SAMN01991225, study PRJNA193472) | Termite gut metagenome, whole genome shotgun sequencing project. | isolation source: worker | host: Macrotermes natalensis | reverse complement strand
TGGCCGAGCGCAACGCCATAAACGCACCCATACAGGGAAGCGCCGCCGACATAATAAAGATCGCCATGATCGGCGTCGAGAAGGAGCTGAGGCCGGTGAAGCTTACGGGGAATTATTACGCGTTTGAAGTGTGGCAGGGGGAGACGTTCAACGTGACGCTCGGCGAGGGTCTCGACGCTCTCACGGGCGACGAGATCACGGCTGTCGAATTGTCGGGAATTCCCGTCTCGGCGACGCTCGACCTCTCCGTCGGTACGCTCACGGCGGCCGCGACTCCGGGCGATCTCGAAGCTCTGAAAGCCGCCGCGATATCCACGGGCGCCGTCGCCTTCTCGGCCCTCGTCATCCCGCAGGAGGCGGGCACGGCGGGACGTAAGGCCGTCTTCACGGTCGACGACGAAACCTACACGTGGAATATCCCCGACGCAACGGTATTCGCCGCGGGCGACCACTATGTCTATCCCGTGACGGTTCAGAAAACGGGCATCACCGTCGGCACACCCGCCATCGCCGCGTGGGATCAGAACGACCACGGTATCTCGGAACCGCAGATCGTCATCGCCGAAGGCACGGCGAACGAACTCTCATGGGTTTTAATCGCCCCCGGCACACTGATCATCTCCGGCGAGGGCGAGATACCGACTCAGCCGCAACCGTGGAGCGTGTACGCCGACGACATCGAAACCCTCGTTATCGAGAGCGGTGTAACGAGCATCGGAACCAGGGCTTTTGTGGATTACACAAGCCTTAAGAGCATAACCATTCCGGGAAGTGTGAAGATCATCGGAACCGCCGCTTTTATAAATTGCACAAGCCTTAGGAGCGTAACCATTTCGCAGGGTGTGGAGAGGATCGGAGACCTCATTTTTTTTAATTGCTTCAATCTTGCGAGCATAACCATTCCGGGGAGTATGAAGAGCATCGGGAGTCACGCTTTTGATGGTTGCCGCGCACTTGTAAACGTAACCGTTCTGGCAGTCGAGCCGCCGCTCCTCTCCTCTGATAACTTCACCGTCGGCGGCGATACACTCTATATCCCGGCCGCAAGTCTCGAAAAATACAGCACCTCGCCGTGGGCCGACGTGTTCGACACCATCCTCGATCTCGACGGCAACATCGCCTCCGGCACCACAGGGCTGCTCAGTTGGGGCCTTCGCCCCGACGGCACGCTGACTATCAGCGGGCAGGGCGCGATGCCGGATTACAGCCCTTCAACTCCCGCACCATGGAGCGGATACACCGGCGAGATAGAAACAGTCGTTATCGAGAGCGGTGTAACGAGCATCGGGCAGGCGGCGTTTTATTATTGCCTGAACCTTGCACACGTAACCATTCCGGAGAGTGTATCGAGTATCGGAGATTGGGCTTTTGCATGGTCCGGCTTTACGGGCATACATATTCCGGCGAAAGTGACGAGTATTGGAAGCTTCTCTTTTACCCAATGCGCCAAACTCACGAGCGTGATCATCCCGGAGAGAGTGACAAGCATCGGAGCTGCCGCTTTTGGCAATTGTCCCAACCTTACGAGCATAACCATTCCGGAGAGTGTGCAGAACATCGCCTACGGCACTTTTTCTGGTTGCAGTAGCCTTGTGAGCGTAACCGTTCTGGCCGAGACGCCGCCGACCCTTGACGACGGAAACTTCGGCATCGGCGGCGATACGCTCTATGTCCCGGCCGGAAGTCTTGAAAAATACCGCGACTCGCCATGGGACGATGCGTTCACAACCCTCACGGCTGTGGATGGGATCATCGCCGAGGGCGCGGCGGGCCCCCTCACATGGGTACTGACGGGCGACGGCACCCTGACCATATCCGGCGAGGGCAGGATGCCCGATTACGGCATCAACAATGCCTCGTTGTGGGCGGGCCCCTATGTGAAAAAGGTGGTTATCGGCGACGGTGTCGAGAGCATCGGCGACTATGCTTTTTTTAGATGCCCGAACCTCGCCGAGATAATTATCCCCGCCAGCGTGACGGACATATCCACCGGTGAAACGACGGCGTTCCTCCAATGCAACGCATTGTCGACGCTCACCGTCGCGGCCGATAACCCGAACTACGCACTCGGCCCTCGCGGCGAGTTGATGAGCAAAGACCTGAAGACGCTCTATCTGGTTCCGAAGAATATAACGGGAGGCTACGAGTTAGTGGCCGACAACGTCGCGGTGTTCGCTTTTCAGGGTTGCACCACCCTGTCGCTTACCGTTGCGGAGTCGCACCCGACCTACGCACACGGTCCGCGCGGCGAGTTGATGGGCAAGGACTGGAACGGGAACAAACTCCGGTGGGTTCCCGAAAGTATAACGGGCGACTACCTCGTACCCGACGGTACGGTCATCATCACATACGGGGCGACTTACGGCCTCGGGGCAACACATCTGTTCATTCCGGAGAGTGTGGCGAGGATAGAAGAGTACACCTTCTGTTCTGTCGATAATCTGACCGACATAACGCTGATGAGAGAGTCAGCTCCGCAACTGTCGGGAGGGGTTAACCTGTGCTTCTGGGGGACGGACAAAGGGAATATAACGCTCCATGTCCCGGCGGGCAAGAAATCCGCGTATGAATCCGCGGGTTACGTCGGTTTCAGGGAGATAAGAGAAGATGCCACCTGGCCTTCGCATCCGGATTGAACACCCGTCATTTCGGCTCAATGCTAAGAGCTTGTTTGGAATTTCCCCCTCTCGCTCTTTTCTGCCCTTTTTGCCCCGTTTTTCACCCGCTCCGCGCCACATAGGGCGCCACATAGGAGCCGCTATGCGGCTTGTCGCGCGCGAAAAACGGAACAAAAATGACTATAAAATAGCTTCGGTGGAAAAATCCAAACAAGCTCTAATATTTCCCGTAGGGAATATCTGTCGGTAGAAACATGATTTTGTTACAATATCCACGGACGAAGATATGGTTCGGTCACGTAGATATCTACCCGTCGTCCGTTACAGCAATCAACCCTTTCGCGGCGGACGACGGGATGATTTTCGGGTGTACGACCCTTGTCTTCGTCCGTGGTTTCGGGAATGGCCGGGGTTTCTACCGATAGTCGCATCCCAAACGGGATGCGGTTTGGCGCTATATCACTCCCCTTTCTCTTTCCCCCTCCGGTTTTTACGTTGATCCGTCATTGCCCCGGGGCTTCCGGCCCCGAACATAAAAGAACCCGCCTCACGTTGAGGCGGGTTCTTTATGATACATGTCGCTATCCCTTACTTCTTGGCGGCGTCCACCGAAACCTTGCGGAATTCCTTCAGAAGTTTGGAGAGTTCGAGCGCCGATTTACGAGCGCGGGTGCCGGCAGCTTTGTTGCCCTTTTCGAGTTGGAGCTGCACGTTCTTCTGCAGGCTTTCGATCTCGGCGTTGATTTTTGGTACCAGATTTTTCATAACCGTTCGATATTTTTAGGAGTTAATGATTGTCACCTTGGCGCAAAGGTGCTTAAAAAAAATGTATCTTCCAAATAAATCCTCCATTATTTTAGCCATAAATCGCATTGTGACACCATTTTGAGGCACAGTAGAATGAAAGACGCCGCCTCATATCCCTCAAAAGTGGTGCCATTCTGCGTTTCGCCGACACTAAAAATCCCTGAAAATGGGGATGGACACCGCAAGGGAAATACACTACCTTTGTATCGGTAAAAAACGGTTGAACATGAAGCTATCCGATCTGCAAACCGGCGAGTCGGGCTACATAACACGTGTGTCGGGACACGGCGGTTTCCGCCGCCGTATCCTCGAGATGGGTTTTGTGAGGGGCCAGCGGGTGGAGGTGTTGTTGAACGCTCCGCTCAGGGATCCCATAAAATACCACGTCATGGGCTACGAGGTGTCGCTGCGGCGCGACGAGGCGGCGATGATCGAGGTGATGACCGAAGCCGAGGCCGCCGCCGAAGCCCGTGCGGGAGCGGAGACACTCGAGGCCGCTCAAGGCAAGGGCAACGGCACCACCGCCCGCAAGTCCGTCAAATCGGCCATACGCCACCGACACACGATCGAAATAGCCCTCGTGGGCAATCCCAACAGCGGCAAATCGTCGCTCTACAACGCCCTGACGGGAGGACACGAACACGTCGGCAATTACGGCGGGGGGAGGGTGGGGGGGGAAAAAAGGGACGTTCCATCACGGAGGCTACGAATTCGTGATCTACGACCTGCCGGGCACTTACGCCCTGTCGCCCTACACCCCCGAGGAGCTTTTCGTAAGGCGCCATCTCACCGAAAACATACCCGACATAGTGGTCAACGTCGTTGCGGCGAGCAATCTCGAGAGAAACCTCTACCTGACGACCGAACTCATCGACATCGCGCAGGATATGGTGATCGCCCTCAACATGTACGACGAGTTGGAGCGCAGCGGCGCGCGGCTCGACGTCGAGGCTCTGGGAACCCTGCTCGGTACTCCGGTGGTGCCAGTGGTGGCCCGCAACGGCCGGGGGATCGAAACTCTTTTGGATACGGTCATCGAAGTTTACGAGAGGCGCGATCCCACCGTGCGCCACATCCATATAAACCACGGCCCCGGGATAGAGGACGCCGTCGCGCAGCTCAGAGAGCTCATGGCGTGCGACAACGACCATTTCCCGAAACACTTCTCGCGCCGCTATCTGATACTGCGTTTTCTGGAGCGCGACCGCGACGTGGAGAATCAGCTTGCCGCCTCCTGTCCCCACTACTACAAGTGGGTGCCTGTGCGCAACGCCCTTGCCGCCAGGATCGAAAAGGCTCTGGGCGAGGATATCGAGACTTCGGTCACCGACGAGAAATACGGCTTCATCGCCGGGGCTTTGAAAGAGACGCTCGTCCCCGGTAAAGAGGAGAAATTTTCAACCACAGGCGCCATCGACACCATAGTTACCCATAAACTGTGGGGCTATCCGATATTTTTCTTCCTGATGTGGCTGATGTTCGAACTCACTTTCAAGGTGGGGCAATATCCCATGGACTGGATCGAGAGCGGCGTGAAGTGGCTGGAGACTCTCGCCGGGAGGGTGATGCCAGCGGGGCCGCTCCACGACCTTCTGGTGGACGGCGTTATCGGCGGGGTGGGGAGCGTGATAGTGTTCCTGCCCAACATTCTGATACTTTTCCTGTGCATATCGTTCATGGAAGACTCGGGATACATGGCGCGCGCTGCCTTCATTATGGACAAGATCATGCACCGCATAGGGCTTCACGGCAAATCGTTCATCCCGCTCGTGATGGGCTTCGGGTGCAACGTTCCGGGGATCATGGCGGCGCGGGCCATCGAAAGCCGCTCCAGCCGCATCATCACCGTGCTGATATCGCCGTTCATTTCGTGCAGCGCGCGTCTGCCGATATACATTCTGCTCGCGGGAGCGTTCTTCCCGTCCCACGCGAGCCTCGTTGTCATAGGGATCTATCTTACCGGTATTCTCGTGGCGGCTCTCTCTGCGCTTGTCATGCGCCGCACCATGTTCAAACGCGACGACACCCCCTTCGTGATGGAACTTCCGCCCTATCGCCTTCCGACGCTTCGAACCACCCTGCGACACATGTGGGACAAGGGCAAACAGTATCTTCGCAAGATGAGTGGCGTGATCCTTGCGGCGTCGATCGTGGTGTGGGTTTTGAGCTATTATCCGCGCGAGGCCGAGCATTCGTACCTCCAGCGTGTGGGGATAGCGGCCGAGCCCGTGATGCGTCCTCTGGGCATTCCGTGGGAGGGCAGTGTGGCGTTGGTCGCAGGCGTCGGTGCGAAAGAAGTTACCGTCAGCACCCTCGGGGTGCTCTACGGCGGCTCCGGCTCCGAAAACATCGAGGATGCCGAAGAGGATCTTCCCGCGCGCCTTCGAAGACCCGATCCCGTGCGGGGCGTTCCCGACTGGACTCCTGCGGCGGCTCTGGCCTTCATGGTCTTCGCGCTTTTGTATTTCCCGTGCCTCGCCGCCCTCGCCGCCATCCGCAAGGAGACGGGAAGCTGGCGATGGGTGGCCCTGTCGGTGCTCTATAACACCGCCGCGGCGTGGCTCGTGGCGTGGCTCGTGTACACCGTCGCAACCCTTTTCACATGATGATCGCTATGGACTGGCAGACAATAGGAGTATGGTTGATCGTGGGGGTGGTGGTGATTTCAGTCGCCGGGCGGTTTTTTGTAAAAATTTTCCTATCTTCACCGCACAAAAAAGACCGACATGCTTCTTCGAACTCTCATCCTCGCGGCGGCGCTGGCCGTTCCCGCCACCGCTCTTAGTCAAACCTCCGACATTATCGCGCCCGGAGCCGAACTTACTCTTCTGGCCGACGGATTCTCCTTTACCGAGGGCCCCGCGGCGGACAAAGAAGGCAACGTGTTTTTCACCGACCAGCCGAACGACAAAATCCTGAAGTGGAGCGCGGCGGACGGGGCCGTTACGCTGTTCCTCTCTCCGTCGGGACGCTCGAACGGCCTGTATTTCGACCGGGACGGCAACCTGCTCGCCGCTGCCGACGGCGAGAACGCCCTCTGGAGCATCTCTTCCGACGGTAGCCACACAGTGCTACTGAGGGGATTCGACGGCGGCGAACTGAACGGCCCCAACGACCTGTGGGAGCGTTCCGGCGGCGGTATCTACTTCACCGATCCGCTCTATCCGCGCGACTACTGGACACACCGCGACGGCGAGATGCAACAGGACGGCAGGCATGTCTATTACCTCGCCCCGGACGGCAGGCGCGCGATCCGTGTGGCGGGCGACCTGCAACAACCCAACGGCATAATCGGCACGCCCGACGGCAAAACCCTTTATGTAGCCGATATCGGTGCGAACCGGACTTACGCATACGACATTGCCCGGGGCGGTAAGTTGAAGAGCAAGCGCCTCTTCGCCGCGATGGGCTCCGACGGCATGACCATCGACGAGCGGGGCAATATTTACCTCACCGGGCACGGCGTCACGGTATTCGACCCCGCGGGTCGGCAGATAGAACATATCGAGGTTCCCGAAGGTTGGACCGCCAACGTCACCTTCGGCGGCGAGGATCGCGATATGCTTTTCATCACCGCCTCCGACGCGGTATACGGGTTGAAAATGAACGTTAAAGGTGGAAACTGATATGGCTGACAAGATCAACAGACGGGAATTTTTGGTACGAAGCGCCGGTTCCCTTGCCGGGCTCACCCTTGCAGGAACCTTCGCCTCTTCGGCGATGGATCTATTATTCGACCGTACCGCCGGTGACGGAGCGATGGTGGGCACGGTGCCTCTGGGTGCGACGGGCCTTAACGTTCCGCGCCTCGCGTTCGGCACGGGCTCCGTCACTAAAGCCGACGGTTCGAACCAGGTGAGGCTCGGACAGGAGACTTTCACGCGCCTTCTGCACCACGGATACGACCGCGGGGTCCGGTTCATCGACACCGCCGAGAGCTACGGCTCGATACCCTTCGTGGGGAGAGCCATCGAGGGCCTGCCGCGCGAAAACCTCACCCTGCTCACCAAAATATGGACGCAGCCCGACGGTTCGGGACGCGAGGAGAACGTGAGGGCCAAAATAGAGGATTATCTGCGGCTCTTCGGCACCGACCGTCTCGACATACTGCTGATGCACTGCATGATGCAGGGTAATTGGGCCTTCACCCGCACACACTATATGGAGGGTCTTTCGCGTGCCAAAGAACAGGGCCTGATCCGGGCGACGGGAGTTTCGTGCCACAATATCGACGCTTTGCGTCTTGCCGCCTCCAATCCGTGGGTCGACGTGATAATGGTGCGCATCAATCCCTGGGGCACCGCGATGGACGGCCCCCCGAACGAGGTGAGAGAGATCATCCACACCGCTCTCGACAATGGAAAAGGAATAGTCGGGATGAAAATATTCGGCGAGGGCCGCCACGTGACGGAGCCCGAACGCGAGGAGTCGATCCGCCACGCATTCCACGATGCGCGTGTCCACGCCATGACCATCGGAACGGAGTCGATCTCGCAGATAGACGACGCCGTCGAGAGGGTGGTTCGCCTTTCGGCTAATTGATAATGGATAATGGATAATTGGGCTAACGCGCAACTTTTTTGCGTAGCTAATTATCCATTATCCATTATCCATTCAGCAAATGTCTCCGCTGTGCGAACCTGTCGACATTCCTGCCGGAGCGGGGCCTTTCGATGCCGTTTTAGCGACCGTTTTAGGAGCCGCCTTGGCTTTTGGCGCAGGTTTGGCGGCCTTTGCGGTTGTCTTTTTGGCCGCGGGCTTAGCCGCTGTTTTAGCCATTGTTTTGGGCGGGAAAGCCGCCTTCACTTCAGCCGCTTTCCGGGTACGGTCGGCCGCCGAATAACCCTCCATGTCGGAAACGATCCTTTCGGCATCCTTCCTGAGTTCCACGTTACGCTCTTCTTTCGATTTAGGGCGCGCGCCGCACCCGCACATTCTCTTTTCCATAGCTCGATTTATCTGTTAATTGATAGATTGTTTTCGGCTGTGGAATAAGCAAAGAATATACCAAATAAATCTTTTACCGGATAAAATTGGTACGTGCCCCGCGGTCGTATTCCGGGGCGACCGTCTCTTTCGCGGCGGCTTTTTGCGAGAGCAACCACGCGATGTTCCTGGCGGCGTTGCGCACTGTCTGCATCCCCTCGGCGTCATCGGCCGCCTCTCCCGGCAAAGCGCCGTGAACTATGCTCCAATAGCTCGATCCGGCGAGCGTCATCTGCGAGATCGTCAGATAGAAGTTGAGCCCCTGCCACGCGGCCGAACCGCCCGAACGCCTCACGGCCACCACCGACGCACCCACCTTTCCCGCGAACAGTCCGCCATTGGCGCTCGCGGTGTAGAACGCGCGGTCGCAGAAACTCTTCATCGTTCCGCCGATACCGGCGTAATGGACGGGCGAACCGAGCACTATGGCGTCTGAGTTCTTCATCTTTTGGATCGCTTCGTTGACGGGATCGTCGGCTACGATGCAGCGTTCATTCCTGTTGCGCGCGCAGGCTCCGCATGCCTGACATCCGCGGATCATGCGGCTGCCGATGTGCAGTATCTCCATTTCGATACCCGCCGCGGCAAGCTCGCGTGCCATCTCCCTCAGCGCCGTCGCCGTGTTGCCCTCGGCGCGCGGGCTTCCGTTTATTCCGATTACTTTCATACTCAATAGTTTTATCGCCCCATTTTTAGCAGTTTATCGCGCACTTTTTTCTTCAGCACCTTGCTCGGATCGTTTTCGTTTTTCCAGGGATTCTGATCCGCCGCCTCGCGCACGAACCGCCGCGGGGTGATCCCGCTCATCTCCACGCTCACTCTCTCGTTCCCGGGTTCTTTCGAAAGTTGCTCCGTCGGCTCGAACCGGGCGAGCGCGCGTGTCGGATACAAAAAATCCTCGAACAGGCCGTAATCGACCGTCACGTTCCAGACCCCGCTCGGCGACCGGCTCACCGATTCCGATCTGGTGATAAGGCCCGTGTCGTCGTTCACTAATATCCGGGTGTCGAATCCCCGCCGTTTGTCGCTTCCCGGTTCGGAGATCAAAAAGGTGTTCAGTCCGTCGTAGAGACCGCGGTAACTCATCACGGCATCATCCCTGTCCCCGAGAGTCGCGGCTCTTTCGGCCATACTGCTGACCAGCAGAATGTATCGCTGTATCTGCCATGAATGCAGGGAGTCGGCCGCCACGTCCGGCGTAAGCCTGAACAGTTCGATCCGGCCCTTGTTGGCGTCGTCTCCCGGTATGTGGTTCCGCTCGTAGTCTCCCTGCGACCGCCATCCCGAGTACTGCGCCTCGACCTCGACCCGGTACGCGCCCGTATAGCCGGTGTACCACCCCTGCAATGGGGTCTTGCGAACATATCGCCTGAAGTATTTCCTTGCCCTGTTGCGTCCGCGCGCGGTCACCACCACCTCTTCTATCCGTCGGGAGGTCGTATCCTGCGGTATCTCCTGCGCCGCGGCGTCGCATATCGCCACCAGGGTAAATATCGGTATCAAAAGCAATTTTTTCATAAAATGGCAGAGAGTTTTTCTCCTTAACGCCCTGAAGTCACTTTTATTATTGCCAAAGTCCCGGAACTGCCGCCGACATGTCGTGATCGCCCCAACGTTCGGCGATATCGTCCAAAACCTCGAGCAGTTCTGCAGGGTCGTTCTCTGTGACGAGCCTCAGGCGCACCGGCTTGAAATCGGGCAATCCCTTGAAATAGCACGACAAATGCCTGCGCATTTCGAGTATACCCACCTTTTCGCCCTTAACCTCGATCGATTTCAACAGGTGCCGCCGCGCGATATCGACCCTTTCGCGCACACCGGGCTGGGGGAGCGTCTGGCCCGTCGAAAGAAAGTGCCTGATCTCGCGAAATATCCACGGGCGGCCATAAGTCGCGCGCCCTATCATCACCCCGTCCACCCCGTATCTTTCGAACGCCTGCCGGGCTCCCTCGGGCGAGGCGATATCGCCGTTGCCGACGATGGGAATGTGGATGACGGGATTGTTCTTCACCGCACCGATCAGCGTCCAGTCGGCCTCGCCTTTGTACATCTGCGCACGCGTGCGGCCGTGAATGGTGAGCGCGGCGATGCCTGCGTCCTGCAATCTGAGCGCGAGTTCTTCTATGTTCTTCGAGGCTTCGTCCCACCCGAGGCGCGTTTTCACCGTCACGGGAATACCCGAAGGCTCCACGGCGCGCACAATGCGGCGCGTCATCTCCACCATCTTGTCGGGCTCGCGCATCATTCCGCTGCCCGCGCCGCGCCCCGCGATCTTCTTGACCGGACAGCCGAAGTTTATATCCACCACATCGGGCCTCGCCGCCGCCGCCATTTCCGCCGCCTCGACCATAGGTTCGATCAGATGGCCGTAAATTTGCACTCCTACGGGCCGCTCCTCGTCCGAGATCGCAAGTTTGGCGAGCGACTTTGCCGAATAAGTCCGTCCGACGAGATGAACTCGGTGTACATCATGTCGGCGCCGAACTCCTTGCACATCCAGCGGAACGAAGGATCGGTCACATCCTCCATCGGCGCCAGCAACAGCGGCCTTTCGCCCAGATCCAACGCGCCTATCTTCATTCGCCCCGATAGTCGATCTCGCGAACGGCGACGCTCTGCACCTGCCCCTGGTAAAGCATCGTCCGCCGTATCCAGTTGCCGTGTGCGTCGTACTCATATTCGGCCGTCAGAGTAACTTCGAACCGCTCGAACGTGCGTCCTTTGCGGTCTTTTCTGTCGATGCGCACCGCCATGGCCTCCAGATCGCCGTGGTCGTTATAGCTGTCGAGCGACGAGCGCCCCCCGCGAACCTCGGCGATCACGCCGCCCGGATGGTAGCGGTATTTCTCGTCGCGCTCCCCCCGGAGCCGTTTCAGCCGCCCCGCGGCGTCGTATGAATATCGCTGGATGACGACCCTTTTCCCGTTCTCCGGCGAATCGGTGATCTGAGCCTTCGGATAACCACGGCGGTTGTTCCGGTAGTCGAAGCGGTACAGGCCGTTCGACTCTATCTCGGTCGTGAGCCTTCCCCCCTCGTCATAGTTGTAGAGGATGGCGACCACTCCGCGGCGCGCGAGATCGTGGGTGAGGGCGCGCTCCAGCCGCTCTCCCGTGGGGTCGTAAAAGTACTTTTCCTTTGCGATCAGCACGCTGTCGGGCCCCCGGAACGACTCCATGAGCGTGATGTTGCCCGCACGGTTGTAATCGGTCACGGTGTAGGTGTCGAACTGCCCGAGGGTAGCGGGCAGCGCATCGGGATCGGCGGGGTTGTCGAAAAGCGTTTCGCGGATCCGCTCTATGCTTCCGCTCATCCAGGCGTTCCCCACATCGCTCTTGGCCAGGTAGGCCGGACGTGCGCAACCCGCCGCAAGCGCGGCCGTAAGAATAGTCAGTATACGTTTCATAGATGCAAAGATAGAACATTTTTTGTATCTTTGGGGCCTCAAAACCCACTCGCAATGAACATCGAACAGACAATATCGCAGGCGGCCGCCGAGGCGGTCGAAAAATTATACGGGGTGACCGATGCGGCTGCCGTGCAGATACAAAAAACGCGCAAGGAGTTCACGGGCGACTACACTCTGGTGGTCTTTCCCTTTCTGAAGGCTTCGCGCAAATCGCCCGACGCCACCGCCGCCGAGATAGGCGAATACCTTGCGGCCCACAACCCCGAGATAGGGGGTTTCAACGTCATAAAGGGCTTTTTGAACATCTCTCTCAAACCCGGGTTCTGGGCGGCGCGCTTCGACGAAATAGCCTCCGACTCGGAGTTCGGCCGCGGCGCACCCACGGGCCGCACGGTGATGGTCGAATACTCCTCGCCCAACACCAACAAGCCGTTGCATTTGGGCCACATCCGCAACAACCTTCTGGGCTGGTCGGTGGCGGAGATACTACGCGAGTGCGGAGGCACGGTACTGAAAGCCAATCTGGTGAACGACCGCGGCATCCACATCTGCAAGTCAATGCTCGCGTGGCAACGCTTCGGCGGCGGCGAAACTCCCACATCGAGCGGCCTCAAAGGCGACCATCTGGTAGGCAAATACTACGTCGAGTTCGACAAACACTATAAGGCCGAGCAAAAAGAGCTGATGGCGCAGGGACAGAGCGAGGATGAGGCGAAAAAGAACGCGCCGATAATCCTCGAAGCACAGGATATGTTGCGCCGCTGGGAAACCCGCGATCCGGAGGTCTACTCGCTGTGGGAGACGATGAACGGCTGGGTTTACGACGGGTTCGATGTGACATACAAACGCCTCGGGGTCGATTTCGACCGCATGTACTACGAATCGCAAACCTATCTGTTGGGCAAATCGCTCGTCGAGGAGGGTCTTGCGAAGGGCGTTTTCTACCGCCGCGGGGACGGCTCCGTCTGGTGCGATCTTCGCGCCGACGGCCTCGACGAAAAACTGCTTCTGCGCTCCGACGGCACCAGCGTCTACATGACCCAGGATCTGGGCACCGCCTACCGCCGTTTCGCCGACGAGAACTTAGACGCGCTGATCTATGTCGTCGGCAACGAGCAGAACTACCACTTTCAGGTGCTCAAACTGATCCTCAAAAAGTTGGGTTACGACTGGGCCGACGCGATCTACCATCTCTCCTACGGCATGGTCGAACTGCCGGAGGGCAAGATGAAATCGCGCGAGGGAACGGTGGTCGACGCCGACGATCTGGTCGAAGGAATGGTCGAAACGGCGCGCGAAATGTCGCAGGAATTAGGCAAACTCGACGGCATGAGCGCTCCCGAGGCCGCCGCCATAGCCGAAACGGTGGGACTGGGCGCGCTCAAATACTTCATCCTCAAGGTCGATCCGCGAAAGACGATGCTCTTCGACCCGCGCGAGTCGATCGACTTTAACGGCAACACCGGGCCCTTCATCCAGTACACCCATGCCCGCATCCGTTCGGTTCTGCGTAAAGCGACCGAGAGCGGTTTAGATACTACCGCCGCCACGCCCGAAAACTATCTGCCCGAGGAACTCGAACTCATAAAGATGCTCTCGGACTATCCGACGACGGTGCAGTCGGCTGGCGAGAACTACGCTCCGAGCCTCATAGCAAGCTACGCCTACGACCTTGCGAAGATGTACAACAGCTACTATCACGACCACTCGATCCTGCGCGAAAGCGACGCGGCGGTTCGCGCTTTCCGCCTTCGCCTCTCGGAGACCGTCGCCGCCGTCATCAAAAAGGCGATGTACCTTCTCGGCATCACCGTCCCCGAAAGAATGTGATATTGCGTCGATTTTAACGGATAATCCAGAGGCTTTCAAGCCTCTGTGGAAAGGAATTCATATTAATAATTGCCGTCGGTTTTAACCGACGGTAATAATATTATCGACTAACCATGAAAAAACTATTTGTTGCATTATTCGGACTCGCTGCGCTGCAATCGAACGCGCAGACCATCGTGCAGCGTGATCCCGCTATCCTCGAAGCTGTCGAGAGTGTCTCCACCGACAACCTTCGCCGCACAGTCGAAGACCTTGTGGCGTTCCACAACCGCAACAATCTCTCCTCGGCCGCCGATCCCGACCGGGGCATAGGAGCCGCCGCCGACTATCTGCTTGGCAGGCTCGAAGAGTTGATCCCAGCCTCGGAGGGACGCCTTAGCGTCGAGAAAATACATTACAAAGCAGGCGGAGAGGGAGAGCGCATTCCCCGCGAGACGGAGCTTACCAACATCGTGGCGACCATCCGGGGTTCAGACCCCGCCGACAGCCGTGTCATAGCCCTTTTGGCCCACTATGACAACCGCGGGGCCGACGGTCTCGACGCAACTTCTTTCGTTCCGGGGGCCAACGACAACGGCAGCGGAGTGGCGGCCCTGGTGGAGATCGCACGCCTGCTTCCCGCCCTGAAACCGCGTGCGACGGTGAAGCTGATGTTCCTTTCGGGCGAGGAGCACGGACTTTACGGCGCGCGGCACATGGCCTCCGTCGCCCGCACCGAAGGATGGAACCTCGTCGCGGTGCTCAATAACGACATGATAGGCAATTCGAACGCCTCGGGCACCGACACCCACGACAACACCACGCTGAGGGTATTTTCGGAAAACATTCCCGCCGCCGAGACCGAAGCCCGGCGTCGCGTGCGCATCTACAATTCGGCGGAGAACGACTCCCCCTCGCGCCAGGTGGCGCGTTACATAGCCGAGACCGCCGCGCGTTATGTCGACAACATGACCGTGCGGCTCATTTATCGCAACGACCGCTTCGGGCGCGGAGGCGACCACACCCCGTTCAACGCCGCCGGGTTTCCGTCGGTGCGCCTGACCGAGGCACACGAGAACTATCACCGCACCCACACGGCAGTCGAAACGGTGGACGGCATAGCTTACGGCGATGTGATCGAGGGTATCGATTTCGAGTATCTGCGCAAGAACACGGGGGTGAATCTCGCTTCGGCCGCGAATCTGGCGCTGGCTCCCGCCGCGTCGGAAAATGTACACCTCGACGCTTCGGGTCTCGAGAACTCGACTTCGATAAGTTGGGACGCCCCTTCGGCGGGCGCGGCTCCGGCGGCATACTACCTGCTTGTGCGCGAGACCGACGCGGCGCAGTGGCAGCGCAAAATAGTGGTTCACGGAACCGCGATCAGGGTTCCTTACAGCAAGGATAACTACTTTTTCGCAGTTCAGAGCGTCGATGTCACCGGGCATGAAAGCCTTGCCGTATTCGCTACGGCGGCAAGATAACTTAAAGTGCACGGGCGGCAAGGGCGCGGGCGAAGGAGTCTTTATAGGTGTCGGAAACGGGGATCGAAACCTCCGTGCCCGAATTGCCGTCGTCCAGAATAATGTGCGACCGCTCGATGCGCTTCACGCGGTCGAGAGCCACTATATACGAGCGGTGAACCCGTGCGAAACGTCCCGCGGGCAACATCTCCTCCACCGTCTTGAGGTTCATCAGCGTCTGCACCGATCCTGCGTCACCATCGGTGTGGATGCGGATGTAATCGCGGATGCCTTCGACGTATGTTATAGTCCCCGTGGGGATCACGAACTGCTTGTACTCCGATTTCACGATCAGAGTTTGCGGCGTCTGGTGCACCCTGGCCCTCTTTATGCGGAACCACTCCGCGGCGCGTCCCACGGCGCGTGAGAACTCCTCGAAACTGATGGGTTTCAATAGATAGTCCAGAGCTTCGACCCGGAATCCCTCCAGCGCATATTGCGAAAAAGCGGTCGTGAAGACGACGCGGGTGTCCGCTCCCTGGCCGATCGAGCGTGCCAGATCGAGCCCGCCGAGGCCCGGCATCTGGATATCGAGAAAAGCGAGGTCTATACCCCGCCCGCCGTCGCCCCCGCGTGCCCGCAGGAGGGCCAGGGCGTCGGC
>QMCD01001282.1_pt1 | contig 15754 bp, 5 predicted proteins | sample 1821841 | NCBI WGS metagenome assembly QMCD01 (sample SAMN01991225, study PRJNA193472) | Termite gut metagenome, whole genome shotgun sequencing project. | isolation source: worker | host: Macrotermes natalensis | reverse complement strand
GCAGGGTGATAAGTTAATAAGGATGGTATTATATAACACGTGAAGCGTATTTAGTAAGAAAGATAAAAGCTGATTAGTATTCTTTGAGTATATGTGCAGGATAAAAACATGATATTATTCTTAAAATATAAATCATGGTTTATCATATTATTAGTATTTTTTCTTAGAATAATTCTAAATAATGATAAGGTTTATTTGTAATTGATTGAAAATATGTCATCCGGTAAATTAGTATTATTTTCATGGGTTTGCCCTGAGTATATGTGCCACATTTCCCAAGATACCATAAAATAAACTATTTGTACCTGAAAGATTTGGAATATAAAAACATTCACTATATATACATATATAGTAACCAATGCAGCGGTATCGGTAATTCAGAGTACGCAGTATTATCCATTCGGGATGCCGTTTGCGGATGCGACGGAACAGAATGTGCAGCCGTATAAGTACAATGTTACTGTTTCCTGCATATAAAATTGTCTTGCCTATGGCTCTGCCGATGTACCAATAGGTTTTAATCATCGTAAAATTAGCTGTGCGGTAAACTGTTGCCTGCGCTTCTTCTATGATTTTACTGACCGTATCGTAAAGTGTATTTATTTCTTGGGGTGTTTGCTTATCTGATTCCATTAATCTCTATAATCTATTGTTTTTCAAGTACGAATTTGCCAAAATTTTCTTTATAGCCGGAGCAATCGGGGCGTTTACTGTTTCTGTTGAAACATTTTCTATTATGGCGGATGTTGCAAAAGGTGGGCGTTCCTGTTTTTCTATCTGTCGGAAGTGTAAAATATTTATTGTTTTTTAGAGGGCTTATCGTATATTTTTCCGATTCCAAAACACCCCTGAAAACGGACAAAAGAGGATGAAATAGAGATTGTTAATAAAAAGGAGTAAAAAAGGCGTAAACATGGATGGACAAAGGGTTTAGTAGTAAAAATACCGATTGTTGAAAACTTTTTTGGAAATGGTATATTTTCTGTTTTTTTCGTAATGCAAGATGTGTTTTTGTACGGACAAAATGAATAGCTGATTAGTAACCTTTCATTATGTCAAAACACATTTAATCACCCCTATCAATTTTCTGGTAGGGGTGATTGATATAGAAATTAAAATCAAGTCAATATTGACTGAAAATTTAATCTAATTCCTTAAAACTTTTAATAAGAAAATTCAATTTAGATTTTTCTTCTTTTCTTATATTATATAAAATAATGGTATTTTTTCCATCATAATATACATTGGTTATTCGATTATCCAGAGGGGGCAAAAGAGTACTGTCCTCAAAGTCAATATAATCAAAACAATCAATATTATCATAAAATTCTTTACTATTTATATCATCCAGATGAAAAGCAGCCTCTCTTTTTTGATTAGTAAAGCCCGCTGTTAATATAATCATTTGTCCATTATTATATTCAAGAAAAACAGTATTGTTTAATTGACGCCATTTAAGGAATCCTTTTGGTATATAAATGGCATAATTCTGAATATAATAAATTTCATTATCCAATCTAATACTAACTAATGGCTTAAAAATTAATTCAAAATAAGATTGATGCTCAATAAAAGATACATCTGTTTCCGATACCTTCTCACTTACAGTACTTGTCTTACAAGTGAGAAGGACTATCATTAATAATGAAATAAATAGTAATCTTATAAAAAGACTTCTATATAAATTCATTATTTTTTTTTTAAGGTGTCGGATTTAATGTATTATTCATTTTTATGTGAGCAGATTTTAAATCATCCCATGAGATTTTTTGTTTTATCTGTTCATTCGGTAAATAAAATCCAATGGTCGGTTTGTATGTATATGTATCTCTTGAACTACTTCCAATGGAAGAAACGGATCCGTTTCCGAATGTATTATCTGCCTCTAATTCGCGATTCCATCCCAATACGATACTAGGCTCGGTATAGCTAATATTATTATTAGGTAAAAGATCAGTTGGAGAACCTTTTGGAAGTCCATAACTTGTAATTTCACCATCAGTATTATAATGAAGAGGGTGAAGATGAACATCAGATTTAGGACTCTCATTTAAAGTATTTATTATATAATTTCTAGCTTCCCTCCATTCAGCATCTCCAATTACTCCAGTCGTACCCTCAATTATATTAGAAGATGAACTATTTGTACCTCTCATGAAACCTCTTTCTATTCCTGTCCTGTCCGTATTTCCAAACTGATAAATTCTATCTATTTTATCTATTTCATCTGTAGTCAAAGGATCTATTACATGATTATTTCTTATTGCTGTATTTATATCATTTACTTTAGATTTTGTAGTTAAGACAATTCTAGCAACAGTTTGTCCATCATTAGTTCTTAAAACCCTATCGCCTTTTAAATTAAAATAATCAGTAAGTCCTAAGGGGTCAATTCTATTCACAGGATTTTGCGAACAATAATGATAAGGAGTTTTATTAGGGTCTTTCTCTGCCAATGGGTCTACTGATAACCAAAGACTTATTCTCGCATCATAGTAGCGGGCATGTACATAGTACAAACCCGTCTCTTCATCCAACTCCTTGGCATTAAACAAGTAAGGCGTATTCCATGTATTATTGCTTTCCTCGATAAAGACCTCTCCGAACGGCACATATTCCACATGCTGAACCACCTCTCCATCAAGGTTCGTTATCAAAGAGCTGCTGCCCAAATGGTCACTGTGGTAATAATATTGGAACAGTTCAGGATTGTCGTTTCCGTTGCCGATAGCTCCTGCTTTCAGCACCTTGTTGTCGCAGCAGAAACCCTGTCCGTTTACATAATCGTCATTATCCGTCCCATAATAAGGCACTTCAAAGTTAGCATAATTATCTTTGATCGCCTGCTGTGACTGCGCATATTTTGACTTATAATCTACTTTTGCGCCGTCTACATTCGCCCCTGCATACTCGATACGCCTTGGGTCTTGCCCGTAACTGTCCAAATCACCTAACTTGGAAACAATTCGCTGGCTACCTATATAAATATGCTTGGTATAGCTACCACCTTTTGATACGACTAAGTAAGGATTAATATACGCCGTAAAGTCAGCCGTTTCGGTTCTTCCCCCGCTGAACACATCGTTCACATAGATACCTTCGTCATCGCCGCTGGTCTTGATTACACGTTCTCCTGCCGCGTCATACCAATACCCGGAGATAAAGCCATTGGTATAGATCGACTGCAAGCGGTTCTCTTCGTCCCAAACCATTTTCTTCTCATTGGCTCCCTCTTGCGCCTGTCCGTCCTGCTTTTCCCTCGCGGTATTCACATAGACCAGGTTACCGTTGGCATCATACTGATAGGCATGGTTGCGCTTAATCACATCATTGGCAATCGTATCGCTTTCGGTACGGTAGCTGTCATCCTTGATATTGGCTATCTGATGTGGTTTCTCGCTATTGTAGCTGTAAGCCAAATCATAGCCTGCTTTCAATATGCCATCAAACTGGATGCCTGCCTGCTGTACATGCTGTTTCTTGCTGACAATGTTATGCAGGTTGTCATACGCCATTTCCAGGCTGTAGGAAGCCCCCCGACCCCCGGAGGGGGAGTCAGAACCGGTATATGTACCCGAAGCAGAAACTAACCGGTACAAGCCGTCATAGTTATAGGTATGGCTCATCTGTCCGCCCATAGCTCCCGTACTCGGTAATGGAGCGGTATTGATAACGTTCAACACATTATCCACCTTGTCGTAAGTATAGGCGTTGTTCATGATCTCCCTGCGCCCTTCTTTTCCGCTTATCACCATCAGGTTAGACAATCTTCTGCGCTGTGGGTCATAGTTGTAACTTGTTTCCGCACCGTTGCAATACTTCATGTAAATGCGTTGCTCGAACTTGTCGTAACCCAGCTTGTTCACATAGTTGTACGAGTAGGATTTTTCTCCCTTCACGCTTTCCAGTAAGCCGCCGGTATTATACGAGTAGCTTATCTTTTCCAAGTCCGGATAAATCATCTGCTCAAGCCTGTTCCAACTGTCGTACTTCCATTGGGTAACATACGTAGCTATCGCCTGGTTCGGGATGATCACTGTCCTTCTGACTTTTTCTATATTACCCAGCCTGTCATAGTCGAACTCCTGCGCCCCGGTGGCGTCTTCCTGCAACATCAAGCGTCCCACGCGGTTGAACGCGGCATTCTTGTTCCCGTAGGTATACTTCACATTGTTCTGCGGGTTGTCCGGGTAGTTAATGGCTGTCAGGCGGGAGTAATCATATTCGTAGGTGATTTCCTTGCCTTCGGCTTCCAGGTTGGCGGTCTGCTTTGACAGCAGGTTGCTTGCGTTGTCATACTTAAATGATGTTTTGCCCGATGCAGGGTGTATGACCTGTGTCCGTCTTCCCGCCATATCGTAAGCCGATACGGTTTCGTTGTCGCCGTTATCTATTGCTTTCAACAGCTGGTTGATAGGGTCGAACTCGAAGCGGGTAGTGATTGTGCCGTCAGGGCCTGAATACTGCTCTGTCTTGACCGTCAGTCCCGAGCCGTTGGTAAAGGTGGATTGTTTACCGCCCATAGCGTCCGTTACGGTGGTTACCAGCAGGCCCCCTCCGGCTCCCCCTTGAGGGGAGAGTTGCAAGCCGTATTCCATCAATGATTCGCTGTTATCAGGCAGGATAGTTTTTACCGCCCTGTCCATTACATCGTATTCGGTGGTGGTAGGCGTTACATTGTCAAAGGCAGGGTTAAACGTTGTTTTATTGCCTGTTGCTTCCGATACAGGGTAGAAGGCTTCCTTCACACGCCCAAACGGGTCGAACTTGGCCCTTCCGCTGACAATCATCACCTGTTGGCTTTGCGGGTTGGTTCCGTTGGCAGTAGTGGTTACTACTCCGTCTTTCTTCACCTGTACCGCTCTTCCGAATCCGTCAACAAAGGTTACTGTTTCCAAATCGTCGCCCGGGTTCTGCGGGTCGTAATGCCTGGTTACAGCATAAGCAGGGGAAGTGATGTCGTCGGCATCTTTTATAACCTGCGGATGATATTCAAACTTAATGGTATACGGCAGTCCCAGTACCTGTTCGTTCGGACCGGTAATGGTTTCCACACGTCCCATGTGGTCAATAGTGGTTTCCAGCGTATAGCCGTTCATATCGCGTGTGGTGAGCGGAATACCGTAACGGTAGTCGTAATCTTCCATTTCACTGCGGTAGCCGAAGGCATCTTCTACACGTTCCACGTACATATCGTAATCACGGTCGTAGAGATATTTAAAGAACATGCGTTGTCCCTTGCTGTTGGCCGGCAAGGTCTTTTTGCTGATATTGCCGTAACGGTCGTATTCGATGTCGATAACGGCTTTAGCACCCTGTTCGTTCAATGTCTGGCTGACTTTTGTCAAGTGGTTGGCATAGTTCGTATCATACACGGCTTCCGTCTGGCGGTATAATACACCGTCGGAGCCTTTGACCTGCACCTTGACAGGCAATCCGAAGATATGCTTGCCTGTATTGTGGGCGTATTCCACCGATGTCTGGTAGTTATATGCGCCTGTACCCGTATTGCCCAGCGTACCCTTATCGCTGTACCTGTAGTTCTTCAGGTCGCCGTAGTTACCGTTCAGGTAATATTCATAGAAACTTTCGTTGGCGGTCATACCCTCCGCCTGTCCTTCGTACACCACCGACTTGGTGTATTTAAGCGGGGTAAAGGTGATGGCGCGGTCGGTACAGAAACTGTTATCAGCTGTAAAGCTGTAGTTGTCGCCCGCCGCTTTTACCCTGTAGGTGTGGTATTCGCTGACGCTTTCGGTGAATTTATTACCCTGGGCATCTTCCACAACCGAACGGATTGGGTTGCCTGCGGTATAAACATTCGTTACGTCGTACTGCTGGATGGCCTGGCGGTACACCTTGTTTTCCTCATTGGCTTCGGTATCGATGTTTTGGGTGATCACCTTGCCGAAACCGAGGAACTCGCGTTCGTGGCGTTCCTGCCGTCCGTCCTGATAGTCGAAAACGGTTTTCATATTAGCCCCGTTATCGTTGATACCGTCGTTCACTTCCACGGACTTCATGACCCATTTTCCGCCCGGATGGTCATAGGTGGCCTGCGAGCGCGCATAGTCGAGGGTGAAGCTGCCGCCGAGCGGGTTACGGACGGTTTTCAGCTTGTTAGTCCTTGCAATGGTGGAGCGGTAGACGGTCATCGTTCCATCTTCGTCCGAGGAGACGATTTCCGGGAAGCCGTCCGCGTCGATGTCGCGTATTTGCATACGTGGACGGTTCATAGACCGGGCTGTATTAAGCCCCGGACTCATTGTTATCTTTATAGGTGTTAAAGGTATCGGAATATTTATAGTGAAAGCGGCATTTAATGATTCTGCCGTAGATGCCGTTTCACTGATCCTGCCCGGGCCGTTCCATACGACAGGACCTTCAAAATCATTCCCCCTGTTGAATGAAACATATATCTGCCCGTCATTTTCCCATACTTTATCGGCTAGCCCGTCTGCATTCAAATCCATTAAGGTATAGCCTTCAGTACTGAATGTAGTGGTCAATCCGAATCCTGCCGAAATACTGGATGCCCCAAAGTCATATCCCATATTCAAGCCTGCACTCAGGGTTTTGCTTGCGCCTCCCTGAATCTGCGTAATGCCGTAATCTACCGGGTCGGCAAAGGAATAGCCCAAATTGAGCCGTACTTTCTTACCCTTTTCCAAAAGCATATCGGGCAGTCCGTCCCCGTTAACATCTACAAACGAACTGACCGACCAGTCGTTGTTCTCAGGAATACTTGCCGAAATACTCAGGTTATTCACTGCATTCATAATAGCAACTTTTGCCTTGCCCGGCGTTTCTTTTGAACCGGCATCTGTCGGAGCCGGCTGGCTGCCGTCTTTTTTAGTGGAAATGCTTTTGATAGCGCCGGCAACAGCGGAATAAGCATGAACGGGGTTGCCGCCCAAACTGATAGTGGTACTGCTGCTCTCTCCCTTTTGCTTTTCTATGCCTCTTATAATTTCCCCATCGAATCCTCCGTGTGTATTTGTCAACTGGATTTGATTCCCGGTAACAATATCGGGATAGCCATCGCCATTTATGTCCATTGTGGCTACCTTAACGGTATTGCTACCTGTTGCATTACTTTGGGTAAGTCCCATAACTCCAACCATAGTCGCATCACTGGTACTGTACGATTCCTGTGATACGCTGACTGCTCCGGAGCCCGGTATACAACTGCCGCCTGTATCCTGACTGTTCGATATGCCTGATAACGGATTCGTCAATACAACATCCTGTCCTGTCAGACGGGCGCTGCCAATACTGTTACCGGCGACGAACGCTCCCGGATTCTGCCCTGTCCATTTCAACTGCGTGGTATCATTCCGGTTAATGGACATCGGCAGGAATGCTGTCGATACAGGACTCATATTTTCATTCTCGCTTTCGGGCAGTTTCAGCAGGTTTTCCGCGATTGGATTGCCGTAACGCCCGTCATTGGCATTATATACGAACTGTCCCCAGCCCCGGTTAATAATACCGAATCCGTCATAGGCCCTTGTGGTAAACATATTGGCTGCGACAGTCGTACTTGCTGTATTTACGGTTATTAACGCGCTTGGAACTCCCAGTTTGGTTAACAGTTCCCTGTCGGTCACATAATATTCTACCCAGATTGTCCCGGCCTCGGCGGTAACGGAATTGATAACGGAACTTGTCGCTACAACGCCGTTAGTAATGGTTACGGCTTGCCTGGCTACCAGTCCGGTTACATTCTTCACTGCCATCAGGAGCGTTCCGTTCACCGAGGTGTTTACAACGCCCGTAAGCCCTGAAAATTTAGGCTCTATCCTTAGGTTACCGTTTGCCGCTAACGTATAGGGCTGTCCTTCCGATAGCTGGATTGCATAAGTTGAATAGGATACAGAGGCTTGACGTGTATAGGAACTTCCTGCATTGGTATATTCGACTTTCGGTGTCCATTTGATATTTTCCAGCGCCACATTTGTTTGGGATACTACTTCGAATTTCAGGTTTACTCCGTTTATTGTATTATTAACAGTAAAGGAAAGTTCACCTGAATACGTTTCATCCCATGCAAATTCCCTCGTATAAACGACCGATTGCGTATAGGATGCATTGGCGCTCCCATCATCGTTTACTTCATCATTCGACAGCAATACCCGTAAAGTCAGGTCATCGGATGTAACAGGTTTTTCGAATGTGCCTTTTACCTGTACATTGGCCGGGCTGTTTAAACGGAGGCTGTTGCCATCGCTATAGACATAGCCTTCCGAAGCCTTGTATACAGCTGTTCCCTGTCCGTTCGGGTTCATCAGGTTGGTGCGGTCGGTATAGGTAATTACAGGCGACCAGCTTACTTCATCGAATGCGCCGTTGGACATCCTGTCATTCCCCGACTGTACGCGGAAATAGACTTTCTGTCCTTTGGTAATGGCCACATTGCTTACTGTTGCAGGATAAGCGGCGAAATCACCTTTAGCGATGGATTTGTTCCATTTCTCGCTTCCTGCCACCTGGATGGCTACGCGCACGCCGTCTGCCTTTTCATATTCGACTTCGTCATATCCGGCCTGCGGTTGTTGCAGGCTGACATTTCCTTCTATCCTGACAGTTCCGCTAAACGGGGCTTCCCATACGCGGACAGCATCCAGCATCGGGGAGTTCTGTACCAGTTCTTCCTGTTCCTGCGGGTCTACCTGTGTATCCGAATCATCGATAACGCCTCCACCGTTGATAGGGCTCGGCGTATCGCCGCTGCTCGTGGTAAAGGTTGGCACAAGGTTGCCCGCGGCATCTTTTTCGATATGGTTGAAATAGACTCTGCCGTTGGAAACCAAATCCTGTAACCCGTCATTATTTATATCAGAGAAATAAACGGTTGTTTTCGATGTGGACTTATCATAGTCCTTACCGGCAACGACTGTCAGGATTCCTATACCCGGATGGGCTTTTGCACCGGCAGAAGTGGACGAAGACTTACTTTCCGATATCTTTGAGATTCCCTGTACCTTGATTTCATCCCCATATTTAACATCCGTACCGGATGCTTGGGAAATATTAGGACGGTAATAGACAGAACCGTTATCTACATACACCTTATCCGGAAGTCCGTCCCCGTTTATATCGACTAACGAGGATAACCCTTTGGTTGTGGAATTGGAATAGTTTATACTTGCACCGGCTGACGAGCCTTTTCCTATCATATCTGCGGCCAATCCGACACCGGCATAGAAAGAACCTCCTGTCGAGGTTGTTACACTACCTCCCAAAGCACTAGCTTTATCACTAAATCCATCTATACCCATAGTAGACACCGGGTTTACAAACCCCGCGTCTATACCGTCATTATGCAAGTTCCATGTCTCCGCGCTTGCACTGAACGGTTTATATCCATTCTTGGAATCCACATCGTCATAATAATCCATATCGTGCGAAGCGAACACATTCCCTTGGGAATCGATATGGTTTATCTTTGTCAGGATATTCGTACTGAATGCTCCCTGCTTATACTCGAAGGTGTAGCTGCGAAGCCTTTCGCCTTCAAAAGCTATATCCACCTTGTCCAGCAGCCTGTTTGATGATGTCAAAAAGCCGTAGCGCGCCGAGTTGGTCTTCTTATCCTTTTGGCCTGTGCTTGTCAGTGTAACGACCGTATGGGCTTCATTGCCCCTGTTGCCTGCTTTTACTTCTTTCAGGTAAATGGCTTTGGCCGTCAGGCTGCCTTTAACGGGTTCGTCTACCGCTTCGTAAGTGTACTCTATCCAGTCCCCGTGCAGTTCTTCTACACGCGAGAGCTTCCATTCGACTGCAACCTGCTTGTCGCCGTTCAGGGTTTTGGCTGTCCCTGTCAGGATACCGCCGTTTCCGCCGTAGGTGTATTTCGTACCGGATTTGTCGGTTACTTCCCATGTATAGGTTGCAGGAGAACTGCCCTTACGGATAATCTTCGAGAAACTGCCTTCATTGCGCGGGTAGAACTGGCGGTCTGCCTTGCGGCTTATCTTGTCGCCGCGGTGGGCTACCGAGCTTTCGCCGCTGTCGTCCATAGTCATCAGCATACTGCCGTTGAAGCTGTAGGTCTCTGTTTCCATCGCGTCGTCATAGCGGGGTACTCCCCAGCGGGTATCTACGCTTATGCCCGGGGTGGACAAGTCCCAGCCTTCCCCCAGCCAACCGCTGCCGCCGTCACTATTGTATTGGATGCCCAAACTTGGCTGCATACCGTTGCGTGCCGGAGGCATCTCGAACGAATAGCTCAATCCTGCCGAACCACGGTTGTTGGCTGCCGGCGGGGCTATCACCTGTATCTTAGCAGTAGGGTCCGCCGCCTTGATGTCGTTCATCATCGTCGGGGCGAAGCCCTGTGTCTCGGGAGATTCGGGCGCTTGGATAACGCCGTTGATCATATCGGTAAAGTGTGTGGTGCGCGATACGATCAGCCGGTTCTTCTTATCGATGGTGTCCCGTTCCAGCGCTACCCAGTGCTTTGTACCCAAATCAAAATAGAAAGTCTTGATATCGTCTTCTGTATAGCCGCTTGGTATCTTCGTGCGGTCGTATTTGATGGCTACGGTCGCTCCTTCTGCAAAGTGTTCGCCATGCGGTAAAAAACGGTAACCCTTATAATCCGCCGTTACGTTGTTCATACCCATATCCAATGCGGCAAGGTCTGTAGCCCGCAGGGTGGATACCGTTACGCTCTTGCTTGGCAGCAGCAGGGCATCGGCTTCTACTTTCAGTAGCGCCGAAGCCAGTTGCAGTTCGTCCGCTTTTCCCTTACTGAATGTTTTTGTATTCTCTTTAATATTGTTATCCATCGCATACTCGATGGAAGCGATATCGCCTTTGGTAAAGGTGAGTTCTTTCGTTAGCTCCTTCCCATCGGCCAGTATGGCTTTTACACTGACTTTGCGGGAATCGCCTACCGGAACAATAGCTTCAAACTCGCCGTTACGGTTGGCTGTTTCCTTGCCGTCTACATAGATTGTAGCAATTTTTGTGTCTTTTTCGTCTTTCTGCGTGATAAATCCATGCAGGTAAGCCTTGTTGTTATAGGTAGCCGGAGATGTGTTTACTGCTAATGATACATTACCGGCAGTATTGGCCCCTTTCTCTACTTCAAAGGACAGCTTGCTGACCTTATAGCCGTAATCTTCCCCTTCGGGCAGGTTGAACTGGATGCGGTTCTCGCCTTTCTTCAGCCATGCAGGGTTAATTTGTTGGCGTTGCATGCTTTTACCGTCCGAGAGCTTCACCAGGTAACCTCCTGTGGACAGGCGGTCGTTGATGCTGTACGGAACGCCTGTATAGTCGGCGACCCCTTCCAGCTCGTAGCTTAACCAGATATTATCTTTATCGGTTAATGCCTCATTTACTGTAATGGTAAAAATATTATCGGCGGGGTTGTCGATTTGCTTCTCGCCATATTTACCGATAATACCTCCTGTTTGTGTGGACAGGTATTGTACAACGCCTGTATTTGCAGCAACAGCAGGCTTTGGATCAACGGCGGGCGCTGCCGTTTCCTTAGCTGTTGGCGCCTGCTGCCCTGCATTATCTTTGTATGCTATGGGTATAGCTGCCGTAGCAGCCGGTTGCTGCTTCACAGTTTCCATTGCAGGGACTCCGGTTCCAGCCTCCCCGCCGGAAAAGATAACTGCGCCAAGTATTCCCGCGCTGACTGCCAGCGCGCCGAATAACACATAGTGTTTTTTATATCTGGTTGACATATCTTCTTTTGTTTTGGTATTGGATAATTACTATTGTACAAGGACTTTCTTCGTGTACTCGCCGTTATTGACGGTAATGGCCTTGATGATATAGACTCCCGTCACTGGGAAATCCAGGTCGGCTTCCTGTATCCTGCGCGGTACCGCCAGGTTCACTTTCTTCACCAGTGAACCGCTCATATTGTAGGCTACAAAGGATACGGCATCGGGTTCCTCAAACTCGATCTGCGCCTTGACAGTCATTGTCCCCTGTGTATAGCTCAGCTTCAACAGGTCAAGCTGTTCCGCCGCGGCTTGCTCCTGCGGAGGTGTTACAGGCTGTGCGCCGCACGGGTCGGCCAGGCTGAAGTTATACGTCAGCAGGGCGTTGTCCGAACGCGACAGGCGCACCCCGTCCATCGTAGCCCAGTTGTAATCGGCCAGGTTGAAGAAGCCTTCGGCGTTGATGTTCAGTATCTCCGCAGGGCCTTCGCCCATGTCTATCAGACCGTAGAATTTTACCAGGTAATCCAGGATGCTGATACTGGCCGAGCCTATTTGCGTCCCGTTCTTATAGTAAGTAACCTTGCTCATGGTCTTGGCCACTTTCAGCACGTCGCCGGCCTCTACGCTTATATTCAGAGCCGTCAGCTTGCCCTTGGCTACCGTATAGAGCATATTGCCCTGTTTTTTCAGCCCGTAGTGGATAATGTTCTTTGAACTGCTGATATCTTCGGCGATAGTCGTATAGCCCGCCATATAGGTATCGGTTGTTTTAGTGACCATCCATTCGAGGTTGCCTTCGAATACGGGAAGGAAATTGGTGGTCTTTACCCTTGTGGCCGTACCGCCCGCGTTGCCGTTCTCGATATTGAAGCCGCCGGCTTCCTCTATCTTCAACTCGTAGTCGCCGCCGGGCAAACTGTCCAGGCGGATGGTATAGCTGTTCTCGCGCCCGCTGCGCACCACTTCTTTTGTAAGGGTATCGGTCAGGGTATAGATAAAGGCCCTGTTGCCGGAGGTCAGGCGGATGGTTGCTTCTCCGTTAGCTTTATTGCATTCAGGATCGATGATACTTATTTCTCCTGCCAGGGCCGATTCCTTATAGGCGAAAGTAAAGGCGTCGAAGCCGTTGCCGTCGGTATCGAAGAATACGTTGTTAAAGATCGCTTTTTGGCGCAGGGCATCCGTTTCATCCACCTGTATATATTCCGCGTTGGCGGCATCGAAGTTGCCCGCACCGCTACGGTCTATCACCAGGTAACTCTTGCCCTTGCTGTTGTCCTTGAACCCTGAAGCAACAGCATATGATAACTCGATACGGTTGCCCGTATCGGTGAATCCGCCGTGGCGCAGGCTGACATTTACAGGCAGTATGCCTTTGGTAATGGCCAGGGAAGCATACCAGGGATTATTAATATCCTGTTCCCCGATAGTGATCCCGCTGCCATTAAGGCGGCTGCCGTCTACCCGCAGGAAAACCGTATTGCCCTGCTTTTCCAGTTCCAGACGCCCGGTCAGCACCAGCAGCGTGAACGGCTCGGCAGAAATAACCCCGCCCTGTATGGTATAAACGTGGTAATCGGAGGCGATATAGTAGCCGTAGTCGTATCCGCCGGCAGTAGAGAATCCCTGTCCGCCAAACTTCAGGTAGATATCCCCGAAGATGGTGGTATAGTCGAGACCGAGATAGCCGTCGGCTTCTTTCAGGGGTGTTTTTGTACAGGCATAGCCTGTGGCGGGAGCGCTCCCGCTTATATCTTTCGAGACTTGGGTAACGAAGCCCGATGTGTTAAAAGTTAAATCCTTCACGTCCCAGTTTAACACACGCCCGCTTTCGGGGGCGTTCTGTATATTGGTCTTCAAAAGCCATACCCTGTCCATCATCTTCAACCCGAGCACGCCTTCGATTTCTTTGGGCTGTACGGACGCGTTGTTGTCGCCCCAGAAGGCGTATCTCCCGTCATCCATGCCGTTGCCGTACTGCCGGCCGATAACCAGCAAGCGGGATGCAGAGCTGCGGTTATTCGGGTTGCCCGCGAGATAGTAATCATACAAATCGGAATAGTTCGGCCCCTCTTCGTAGCTGGTCGAGGATTCCCTCTGGTACAGCCCGCTGGCATTATCCCTGTATATGGCGGTAACGCGGTTGTTAAAATCCGTGTTTTCCGCATAGTCCCAAAGCAGTTGTTCGTTGCTCCCGATATAGGAGACAGGCAGCGACAGCCCATACTTGATAGCCAGGTAGGAATCGACCCGGCTCCTTTCCAGCGGATTCAGCAAACGGTTATAGGCGATAAACTCGGGGATATAGCCGGTAAACTGCCGGTTGGCGGATGCCGGTATGTTAAAAGTAGAAGTATTGTTTATATTATTGCTCCGGTAATAGCCGAAAGAGAAAACGGCTTTGTCGCGTTCGCCCCAGATGCCCGTACTGGGCGGGATGCTCCGGTAATAGGCGGCGATGCGCATGGATTTTTCACGGAATTTATTCACATTTGTTTGTTCATCGCCCGAAGGGTACATAATATCCATGCCTTCGGTTTCACCGTAGTTGAAAGCCGGCTTGCCGCTCTGTATACTTGGGTATATCTTGTCGGTACTGAGCCAGGCGCCGCTTCCGGGACGCCCGTTCAGGCCGTATAACAGCATTTCGGAATTGAAATTAACACTTGGGGCGAAGACCCCGAAGACGGTGGCCTGTGAGAGGTTGCTCCTTTTCAGGAAGGCTTCCCTCGTTTTGGTGTCCAGGAGTTTATCCAGGCTGATAGCCGGATGGCCGTTATAGCTGCGGAAAGCGCTTGTGGTGTATTCTTCTCCCGAGGCGGCTCCCTGTGCATCGTAGGTATTCAGCCGCAGGGAATCGCCTGCGTAGTCCAGCCAGCGGTAGCTGCCGTTCAGGTTTGTCCCCACAGGCTTGGTCCGGAACCACAGCTCGGGTGAACCTACGCCCCCGGGAGACTGGGCGTGAAGGACGCACGCAGTGAGTAACAGGAACAGGATTCCTGTAAATCGTCGTTTCGTTTCCATGAAAGTAAAGATTTATTAAAATTATTTATTGGTTTTTATATAAAATCGTAACTGATGGAATTTATATTCAATAAGGGTTTATCCTCTAACCGGTTACCTGTAGCTTGCAATAACAAGCTTCCGGGTACGGGTAATCATAGACTGAAATGCTTATCGTATATAAATATCTGTAATATACCTGTTAATAATAAGAATTACGCCTTATGGAATGATTCCGGTGTAACCCGTATAAATAACATGCCGGGCAAAATCCCTTGGGGATCAGAATTTGTAGCCAAAACGGGCGTCCTGTATTTTCCCGTTGCTACTATAGCTGTGTCCGCGTAAAGTTTCCCATAGGCGCTTCCTTAATTTGTCCTGTCACGCTGAAATCCTTTATTATAAAAAAACTGAATGCAAGGGCTTTCCGGGCCGCCGCCTGTTTTAGAAAACTTCCGGTTCCCGTTATTACTGTAATACTGTATACCCAAACAAAAACGGATTGGAAAGGATCTTTGAGCCGGATTCCCTATCCTTTCATAGCCCTGCCCTGTTTGGGCGAAGAACTTTCCCGGGGATAAAACGATAGAATGCCTTCATAAAAATAGTTTATTGTTTGTTTAAGCAACTTTAGGCAAAGCCTATTATATTTACCGGTTAAGGTTATTTCCACCTTTAGCAAGCCGGAACGGCCGGTTCTGGGCCTCTGTGTAGCGCATATAAATTTTCCATGAGTGTTTTCATTTAAAAGTTTATTAGTTGATATCCTTTGTTAATTCCGCATGCACATCCGCATAATAAAATAAATGTCAAAATATAAGTACCAAACTGAAATTAGTTTACATTATAGATATTGTAATAACTGTTTATAATCAGCAAATTGAATGGCTATATACTTAAAAACTATTTAATGTTCTGTACTTATTTTAATTACACTTTGTTAACAACCTAGAGAGATGAGACAAATATAAACCGGCTGTTTTAATATTACATTAAATTTTCTTACGAGAAACTAAGTTTTCTAATGATATTCTTAATATTGTCTTTTTAATATCATAATA